>Ga0182735_1000023_pt1 | contig 309970 bp, 304 predicted proteins | sample eDN5th30CKraftMG_FD_128524 | JGI IMG/M metagenome (GOLD analysis project Ga0182735, IMG submission 128524) | Enriched Miracle-Growth compost microbial communities from Emeryville, California, USA - eDNA 5th pass 30_C Kraft MG (version 2) (version 2) ... | reverse complement strand
GAACTCGCCAAAATACTTCGTGATCGCAGCCGTCGTCGACGTCTTGCCATGGTCAACGTGACCAATCGTGCCAATGTTAACATGCGGCTTGTTCCGCTCGAATTTACCTTTGGCCATGTCAATCTTCCTTGGGCGTCATGCACATTAGGTTTCGAATGCGGGCGATTAACGGCTGGCGCGGCAAAAAACAAGGCCCCCCTTACAGCGAAACTCCGACGCGGCACGGGAAGCCGATTTCAGGCCATTCACAACGGGGCGCTATTCGCCCGAACGCTGCGCGTAGACGAGGCTCGCCACAAGGCCGACCACCACGAGGCCGACCAGAGCGGCGGTCGCGGTGGGGTTCTCGCGGGCGATACGCTCCACCGAATGCGCCTTGCGGCGCGCCATCGGCAACATATCCATCACGCGGTCCATCGCGTCGGCATAGAGTTCCTGGCCGCCGCGCCGGCCTTCCTCATAGGCGTCGGAACCGTAATTCGCCGCGCTGCGGCTCAGCCGCGCCACCTCGCGTCGAAGGTGGTCCAACTCCCTTTCAAGAGCGGAACGGCGGTCGAAGTGGAAGCCGGGGAACTGAAACATGCGCTTTTCCCTCCTCGCATCATGTGTCGACCCGAGGAACGGCAGCGCGGAGGATTGGTTCCCCGGCCTTCTCCGCCTATTTCTGCGACACGGCCTTTACCTGCTCGCGCATATATTCGAGCGCTGCCTTGCCATCGACGCCCAGCTTGCCGGCCTCCTCGACCCACTTCGCCTCGATGGTGGACAGTTTCTCGCGCAAGCCCTGCACGAAATTGTCGTCGGCATTTGCGAAGGTGACGCCAGCCTTCTCCATTCCGGCCCTCGCATCCTTCTCCGTCTTGTCCTGCGCCTGGCCCGCCAGCCGCGCGAGCGCCTCGCCCGACACTTCCTTGATCGCCTTGCGATCGGCCTCGGGAAGCGAGTCAAACTTGTCCTTGTTCATGACGAAGAACCAGGCGGAGGAATAGAAGCCGCCGGGCACCGAGGTGGCATGCTTGATGACGCCGGAAAGATTGAAGCTCGGCACCGCCTCATAGGGAAGCAGCGTGCCGTCGGCCACGCCCTGAGACAGGATCTCGTAGACCTCGTTGGCGGGTGCCGCCACATTGACGCCGCCCAGCGCGGTGTTGATCTCCTGCACGAGACCGCCGCCGACGCGGAACTTCTTGCCCGCATAGTTTTCGAGGCTGGTTACCGGACCCGCCTTCGCGGTGGTCATCACATGGCCGGTGGCATTGGCATAGATGCCGAGCAGTTCGACATCCTTGTATTCGTTGGCAGCCGCGAAGAACTTCTCATGCGTGCGCCAGAGCGCCACCGAAAGCTCCTCCGCCGTCTCGCCCACGAAGGGCAGTTCGGCTGCACCCGCCAGCTTGAAGCGGCCCGGCGTATAGCCCAGCACGCCGACAGTCACGTCGGCAATGCCGTCCACCGCCAGGTCGTATTGCCGCGGCGGCGCACCCAGCGATGCGTCGGTGAGTTCCACCTTCACGCGGCCCTCCGTGGCCTTCTCAACCTCGGCCATCCAGGGCTTGATGATGCCGGTCAGCTGGGTGTGCGTCGGCGGCAGCCAGTTATTGAGCTTGAGCACGGTTTCGGCCGCGGCATGGCCCGCGCCGAACACCATCAATGCAGCGACGGCGGCACCCGTCCGCCAGAAATGAGAATTCATGATAAGCCTCCCTATTGCGCCTGCGTCCGACGGTGGCCGGGTCGAACCCCACGCCGAGCGGACAATCCCCGCGCATCTGCGCGATCGATAAACCGGCGCCGCTCCCTTCCGGGTCGATCGGCGCCGGTCCCTCCAGGGGCGATGCTATGGACGGCCTATGGTACGGACAATGGCGGGCGGCAGATTTGTGCTATCGAATTTTTCGAACTCAACCGCGCGCGACTTGAGCGGCTTCGATCCGGCGGTCGCCCTATTTCCGGCGGCGTTTCGTCGCCTGCCCGACGGTGCGCGGCGCAACGAAATGGCCGTCCTCCTCAAGCCCGCCGGCGGGATTGGGCGCGCCGGTGGTGAAGGCGGCATCCCATTCGCCAAGCTTTTCCGCCCGGTCTTCCCATGTGTCGAGCGTTTCCTCGTCGCGATACATGGCGAAGGGGCGCAAGGTACTCTCATAAAAATCCACCTGCGCATGGGTGCGATATTGCTGCGGCGCATAGCCGTTCCAATGCAAGGCCTGCTCAATCGGGCGGCGATAGCGCCGATTCTGCGTGACGGCCGGATAGCCGATGGGGATCGTGCCATAGGCCTTCATCCAGGCGGGATATCCCAGCAAGTCGGACAGCGCCTTGTTGGTGAGGTCTTCGCCACCGCCGGAAAGCCAGGCGGAGGTCAGCCCCTCCGCGGCCACGCCGAGCTGGATGTTCTGGATCGCAGCGCCGATCGAGCAGAGGAAGATGGCTTCATTGTTGTCGCGATATTCATGGTCGAAGGCTTCCGTGGTGGGCTGCGGGAAACAGACCTTCCAGCGCGGATCGCCGATCACCAGGACAATGGCGACGGTGTTGGCGAGATAGGTCTTCTTGACCGCCGGGAAGCCCTTGGCATGATCGACCAGGCGCTGCGCCTGCTCGAGAAAGACGCCCATCACCTTGTCGCGCATCTCCGGATCGTCGACGACGATGAAGTCGAAGCACTGTGCATTGGCACCGGAGGGCGCCCAGCGCCCGCAATCCACAATGCGTTGCAGGACGTCCCGGCCGACGCTGCGGCCGGGCTCGAACTTGCGCACGCTCCTGCGGCGACGGATCACTTCCTGGAACAGGGGTTCGGACATGGTTTCCTCCCATGGTTATGCCTTCAAATACGATGCTCAACGCACCACTGGACAAGTCGGAACGCCTCCCGCGCCATGACTCGACTCTGCCGGTGAATCTCTCCAATCTCGCGCTTGCAATCAACGGAGGGAACAATGGGCATCGAAAGTCTTATCATCTTCCTGATCGTCGGCGCCGTTGCCGGCTGGCTGGCCGGACTTCTGGTCAAGGGTTACGGCTTCGGCCTGATCGGCAATATCGTGGTGGGTATCATCGGCGCGTTCATCGCCGGCTGGCTCTTCCCTGCCCTGGGAATCAGCCTTGGCTCGGGCGTGATCGCCGCGATCATCCATGCCACGATCGGCGCCGTGATCCTGCTGGTTCTCATCCGGCTCATAAAACAGGCATAAGGCCCGGCGCGCCGGATTTCGTTCGAAACGGACATCCGGCGCTGACCGTCAACGAAACCAACACATCGTGCCCCCCCACGGGCATCGATGACTCTAAGAGTGGGGCGAGAAATAATTGCATGCCGTGGGTTGCCTAAACTGAGGTTCCAACCCATATTGGCGAGGTCGATCTTGCTGACGAACTTTGTTTTTGCGCTTTTGCGCCCGACGATCTTCTCTCTCAATTTCGCGCAGTGCGGCGCTTGGCATGCGGTCAAGCGGCGATGTTATTTGTCGATTTGAAAGGAAATCGTCATGACCGTTGGAACAGTAAAGTTCTTCAATTCCACCAAGGGCTTTGGCTTCATCTCGCCGGATACTGGCGGCGATGATGTTTTCGTCCATATTTCCGCTGTTGAGCGGGCCGGCATGCGCACCCTCGTGGAGGGCCAGAAGGTGAGCTTCGAAGCCGTTCTGGACAAGCGCAAGGGGAAGAGCGCGGCTGAGAACCTGCAGGCCGTATAAGGAACAGCGCTTCTGGTCTTTGACCACGGATGTACTGGCACTGGCCATTGAGGCGTTTAGAGAAGGTCGGGGAATCGCCGGCCTTTTTGCTTTTCAGGCCCTGGCGATTCGAGATCGTCAGGTTCAGCCAACAGCCGAGAGAACGTTTGAGGAGGCGAAACGGGGCGATGAGCTTGATCGTAAAACCGCAGTAATTCCAAAGCATTAAGCTGGAGCGGGTAGCGGGAATCGAACCCGCATATTCAGCTTGGAAGGCTGCTGCTCTACCATTGAGCTATACCCGCGAAGCGGTCTTCTGGCTCCGGATCGTCGGCGGTGGTGGAGGGGGCTGGATTCGAACCAGCGTAGGCTGAGCCAACGGATTTACAGTCCGTCTCCTTTAACCACTCGGACACCCCTCCATGCGCCGATGGAGCCGTGTAGTGCGGCATTCCCTGCGAAGCGACAACGCCGCCCGCCAAGTAGCGAAGCGCCTTATGGCGACAAGGCCGGACACTGTCAACCGCGCAAACGCACCCTTTCCACGCATAGCGCCATATCCAAGCGCGATGCCGCCGGCTATAGACGGAACATGAGCGAAGACAGCAAGACAGGCAGCCCCAAAGACAGCCACTATGCGCGCCTGCGCCGTGCGCACCGCGACCGTGCAGACGCGTCCGGCGACCGTCCGGCGATGCCGCGCCCTCGCCCGGGCGTCAGCGAGGCGGAGCCCGTGCCGGCAGGCCTCGTGCGGCTCTATGGGCTCCATACGGTACGCGCCGCGCTCGACAATCCGGCGCGCCGACATGTGCGGCTGCTCGTCACGCGCAATGCGATGCAGCGCCTCGAACTGGACGAAAGCGGCATAGCCGGCCTGAAGCCGGAGCTTGTCGAGCCGCGCCTGCTGGACAGGCTGCTGGGCGGCGAGGCGGTGCATCAGGGCGCAATGCTGGAATCGCGCCCGCTGGCGCCGAAGCCGCTTTCGGCGCTTGGCGACACCCCTCTCCTTCTGGTGCTGGACCAGGTGACGGACCCGCACAATGTCGGCGCCATCATGCGCTCGGCGGTCGCCTTCGGCGCAAGCGCGCTCATTACCACCGCCCGCCACTCCCCTGCAGAGACCGGCGTGCTCGCCAAGGCGGCGTCGGGGGCGCTGGAGCATATCGACCATATCGAGGTACGCAATCTGGCCGACGCATTGGGCGAGTTGCACATGGCAGGCTTCATGACGATCGGACTCGATTCGGACGGGCCGCTCGAACTCGAACCCACATTGACGGGAGAGCGTATCGCGCTGGTGCTCGGGGCGGAAGGCAAGGGCCTGCGCGAAAAGACTCGCAACACCGTCAGCGCATTGGCAAGGCTCGACATGCCGGGCGCAATCCGCTCGCTCAACGTATCGAATGCCGCAGCGATCGCGCTCTATGCCGCCCGGCGGCATCTCGCCGCCGGCTGAACAGTCAAGCGACCGACAGGCCGAAACCCTGCATCAGCCGGCGCTGGGCGTCACCTGCCCTGCCGGAGGTAAAGATCGCCAGATCCGGCGCAATCGCCCCCGTGAACGCGCGTGGCGGCAGAAGTGACAAAGCGCGCCGCGCAATGGCCTCGGCCGGGTCGATCCAGTCCACCGGCCACGGCGCCGTCTTGCGCATGCGGTTGACCAGAAACGGGTAGTGCGTGCAGGCCAGCACCACGATGTCGGTGCGGCCGCCATCCTTCTCGATGAAACAGGGGGCAATCTCGGCGCGCACCGCCGCCTCGTCGACGAAACCATCGCGCATATAGGTTTCTGCCAGGCTCGCCAGCCTGTCGCTGCCGACCAGCCGTACATGGCATTTCGTCGCCCATGCGCTGATCAGGTCGCGCGTATATTGCCGCTTCACTGTGCCCGGCGTGCCCAGCACCGAAACCAGCCCCGACCGTGTCCGCTCCGCTGCCGGCTTGATGGCGGGGACGGTGCCAACGAAGGGCGTTTCGGGAAAGGCGGCGCGCAGCGCGTCGAGCACGATGGTGGAGGCAGTGTTGCAGGCGATGACAACGATCTCCGGCGCGTGTTCTGCGATCAGCGTTCCGAAGAGACCGACGATCCTGTCGCGCAGGGCATCCTCTTCCCAAGCACCGTAGGGAAAAGCGGCATCGTCGGCGACATAGACGAAGCGGCGCTCCGGCATCAGCACCCGCGCCTCGCGCAGCACGGTCAGTCCGCCGATGCCCGAATCGAACATCAGCACCGGCCGGTCACGCATCGCCGTCCTCTCCCGCAGGCTTGCGCCGGCGCTCGGGCGGCGCGGCGGCTCCACGCGGCTCCTTCGGCGAAAAATAGTCGAGCGAGGAAACGACGCCGCGCAGCACCTTGATCTCCTCCTCGGTGTAGCCCGGACGGGTGAGGACGGACATCAGGTTGTCGAGCATTTTCGGCTTCTTCGCGGCAGGCCGGAAATAGCCGCGCGTCTCCAGTGCTTTTTCCAGATGGCCGACGAGCCCTTCCAGATGATGCCGCTCGGCTGGCACGAAGTCGGGGCCGCGAAAGGCCGTGTCGCGCTCATCCGCCAGACCGGATTTCATCCATTCATACGACATCAGCAGCACTGCCTGCGCGATGTTCAGCGACGCGAAGGCGGGGTTGACCGGAAAAGTCACGATGGCATCCGCCAGCGCGACCTCCTCATTGAACAGGCCGAAGCGCTCGCGGCCGAAGAGCACGCCCGTTTTCATGGCGGCCTGCTCATTGGCACGCAGCGCCGCCGCGCCCTCCACCGGGCCGAGAACGGGCTTGAAATTGTCCCGTTCACGCGCGGTGGTGGCCAGCACATAGCGAAGATCGGCCACAGCCGCGGTCGCGGTGTCGAAAACCTTCGCGCCATCGATGACGTGGTCGGCGCGGCTTGCCGCGGCGCGCGCCTTCTCGTTCGGCCAGCCGTCGCGCGGATTGACCAGCCGCAGTTCGGACAGGCCGAAATTCGCCATGGCGCGCGCCACCATGCCGATATTCTCGCCCAGCTGCGGCTCGACGAGGATGACCGCCGGGCCACCCGTCAACAATGTGCGTTCGTGATGCGTGCCGGCCATGATGGTTTCTTTATAGGGACAGATGGCCAGCAAGTAGACGGCGCAAGCCGGGGGATCAAGCTCGCCGCCGGCCCGCGGCGTTTGTCGGAGCAGCTTTGCCTTGTCGCACGACAATGTTATAGGGGCGAAATCTCCCTCAGGCCCGGCGCAAATCGGCCTGCATCCTTTCAGAAGAGGCATTCAATGGCGAAGATCAAGGTGGCCAACCCCGTTGTCGAAATCGACGGCGACGAGATGACCCGCATCATCTGGCAGATGATCAAGGACAAGCTCATCCACCCCTATCTGGACGTCGATCTGCGCTATTACGACCTCAGCATCGAATATCGCGACCAGACGGACGACCAGGTCACCATCGACGCGGCGAACGCCATCAAGGAGTTCGGCGTCGGCGTGAAATGCGCCACGATCACGCCCGACGAGGCGCGCGTGCAGGAGTTCGGCCTCAAGAAGATGTGGAAGTCGCCCAACGGCACGATCCGCAACATCCTCGGCGGCGTGATCTTCCGCGAGCCGATCATCATGAAGAACGTGCCGCGCCTCGTGCCCGGCTGGACAAAGCCGATCGTCGTCGGCCGCCACGCCTTCGGCGACCAGTATCGCGCCACCGACTTCCGCTTCCCCGGCAAGGGCAAGCTGACGATCAAGTTCGTCGGCGAGGACGGCAAGGTGATCGAGCACGAGGTGTTCGATGCGCCAAGCTCCGGCGTCGCGATGGCCATGTACAATCTCGACGATTCGATCCGCGACTTCGCCCGCGCCTCGCTGAACTACGGCCTGATGCGCAACTATCCGGTCTATCTCTCGACCAAGAACACGATCGTGAAGGCCTATGACGGCCGCTTCAAGGACATCTTCCAGGAGATCTACGAGGCGGAGTTCAAGGCCGCCTTCGAGGAAAAGAAGATCTGGTACGAGCACCGCCTCATCGACGACATGGTGGCGGCGAGCCTGAAATGGTCGGGCGGCTATGTCTGGGCCTGCAAGAACTATGACGGCGACGTGCAATCCGACATCGTGGCGCAGGGCTATGGTTCGCTCGGCCTGATGACCTCGGTTCTGATGTCACCCGATGGCAGGACGGTGGAAGCGGAAGCAGCGCACGGCACCGTCACGCGCCACTATCGCCAGCACCAGAAGGGCCAGGAAACCTCGACCAACTCGATCGCCTCGATCTTCGCCTGGACGCGCGGCCTCGCCCACCGCGCCAAGCTGGACGACAATGCCGAGCTGAAGCGCTTCGCCGAGACGCTGGAACGCGTCTGCATCGAGACGGTGGAAAGCGGCTACATGACCAAGGATCTGTCGCTGCTGATCGGCCCCGACCAGCCGTGGCTTTCCACCACCGGCTTCCTCGAAAAGGTCGACGAGAACCTGCAGAAGGCGATGGGCTAGAGCATTTTGCGGCCAGGCGGCATCGTCTGGTGTTGCACAAAATGCGGCTGAGAAGCAGGCTTGAGCAGCGGCTCTAACGCCACATCCGCTCAATTGAAAGAAATAAAGCGCGGCGCACGGATCCGAGGGATCGCGCCGCGCTTTTTTTGCATCCGTCACAGGGGGGCCCGGATCTCTCGCGCATCACTAAAGCGGGAGCGCCTCAAGATGACGAGACAGCGGTTCGCCTGCTGCGCTGCTACAGCCCTCGGCAGAGACTCCCGTCGTGCCTCAGAAGCGTCACCCGTGGCATTCTCCTTCACCGAGCCGGTCTCATTGTCGGGGCCGTGAACCGGTCCGGCGGTCTTGCGTTTAGCCCCTGTAGTTGCTTTGCTACATTTGCATACAAGGAGAATGAGATGTCCCATATCATCCGCGCCGCGGCCGCATTGTTCCTCCTCACCGGTGCCGCTTCGGCACAGTCCGCACTTGTTGAGGTGTCCGACAGGGCGATCGTCGCACCCTTCAACCAGACGGCCGATACTGTGGACGACTGGGACGTCTACGGGGTCGACGGCACGAAGATCGGCGAGGTCGAGGAAGTGCTGGGCACCGATGCGAATACCGCAACCGCTCTCGCCGTGGATTTTGAAGGCAATGGCGGCTTTGCCGACCGCGACGTGATCGTGCCGCTCGACCAGTTCAGCTTCACCGACAATCGTCTCGTGCTGAATGCAAGCGGTGCGGATGTCGGGAACATGCCGGCCTACGACGACTGACCGCGATCGGCGTCGCGCGAATCTCATCGCCGCGCAATGTCTGGAGCGGTTCATCGAGCCGCTCCATCTTTTCCTTTAGCTGCATGTGTGCGGCGTCAAGCGTTTCCGCCTAATGGCAAAATGCGCGAGGAGAGAGAAGCCGTCGCTTCTCTCCCCTCGCCTTTTTTGCTGGTTCAGCCGGCGGCGATTGCCTGACGGACGGCCTCGATCGCTTCGGCAGCGCGGGTCGCATCGGGCCCGCCGGCCTGCGCCATGTCCGGCCTGCCGCCGCCGCCCTGACCGCCAAGCGCGGCCGACGCGACGCGGACCAGATCGACGGCGCTGTGGCGGCCGACCAGATCGTCCGTCACCCCGACAACCACACTCGCCTTGCCGTCATCGCCGGCGCCGATGAACACGGCAATTCCCGAGCCCAGCGACGTCTTGCCGGCGTCGGCGAGCGGCTTGAGGTCTTTCGGCGAAACACCGGTGACGATCTTGCCGATGAAACCCATCCCGGCGACGGTTTCGCGCTCGTCCGCCACATTGCCCTGCCCGGAACTACCGAGCGCAAGCTTCTTGCGCGCCTCGGTGAGTTCGCGTTCGAGCTTGCGGCGTTCGTCGACCAGGCTCTCGATGCGGCTGAGCGCATCGGCCGGCGCAACCTTGAGCACGCTGGCGATCTGGCGCAGACGGCGATCCTGCTCGTCGAGATAGTGGCGCGCGGCTTCGCCCGACAGTGCTTCGAGACGCCGAACCCCTGCCGCGACCGCATTCTCGGCAACGACGCGAACGAGGCCGATATCGCCGGTGGCGCCGACATGCGTGCCGCCGCAAAGCTCGACCGAATAGGGCTTCCCCGCCTTGTCTCCATCGACTGCGGTGCCCATCGACACGACGCGCACCTCGTCGCCATATTTCTCCCCGAAGAGCGCCATGGCGCCTTCGGCGATGGCATCATCCACCGCCATGAGCCGCGTGGTGACGGGGGCATTCTGGATCACGATGGCGTTCGCCATCTCCTCCACCCGCGCCAGTTCCTCCGCCGAAATCGGCTTCGGATGGGAAAAATCGAAGCGCAACCGGTCCGGCGATACGAGCGAACCCTTCTGTGCGACATGAGTGCCCAGCACCTCGCGCAGGGCCTCGTGCAGCAGATGCGTGGCGGAATGGTTGGCGCGGATGCGACGACGGCGCGTGCTGTCGACCCGCAATTCAACCGCCGCACCGACCGGCACGGCACCCTTCTCCACCTTGCCATAATGCACGAAGAGGCCGTCGCCCTTCTTCTGCGTGTCCGTCACGGCGATCGAGAACCCCTCGCCCGCAATCGTGCCGGTATCGCCAACCTGACCGCCCGACTCGCCATAGAAGGGGGTCTGGTTCACGACGACAGCAATCTCGTCACCGGCCTGTGCGCCGTTCGCCTCGCTGCCGTCCTTGACCATGGCGACGACCTGGCCTTCAGCCGTCTCGGTGGAGTAGCCGAGGAATTCGGTTGCGCCGAGACGCTCCCGCAGGCGGAACCAGATCGTTTCGGTCGCAGCCTCGCCGGAACCCTGCCAGCTCGCGCGCGCTTCCGCCTTCTGGCGCTCCATCGCGTCGGTAAAGCCGGCAATGTCCACGCCGATCCCGCGCTGGCGCAGCGCGTCCTGCGTCAGGTCGAGAGGGAAGCCATAGGTATCGTAGAGCTTGAACGCCGTCTCGCCATCCAGCATGTCGCCCTTGGCCAGGTCCGAAGATGCGTCGGACAGAAGGTTGAGGCCGCGGTCCAGCGTCTTGCGAAAACGCGTCTCCTCGAGCTTGAGCGTTTCCTCGATAAGCGCCTGCCCGCGCAAAAGCTCGGGGAAGGCCTGGCCCATTTCGCGCATCAGCGCCGGCACGAGGCGCCACATCAGCGGATCGCGGCTGCCGAGCAGCTGGGCGTGGCGCATGGCGCGGCGCATGATACGCCGCAGCACATAGCCGCGCCCCTCATTCGAGGGCAGCACGCCATCGGCAATGAGGAAGCAGGACGAGCGCAGATGGTCCGCGATAACGCGATAGGAGGCGACATTCCCGCTGTCGGGCCCGTGGCCGAGCGCGGATGACGTCGCCTCGATCAGGTGGCGGAACAGGTCCGTTTCAAAAACGCTTTCCTCGCCCTGCAGGACGCTGGCCATCCGCTCCAGGCCCATGCCGGTATCGATGGACGGACGGGGCAGCGCAAGCTGCTCGCCGTCGGCAGTCTGCTCGAACTGCATGAAGACCAGGTTCCAGAATTCGAGGAACCGGTCGCCATCTTCCTCCGCACTTCCGGGGGGACCGCCCCAGATATGATCGCCGCGGTCGATGAAGATTTCCGAGCACGGACCACAGGGACCCGTATCGCCCATCGCCCAGAAATTGTCGCTCGTCGCGATGCGGATGATGCGGTCGTCGGAAAAGCCGGCGATCTTCTTCCAGTATTCCGCCGCCTCGTCGTCGGTATGGTAGACGGTGACGAGGAGCTTGTCCTTCTTGAGCCCGAACTCCTTGGTGATCAGGTTCCAGGCCAGTTCGATCGCACGCTCCTTGAAATAATCGCCGAACGAGAAATTGCCGAGCATCTCGAAAAAGGTCAGGTGACGCGCCGTATAGCCGACATTGTCGAGATCATTGTGCTTGCCGCCGGCGCGGACGCATTTCTGCGATGTCGTGGCCGTGGAATAGGCACGCTTTTCGAGGCCGGTGAAAACGTTCTTGAACTGCACCATGCCCGCATTGGTGAACATCAAGGTCGGATCATTGCGCGGAACAAGCGGGCTCGAGGAAACGACCTCATGTCCGTTCCGCTGGAAATAGTCGAGAAAGGTCGACCTGATGTCGTTGACGCCACTCATGCAAAAGCCCCTGGGATCGGCCGCGAGATACCGGCCTTTACGATCGCGCCTTTTAGCCTCGGCATCGGGCAGTGTCCAGAAAAGCAAAGCCGCCGGCGCTGTTCGGCGCCGGCGGCTTGGATGCTTCAATCCATCCTGCTCAGAGCTTCGCCGCGATTCAAATCCCGGATCGCGCGAAACCTGTTCTCTTCAAGCGGTCAGGCCTCTGCCGCGTCGTCAAAATCATCGCCGCCGGTGTCCAGCAGGCCATCGGCGATAAGGCCCGCATTCTGCCGCAGCAACGTCTCGATCTCGATGGCCAATTCGGGATTGTCACGCAGGAAAAGCTTTGCATTCTCGCGCCCCTGGCCGAGACGCTGCGAATTGTAGGAGAACCACGAGCCCGACTTCTCGACGACGCCAGCCTTCACGCCCAGGTCGATGAGTTCGCCCGTCTTCGAAACGCCCTCGCCATACATGATGTCGAACTCGACCTGCTTGAAGGGCGGCGCGAGCTTGTTCTTCACCACCTTCACGCGCGTCTGGTTGCCGACGACCTCGTCGCGATCCTTGATGGCGCCGATGCGCCTTATGTCGAGGCGCACCGAAGCATAGAATTTCAGCGCATTGCCGCCGGTGGTCGTCTCAGGCGATCCGAACATCACGCCGATCTTCATGCGGATCTGGTTGATGAAAATAACCATCGTGTTCGAACGCGAGATGGAAGCGGTCAGCTTGCGCAGCGCCTGGCTCATCAGCCGCGCCTGAAGGCCGGGAAGCGAATCTCCCATCTCGCCCTCGATTTCCGCGCGCGGGGTCAGCGCCGCGACGGAGTCGACCACCAGCACGTCGATAGCGCCCGAGCGCACCAGCGTGTCGCAGATCTCCAGCGCCTGCTCGCCGGTATCCGGCTGCGAGATCAGCAGATTCTCGAGGTCGACGCCGAGCTTGCGGGCATAGACGGGGTCTAGCGCATGTTCGGCATCCACGAAGGCGCAGATGCCGCCCTTCTTCTGCGCCTCCGCGACGGTGTGCAGGGCCATCGTCGTCTTGCCCGAGCTTTCCGGGCCATAGATTTCGATGATGCGCCCCTTGGGAAGGCCGCCGACGCCAAGGGCGATATCGAGCCCGAGCGAACCGGTCGGCACCGTCTCGATCTCAACGACCTGCTCGTTCTTGCCGAGCCGCATGATCGACCCTTTGCCGAAGGCGCGCTCGATCTGAGACAGCGCCGCATCAAGCGCCTTGGTCTTGTCCACGGAATTTTCCTCTACAAGCCTCAATGAGTTCTGAGCCATGATACATCACCTCTTGGTCGTCAACGAAGGCCGGAGACTTCCGCCGTTCTTTTAATCTGTATCTGTTTTGTTCTCGTTTTGCAACAGGGCCAACGCGCTGATTTTACAGCATATTCTTATTTTGTTCTGTTTCGGTTCGATATTTCGCGGCATGAGCCACCGCCGACAGGCGCTTCTCCATCTGCGCGACGATGACCGAATCGGCCGCAGCGCCATCCGCGCATGCAATTGACTTTTACGTAAGCGCCTTGTCTAACCAGCCTGAGCTGGAGAGATCGATGCGCGAGTATTATACGATCACCGAACTGACGCGAGAGTTCGAAATATCGACCCGTACCCTGCGCTTCTATGAGGATGAGGGGCTGATCCAGCCCGTTCGCCGCGGGCGCACGCGGCTGTTCCGCCAGTCTGATCGCCATCTCGTGCGCCAGATTATCCGCGGCCGCAGGCTCGGCTTCTCCATCAACGAGATCCGCGAAATCATCCAGGTCTACAGGGAGCCGCCCGGCGAGGTCGGCCAGCTCAACCTCATGCTCAAGCGGATCGAGGAAAAGCGCGAACAGTTGCGCCAGAAGCGGCGGGATCTCGAGGAGACGCTGGCGGAACTCGATCAGGCGGAAGAATCCTGCGTCGAGCGGCTTGTGGAGCTCGGCGTCAGCACCTGAGCCCCATCAGCCCGCCCCTCAGATCCAGCGGCGGACACGCTTCTGATAATCCCGGTATCGCTTGCCGAAACGTGCCGCCAGATGTCTTTCCTCGGGCTGGATGGCGAGCCGTTGCGTGGCAAAGGCAGCGACCGGCGCAAGCACGAGCAGCCAGACAATGCCGGCAGCAAGACCAAGCCCGATCATCAGCATCGTATTGCCGAGATAGATGGGATTGCGGGTCACCGCATAGACGCCGTCTGTGACGAGATGCGCGCTGCCCTTGTGCGGCATGACGGTGGTGCGCTCCCGCGCCAGCCGCCGCAGCGCCATGACATCCATCGCCAAGCCCCCTGCCATCACCAGCAGGCCGATCGCGAAAAGGATATCGGCGGCGGGCGACCCCAGCCATCCGAGCGGAAAGAGCAGATAGAGAATTAAAGCGGCAACCACCGCGCCCAGATAGAGGATCGGCGGCCACGGAATGGTTGCCGGCCTCTCGTGCTGTTCCGTCATTGCCCCTCCCCCTCCGGTTCGCTTGCGATCGTGCAGGCGGCTGCGATCTCGTTCAGCCGGCTTGCATTGCCGGCATCCTGACTGCCTTCCAGGACACTGTCCAGCAGGCCTTCCGCCTGAAGGCGATCCAGCGCACAGCCGCAATAGACCTTGCAGAAGTCGGCGCCGCGCGTTTCAGCACAACTCACCTGGCAGGCCGGCACGAAGCGGGCGGTCGGCGCGAGGGGCGGCGCCGGTACGATCTGGGCGAACAGCCAAAGCAGGCCGATGAGTATCGGCTGGTGGATGAGATAGACGGCAAGACTGTGCCGGCCGCCAAAGGCGAAGGGACGGGACCAACGGCCCGGCCTCCACTCGGCCAGCTTTTCAAACATGCCCCGGGCGGAAGCCAGTTTCGCCGCCGCCATGCCGAGCAGCACCGCACCGAACCAGGGAAAGAGTGGAACATAGTCGTTGGATGGCGGATTGCGGCTCGACAGGCCGACCCACCACAGCGCCGGATGGTCGAAGAATGCGTTGCGCAGGAAGGAGGGCGCCGTGATCACAGCCACAGCGATCAGCGCCGTCACCCCCCAGGGCAAGCGCAGGAATGCCAGCCCCAACAGGCTCGCAAGTGCGATCTGGTGCAGGATGCCGAAGAAAATGAACGCGTTGGGCGTGGCTATATAAGTCGCGCCGGAGATCAGCGCAGCGGCGGCTGCCACCATGGCCAGTCGGCGCCAGTAGGATGGCCATTTCACACCGCTGGCATGCGCCAGAACCAGGCTCACGCCGACCAGGAACAGGAAGCTGGACGCGATGCAGCGGGCGAACAGCTTCCAGTTGCCCATCGCCGTCATTCCGGGTTCGGCATAGCCGAAAAATTCCAGGTCCCAGGCGAAATGATAGATCGCCATGGCCAGCAGCGCGATGCCGCGGGCGATGTCGATGGCGTCGATGCGCCGGCGGAACCGCGGCTTCCCGGTGGCAATGGCGGCCTCTGGCATAAGACTGCTCCCGAACAATGCCTTTTCGCGGCAATGCATGAAAAGGGTTTATCTCTTTGTTTTTACGAGTTTCCAGTGCCAAATCAGGCGCTGTTCCGCACACCTGCTCTAGCACAGATTCGTCCCGCTGCCCTGCGTGCGGCGCGGCATTCTGGTTAACCCGACGTTAGAAGCTGATCACGTATTTTCAGGAACTACACCGCATCCGGGGCGGAATCTGTTTGTCGCAAACGCCCCGTCGTTCCGTTTCCCGGAAAACGAGCACATAGGGGCTGTGCGTCGCGGTCGAATGGGTGGAGGCACGATGCAGTCCGAAATTCGCGGGGACGAAACAGCGGATCTTGCATTCACCATTGCCGGCAGGATGCAGGAGCTGGGCGTCGCCGGCCTGCCCCGAAACTATGAGATATTCTACGAAGCCTATAGCGGGTCCAACGATTCGCTCCTGCAGGCGCTTGCGCGGCTGGGGCCGCAGCCGGCGCAGCAGGATCTCGACCTTCTGGCGCGGGATTACTTCACCCAGAACAACCGGGAAAGCATCGTCGAGACGGCGCATGACATGATCTCGCGCAAGCTGGACACCATCATGGGCCTGCTGCTGCGCGAACGCAGCTCGCTGGAAAAATACGGCATCATCCTCGATCGCACGTCGGAGGGGCTGTCCGGCGCGGTCTCGCGCGAAATGCTCCGCAAGGTCATCGGCATCATGGGCGCCGCCACCGATACCACGATCGCGCAGGGCAAGCAGATCGCCTCCTCCATGTCGGACACGTCGGCCGAACTGGCCGAGGTCAAGCTCAAGCTGGAAGAATACAAGCGCCTCGCCGACACCGACCCGCTGACGCAGGTGTGGAACCGCCGCGCCTTCGACCGCGCCATGTCCAAGATCTATGCCGACAGGCGCAGCACGCTGTTCAGCGCCCTGATCCTGGCGGATATCGATCGCTTCAAGGATGTGAACGACCGGCACGGTCATCCTGTCGGCGACAAGATCCTGCAGCATGTCGCGCGCATCTTCCGGGTCAATTGCAACGCCAACGTCTTCATCGCGCGCACCGGCGGCGAGGAATTCGCCATGATAGCGGAGGGTCTGGGCGAAGATGCGGTGACCGCGCTGGCGGACAATATTCGCGGCATCGTCGAGAAGACGCCTTTCATCGCGCAACTTCCCGGCGCGATGCGCGAGGTCGTCACCATCTCGCTCGGCGTCTGCATGGCGACGGAGGCCAGCGGGCCCGACGACCTCTATACCAAGGCCGATCGCGCGCTTTACGCGTCGAAAATGGGCGGCCGCAATCGCGTCACGCGGTTCCCTGTGCCTGTGGCTCCCGGCCTCAGAAAGAACTGGATGCTCTACCGCAGCGAGTAAACGTGCAGTTGCGCGGGAGTTTGCGCCGGGAATTGCCTGAACTCTGGATAGATCCTTTCAGCAATATCTATCGCCTTGATTTTGCCGGCCTCGATAGGGATTGATCAGCCGGTAGTATCTAGGGGGATGATTCATGACCAGCAGGATCGCAGTCGCGGCAACGGTTGGCGCCATGCTGCTTGCCGCATGCACCACCGACCCGTTCACGGGCGAATCGCGCATGTCGAATACGGCAGGCGGCGCACTTCTGGGCGCGGGCGTCGGCGCACTGGCCGGGCTTGCAGTCGGCGGTTCCGGCGTGGCGCAGCGCAATGCGGCGCTGATCGGCGCGGGCGTGGGCGCGCTGGCCGGCGGTGCGATCGGCTCATATATGGACAGGCAGGAAGCCGAGTTGCGCGCCGAACTCCAGGGCACGGGCGTCAGCGTCACCCGGCGCGGCGACTACATCATCCTGAACATGCCGTCGAACATCACATTCGCCACCGACCAGTACAACGTCAATCCAGGCTTCTTCCCGACGCTCAACGCCGTGGCGCTGGTGCTGAACCGCTTCAATCAGACGGTTATCGACGTCAACGGCCACACCGACTCGACCGGCAGCCCGCAGCACAACTTCACCCTGTCGGAAAACAGGGCGTTGTCGGTCGCCAACTATCTCAACGACAAGGGCATCGATGCACGGCGCTTCTCGGTCGTTGGCTTTGGCGCCGACCAGCCGATCGCATCGAATGCCACGCCGAGCGGACGGGCACAGAACCGCCGCGTCGAGATCCAGCTCGCACCCATCACCTGATGGAGACTGCCTAGAGCGGTTCAGCATTTCACGGAAACGCCGACCCGCTCTAGCTCTTTGTTTTAGCCGCATTTGTGCGACGCCAAGCGATTCCGCTTGGCTGCAAAATGCTCTATAGCTGACCCAGCGCGGTTGCGATCCTTGCCGCGAGGCGGGCATTGTTCTCGACAAGCGCGATGTTGGTCTTCAGGCTCGCGCCGCCGGTCAGTTCGAGAATGCGGCCGAGCAGGAACGGCGTCACCGCCTTGCCGCTGATGCCCTGCTCCACCGCGTCAGCCTGCGCGATGGCTATGTGCCCGGCCATGACGTCGGCGGCGATCTCCGCCTCCACCGGCACGGGGTTCGCCACCAGCATCCCGCCATGTCCCCCGAAAAGCGAGCGAACCCTTTGGAAGCGCGCAATCTCCTGCGGCGTGTCGAGCCGCAGCGGTGCCTGCAGCGGCGAGGTGCGCGACCAGAAGGCGGGCATCGTGTCGGCGCCGTAAGCGACCACCGGAACGCCATTCGTTTCAAGCACTTCAAGCGTCTTTTCAATGTCAAGAATCGCCTTCGCCCCGGCCGAGACGACGATCACCGGCGTCCGCGCCAGTTCGTCCAGGTCGGCCGAAATGTCCATGCTCGTCTCAGCGCCCTTGTGCACACCGCCTATCCCCCCCGTGGCGAAGACGGCAATGCCCGCGACATGCGCGGCAAGCATGGTGGCCGCGACGGTGGTTCCGCCCGTGCGCCGCTCAGCCATTGCAAAGGCGAGATCGGCCCGCGAAAGCTTCATCGCATCGGTCGTGCGGGCAAGCCCGGCGCGCTCCTCTGCTGTCAGGCCGATCTTCAACCGGCCTTCCATCACCGCGATCGTGGCCGGCACGGCGCCCTCACCGGCGATGATCGCCTCGACATCCGCTGCCATGCGATCATTATCGGGATAAGGCATGCCATGGGTGATGATGGTGCTTTCCAGCGCCACCACCGGCTGTCCGGCCGACAGTGCCTTGCGGACCGGATCGGAGACATCCATCAATGCGGCAAGCCGTGCGTGCTGCGTTTCAGATTGCGTCATTGCTGAATCCTCCTCGCCTGCGGCACCTGCGCAAGCCGGCGCGCCATGTCCCTTGCAGATATGCGCAGCACAGCCTGATCGCTCTCGACCGTCAATGTGGCGCGTGCGATGCCTTCATGCACGGCATCGGCCAGCGGCACGCCGCGCATCATCGCGGCAATCGTCGCACCGGCCAGCGCATCGCCGGCACCGGTCACATCGACCACCGCATCGACCTCTGGCACCGCCATGCCAAACACATCCCCGCCCTGGACGATCGTCACACCGCTCTCGCCCGAGGTTATCACCGCCGCGCGCAGGCCGCGCGCCACCAGCGCCCCGGCCAGCATGGCGGGATCGTCGGAAGCGCTGCCCGCCACCACTTCGGCCTCGCGCCTGTTCATGAACAGGCAGTCCAACCGCGGCAACACCCCCATCAGCCGCACCACCTTGGCCGGAGAGACGGCAATCCCATGAAGCGGCTTGTCGGTCAGGCGTGCCAGCCTCTCAATGCCATCGGCCGGCATATTGGCATCGCACAGCAGCGCATCGCAGGCGGCCACGGCATCGCGCAGGCCGCGACGGCGCATCTGGCGTCCCAGCGCAAGGTCATAAAGCGCCATATCTGCTAGGCCCGCAATGAGATCGCCGTTTCGGTCGAGCAGCGCCGTATAGCTTGGCGTCGTGCGGTCGAGAAACGTCACCGAGAGGTCCTCGATGCGCCAGTCCGAAACTTCCCCGGCAACGCGGAGACCGGCAGCATCGCCGCCCCGGACCGAAAAGAGCGAGCCCTCCACGCCGCAGTCCACGGCATTGCGCAGCGCATTGAAGGCGCCGCCGCCGATCTCCTCGCGCATCGTTCCGGGATTCGACACTGCGGGTATGTATTCCCCGCTCACCTGCCCCCGGCGGTCGAGATGCGCTCCGCCAATGGCGAGAAGCCGCGGCGCGGTGCTCATCCGATTCCGATCCCGTACCACCATGTGGCCAATCCCAGAAAGGCGAAGAAGCCCACCGTATCCGTTACCGCGGTGACGAAGACAGCGGACGAGACGGCCGGATCGGCCCCGACCCGGTCGAGCAGAAGGGGGATGAGTATCCCTCCGAGGGCCGCCACGAACATGTTGATGATCATCGCGGCGGCGATGATCCCGCCGATCTCGGGGCTCTGGAACCACAGCCCCGCCACCGTCCCGATCAGGAGTGCGAAGATGACGCCGTTGAGGGCGCCGACCCCCATCTCGCGCCGGACGATGCGGCCGGCATTGTAGATGTCGAGGTCGCGGGTCGCCAATGCACGCACCGTCACCGTCATGGTCTGCGAGGCGGCATTGCCGCCCATGCCGGCAACAATCGGCATGAGAATGGCAAGGGCGACGATCTCCTCGATCGTGGCGTCGAACAGGCCGATGACCGACGCCGCGACGAAAGCCGTGATCAGGTTGACGAGAAGCCACGGCACGCGCGAGCGCGAGGCGCGAAGCACGCTATCAGACAACTCTTCGTCGCCGACACCGCCCATGCGCATAAGATCTTCCTCGGCCTCCTGCTGGATCACGTCCACCACGTCGTCGATGGTGAGCACCCCGACGAGCCGGTCGTTCTCGTCGACGACGGCCGCCGAAAGCAGGTCGTATTGCTCGAAGATCTGCGCCGCCTCCTCCTGGTCCATCAGGGCGGGGATGGCGTGACGCGTCTCGTGCATGATCTCTTCGATCTTCACGGTACGGTTGGTGCGCAGGATTCGGTCGAGATCGATCGCGCCGGCAAGGCGGAAGGTCGGATCAATGACGAATATCTGGGTGAAGCGCTCCGGCAGGTCTTTGTCGTCGCGCATGTAGTCGATCGTCTGGCCGACGGTCCAGAAAGGCGGGACGGCGACGAACTCCGTCTGCATGCGCCGGCCGGCCGTCTCCTCGGGATAGCCCAGCGAACGCCGCAGCCGCACCCGCTCGGTAAAGGGGAGCTGCGCGAGAATCTCGTCCTGGTCGGCCTGGTCGAGGTCTTCGAGAATGTAGACCGCGTCATCCGAGTCGAGTTCCTGAACGGCCTGTGCGATCTGCTCGTTGGGCAGGCTCTCGACGATGTCGAGGCGAATCGAATCGTCGACCTCGGTCAGCGCCGTATAGTCGAAGTCCGATCCCATCAGCTCGACCAGCGCGCGCCGCTGCTCGGGCAGCAAAGCCTCGAGCAGGTCGCCCACCTCCGACTGGTGGAGGCGGCTGACATCGTTGCGCAGCGTCAGCGTATCGCGATCGGCGATCGCCGCACCGATATGCGACAGGAAGGAAGCGCGGATCGCGCCGTCCTCGCCATAGATATCGCCTGATTTTTCTGCGCGCACGCCGGGTTCCGGCGTCGTTTCGTGCTTGTCTTCCAACGGCGCCTCCCGCTCGGCTTCGGGATGGATGGTCGGCCCGGTCTAGAGCATTTTTCAGCCGAGTGGAATCACCAGCAAGGCATAAAAGCAGCTCACGCAAAGAGAGGGCGCAGCCGCCAGGTCATGCCCGCGCGTGCTAACCGCAGCGCATCGCGACTGCCGATTTGAAGCTCCCTGCGACAACAACCCGCCGCCGCGCCATCCAGCCCCGCCAAGCCATGTTTCACTCGCTTTCGAGGGCCTGTTTCCACCGCGTCACCGCCATAAAGCCGGCTAGGCGCTCCCTCGCGACAGAAGGTGAGAAAATGCGCTCCATGCGGCTTGTTTAGGGCAGGTCGATTTGCTACATGCGCCGGGCCGGCTCGACCGGCTTCTACCACGTGCGGTCGTGGCGGAATTGGTAGACGCGCAGCGTTGAGGTCGCTGTGGGGCAACCCGTGGAAGTTCGAGTCTTCTCGACCGCACCATTATCCCGCCCAAGCTGGCGGGATTTCTATTCCCGTGCGGCAGACCCCTGCTGCGTCTCATGCGCATCACCCGGCACTATTGCGCCACTTTAGGCCTGCTTCGTCGATCGTAGTTCGGCGAACGCAATCTCAGCCCTCTGGCATGTCGCACTGGACGACCGTCCCTCGGACAGCCATATGTCGCTCGAGGATCGAAGCATTGCAGCGAAACCAGATCGACATTTCGTTCCGCCCGCGTGATGCCGGCATGCCGGTTGAGTGGCGGGTAGAGCGTGGGCTGACGCCCTATCCGGATGCCGTCGCGGCGATGGAGGCGCGCGTTGCGGCCATACGTGGCGAGGGTGCGCCTGAACTGGTCTGGCTGGTCGAGCATCCGCCGCTCTACACCGCCGGAACCAGCGCGACGCCGGCAGACCTGCTCCAGCCCGACCGCTTCCCGGTTTTCGCGACGGGCCGCGGCGGTGAATATACCTATCATGGTCCCGGCCAGCGCGTGGCCTATGTGATGCTGGACCTGAAACGGCGGCGCGAGGATGTCCGCGCATTCGTGGCGGCGCTGGAGGCCTGGACCATCGGCGCGCTCGACCGGGTGAACATCCGCGGCGAGCGGCGCGAGGACCGGGTGGGTGTGTGGGTCGCGCGCCCCGACAAGCCTCCCCTGCCCGACGGTTCGCAGGCAGAAGACAAGATCGCCGCGATCGGCATAAGGCTGCGCCGCTGGGTGAGCTATCACGGCATTTCGATCAATATCGAGCCGGACCTGGCGCACTTCTCGGGCATCGTGCCTTGCGGCGTAAGCGAACACGGCGTGACCAGCCTTGTCGATCTCGGCCTGCCCATCACGCTGGGCGAGTTCGATGTCGTTCTTCGGCAGGCCTTCGAGGATGTGTTCGGTCAGACGGTGCAGATCGCTTCATCCTGACGGATGCCAGGCCTTGATGTTCTGCCCGCTCGCGACAGGCGATCCCGCCTGCCGCGGTTCTACAAAACCACGTCCCAATCAGAGAGCACCGACCCAGAATGCGGTCATCACGATGAAACCGCTCAGGGCGAGGAGAGAAGCAGCATCCTTGACAATCTCGGTCATGACGACCTCCTGTTTTTGCTATGCTCTCTTTATGTTCTATTTTCGTTCTATCGTCAATTGCGCGAAAGCGACGCCTGTAGCGAAGGTGAATCAAGGGTAAACGGAACGGCGAAGCAGCCGATATCCACAGGCTGGGGCGGCGAATGATCGATGTCGAAGATCAGCAATGGTGGTTGACGCCATCAAGCCCTAGGGCGGGCGATGAGAATGCACAAGCGCCCTCGCCCGACGGCAAACCAGAACCATGCCGGTTCATCACAAGCGGCAGCCCGCCTTGTTCGCCTGCCGTCAGAGATCGACGATGCGCGCGTTTGCCAGTGTCACGCGGCGGTCCATCCGCGCGGCCAGTTCGTGATTGTGCGTGGCGATGAGCGCCGAAAGGCCCGAGCGGCGCACCAGCGCTTCCAGCGCGTCGAACACATAAGATGCCGTCTCGGGATCGAGATTGCCGGTGGGCTCGTCGGCCAGAAGCAGGATCGGCGCATTGGCGACGGCGCGCGCGATCGCCACGCGCTGCTGCTCGCCGCCGGAGAGCTCGGAAGGCCTGTGGTCGGCCCGGTGGCCGATCTTCATATAGTCGAGCAGTTGTGCCGCCCGTTCCCGCGCCTCGGCCTTGCCCAGCCCCTTTACGAGCTGCGGCATCATGATGTTCTCCAGCGCGGTGAACTCGGGCAGCAGATGGTGGAACTGGTAGACGAAGCCGATATCGTTACGGCGGATCGCGGTGCGCTGGTCGTCGGACAGGCGTCCGCAGGCGCGGCCGGACAGGAGCACGTCACCGGCATCCGGCTTTTCGAGGAGCCCTGCCAGATGCAGCAGGGTTGACTTGCCAGCACCCGAGGGTGCGACGAGCGCGGTCATCTCGCCGGCGCGCTGCACGAAATCCGTGCCGTCGAGAATAACGAGCTTGCCCGTGCCCTCCGCATAATGGCGGGAGACGGATTTGAGTTCGAGGACGGGCGGGGTCGCGCTCATTCGTAACGCAATGCCTCGACCGGATCGAGCCTTGCCGCCCGCCACGCCGGAAACAGCGTCGCAAGGAAGGACAGCACCAGCGCCATCAGCACGACGGAGATGGTTTCGCTCGCATCCATGCGCGCCGGCAGCTGGCTGAGGAAATAAAGTTCCGGATTGAACAGGGTCGTGCCCGAGAGCCACGAGAAGAACTGGCGGATCGATTCCACATTGAGGCACACCACGACGCCGAGCAGCACGCCCGCCAGCGTGCCGACCACCCCGATGGCCGCGCCCGTCATCATGAAGATGCGCATCACCGCGCCGCTGGTGGCGCCCATCGTGCGCAGGATCGCGATGTCGCGGCCCTTGTCCTTCACCAGCATGACGAGGCCAGAAATGATGTTGAGCGAGGCCACCAGCACGATCAGCGTCAGGATCATGAACATGACGTTGCGCTCGACCTGAAGTGCGGAGAAGAACGTCTGGTTGCGCTGGCGCCAGTCGACGATGAAGACCTGCCGCTGCGCCGCCGCCTCGACCTGCGGCCGCAGCGCATCGACCGCATCGGGATTGGCGACGTAGATCTCGATCGACTGGGCGAGGCCCTGCTGGTTGAAGAAGAGCTGCGCCTCGCCAAGCGGCATGAAGATGATCGAGCCGTCATATTCCGACATGCCGACCTCGAAGATCGCCACGACCGTATAGACCTTGCGCCGCGGCGTGGTGCCGAAGGGCGTTACGTCGCCTTCCGGCGCGACCAGCGTGATGCTGTCGCCTTCGACGAGGCCCAGCGCATCGGCCATGCGCTTGCCGATCGCAACGCCTTCGCTGTCGTCGAAATCGGCGAGGCTGCCCCGCCTCACATTGCCGGAGACGAGTTCAAGCTTCTCGATGTCCTCGCCGCGGATACCCCGCACCAGCGCGCCCGTTCCCGCGCCGACAGGTCCTTGCGCCAGCACCTGCCCCTCGACCAGCGGGATCGCATAGTGCACGCCTTCCAGTCCCTCGATGCGCCCGGCCACCTCGGCATAATCGTCCAGAGGCCGGTCCAGCGGCTGCACGATCATATGCCCGTTGACGCCGAGAATGCGCGACAAAAGCTCGGCGCGGAAACCGTTCATGACCGCCATGACGATGATCAGCGTCGCCACGCCCAGCATGATGCCGACGAAGGAGATCGACGCGATGACCGAAATGACGGTTTCCTTGCGCCGCGAGCGCAGATAGCGCCATGCAACCAGGCGCTCAAAGGCGGAGAATGGCCCGGCGCCCGCCAGTCCCTTGCGGATGTCGGCCGGCATTTGCGGCGTGGCGGCGGCGGAGGTGTTGGTCATGCCTTGTTGCGCAACCCCGCAAGAAGGGCGTCGAGCGACTTCACGTCGCGCTCGCCGGTGGCGCGGCGCTTGACCTCCACCTCGCCGGCTGCGGCCCCGCGCGGGCCCACGATCACCTGCCACGGAATGCCGATCAGATCAGCGGTAGCGAACTTGCCGCCGGCGCGCTGGTCGGTGTCGTCGAGCAAAACGTCGAGGCCCGCCGCCTCATGCGCGGCGTAGAGCTGCTCGCACATGCTGTCGCAGGCCGCGTCGCCCGGCTTCATGTTGATGATGACGACATCGAACGGCGCCACCGATTCCGGCCAGACGATGCCGGCTTCGTCATGGCTCGCCTCGATGATCGCCGCGATCAGGCGTGTCGGGCCGATGCCGTAGGAGCCCATGGAGACGAAGCGCTCCTTGCCGTCCGGCCCGGTCACGCTGGCGCCCATGGGCTTCGAATATTTCTCGCCGAAATGGAAGATGTGGCCGACCTCGATGCCGCGCGCGGCGACCTGGTCGCCGGCGGCGACGTTCGACCACGCGCTCTCGTCGTGCATCTCTTCCGTGGCCGCATAAGGCGTGGTCCACTCTTCCACGATGCCCGCGATCTGCGCATCGTCGCCGAAATCGATATCCTCGCCCGGCACCGGCAGCGCCAGGAAATCGCGGTGACAGAAGACGGCGCTTTCGCCCGTATCGGCCAGGATGATGAATTCATGGCTCAGATCGCCGCCGATCGGCCCGGTATCGGCGCGCATCGGGATCGCCTTCAGGCCCATGCGGGTGAATGTCCGCAGATAGGCGACGAACATGCGGTTATAGGCGGCTTTCGCGCCCTCGAAGTCGATATCGAAGGAATAGGCATCCTTCATCAGGAATTCGCGCGAACGCATCACGCCGAAGCGCGGCCGCACCTCGTCGCGGAACTTCCACTGTATGTGGTAGAGATTGAGCGGCAGGTCGCGATAGGACTTCACATAGGAGCGGAAGATCTCGGTGACCATTTCCTCATTGGTCGGGCCGAACAGCATGTCGCGCTCATGCCGGTCCTTGATGCGCAGCATCTCCTTGCCATAGTCGTCATAGCGGCCGCTTTCGCGCCACAGGTCGGCAGACTGGATGGTGGGCATGAGGATTTCCAGCGCGCCGGCGCGGTCCTGCTCCTCGCGGACGATGCGGCACACCTTGTCGAGCACGCGCTTGCCCAGCGGCAGCCAGCTGAACGATCCGGCCGCCTGCTGGCGGATCATGCCCGCGCGCAGCATGAGGCGGTGCGAAACGATGTCCGCCTCCCTGGGGTTTTCCTTGAGTATGGGCAGGAAGTAGCGCGAAAGTCGCATGTCGGATCGTCCGGAAGGGAGGCGCGGCAAAAGGTGGAATCGCCACGGGCCTTGAGCCCGTGTGACGGCGCTTCATAGCCATTTCAAGGCACGATGGAAACCCGATGCGGATATGCCGAAATCCGGCGCACAAGCGGCAGGCAGAAGGTGGCGCGTCATTGTGCAGTGCAGCACACTTCATACAATGTCAGGACAATATTTTTCGTGACAATTTGTCTCGGGCTGGTTTAGTGTGCTCGTCATAAACGAGAGGGCGAAATGAAAATTCGCTCTCCTACGCGGTCAAAGTCTTGGGAGGATGCGATCTAGGCGCGTTTATCGCTGCCGCCGGACGACGGAACACAGATCGGACGCGTTACACTGCAAGGCCTCGTGCCTTGCATTTTTTTTGGGCAATCCAAATAAATCGCTGGAAACGCCCGCCGCGACTTTCCAAAAATACTATACTTGTTCAGGCTCAGCCCTTTCGGGGCGAGATAATACTTTTCTGGGAAGTACGTTTGCATCGATACCGATAAGGCCACCAGGCAGCGGCCCGGCAGCTCTTTGGCGATGGAACCATGCAATGGTAGCGTGAAAACTCAGATCAAACCGAGGGGGAGCGGAATGGTTGTGCGGGCGGGAGACGAGATACACAATCCGTCGACGGGGTCTCTGCTGAGGATCCTGGAAACCGACAGCGAAACAGCCGGATTGGGCTTTGCGCTGGAAGTCGTCTCTCCAGCTGGCGCCGGCCCGGATGTTCCCGAGCATTTCCACCGCGATTGGACCGAACGGTTCACCATATTGGCCGGTCGAGCGCGATATCATCTGGATGGAGACGAGCGGATGGCGGAAGCGGGGGAGACGATCGTCTTCCCTCCCGGGCACCGACATATCCATCCCTGGAATGCCGGCGACACCGAACTGGTCTATCGGCAGGAAACCCGGTTCACCATTGCCAGTCCGCAAGCCGTCCAGGATACGCTCGGTGTCTTTGGCGCGCTCTACCGGATGGCGGCGCGCGGCGAGACGAACGCCCGGGGCCTGCCCCGAAATCCCCTTCAACTTGCAGCAATGTTGAAGGTACTCGTCCGGCACGGCGGTTTCGACGCCGCAATTCCCGTAGCGGCGCAGAAGCTGATCGCAGCGACGCTCGGTTCCCTGGCGGAGAGGCTGGGCTACAGCGCCGTGGAAGAAGCTTCGCAGGCCCCGCGGAAGTAGAAGGAAGCCGGGCTGAAGCGTGTCGCGATCAACGGCCCTTGGCGACCGCCGTTCTGATATTCAGGCGTTCGGGCCGATGCGCGGCACGTCATTGAGGCTGAGGCCGTAATAGACGGTAGCCACGTAATAGATGCCGAAAATGATGATGGTCACGATGGTGGTGCGCAGAAAGGCCCGCCGCATGTGAGGGCCGCGCGGTGCGCTGGATGTCGTGCCGAGCGTCACCTCGCCATCGTCGTCCTGCGTGCGCAGGCCGAATGGCAGCGTCGCGAAAAGCACCACCCACCAGATGATGAAGAAGATCGCGAAGACGGATATCCAGCTCATTTCATACCTGTTCAAGCTCGACCAGCGTGCCGCAGAAATCCTTGGGGTGAAGGAACAGCACGGGTTTGCCATGCGCGCCGATCTTCGGCTCCCCGTCACCCAATATGCGCGCCCCGCCGGCGGCGAGACGATCTCGCGCGGCGATGATGTCGTCGACCTCATAGCACACATGGTGCATGCCGCCGGACGGGTTCTTGTCGAGGAATGCCCTGATCGGCGAATCCGCTCCCAGAGGATGCAGGAGTTCGATCTTCGTATTGTCGAGTTCGATGAAGACCACCGTCACCCCATGCTCCGGCAGCGACTGCGGCGCCGTCACCTTCGCGCCCAGCGTGTCACGATAGGTCGCGGTCGCGGCGTCGAGATCCGGCACGGCGATGGCAACGTGGTTCAGGCGGCCCAGCATGTCTACCTCGTCACGAAAACGGTCACGATGGGCTTCTTGCCCCAGACCTCGTTGGCGGCACCGCGCACGGCGCGCCGCACGGCCTCCGACACCATGTCGAGATCCTTGCGCCGCACGCGCGGAATGCTCTCCACCGCGCCTGCCGCCGCGTCGATCAGCAATTCCTCCATGTCCTCGCCGGCCTTGTTTGCCTTGGCGACACCGATCGCGACAAGATCCGGGTCGCCGGCGAGGTCATACCGCTCGTCGAGCACCACATTCACCGCGACATGGCCGGCAAAGGAGAGCTTGCGGCGGTCGCGAATGCCCATGGCCTCGTCGGTGCCGATCAGCCTGCCATCCTTGTAGATGCGGCCGAACGGCACCTGGTCGACGATTTCCGGCTCGCCGGGCGCCAGCCGGAACATGTCGCCATTGCGCACCTGCGCGACATGCGGCACGCCTGCGGTTGCCGCGAGCGAACCCTGCGCCACCAGATGCGCGGCCTCGCCATGAACCGGCACGAGGATCTGCGGACGCACCCATTCATACATGCGGCGCAGCTCGTTGCGGCGCGGATGGCCGGATACATGCACCAGCGCGTCGCCATCCTCGATGATGCGCACGCCCTGCTCGATGAGCTGGTTCTTGATGGCGAGGATCGCCTTCTCATTGCCCGGAATGACGCGCGAGGAGAAGACCACCGTATCGCCGGCGGAAAGCGCGACGGAGCGCATCTCGTCGCGGGCAAGCTTGGCAAGTGCTGCGCGCGGCTCGCCCTGGCTTCCGGTGCACAGGATGACGATGTTCTCGCGCGGGATCGCCCCGTAGTCCTGCTCGTCGATGAATGGCGGCAGGCCGTCCAGATAGCCGAGGTCGCTCGCTACATCGATGACGCGCTTGAGCGAACGGCCGAGAACGACAACCTGCCGGCCGGCGTCGCGCGCGGCCTCGGCGATCGAACGGATGCGGCCGACATTGGAGGAGAAGGTCGTGATGGCGACGCGGGCGGGCGAAGCCTCGATGACCTGCCGCAGCCCATCGCCCACCGCCTGTTCGGAAGGCGACTCGCCGTCACGAAGCGCGTTGGTGGAATCGCACATCATCGCCAGCACGCCGGCATCGCCCAGCGCGCGGAAGCGATTCTCGTCCGTCAGCGGCCCGATCTCCGGCGCGGGGTCGATCTTCCAGTCACCCGTATGCACCACCGTGCCGAGCGGCGAGGTGATGGCGAGCGATACCGGCTCGGGAATCGAATGCGTCACCGCCACAGCCTCGATGCTGAACGGGCCGACCGTGAACGTCTCGCCGGCGCGGTAGATCGTCACCGGCACGTCGGGCGCGCCCTTCTCGGAATGACGCTTGGCTTCCAGCAGGCCGGCGGTGAAAGGAGTCATCCATACGGGCACTTTCAGGCGCGGCCACAGGTCCAGCAGCGCGCCGTAATGGTCTTCATGCGCATGAGTGATGACGATGCCGCGCAGGCTGCCCAGCTCTTCCTCGATGAAGCGCGTATCGGGCAGAACGAGGTCGACCCCCGGCAGCGTGTCGTCGGGAAAGGTCACGCCGCAGTCGACCATGATCCATTCGCGATGTTCGGCCGGACCATAGCCATAGAGCGCGAGGTTCATGCCGATCTCGCCGACGCCGCCAAGCGGGCAGAATACCAGTTCGGTCCCGTTCATCCTTCTCGTGCCTCTCTCTTCAGCCGCATTTGTGCGACGCCGAATGTTTCCATCCGGCTGCGAAATGCTCTATCCGGCGGCAGCCGATGCGATGGTGCCGAAATGCACGTCCCCGGCGGCAATCTTGTGCAATGCGCCGTCATCCGTGCGTATGACGAAACGGCACTGCTCGTCGATCGTGTCGAAGCGGCCGCGCAGCACGCCTTCATCGATACGTACCGCCACCTCGCCGCCAAGCCCGGCCGCGCGCGCCAGCCAGCGATCCCTGATCCCGGCTATCCCCCTGCCGTCATCCCATATGCGGCTGTATGTCATCCACGCATCCGACAGTGCCAGAAACAGTTCTGCGGCATCTGTCTTTGCCCCCAGTTCGGCAAGCGAGGTGGCGGGATAAGGCAGATCCGGCGGATAGGCTACCACATTCACGCCGATACCGACCGCCACGGCAAAGCGCCCTGCCCCGGCCGAAGTGGATTCCAACAGGATTCCTGCCAGCTTGGCGCCGCTGGACAGGACGTCATTGGGCCATTTCAGCTGGAACCGAGCCGTGCCGCCCGTGGCGCCATCCGCGGCGGTCGCGAAGCGCGCCATCGGCGCCACGGCGTCGAGCGCCTCGCCGAGCGCCAGCCCGGCAACGAAGCCGAGCGTGGCGGCAGCCTTGAGGTCCGGCAGGCCGCCGATCAGCAATGTCGCGGCCAGATTGCCCTCGGGCGTCTCCCATACGCGCCCGCGCCGTCCGCGCCCGGCTTCCTGCCGCCCGGAAACGAGCCAGAGCGGGCCGATGTCACCGCTCCGGGCGCGCTCAAGTGCCGCGGCATTGGTGGAGCCGATCGTCGGGAAGGATTCGATCCGGTAGCCGGCGGCAGTCGCAGTGGGCGCGAGTGAAAAGTTCATTCCTCAGAAGAAGGTCTGCGCCGCGGCCTGCGCCATGCGGCCGACAGGCCCGCCGATCAGCACATAGAGCAGCACGAATGCGCCCGATACGCCAAGCACCAGGCGCAATTCGCCCGCCATGGGCTGGAAGCCGCCGACCGGCTCGTCGAACCACATGATCTTGATGATGCGCAGATAGTAGAACGCGCCGACCACGGAGGTAAGAACACCGATCACCGCCAACGCATAGAGCTCGGCATTGATGGCGGCCAGGAAGACATACCACTTGGCCCAGAAGCCCGCGAGCGGCGGGATGCCGGCCAGCGAGAACATCAGGATCGTCATGATCGTCGCCATAACGGGATTGGTGGTGGAGAGGCCAGCGAGGTCCGAAATCTCCTCCACATTGCCCTCCTTGCGGCGCATGGCGAGGATGAAGGCAAAGGTGCCGAGCGTCATGACCAGATAGATCAGCATATAGATGACCACGCCGCGCACGCCCTCGACGCTGTTGGACGCCAGTCCCACCAGCGCGAAGCCCATATGGCCGATCGAGGAATAGGCCATCAGCCGCTTGATGTTGCGCTGGCCGATCGCCGCGAAGGAGCCCAGCGCCATGGAGGCGATGGCGATGAAGACGACAATCTGCTGCCAGTCGGCCGCGATCGGCTCGAAGGCGCCAACGGTCACCCGCACCAGCAGCGCCATCGCAGCCATCTTGGGCGCGGCGGCGAAGAAGGCCGTTACCGGCGTCGGCGCGCCTTCATAGACGTCCGGCGTCCACATGTGGAAGGGCACTGCGGAGATCTTGAAGGCGAGGCCGGCCAGCAGAAAGACGAGGCCGAAGACAAGACCGATCTGCCGCTCGGAGCCCGAGAGCGCCGCCGCGATCGTCTCGAAGGAGGTCGAGCCGGTATAGCCGTAGACGAGGCTGACGCCGTAAAGCAGCATGCCCGACGAGAGCGCCCCGAGCACGAAATATTTGAGGCCCGCTTCCGTCGAACGGAGGTTGTCGCGGTTGATCGCGGCGACGACATAGAGCGCCAGCGACTGCAATTCGAGCCCGAGATAGAGGCCGATCATGTCGTTGGCCGAGATCATCAGCAGCATACCGAGCGTGGCGAGCACGATCAGCACCGGATATTCGAACTTGTCGAACTTCTCTTCCCGCGCGAAGCCGACCGACATGACCAGCGTGACGCCCGAACCGATCAGCGTCACGACCTTCATGAAACGGGCGAACGGGTCGGAGACGAAGGCGCCGCCGAAAGCCGCGCCGTCATGCGGGAAGACGAGTATCCATGCCGTCACGCCGACAAGCAGCGCAACCGCGAGGCCGGTCACCGTGCTGTTGGCCTTCTCGCCGGTGAACACGCCGATCATCAGCAGTGCCAGGGCACCGACTGCGAGAAGCAGTTCGGGCGCTGCGAGCGTCAGGCTGGAAGTAAGTTCGGCTGACATTGATCGCTCCGACCCTGCTAATGCGCCACTGCCGCGCTCTGTGCGGCAAGCGAGTTGGATACCTGGTTGACGAGCGCGCCGACCGAAGAGGACGTCACGTCGAAGATCGGGGTCGGATAGACGCCGAAGAAGATGACCAGCACGACAAGCGGATAGATCACCAGCTTCTCGCGCATGCTGAGGTCCAGCATCGACTTCAGGCTGTCCTTGGTCAGTGCCCCGAAGATGATGCGGCGATAGAGATAGAGTGCATAGGCCGCCGACAGGATGACGCCCGTCGTGGCGAACAGCGCAACCCACGTATTGACGCGGAAGACGCCAAGCAGCGTCAGGAACTCGCCGATGAAGCCGCTGGTGCCCGGCAGGCCGACATTGGCCATGGTCAGGATCAGGAACACGACCGCATATTTCGGCATGTTGTTGACCAGGCCGCCATAGGCCGCGATCTCGCGCGTGTGCATCCGGTCGTAGATGACGCCGACGCAGAGGAAGAGCGCACCCGAAACCAGCCCGTGGCTGAGCATCTGGAAGAGCGCGCCCTGGATGCCTTCCACATTGAGCGCGAAGATGCCCATGGTCACGTAGCCCATATGGGCGACGGAGGAATAGGCGATCAGCTTCTTCATGTCCTCCTGCATCAGCGCCACCAGCGAGGTGTAGACGATGGCGATGACGGAGAGCGTGAAGACCAGCGGCTGGAAGAACAGCGACGCGTCCGGGAACATGGGCAGCAGGAAGCGCAGGAATCCGTAGCCGCCCATCTTAAGCAGGATGGCGGCAAGGATCACCGAGCCCGCCGTCGGCGCCTCGACATGGGCGTCCGGCAGCCAGGTATGGACCGGCCACATCGGCATCTTCACCGCGAAGGAGGCGAAGAAGGCGAGCCACAGCCAGGTCTGCATGCCGGCGGGGAAGTCATGCGCCAGCAGAGTCGGGATGTCGGTCGTGCCGGACTGCCAGAACATCGCCATGATGGCGAGCAGCATCAGCACCGAGCCGAGCAGCGTGTAGAGGAAGAACTTGAAGCTGGCATAGACGCGCCGCTTGCCGCCCCACACGCCGATAATGATGAACATCGGTATCAGGCTGGCCTCGAAGAACACGTAGAACAGCACGATGTCGAGCGCGCAGAACACGCCGATCATCAGCGTCTCGAGAATGAGGAAGGCGATCATATATTCCTTGACGCGCTTCTCCACCGATACCCAGGAGGCAAGGATGCAGAGCGGCATCAGGAAGGTCGTCAGGATCACGAACAGCATCGAGATGCCATCCACGCCCATATGATAGGAAATGCCGGAATCCAGCCATTCGGCCTTCTCGACCATCTGGAAGCCGGCTTCGCTGGTATCGAAGCCGATCCAGATGAACAGCGACAGGACGAAGGTGAAGACCGTCGTGAGCAGCGCGACATTGCGGATATTGCCGCGCGCCGCGCGCCCATCGTCCCTGATCAGAAGGATCAGGAACGCGCCGACGAGCGGCAGGAAGGTGACGGTCGAGAGAATGGGCCAGTCGGTCATGGTCAGAAAGAGCCCCCGAGCATCATCCAGGTGACCAGCGCTGCCACGCCGATGAGCATTGCGAATGCGTAGTGATAGAGATAGCCGGACTGCAGCTTCACGACACGCTGCGTCACATCGACGACGCGTGCCGAAATGCCGTCCGGCCCCAGCCCGTCAATGACCGCGCCGTCGCCCTGCTTCCACAGGAAGCGGCCAAGGCGCATGGCGGGCCTGACGAAGAGGAAGTCGTAGAGCTCGTCGAAATACCACTTGTTGAGCAGGAACTTGTAGAGCCCGTGATGCTGCTCGGCGAGGCGCTTCGGCGTTTCGGGCGAGCGGATATAGAACTGGTAGGCGGTCGCGAAGCCGATCAGCATGGCCACGAACGGCGCCAGCTTCACCCACATCGGCACATCGTGGAATTCATGCAGGATGTGGTTGTCGGTCAGCGTGAACAGCGCGCCCTTCCAGAACGCTTCATAGCCTTCGCCGATGAAGAAATCGTGGAAGATCACGCCCGCGAACAGCGCGCCGACGGCCAGCACAAAGAGCGGCACGAGCATGACCGGCGGAGATTCATGCACATGGTGCATTACGTCGGCCGAGGCGCGCGGCTTGCCATGGAAGGTCATGAAGATCAGCCGCCACGAATAGAAGCTGGTGAACATGGCTGCGATGACGAGCGTGATGAAGGCCCCGGTGGCCGCCGCATTATGTCCCACAAAGGCGCCCTCGATGATGGCGTCCTTGGAGAAGAAGCCGGCCGTGCCGATAATGGTGGCGGGAATGCCCACGCCAGTCAGGGCGATCGTGCCGATGATCATCATCCAGTATGTCGTCGGGATCAGCTTGCGCAGACCGCCCATCTTGCGCATGTCCTGCTCGTCGGAGACGGCATGGATCACCGAGCCCGAGCCGAGGAATAGCAGCGCCTTGAAGAAGGCATGCGTGAACAGATGGAAGATCGCCGCCGAGTAGAAGCCCAGCCCCAGCGCCACGAACATGTAGCCGAGCTGCGAGCAGGTCGAATAGGCGATGACGCGCTTGATGTCGTTCTGGACCAGGCCGACGGTAGCTGCGAAGATCGCCGTCAGCGCGCCGATGAAGGTCACCACCAGCAGTGCCGTGTGGCTGTGCTCGAAGATCGGCGACAGCCGCGCCAGCATGAACACGCCCGCCGTCACCATGGTCGCGGCATGGATCAGCGCCGAGACCGGCGTCGGGCCTTCCATCGCATCCGGCAGCCAGGTGTGCAGCGGCACCTGCGCCGACTTGCCCATGGCGCCCATGAAGAGCAGCAGACAGACGATCGTCAGCGCGGAGGCCTTGTCGAGCTGGTAGCCGAGGAAGTTCAGCACCGTGTCGCCCTGCCCCGCAACCTCGCCGGCCGCCGCTTCGGCGCCATGCGCCGCCGCCGGCAGATAGTCGGCCGCATTGGCGAAGATCGTCGCGAAGTCGACCGAGCCGAACAGCACGAACAGGCCGAAAATGCCGAGCAGGAAGCCGAAATCGCCGACGCGGTTGACGACGAATGCCTTGATGGCGGCCGCATTGGCCGACGGCTTCTTGTACCAGAATCCGATCAGCAGGTAGGAGGCGAGGCCGACGCCCTCCCAGCCGAAGAACATCTGGATCAGGTTGTCGCTCGTCACCAGCATCAGCATGGCGAAGGTGAACAGCGACAGATAGGCGAAGAAGCGCGGCCGGTGCGGATCGTGGTGCATGTAGCCGATCGAGTAGATATGCACGAGCGATGACACGGTGTTGACCACCACCAGCATGACCACAGTCAGCGTGTCGATGCGCAACGACCAGTCGGCCTGGAGCCCGCCGACATCCAGCCAGCGCAGCACCGGCACCGTGAAGGCTTCGCCCGAGCCGAAGGCGACGGTGACGAAAGCCACCCAGGAGAGCGCTGCGGAGACCACCAGCAGGCCGGAGGTCACATATTCCGATGCCTTGGCACCGATCTGCCGGCCGCCGAGGCCGGCGATCAGGAAGCCGAGAAGGGGAAGGAAGACGATGGCGTGATACATTACGGGACCTTCGTTCAACCCTTCATCAGATTGACGTCTTCCGTCGCGATCGAACCCCGATTGCGGAAGAAGACGACGAGAATGGCGAGGCCGATCGCAGCCTCCGCGGCGGCAACCGTCAGCACGAACAGGGCGAAAGCCTGCCCGACGAGATCGCCGAGCGCCGCCGAGAAGGCGACGAAATTGATGTTGACCGCCAGCAGGATAAGCTCGATCGACATCAGGATGACGATGACGTTCTTCCTGTTGAGGAAGATGCCGAACACGCCGAGCGTGAACAGCACGGCTGACAGCGTCAGGAAGTGTCCGATACCGACTTCCATGGTCAGATTCCCCTGCCTGTCTCGACCTTCTTGATCTCGATCGCGCTGGCCGGATTGCGGGCCACCTGCGCCGAGATGTCCTGGCGCTTGACGCCCTCCTTGTGGCGCAGGGTCAGCACGATCGCGCCGATCATCGCCACCAGCAGGATCAGGCCGGCGATCTGGAAGAAGTAGATGTAGTCCGTATAGAGGATGTCGCCGAGCGCGGCGGTGTTATGCCGCTCGGCCAGCGCCGGGATCGGCTTCGATATATCGCCCGCGATCTGCGGCGACAGCGTGTAGCCGCCCAGCACGATGACCAGTTCGGCGGCCAGGATCAGCCCTACCAGCGCGCCGATGGGCGCATATTGCAGCGCGCCGCTCTTCAGTTCGGCGAAATCGACGTCGAGCATCATGACGACGAAGAGGAACAGCACCGCCACCGCGCCGACATAGACGACGAGCAGGATCATGGCGAGGAACTCGGCCCCCGTCAGCAGGAACAGCGCCGCCGCGTTGAAGAAGGTCAGGATCAGGAACAGCACCGAATGCACGGGGTTGCGGGCCGCGATGACCATGAAGGCCGCCGCCACCGCAACGAATGCAAAGAGGTAGAAGAAGATCGCCTCTAATCCTGTCAGCATGGGTACCCCGTAAATGGCTGGAGGGAGATCCCTCCGGTGCCGCGACCGCCTCCGGCGCGGACCGCGTGTCTCTTAGACGAGCCCCCTGTGCCCGTCCACCTGCGTTGCCTCAGCGATAAGGCGCATCCAACGCAATGTTGCGTTCAAGTTCGCGCTCCCAGCGATCGCCATTCGCCAGCAGCTTGTCCTTCGAATAATAGAGTTCCTCGCGCGTCTCGGTCGCGAACTCGAAATTGGGCCCTTCCACGATCGCATCCACCGGGCACGCCTCCTGGCAGAAGCCGCAATAGATGCACTTCACCATGTCGATGTCGTAGCGCACCGTGCGGCGCGTCCCGTCGTTGCGGCGTGGGCCGGCCTCGATGGTGATGGCCTGCGCCGGACAGATCGCCTCGCACAGTTTGCAGGCGATGCAGCGTTCCTCACCGTTAGGATAACGGCGCAGCGCATGTTCGCCGCGGAAGCGCGGGCTCGTCGGCCCCTTCTCATGCGGGTAGTTGATTGTTTCCTTCGGCGCGAAGAACTGGCGCATCGAGAGGAAGAAGGCGTCGACGAACTCCTTGAGGAGGAGCGATTTCGCGGCCTGTGCGAGGACCGACATGGTCATTCTCCGACGAATAGAGGGCCGATGAACCAGCCCATGACCGGCAACAGCACAAGCTGCACCATGCCGGTTACATTAAGAACACGCTTGGTCTCCTGCAGATCGACGCGTGTGGCCAGGAGACGCAGCAGCGCGAAATCCGCCACGGCGATCAAAAGGCCAACCAGCGCGCCGATAGCAGCAGCACTCATCACGCAAGCCCTGTGAGCTTGAGGAAGGCAGCGGTTGCGACCACCATGAAGAGCGAGATCGGCAGGAAAACCTTCCAGCCCAACCGCATCAGCTGGTCGTAGCGGTAGCGCGGCACGAACGCCTTCACCATGGAGAACATGAAGAACACCAGGCAAAGCTTCAACACGAACCAGATGACGCCCGGCACCCAGGTGAAGGGCGCGAAATCGAACGGGGGTAGCCAGCCGCCAAGGAACAGGATCGTCGTCAGCGCACACATCAGCACGATGGCGACATATTCGCCGAGGAAGAACAGCAGGAACGGCGTCGACGAATACTCGATCATGTGGCCGGCCACGAGTTCCGACTCGGCTTCCACCAGGTCGAAGGGCGGGCGGTTCGTCTCGGCCAGCGCCGAGATGAAGAAGATGATGAACATCGGGAACAGGCCGAGCCAGTGCCAGTCGAGGACGGTCGCCGGCAGGCCAAGCATGGTGCCGAGGCCGGTATTCTGCGCCAGCACGATGTCGGTGAGGTTGAGCGAGCCCACGCACAGAAGCACGGTCACGATCACGAAGCCGATGGAGACCTCGTAGGACACCATCTGCGCCGCCGAGCGCAACGCGCCGAGGAACGGATATTTCGAGTTCGACGCCCAGCCGCCCATGATCACGCCGTAAACCTCGAGAGAGGAGATGGCGAAGATGTAGAGAATGCCGACATTGATGTCGGCGATGGCCCAGCCGAGATTGACCGGGATCACCGCCCATGTGCCGATGGCCAGCACCGCCGAGACCAGCGGCGCGAGCAGGAAGACGCCCTTATTGGCGCCCGACGGGATGATCGGCTCCTTGAAGACGAATTTGAACAGGTCGGCGAAGGCCTGGAGCGTGCCCCAGGGGCCGACCACGTTGGGGCCGCGCCGCAGTTGCACCGCCGCCCAGATCTTGCGGTCGGCATAGAGGATATAGGCCACGCCCACGAGCAGGACGACGATCAGCAGGACCGATTGGCCCAGCATGATCAGCGCCGGCAGCACATAGGTTGAGAAGAATTCGTCCATGTCCCCCGCCCCTATTCGGCCGCCTGCTTGAATCCGTCGCGGGCCAGCGCCGAACATTCGGCCATGACGGCCGAGGCGCGCGCGATCGGATTGGTGAGATAGAAATCGCCTATGGCGGATGTGAAGGCATCCTTGCCGAGCTTGCCGGAAACCTTCGTCAGCCTGCTCATATCGGCGAAAGTGGCCGGCGCGATCCTGTCGATGGCCGCCAGATGCGGCACGTCGGCATAGAGATGCGCGCGCAGCTGCGGCAGTGAATCGAAGGGCAGCTTCTTGCCCAGCACATCCGACAAGGCGCGCAGGATGGCCCAGTCTTCCTTGGCCTCGCCAGGCGCGAAGCCGGCCCGGTTCGCCATCTGCACCCGGCCCTCGGTGTTCACATAGGTTCCCGACTTCTCGGTATAGGCGGCCGCCGGCAGGATCACATCCGCCCGGTGCGCGCCGGCATCGCCATGCGTGCCGATATAGACAGTGAAGGCATCGCCGATCGCGTTCATGTCGATCTCGTCTGCGCCGAGCAGGAAGAGCACATCGAGCGCGCCCATCATGCCCGCCACATCATTGCCGCCAGCGCCCGGCACGAAGCCGACATCGAGCCCGCCGACGCGCCCGGCCGCGGTGTGGAGGACCGCAAAACCGTTCCACGCATCGCCGATGGCGCCACAGGCCTGCGCCAACTGCGCGGCGAGAGCCAGCACAGCCGCACCGTCGGCGCGGGCAAGCGCGCCCTGCCCCACGATGATCAGCGGGCGCTCGGCATTCTTCAGCGTGTCGAGGAAGGAAACGCCGCCGTCGACGAGCTGGCGCAGCGTCTCCGCACCGGCGCCCAGCTGCTCATAATCATAGCGAAGGTCACCCACATCGCCGATCACGCCGACCGGCAGGTTGCCCATGCGCCAGCGCTTGCGGATGCGCGCATTCAGCACGGATGCCTCGAAGCGCGGATTGGCGCCGATGATCAGCACCGCATCGGCCTGCTCGATGCCCTCGATGGTCGGGTTGAAGACGTAGCTCGCGCGGCCGAGCGCCGGATCGAGCTTCGCGCCATCCTGGCGGCAATCCATATTGGCCGAGCCGAGCGACTGCATCAGCAGCTTGAGCGCATAGATTTCCTCGACCGCGGCCAGATCGCCGGCAATCGCGCCGATGCGCTCGCCGGTGGTCTTCGCCACCGCATCGCGGACCGCGGCGAACGCCTCCGCCCATGAAGCAACGGTAAGCTTGCCGTTGCGGCGGACATAGGGCCGGTCGAGACGCTGGGTGCGCAGCCCGTCCCAGATGAAGCGCGTCTTGTCGGAGATCCACTCCTCGTTCACCGCCTCGTTGATGCGCGGCAGGATGCGCATGACCTCGCGGCCGCGCGTATCGACGCGGATCGCCGAGCCCACCGCATCCATCACGTCGATCGATTCGGTCTTGGTCAGTTCCCACGGACGCGCCTGGAAGGCGTAGGGGCGCGACGTCAGCGCGCCGACGGGGCACAGGTCGATCACATTGCCCTGGAGCTCGGAGGTCATCGCCTGTTCGAGATAGGTGGTGATCTCCGCATCCTCGCCACGGCCGATCAGGCCAAGCTCAGAGATTCCAGCGACTTCCGTAGTGAACCTCACGCAGCGCGTGCAGTGGATGCAGCGCGTCATGATGGTCTTGACCAGCGGGCCGATATATTTGTCCTCGACGGCGCGCTTGTTCTCGTGAAAGCGCGAGGAATCGACGCCGAAGGCCATCGCCTGGTCCTGCAGGTCGCATTCGCCGCCCTGGTCGCAGATCGGGCAATCCAGCGGGTGGTTGATGAGCAGGAACTCCATCACCCCCTCGCGTGCCTTCTTGACCATTGGCGAGTTGGTGAACATTTCGGGCAGTTCGCCGTTCGGGCCGGGGCGCAGGTCGCGCACGCCCATGGCGCAGGAGGCTTGGGGCTTGGGCGGGCCGCCCTTCACCTCGACAAGGCACATGCGGCAGTTGCCGGCAATCGACAGCCGCTCGTGGAAGCAGAAACGCGGCACTTCGGCGCCCGCCTCCTCCGCCGCCTGAAGCAGCGTGTAGTGGTCGGGAACCTCGATCTCTTTGCCGTCGACCCTGAGTTTCGCCATCATTCGCCTCCGGCGGCTGCTGCCGCCCGATCGGTTTCGAGGTTTACCGCCGACGCGCAGCCGAAGCGGCGCGCGCTCTTCCAGACCGGATTGACCTGCGCCACGGGAATCATGCAGTGCCCCCGGCGGTCAACAGCTTTGCCTGGGCAATCCATTCGTCGCGCGCAATGCGGCCATTCAGCCCAAGCTTCTCGTCGATGCGGACCGCATCGTCTTCGGAAAGGCCGGCAAGCCCCGCAAAGGTCGATATGCCAAGCCCGTTCAGGGCCTGTTCGAGCTTCGGGCCGATGCCGGAGATCACCTTGAGATCATCCACCGCGGATGCCTGCCCGACATAGACCTCGAGCGGTTTCTTTCGCGTTTCGGTCTTGCTCGCCGACTTTGCGGCCGGCGCGCTCTTCACGGAAGCCGGCTGAGCCTCCGCCGCCTTGCGGGCGGCTGCCCCCCCCCGGCGCGCGTCAAGACGCTCCGCCGCCGTCGAAAGCTGGATCACCTTGGCGCGGGCATCCGCAATGACTGCGTCCGTCGCCGCGCGGGCCTTGCGGACGACATCCCCGTGGCCGGCTTCGGGCCGTGGCGCCGGTTCCGGCGCGATATCCATCAAACGGCGCGCCACGGCGGCCGAGCCCATGACCGTGCCCAGCCAGATGCCGGCCATATGCGCGGCCAGCCCCATGCCGAGCGCGGATGCGGAAGCCAGGCCGGCCATCGGATGGGCCATGAGGTTGACCATCCCGGCCGCGTCCGCCTGTTTGTCCATGGACGATCTTCCGGTCATTCGGCAGCCACCAATACCGGTTCGGCGCGATGCGCGTTGCGGGAGAATTCGTCGATGCGGCGTTCGATCTCCGGGCGGAAATTGCGGATCAGGCCCTGGATCGGCCAGGCCGCCGCGTCGCCCAGCGCACAGATCGTGTGGCCTTCGACCTGCTTGGTCACGTCGAGCAGCATATCGATCTCGCGCTTGTGTGCCTCGCCGCGCACCAACCGCTCCATCACGCGCCACATCCAGCCGGTGCCCTCGCGGCACGGCGTGCACTGGCCGCAGCTTTCATGCTTGAAGAAGTAGGACAGCCGCGCGATCGCCTTCACGATGTCGGTCGACTTGTCCATGACGATGACCGCGGCCGTGCCGAAGGAGGACTTCAGCTCGCGCATGCCGTCGAAGTCCATATGCGCGTCGAGAATATCCTCGCCCTTGACCACCGGGCAGGACGCGCCGCCGGGGATCACGCCGAGCAGGTTGTCCCAGCCGCCGCGAACGCCGCCGCCATGCTTTTCCACCAGTTCGCGGAAGGTGATGCCCATCGCCTCCTCGACCGTGCACGGCGTATTCACATGCCCCACCAGCATGAACAGCTTGGTGCCGACATTGTTCGGCCGGCCGATGGAGGAGAACCACGCCGCGCCACGGCGCAGGATCGTCGGCGCCACCGCGATGGATTCGACATTGTTCACCGTGGTCGGGCAGCCATAGAGGCCGACATTGGCCGGGAATGGCGGCTTGAGGCGCGGCTGGCCCTTCTTGCCTTCCAGGCTCTCCAGCAAGGCGGTTTCCTCGCCGCAGATATAGGCGCCGGCGCCGTGATGGACGATGATATCGAAATCGTAGCCGTTCTTGTTGTTCTTGCCGATCAGCCGCGCTTCATAGGCCTCGTCGACCGCATGCTGGAGCGCCTCGCGCTCGCGAATGAACTCGCCGCGAATATAGATGTAGGCGGCTTCCGCGCCCATGGCGAAACCGGCGATCAGGCAGCCCTCGACCAGCGTATGCGGATCGTGACGCATGATGTCGCGGTCCTTGCAGGTGCCCGGCTCAGACTCGTCGGCATTGACGACGAGATAGCATGGCCGGTCGGACTGCTTCGGCATGAAGGACCATTTCAGGCCGGTGGGGAAGCCGGCGCCGCCGCGCCCGCGCAGGCCCGACGCCTTCATCTCCTCAATGATCCAGTCGCGGTCCTTTTCGAGGATCGCCTTGGTGCCATCCCAATGGCCGCGCGCCATGGCGCCCTTCAGCGACCTGTCGAACTGGCCGTAGATATTGGTGAATATGCGGTCTTTGTCCTGAAGCATCCTTGGCTCCCTACCGCGGCTTCTTGCCGAAGACGCGGATATATTCGGCCTCGCCGCCCTTGGCCAAGGCCTTGGCCTGCCTGACCCAGTCCTCACGCTCGATCCGCCCGCCGAAGCGGAGATAACCGTCGACCCATTCGCGCTCGGCCTTCTTCCAGCCGGCGACCTGGGCGAAGGTATAGATGCCGAGCGAATGCAGGATCGCCTCGTTCTTCGGGCCGACGCCCGAGATCAGCTGGAGATCGTCAGGCTGCGCGGGGCGTTCGATGCCCGCCGGGCGATCCCTGCTCTCCAGCGAGGGCTTTTCGGCCTTGTCGGCGGCGCCCTTGCCGGAATGGACGCGGCGCCTGGCCGAACCCTCGACCGCCGGCTCGGCGCGGTCGGCGGCGGCATCGTTGACCAGCGGCGCCGCAACGCTCGCGGCGCGCTCGGCCTGCGGGCTCACCTTGGTGTTCGACGGCGACTTGATCGCTGGGCTCGTCTCGATCGCATCCGTCTTCGGCTTGGCAGACCGGCTCGGCGCGGTTCCGGCTTTCGTCGTGGCCGTCTTCTCGATGCGCGCATCGTCCTTGTGGACGGTCTTGAGGACCGCTTTCTCATCAGCCAGCGAAGTGAAGCCGGAAATCGGCGCGGAGAAGAAGCGGTCCGTCTGCGGGCCGGTCGGTATGTCGGCGCCCCTGCCCGCCTCGAATTCGTCGATGATCTCGGCCAGCCGCGCTGGCGTCAGGTCTTCATAGGTGTCCTTGAAGACCATGACCATCGGCGCATTCACGCAGGCGCCGAGACATTCGACCTCTTCCCACGAAAGCGTGCCCGCCTCGTTAGTGTGGAACTGGTCGTGATGGATCTTCGAGCGGCAGACATCCATCAGCTCTTCCGCACCGCGCAGCATGCAGGGCGTGGTGCCGCAGACCTGAATGTGGGCGCGCGTACCCACCGGCTTGAGCTGGTACTGCGTATAGAAGGTCGCGACCTCGAGCACGCGGATATAGGGCATGTCGAGCATGTCGGCGATGTGCTCGATGGCTGCCCGCGTCACCCAGCCTTCCTGCTCCTGCGCGCGCATGAGCAGCGGAATGACCGCCGACTGCTGGCGGCCGGTCGGATATTTGCCGATTGTCTTTTCCGCCCAGACGGCATTCTCCGTATTGAAGGAGAATGTTGCTGGCTGGACGGCTGGCTCTGCGAGACGGCGAACTGACATTTAGCGGTCGACCTCACCAAACACGATGTCGAGGGAACCCAGCACGGCGGACACGTCGGCCAGCATGTGGCCCTTGCACAGGAAATCCATGGCCTGCAAATGCGCGAAGCCGGGCGCGCGCAGCTTGCAGCGATAGGGCTTGTTGGTGCCGTCGGAGACGAGATAGACGCCGAACTCGCCCTTGGGCGCCTCGACGGCGGCGTAGACCTCGCCGGCCGGAACGCGATAGCCTTCCGTATAGAGCTTGAAGTGATGGATCAGCGCTTCCATCGAGCGCTTCATGGCCGCACGCTTCGGCGGCACGACCTTGCCGTCCATGTTGGAAACCGGTCCTACCTTCTCCTTGCCAAGGAGCAGGTCCACGCATTGGCGCATGATGCGGGCCGACTGGCGCATCTCTTCCATGCGAATGAGATAACGGTCGTAGCAATCGCCGTTCTTGCCGATCGGAATATCGAATTCCATCTCGGGATAACATTCATAGGGCTGGCTCTTGCGCAGGTCCCACGCAGCACCCGAGCCGCGCACCATGACGCCGGAGAAGCCCCACGCCCAGGCATCTTCCAGCGAGACGACGCCGATATCGACGTTACGCTGCTTGAAGATGCGGTTTTCGGTCAGCAGGTCATCGAGATCGTCGATCGTCTTGAGGAACGGATCGATCCAGGCGCCGATATCGGCGACGAGCTGGTCCGGCAGGTCCTGATGCACGCCGCCGGGACGGAAATAGGCCGCATGCATGCGCGAACCCGAGGCGCGCTCATAGAACACCATCAGCTTCTCGCGCTCGACGAAGCCCCACAGCGGCGGGGTGAGCGCGCCGACGTCCATCGCCTGCGTCGTCACATTAAGGATGTGCGACATGATGCGGCCGATCTCGCAATAAAGCACGCGGATCAGCTGGCCGCGCTTCGGCACCTCGATCCCCAGCAGCCGCTCCACCGCAAGCGCGAAAGCATGCTCCTGGTTCATCGGCGCGCAATAGTCGAGCCGGTCGAGATAGGGCACGGCCTGAAGATAGGTCTTGGCCTCCATCAGCTTCTCGGTGCCGCGATGGAGCAGCCCGATATGCGGATCGACGCGCTCGATCACCTCGCCATCAAGCTCGAGCACGAGGCGCAGAACGCCATGCGCAGCCGGGTGCTGCGGGCCGAAATTGATGTTGAAATTGCGGACATTGTGCTGGGTCATGAACGTGCCTTCGGCGCGACTAGTCGCTGCTCATCATTCACTGCTTCGCTTTCTCATCTCCGGGCAGCACATAGTCGGTGCCCTCCCACGGAGACAGGAAGTCGAAGTTGCGGAATTCCTGCTTGAGCACGACCGGCTCGTAGATGACTCGCTTCACCTCGTCGTCGTAGCGTACCTCGACGAAGCCGGTGAGCGGAAAATCCTTGCGCAGCGGATGCCCCTCGAAACCGTAATCGGTCAGGATCCGGCGCAGGTCCGGATGGCCGGTGAAGAGCACGCCGTAGAGGTCGTAGGTCTCGCGCTCGAACCAATCCGCGCCCGGATAGACGCTGGTGATCGACGGGACCGGCGTATCCTCGTCGGTCATCACCCGGATGCGCACGCGCTGATTGTGGCGCGGCGAAAGCAGGTGATAGACCACGTCGAAACGACGCTCGCGGCCGGGATAGTCGACGCCGCAAATATCGATGAAGGATATGAACTGGCACTGCACGTCGTTGCGCAGGAAACGCGCGACCTCGACGATATCGCCGGCCGCCACGGTGAATGTCAGCTCACCATAGGCAAGGTCGGCTTCCTCAATCCGGCCATCGAGCTTCTCGCTCACATAGGCCGCAAGGTCCTTCAGCGATTCAGACATCTTGTCACCGTTCGATCGTGCCGGTGCGGCGTATCTTCTTCTGCAGAAGAAGGATGCCGTAGAGCAGCGCCTCGGCCGATGGCGGGCAGCCGGGCACGTAGATATCCACCGGCACCACGCGGTCGCAGCCGCGCACCACCGAATAGGAATAATGGTAGTAGCCGCCGCCATTGGCGCAGGAGCCCATGGAGATGACGTAGCGCGGCTCGGGCATCTGGTCGTAGACCTTGCGCAGAGCCGGCGCCATCTTGTTGGTCAGCGTGCCGGCGACGATCATGACGTCCGACTGACGCGGGCTGGCGCGGGGCGCCACGCCGAAGCGCTCGCTGTCATAGCGCGGCATGGATGTGTGGATCATCTCCACCGCGCAGCAGGCCAGGCCGAAGGTCATGAACATCAGCGAGCCGCTGCGCGCCCAGTTGATGAGCGCCGAGGACGAGGTGACGAGGAAACCCTTGTCCGAGAGTTCCGCATTGATGTCGCCGAAGAACGGGTCGTCCGCACCGAACGGCTTTCCGGTCTTCGGATCGACGATGCCCCGAGGGCTCGGGGACACCAGCGTCTGGGAGTTGTCGATCAATCCCATTCCAGTGCTCCCTTTTTCCATTCGTAGATGAAGCCGATGGTCAGCACCCCGAGGAAGATCATCATCGACCAGAAGCCGAGCATGCCGATCTCGCCGAAGGAGACCGCCCAGGGGAAGAGAAAGGCGACTTCGAGATCGAAGATAATGAAGAGGATGGCCACGAGGTAGAACCGCACGTCGAATTTCATGCGCGCATCGTCGAATGCGTTGAAACCGCACTCATAGGCCGAAAGCTTCTCCGGGTCCGGGTTGCGATAGGCGACCAGGAAAGGCGCGATCGTCAGCACGACGCCGACCAGTAGCGCCACGCCAAGGAAGATCAGGACCGGCAAATATGAACTCAGCAATTCGCTCATCTCAGCCTCACTGTCTCGTGGTCACATGATGTTACCATCACAGGAGCGGTGCAACTGCGATGATCGTCCAGAGGACGTGCCGCAACCATCAAGCCCCATGTTGCATTGCGGCGATGGGTTACCGCAGGCTCCCTCGTGACGCAAGCACTGTAATCGGGCGCGGCGAAGCTGCACCCATCTGTCGCAGGCGGACGTTGCGTCAGCCTGTCTTGCCGGGCCTCGCCGCGCCGCATGGGGCGCTGGATGATGGACAATCGGCCAGAAATAGTCCATCGGAAGGCCGCCGGACATCCCGCGACAACCTGCTTCGCCCGGATGAGAAGCCGACGCACATCGTCTGCAGAAGTGCTAGCAATGCCCGATAAAAGCCCCATCGACATCTCCGTGGTGATTCCCGCGCGTGACGAGATCGAAAACCTCCCGCCGCTGCTGGACGAGATCCATGCCGCGCTGGCGGGACGCGAATATGAGATCATCGTGATGGACGACGGCTCGACCGACGGCAGCGACCGCATGCTGGCGGAGCGCATGGCGCAGGATGCGCGCCTGCGCACCGTCCGCAACGAACGGTCGCTGGGCCAGAGCGCCAGCGTCTATATGGGCGCGCGCCTGGCGCGCGGGCGCTTCGTGATGACGATGGACGGCGACGGGCAGGACGATCCCGCCTTCCTGCCGGCCATGCTGGTCGCGCTCGAGGGCGACAGCGATGTCGGCCTCGCCGCCGGCCAGCGCGTCAACCGCCGCGACAACTGGCAAAAGCGCATCGGATCGCGGATCGCCAATGCGGTACGCGGCTGGATGCTCGGCGACAATACGCGCGACACCGGCTGCGGCCTGAAGGCATTTCGCCGCGACGCATTCCTCGACCTGCCATATTTCGAAACCATGCACCGCTTCCTGCCGGCGCTGTTCCTGACCGACGGGTGGAAGATCGCCCATGTCGACGTGGTCAACCGCCCGCGCATGCACGGAACCTCCAAATACGGGATCATCGACCGGCTCATGGCCGGCCTGCTCGACCTTTTCGGCGTGTCCTGGATCCGCAAGCGCCGCCGCCGGAACCCGATGCCCCGCCTGAGAGAACTGGAACGATGATATCCATGATCGGAATTGAAAAGATCTGGCTGCTGATAGGCTTTCTCGGCCAGGGGCTGTTTTCGGCGCGCTTCCTCGTTCAGTGGATCGCCAGCGAGCGGGCACGCAAGTCTGTCATTCCGGCAGCCTTCTGGTTCTTCTCCATCGCCGGCGGCGTGACGCTGCTCGCCTATGCGATCTACCGTCAGGATCCTGTCTTCATCGTCGGCCAGGCAGCGGGCCTCATCATCTATGCTCGCAACGTCTATTTCGTGCTGCTGGAACGCCGCAGCGGGAAGGCCGACACCGCTGCGACCAACTAGCGCGCTGCAAGCCGTGTCGCGCTTCCTCGCCTTCTGCGACCGCCATCCGGTCCTGACCATATCGCTGCTCGTGGCTTGCCAGCAGGTGCTCACTCTGTGGTCGCGTGACCTGTGGTGGTCGGATGAAGTCCGCCAGGCGGACGTGCTGCGCAACCTGCTGGACGGCCACTGGATCGCGCTGCGGCTCAACGATTTCCCCTACCCCGACAAGCCGCCGCTCTATTTCTGGCTTCAGGGCGCCGTGGCGACCATTCTCGGTTCGACGGAACCGCATGCGATCCTGATCGGGCTGGCGCTGACCGTCGCCTTCTTCATGCTCAGCGCCTATGCGATGGCGCGCCTCATGGATTTTCCACCGTCGACCGGGCTCGTCGCAGTGGCCATCATGGGGACGGCAAATTACCTCCTTTTCCTCTCGCACTATGCCCGCATGGACTTTCTGTTCGTGGGCTTCATCGCGCTCGCATGGGGCTGCTTCTGGCGCGCTTCGCAGGATTCCCGCTGGCGCTGGATGATCCTCGGCTTCACTACCGCTTCCGTCGCGACCATGGTCAAGGGGCCGTTCGGCTTCCTGCTGCCGCTCGGTGCGCTCATCGCCTTCCTGGTCTGGAAGCGCGAGCCGAGACGGCTGCTTTCAGCCGATGTCGTGCTTGGCCTCGTCATTCTCATGGCGACCGTGCTGGCCTGGATCGGCGGCATCGCGCTGGCGGAAGGCTTCGACTATGTGCGGTTCATCTTCTCCGACCAGATCGTCTCGCGCGGCGTAAGGAACGCCACCAACCCGTTCAATTATCTGCTCTATCTACTGTTGCTGCCGGCGGTCTTCATGCCCTGGACAACGGGGCTTGCCACGCTGCTCCTGCGGCAGCGCGGTGCCCGGCCGCCATCGGATCCCCGCGACGCCTTCCTCTGGTGCACGGGCATCAGCGGGCTGGTGATTCTCTCGCTCGTCGGCGAGAAGCACGATTACTACCTGCTGCCGCTCTTCGTCCCGCTGGCGCTGATCGCGGCGGGAGCATTGCTGCGCGCCTCCGGGCGTGATCGCGCCAGTTCGTGGAAAGCCATGGCCGCGACGCTGGCGATCGCCGGCCTTCTGCTGCCGCTGATTCCCTCCTTCCTCCCCTATGCGATCTCCATGCCGGGCGTCCTTGCCTGCGCAGCCCTCCTGCTTGCGGCGGCGGTGGCGATATTCGTCCTGCGTCACAAGCCGGTCCATGCGCCGCTCGGCGCGCTGGTCGTCATCCAGATGCTGTGGGTCAATGTTCTCGCCATCGCGGTCATGCCTTCGCTCGACCCGGTGATGAGCCCGCGCGCCATCGCGGAAGCCGTCAGGCCCTATGTCGAACGCGGCTATGCACCGGCTGCGTGGGACATGACCGGCGGCGACTTCGCCTATCATCTGCGCCAGCCCTATGCCGAGCGGTTCGCCGACCGGCAGGCCCTCGCCGACTGGCTTGCCGACCGGCCGGCGGCGGTGCTTGCAACGCCGGTCGCAGCCTGGGATCGGCTGGACCTAGAGGCCATGGGCCTGCGCGAAGCCGCGCGTGTCGGCATGGCCGGCGACATCATCGTCATCGGCCTGCATGGAATGGCGGGCGAGTTGCCTCGCGCGCCGTGAGGGCGTAAGCGGCAGCCATTGCTGCAGGAGATTGCCTGAATGCGGATTGCAATTGTCGGCTCCGGCTATGTCGGGCTGGTCAGCGGCGCCTGCTTCGCCGATTTCGGCCACACGGTCACGTGCATCGACCGCGATACGGAGCGCGTCGCGGCATTGCAGCGGGGCGAGATGCCGATCTACGAACCGGGCCTTGCCGAACTCGTCGCCTCCAATGTGCAGGCGGGGCGGCTCGATTTCGCCGTCGGTATGGAGGAGGCCGTGCCGCAGGCGGATGTCGTCTTCCTTGCCGTCGGCACGCCATCGCGCCGCGGTGACGGCCATGCCGACCTCACCCATGTCTATGACGCAGCGCGCGAAGTGGCGCAGCTCATCACGGGCTTCACGGTCATCGCGGTGAAGTCCACCGTTCCGGTGGGCACCGGCGACGAGGTCGAGAAGATCGTGCGCGACGCCCGGCCCGATGCAGATTTCGCCGCCGTATCCAATCCTGAATTCCTGCGCGAGGGGGCGGCCATCGGCGATTTCAAGCGTCCGGACCGCATCATCGTCGGCATCGAGGACGAGCGCGCCCGAGCCGCCATGACCGATGTCTACCGCCCGCTCTCGCTCAACGAACCGCCGCTCCTGTTCATGTCGCGCCGGGCGGCGGAACTGACGAAATATGCGGCCAACGCCTTCCTCGCCATGAAGATCACCTTCATCAATGAGATGGCGGACCTGTGCGAGGCGGTAGACGCCAATGTGCAGGACGTGGCCCGCGGCATCGGCCTCGACCGCCGGATCGGGCCGAAATTCCTGCATGCGGGGCCGGGCTATGGCGGCTCGTGCTTTCCCAAGGACGCGCTTGCCCTCACCCAGACGGCGCAGGATGCGGGCAGCCCGGTGCGCCTCATCGAAACCACGGTCGACATCAACGACAAGCGCAAGCGCGCCATGGTCGAGCGTGTGGTCGCCGCCTGCGGCGGCAGCGTCGCCGGCAAGACGATCGCCCTGCTCGGCCTCACCTTCAAGCCGAACACCGACGACATGCGCGAGGCGCCGTCCATCGAGCTGGTCGCCGGCCTTGCCGCCGCCGGCGCCACCGTCCGCGCCTACGATCCGCAGGGCATGAAGGCGGCCGCGCCGCTCATGCCCGACATCACCTTCGGCCGCGATTCCTACGATGCCGCCGAGGGCGCCGACGCGCTGGTGATCGTCACTGAATGGGATGAATTCCGCGCACTTGACCTGCCTCGCATCGGAAGCCTGATGCGCAACCGCACCATTGTGGACCTGCGCAACATCTATCGCGGTCCGGAGGTGCGCAGGCTGGGCTTCGCCTATACGAGCATCGGCCGGCCGAAAGTGGACAGGGACTGACGATGCGCATCCTGCTGACGGGCAGCGCCGGCTTCATCGGCTTCCATCTCGCCAAGCGGCTCGTGGCCGATGGCCATCTGGTCGTCGGCATCGACGGCATGACGCCTTATTACGACGTCAGGCTGAAACGGCGCCGACATGAGATCCTTGCCCGCAGCAACGGTTTTCGCGCCCATGAAGTCATGCTGGAGGATCGCGACGCACTGGCCCGCGCAGCAGAGGATTGCCGGCCCGACATCATCATCCACCTCGCCGCGCAGGCGGGCGTGCGCTACAGCCTCGAAAACCCGCGCGCTTATGTGGACACCAACCTGACAGGCACCTTCAACCTTCTGGAAGTGGCGCGCGAATACCAGCCTGCGCATCTGCTTTTCGCCTCGACCAGTTCCGTCTATGGCGCGAACACGAAAATCCCCTTCCGCGAGACCGATGCGGCGGACCATCCCCTCACCCTCTACGCCGCCACCAAGAAGGCCGGCGAGGCGATGTCGCATTCCTACGCGCATCTGTGGAAAGTGCCGACGACCTGCTTCCGCTTCTTCACGGTCTACGGCCCGTGGGGCCGGCCGGACATGGCATTGTTCAGGTTCGTCGACGCTATCGAGAAGGGCCAGCCGATCGACATCTATGGCGAGGGACGCATGCGGCGCGACTTCACCTATGTCGCGGATCTGGTCGAGGCGATCTGCCGCCTGATCCCGCTCTCGCCTCGCGAAGGCGAACCGCTGGCGACCGCGACGGACACGCTCTCACCCGCCGCGCCGTGGCGGGTGGTGAACATAGCCGGCGGCAATCCGGTGGGCCTGCTGGATTTCGTCGAGACCGTCGAGAACGCGCTCGGTCGCAAGGCGATCCGCAACATGCTGCCGATGCAAAAGGGCGACGTGGTCGAAACCTTTGCCGATGCCAGCCTGCTGCAAGCGCTGAGCGGCTTCCTGCCCTCGGTGACCGTCGAGGAAGGCGTGCGCGCATTCGTGGACTGGTATCGCAGCGACTATCAGGCCTTGCTGCGCGGTGGCACGACAGGCGTATAGGCGACTTCACCGGGTCTCGGGATTAGGAGAAGCCCCAGCGCGATGGTCAGCGCACCGCTCATCGGATCCATGTTGAAGGCCACATCGGTGACCATGTAGATCGCCAGCATAAGGGTGATCGCATAGGCGGTAGCACTGCCGCTTGCCCGCCATGAACCGCGCCCCACCGCGATGAAGAAGCCCAGGAAGGCAAGCACGAATACGACCCCCGGCACGCCAAAGGCGACGGCATGGGTCAGGTAGTCATTGTGCAGGTGGCCGAGCGTGGTGATGTCGGGCCCGTTCGGATCGGCATAGGCGAAGGCGGCGGTCTTGCGCTCCACGATGCCGTGGCCGAACCATGGCCGGTCGAGCACCGCCCGCCACGATGCGCGCAGGAGCTCCCAGCGGTAGCCGAACGAGCCCTCGGTCAGTTCGCCGCGCGCCGCATAGGCATCGACCTCATGGACGAACTGCTCGATCCGACGATGGGCCAGCGCGAAATAGGCGATGACGAGCATGGGGACCGCTACCAGCGCGCCCTTCCACAGGAAGCCGAAGCGCTGGCGCTTCCACGCCACGAAGACGATCGTCAGCCCATAGCCCGCGATCATGGCGATCCAGTCGATCTTGCTCTCCGACAACACGACCGGAATGATCGCAATGGCGGAGGACAGAATCAGCATGCGCCCGTCGCGGCCGCGGTCCAGTCCGCGTGCCAGCAGGAAGACGCCCCACATGGTGATGATGAAGGCGTAGGGGATGGGATTGAGGCTGGGCCCGCCCGGACGCAGGATGTCCAGCACGAAGAAGCTGAACAGGCTGTTGGCCAGACCGCCCCACACGCCGGCATGGAGCATCCAGTCGATGTCGCCGTCATCGAGGTCGATCAGCCGGAAGGCAAGCGCCAGCGGCGCGACGGCGATCAGATGCAGGTAGTTGACGCCGGTTGATGTGAGGTTCTGGAGGCCGCCGCCGTTAAGGAAATCGGTCGCCAGCAGCAATGCGTAGCAGGCGGTCATGAACCAGTGGACGCGCAGCAATCGGGGCGACAGGCGAGCGCCCCGTACGATCGCGATCACGCCATAGAGGGCCACCAGCGCCATGCTGACGGTCGCCCCCGCCGAGATCAGCGACAGCGGAACGGTGAGGATCGCGACCCAGCGCGCGGCGAAGGTCGTCCTGCGCCACCATGCCGGATGCTCCATAGGTTGGTCGTCTGCGGTCATGGCCCGTCCTTCCCGACGGACGGCAGCGTCCTGCATTCGATACACCGAGACCTCGTGGGCTATCCGATGGGAGAACTCTACCTCAGTTCCCGTTAACCGGCACTTAGCGCCTTGATGTCGAAAGCCAAGTCCGCGGCCTGCGCCGGCGTGATCGCCGCATCCCTGGCAATGAGGCGCCGCGCGATCATATGGTCGGCCGGCGCGTTGACGGATTCCACGGCGGCGAGGCGCTCGCCGTCGAACAGGAACACCGAGAATTTGCCCTCTGCAGGGTTGCCGCGCACCACTTCCGTCAGGCCGGGTTTGGCCAGCCCAGCGATCTGCAGGCGCGCCGGGCCCTGGATCGACCAGAACCACGGCAGCGCATCATAGGGCTTGCCCTCGTCCATCAGCCGTTCCGCCAGCGCACGCGCCTGATCGGTGGCGTTCTGAACCGATTCCAGCCGCGCCATGCCCGGCAGGTGAACACTCGGATAGAAGGCGCAGTCGCCCAGCGCGGACACGGCCGGATCGGCCGTTGCCATCAGCGCATCGACGACGATGCCGTTCTCCACCGCCAACCCCGACGCCTTTGCAAGCTCGACATTCGGCACCACGCCGGCGGCCAGTATCACGGCGTCGGCGGCAAGCTCCGAACCGTCGCTCAGCTTCACACGCGCTTCAGCCTGCGAGAAATCGACGCCCGTCACCTGCGTATTGAGGTGCACGCGCGCGCCGGCCCCGATATGGCTTTCCAGGAACCATTTCGACATTGTGGGCGAAATGGCGCGCTGCATCAGGCGGTCGGCCATCTCGACCACGTCTACCTCGACGCCGAACTCGCGCAGCAGGCCAGCCGCTTCCAGCCCGATGAAACCGCCGCCGATCACCACCACGCGCTTGACGCGGCCCACCTCGACTACGAGCCGGTCGGCGTCGGCCAGTGTGCGCAGGCCGAGCACGGCCGGATTGTCGAGGCTCGGCACCGGCGGAACGCGGTTGCGCGCACCCGTGGCGAAGACCAGATGGTCGTAATGCAGCGTGTCGCCGGTCGAAAGCTCGACCGTCCGCGCATTGCGGTCGACCGCCACGGCCGAAACGCCGCGCCGCAGCGTGACGGAATTGTCGGAGAAGAACTGTTCTGGCTTGAGCACCAGCGCCTGCATCTTGCCGCCGCGCTTGATATATTCCTTCGACAGCGGCGGGCGCTGGTAGGGCACCTCGTCCTCGTCGGAGATGAGGTCAATCGTGCCGGAATAGGCCTTGTGGCGCAGCGCCGCGGCCAGTTCCACGCCTGCATGCCCTGCCCCGATAACCACGATCCTGCCCGGCACTTCACTCATCTTTATCTCTCCTCCGGCATCGCGCAGGCTGTGCTGCGCGACAAGTCAGCGCGGCGTGGTCGGGCAAAAGGGCCTTCCTGTCAAGGCAACTGACGATGTCTGGATGACACGATCCGCATTGCTTGTATCTCCGGCGCGGCGCGTGGAATAGTGTTGGCGCAATCGCGTCCGGCGCGCTCGACGCGCGGCGACGTCTGTTTCGAGGTTTTGGCCATGCAAGCCAGTCCGACATCACCTGCAAAGCTGCATCAGCTTCCGCGCCCGGTGCCCGAGCGCGGTACTAGCCGCGAATTGCAGCGCAATCCGGGTAGGCCGCTCGATCTTGCCTGGCTCGACACGTTCCGCAACATCAACCGCAGCGCGCTGGAGCGCCGCGCGGCGACGCTGACCAAGCGCCGCTCAATCAAGGGCGAGAACCAGGCCGCATGGCTGCTGCGGTCCATATCGCTGATGGACCTCACCACGCTCAACAGCAACGACACGCATGACCGGGTGCGGCGGCTCTGCGCCAAGGCGCTGCATCCGCTACGCGCTGATCTCATGGAAAGCCTCGGCATTGCGCAAGGCGTGATCCGCCCCGCCGCGGTCTGCGTCTATCATCCCTTCGTCGCCACGGCCGCCGCTGCACTGCAAGGCTCGGGCGTTCACGTCGCGGCGGTCTCTACCGCCTTCCCGCACGGGCTTGCGCCGCTTTCGACAAGGATCGGCGAGATCAAAGCATCGGTGGCCGACGGCGCGGACGAAATCGATATCGTCATCCAGCGTGGTCTGGTGCTGGGTGGGAAGTGGCAGGAGCTTTACGACGAGATCGCCGCCTCCCGTGACGCCTGTGGCGAAGCGCATCTCAAGGTCATTCTCGGCACCGGCGACCTCTCGACGCTCCGCAACGTCACGCTGGCCGCGATGGTGGCGATGATGGCGGGCGCCGATTTCGTGAAGACATCCACCGGCAAGGAGAGCGTCAACGCCACGCTGCCGGTGGGGCTCGCCATGGTGCGGGCGATCCGCGCCTATCACGAGGAAACCGGCATCCGCATCGGTTTCAAGCCGGCCGGCGGTATCTCCACGGCCAAGTCTTCGCTGGACTGGCTGATCCTGATGAATGAGGAGCTCGGCCGCCGCTGGCTGGAACCGGACCTGTTCCGCTTCGGCGCCTCCGGCTTGCTGACGGATATCGAGCGCCAGCTCGAACATTTCGCGACCGGCCGCTACTCGGCCAACCACCGCCATGCCATGGCCTGAGCGAGTGACATTCATGAACGTGATGCAGAAATATCAGGCAATGGACTATGCGCCCGCGCCGGAATCGCGCGCCGAGGCCGATGCGTGGCTCAGGACGCGTCGCCTCGACAAGGGGCTTTTCATCGACGGCAAATGGCGGGCTGCGACCGGCGGCGCGAATTTCGACGTCCATGATCCGTCGAGCGGCGCGCTGCTCGGCAAGGTCGCGGAGGCTTCCAGCGCCGATGTGGACGCGGCAGTGGCCGCCGCGCGGCGCGCTTTGCCCCGCTGGCAGGCGGCGGGCGCCTATGGCCGCGCCCGCGTGCTTTACGCCATCGGCCGGTCCATGCAGCGCCATGCGCGCCTCTTTGCGGTGCTGGAATCGCTCGACAACGGCAAGCCTATCCGTGAAAGCCGCGACATCGACGTGCCGCTCGCCATACGCCACTTCCTGCACCATGCCGGCTGGGCGCAGAACCTCGCCGAGAACTTTCCCGGCCAGACGGCGGTGGGCGTCGCCGGCCAGATCATCCCGTGGAATTTTCCGCTGCTGATGCTGGCGTGGAAGATCGCGCCGGCGCTCGCCGCCGGCTGCACGGTCGTGCTCAAGCCGGCCGAGTTCACGCCGCTCACGGCGATCCTTTTCGCGGAGATCTGCGAACGCGCTGGCGTGCCGAAAGGCGTCGTCAATATCGTGCATGGCGGGTCGGCCGTCGGCGAGGCCATCGTCGGCCACAAAAGCGTGGACAAGATCGCCTTCACCGGCTCGTCGGAAGTGGGCAAGCTCATCCGCCGCGCTACCGCCGGCAGCGGCAAGAAGCTGTCGCTGGAGCTTGGCGGCAAGTCGGCCTTCATCGTCTTCGAGGATGCGGACCTCGATTCCGCCGTCGAGGGGCTGGTGGACGGCATCTGGTTCAATCAGGGCCAGGTCTGCTGCGCCGGGTCGCGCCTGCTGGTGCAGGAGGGCATCGCGGACGCTTTCCATGCCAGGGTGAAGGCGCGCATGGAAAAGCTGCGGGTCGGCGATCCGCTCGACAAGAACACCGATATCGGCCCGCTGGTCGACCGCACGCAGCTCGACCGCGTCGCGCGCATGGTTGCCGAAGGCACGCGGCAGGGCGCCACCTGCTGGCAGCCGCAGCTGCCCCTGCCCGAAGCGGGACACTACATGCTTCCCGTGCTGGCGACCGATGTCGCGCCCGCCAACCTGCTGGCGCAGGAGGAGGTGTTCGGCCCGGTGCTCGCCGCCATGAGCTTTCGCGACATGGACGAGGCGATCGAGCTCGCCAACAATACGCGCTACGGGCTCGCCGCTTCCGTCTGGAGCGAGAGCGTCGGCCGCGCGCTGGAAGCGGCCCCTCGCCTCAAGGCCGGCGTCGTCTGGATCAACGGCACCAACATGTTCGACGCCGCCTGCGGTTTCGGCGGCTATCGCGAAAGCGGCTTCGGGCGCGAAGGCGGCGCGGAAGGCATGCGCGAATATCTCAAGCCGACGAAACATGCGCGCGGCAAGGCCATCGCAGCCTTCACACCCGCCGTTTCCTCCGGTGCCCTGACGAACGCGATCGACCGGACGGCGAAGCTCTATATCGGCGGCAAGCAGGTGCGGCCCGACGGAAACTATTCCTTCCCGGTCGCCGATGCGCGTGGTCGCCTCGCCGGGGAAGCCGGCACCGGCAGCCGCAAGGATATTCGCGATGCGGTCGCCGCCGCCCGCGCCTGCAAGGCGTGGCCGTCCGCGACCGCCTATAATCGCGCGCAGGTGCTGTATTTCCTGGCCGAGAACCTGTCGACGCGGCAGGCGGAATTCGCCACCCGCATCGCCTCCCTCACCGGCCGCACGCTGCGCGCCGCGACGATGGAGGTCGAATCCAGCGTGGAGCACATTTTCGCGGTGGCCGGCATGGCCGACAAGTTCGAGGGGCGCTTGCACCAGCCGCCCATGCGCGCGGTGACGCTGGCGCTGCACGAGCCTGTCGGCGTACTGGGCATCGTCGCGCCCGATGCGGAGCCCCTGTTCGGGCTGGTCGCGCTGGTGGCGCCTGCGCTGGCGATGGGCAATACGGTGGTTGCCGTCCCTTCCCAGCGCCATGCACTCGTCGCCACCGATCTCTATCAGGTCTTCGAAACGTCAGACCTTCCGGCCGGCGCGGTGAACATCGTCACCGGCTCGGCCGGTGAACTGGCGACAGTGCTGGCAAGGCATGACGATGTGGACGGGCTCTGGTGCATCGCCGATGCCGGCACCTGTATGGCGGTGGAGGCCGAATCCACCGGAAACCTCAAGCGCGTGTGGACCGAAAGCGGCGAGGTGGACCTGCATGGCGGGCTCGACGCGATGCTGCGGCGGGCCATCGAGGTCAAGAATGTCTGGGTTCCCTATGGGGATTGAGACGAAGCGATTTCCGAACCGATGAATTCAGACAAGACCGCCAGCGCACATGGCCTTCCGGAGGATTCGCTGCTGCCGCGCGACACGCGCCGCTCGCTGCCGCTGATGATGCTACGCGCGCGGGACGTCGTCATGGCGCGCTTCCGCCCCTTCCTGATACAGCACGACCTCAGCGAGCAGCAATGGCGCGTGCTGCGCGTGCTCGGCGAAGTGGACCAGATGGATTCCCGAGAGGTGGCCGAGCGCGCCTGCCTGATGGCGCCCAGCCTCACGCGCATCGTGCGCGCGCTGGAAACCCGCCGCCTGATCGTCAAGCGGCGTCACCCGGACGATGCGCGCCGCATCTTCCTTTCTATCACGCCGGCGGGAATCGACCTGATCCGCCTGCTGTCGCGTGAAGGCCGCGCCTCATTCGACGAATTTCGCCTGAAGTTCGGAGAAGAGCGCCTCGAACTCCTGCTCGACATGCTGTCGGACATCGTGGCGCTGCGGCAGGAGAAATAGCGCCTCAGGTGCCCGGACGGTCGAGCGGCGGCAGGCCGCTCATGTCGATCTGGTCGGGAAGGCATACGCCCACGCAGCCTGCCGTCTGCGGACCGGCGTTCACCTGCCGCAAGCGGCGGCTGCCGCCATCGGAGACGATCGGCGACACGGCATCCGGGGCGGTTTTCGCGGAAAGCGATTCCAGGGTGGAGATGCGCACGCTCGGCCCCTGCTGTGGCTGGCCGAACACAAGAAGGGCCGCGCCAACGACGACGGCCATCGCGATCACGCCGAGCAGCTTGCCCATCTCATCAACTCCCATAACGCGTCAGTACGCGAAACAAGAATCCGCGCGCTTGGTTCCTTGCATTCATGCCACCGCGCGCCGGCGATGGGAACCGTATCACGCAAAGATGACGGTTCATCCCGCCAGGATTCCCAGTTCCGCCAGATGAAGAAGCAGGCCCGCAAGGCCGCCGACAATCATGCCGTTGAAGCGGATATATTGCAGGTCGCGGCCGATATTCAGCTCGATCACATGGGTGAGCTGGCCGAGGTCCCAGCGGCGCACTTGATCGGAAATGAAGCCGGAGACGCCACTCTTCTGCTTTTCCACGAAGGCGCCGAGCGCCACAACGAAGCCTTCGTTCATGTCGGCGCGCATGCGCTCGTTTTCCCGCAGCTGCCGCCCTATGGCGGTGAAAAGCTGCGCCAGATGGTGGCGCAGCGCGGATTCATCGCTGGCGGCATCCTGCTCCACGAAACCGCGCAGGCTCTCCCACAGCGCGTCGCCAAGCGCGGCGAATTCGGGCCTCGCCAGCATGTCGCGCTTGATCGCCTCGGCCCGCGCCGCATAGTCGGGCGAGGTTGCCAGCTTGCCCACGAAACCGGCGACGAAACTGTCGAACTCGCGGCGCATGGCGTGGTCGGGATCGGCCCGTACTTCCTCGATCATCGTTTCGGCGGAAGCGATTATCCTTTTAAGCAGATAGGCATCGGCCTTGAAGAAGCGCGCAAGCGTGGGAAGCTCGTTCCTGATCCTGTCGCGCAGCGCATCGAGCGCATCCGCATCGCCGAGGAAGCGGCCGAATACTTTGAGCATTTCGTCCAGCAATTGCTGATGCCGCCGCTCGGCGGTGACGCCTTCCAGCAGCCTGGCCGCCAGCGGAGCGAGATCCACCTGCTCGAAACGCTCGCTCAGCCGCGTTCCGATGAACGACTTGAAGTCGGAGCCGTCGAGCGCGGCGAGCGCCTGCGGCACCAGCCGCACGCTGAACCGCGCCAGTTCGTCGGCACGGCGCGGATGGGCGAGCCAATCGGCCACCATCATGGCGAAATCAACCTCGCGCAGCTTGTGGCGAACGGCCTCGCGATCCAGGAAATTGGCCTCGATGAAGCGGCCGAGATTGTCGGCGATGCGCTCCTGATTGCGGGGGATGATCGCCGTATGCGGGATGGGCAGCCCGAGCGGTCGGCGAAAGAGCGCCACGACCGCATACCAGTCTGCAAGCCCGCCGATGGCCGCGGCTTCCGCGAAGGCGGCGACGAAGCCCAGCCACGGATAAGCGGACGCATAGGCGCGCGCGGCGAGGAAGACGGCGATGCACAGCACCAGCGCGCCGGTGGCGACGCCCTTGGTAATCCGGAGCGCGCGGAGACGTTCGGCGTCGGATGCGAGGGTTCGGTCGCTACTCTCGGTCATGGTCGCTCCGCGGGAGTTGAGCAACGCATATAGGGAGTCGCATGGGCCTGTGAACAATCAGGCCATGGCGAGGCGGCGCGGCAGCTCCGATTCCAGCGGCGGCAATTCGATCGTGCCCACCGTCTCGCCTTCGGCAAAGCTCAGGCGCGCGTCGAAGCGCCGGGCCAGCCGCTTCATCGCCTCGTTCTGCGGATGGGTGGTCACCAGCAGGCGCGAATATCCATAGAGCCGCGCGATCTCGATCAGGCGCGCGAAAAGCGCGCTGCCGACGCCGCGATGCTGCGCCTGATGCTCTACGCTGAAGGCGATCTCGCCCGTCGGTGCTTCCGCGCCGGGGAATTCATGTATCTCGGCGGCGCCAAGCAGGCGGCCATATTCCAGATAGCCGATCACCGAGGTTCCATCGCGGAAGCAGCGTTCCGCATAGGCAGACAGGAATGCGTCGCCCGCCGGACCGTTAAAGCGGTCGCGTCGGCTGGATGCATCGAGCCGCAGCAGGTGTTCCCTGAAAAGCGGCAGTTCCGAAGGGCGCAACTGGCGCACGCCAAATTCTGCCATGATACTCATTCTCGTTCGTGATTCCGCCTCGTTCGTGATTCCGCGCGGCGCAAATCGGGAGCCGCAACGACAATTTGCGCACTGCAACATCGATTTTCAATGCTTGAATCACCTGTGCAGATCAGCCCTGCCCGAGCCGCATAGCTAAACATGAACTCCATATTCATGTTTTTTCGCTGGCATCTTCTCTGGAATTGTTCTAAACAAGCCGTAGCTAGTGTCGAACAGCGTGAGAGGATTCTCCATGCGCCTGACTCGTCAGACCAATTACGCCATCCGCATCCTGATGTATTGCGCAGCCAACGATACGCGGCTCAGCCGTATTCCCGAGATTGCCGCAGCTTACTCCGTGTCGGAGCTTTTCCTGTTCAAGATCCTTCAGCCGCTGGTCGAGCACCGTCTGGTAGAAACGGTCCGCGGCCGCAATGGCGGCGTGCGCCTGGCGCAGCCGGCGGCGGATATCACCTTGTTCGATGTGGTGCGCGTGACTGAAGAGAGCTTCGCCATGGCCGAGTGCTTCGAGAACGACGCCACGGATTGCCCGCTGATCGATTCCTGCGCGCTCAATGCGGCGCTGCGCGAGGCGCTGGGCGCTTTCTTCCAGGTGCTCCAGTCCCACACCATCGCCGATCTGGTATCGTCGCGACCTGCCATGCGAAACCTGCTGGGAATCGAAGCACCCGCGCTCCAGCAGGCGAGTTGAGCCCACAGGGCGCAGCCATCCACCTTTCAGGCGGCTGACTGCGGCAGGATGAAGGGAATATTGCCTGTCGGCAGCGCTCCTACGCGCAGCGCGCAATCGAACACTTCTTCGATCATATCGTCGTTCAGCACTTCGGCGGGCGCACCCGCAGCCGCGACCCTGCCCTTATGCATCAGCACGACCTGATCCGCGAACATCGCGGTGAGATTGAGATCGTGCAGGATCGCGATGACGCCCCCGCCCCGGCGGGCGAAATCGCGGGCGATGCGCATGATGATGAGCTGGTGCTTGATGTCGAGGCTGGAGACCGGCTCGTCCAGGAACAGATAGCGCGGTTCGCCCGAAAGCACCGGCGCCCACATCTGACACAGGACCCGCGCAAGCTGCACGCGCTGCTGCTCGCCGCCGGAAAGCTCCTGATAGAACCGCCCGGAAAAGCCTTCCAGGTCCACCGCCGCCAATGCACGTTCCGGCAGACGCTTCTCCTCCCCGGCCAGCGCACCACTGCGGCCGCTCATCAGGCCGAGCGCCACGATCTCGCGCACGGTGAAGGGGAAGGAAAGCGACGTCGCCTGCGGCAGCACGCCCCGGACCGACGCGGCCTCCCACGGCTTCATGGAGGCAAGGTCGCGACCGTTCATGCGCACTTCGCCGGTATAGGCGAGATCGCCGGATACCGCCTTCAACAGCGTCGTCTTGCCGGAGCCGTTCGGCCCACAAATGGCGGTCACCTGTCCCGGCCGCGCCACGAGGCTGGCTGCGTGGACGATGGGCTTGCCGCCCAGCGAGATCGATACGTTCCTGGCTTCGATGCTCATGTCGCGCCCTACAGATCGAGGATGCCGCGGCGGCGCAGCAATATCCAGAGGAAGAACGGCGCTCCCACCGCTGCCGTCACGATACCGATCGGCAATTCGGCGGGCGCCACGATGGTGCGGCTCACGACATCGGCAAGCAGCAGCAGGCTCGCCCCGAGCAGGCCCGCCGCCGGCAGAAGGAAGCGGTGGTCGGGGCCGATCAGCAGCCGCAGCAGATGCGGCACTACGATGCCGACGAAACCGATGCCGCCCGAAACGGCGACCGAAGCGCCAGTCGCAGCCGCGACCGCGACGATGGCGATGTTCTTGAACAGTTGCACCGGCACGCCGAGATGGCGGGCGGATGCCTCGCCCAGCGACAGTGCATTCAGCCCGCGCGCAAGAAACGGGCTGGCGATCAGCGCCAAGGCGATGATCGGGCCGGCAGCCGCGATCTTCGTCCAGGTCGCGCCCGCCAGCGAGCCCAGGCCCCAGAATGTCAGGTCGCGCAATTGCTGGTCGTTGGCGATGTAGACCATCACGCCGGAAAACGCGCCGGCAAGCGCACCGAGCGCGATGCCCGCCAGCAGCATGGTGGCGATCGATGTCTGTCCGCGCCGGGTCGCGACGCGATAGAGAATAAGCGTGGTGGCGAGGCCGCCCAGAAATGCCGCCAGCGGCAGCGCATAGATTCCGAGCAGGGCCACGGCCGGGGCGGCAAAGCCCCCTCCCAGCACGATGATGATGATCGCGCCTAGTCCAGCGCCTGAGGAAACGCCTACAATACCCGGATCTGCAAGCGGATTCCGGAACAACCCCTGCATGGTCGCGCCGGACACGGCAAGTGCGGCGCCGATCAGTACGCCGAGGATCGTCCGCGGTAATCTTATGTCGTAGATGATGATCCGGTCGCGGGCCGACAATTCGCCAATGCCCAGCCAGTCGGCGATGACCGACACGACGGACGCGTCCGACGCGCCCGCCGTCAGGCTGAAAAGGAAGGTCGCGGCAAGAACCGCAACCAGAATGAGTATGGCAAGGCGCGCCCGCGCCGAGCGGTCGCCGTCGGCGACCGCCCAACTGAAGCGGGAGCGGCCCTCAATATTGTCCACCGCCGCCATTTCCTAGTCCGAGACCGCGTCGCCATAGAGCGCATGTGCCAGGTCGCGGATCGCGCCGGCCGTGCGCGGTCCGAAACCGAGCAGATAGGCGCCGTCCATGCGCACGACGGCATGGTTCTGCGCCGCGGGCGTTCCCACCATTGCGGCATGGCTGAAAAGCGCATCGTTGGCCGCCGAGTGATCGCCAACGCGGTCCATCATCAGCACCACGTCCGGACGCGCCGCCTGGACGGCCTCGTCGGTGAGCGGCTTGTAGCCCTCATAGCCCTCGACCGCATTGACGCCGCCCGCCATGGCGATGATGCCGTCAGCCGCCGTGCCATGACCGGAAGCGAGGATCCGCCCGCCCTGCATGGACAGGATGAACAGCACGCGCTTGCGCTCCGTCACCGCCGCCACCGCCTTTTCGGCAGCGTCGATATCGGCGCCCACCTTCTCGGCAAGCTGGTCAGCCTTCTCCTCGGTGCCGAGCGCGCGGCCCACCGCCTCTATCTTGGCGAGAATCCCTGCGCGGTCGAACATCTCGGGCACGGTCACCATTTCCACGCTCGCCTTGCGGAGCACCTCAAGCGCTTCCGGGGGACCGCTCCCCTCGAGCATCAAAATCGCGCTTGGGTCGACGGACATCAGCCCTTCGGGCGACAGGGCACGCATGTAGCCCACATCTGGAAGCGCCTCGGATTCGGGCGGAAACATGCTGGTCGAATCGCGTGCGATCAGTCGCTTTTCCTCGCCCATCGCGTAGACGATCTCGGTCAGCGAACCGCCGACAGCCACCAGGCGCGACGAATCGGAGAATGTCTCGACATTGTTTGCCGCCGCCGGTGCGATCACGGCGACGGTCAAGGCCGTTGCCGCAAGAACGGCACGCAAGCGCTTGAAAGAATTCATGGTCTTCCTTCCTCATAGCGGTTCAGCATCACGCTGAACCGCCCATCTCTTTGTTTATGCAACGCCAAGCGATTCAGCCGGCTGCAAAGTGCTCTAGGCAGCGGTCTGTTCGCGGGTGCGCGGCAGGCCTTCGGCAAGCATGCGCCAGTCGTCGCGCTCCATGCGGCCTTCCTTGCGCAGGCCGAAGAACTGGATGATCAGTTCGCCGTCGGAACCATAGGCCTCCACGGACGTGACGTGGCCCTCGGTGTTCGGCTTGCGCACCGCCCAGACTTCCCGGATGTGGTCCGTCCGCAGGTGCAGGTGGAAGGTCGGGTCCATCACATTGAGCCACGGGCCCATCGGCTTGAGATTCTGCACCGGGCCGGAATGGATCTGGATGCAGCCCTTGTTGCCGACGAAACACATGATCGGAATCTGCTCGTTGGCGGCATTGTGCATCATGGCGGTGACGGCATCGCCATCCAACTGCCAGGCGTAGTCCTGCCCGATCGCGCGCAAAGCCTGCTGGCGGCTGAGCTTCAGCGAACGCAATATGCCGGAGAACTGGTGGACATCGGTCATGGTGAGCCACCGCTCGCGCAGATCGTCCGCCGCGACGACGGTCGAATCAGGTTCCGTCTTCGCTTCCGGCGCCGAGACGTTCACCTCAGGCGACTGGTCGTCAGTTGCCAGCGCTTCCTCCAGCTTGCGGAACGCCGCCAGGTCGGAAGACGGCCGCAGATGCACCTTGTGCACAGCCTCGCCGCGCGCGTCGAAGAACTGGAGACTGCGACGCACCCTCTCGCCGTCACTCTTCTCGACGGAGAAACCATGCGCCCAGACCGACGGGAACACGCGAAGGTCGATCTCCTTGTTGAGCACCACGGAGGCGCGCTCACCCGTCCGCACATTGTCATATATGCCGATCTTTTCATGCACCGCGCTATCATTGCGGGTCAGCGCCATGACTTCGCCCACCGGCTCGAGGCCCGTCAGCAGCGCATTGGCATCCGCACGGATGCGCTTCACCGATTCACCGCAATAGGCGCCGACAAGCTCGGCCTCGGAAACGCCGAGCTGCAACGCCAGGTCGCGTTCGCGCATCTTCGGATTGTCGGCGCGCGCACGGCGGATATCTGCCGGAGTCGGGCGAATCGGTGTCATCAGGTGTCCCTCTACTTGTTAAGAATAAGCTTCCCCTGGCGCGTGATCTTCAACCGATAGATCGCGCCATTGTGGTCGATCGCGATCTCTGTCGTGCCAAGGAAAAGGCTGTTGCTGGAAAGCGTGCGCGCCGGGATACGGTCGCGCTGTTCGTTCTGCTGGAACGTACGCTGGCGGAAGCTCTGGTCGATCGGTGTATGGCTGTTCACGTAACGGACCCCTGCTGATGCGCCGGGCTTGCTTCGAGCTGGCTGGCGACGTCGTGAAACTGCGACGAGATTTCTTGACACTCATTATCAGGTTTAATAGTGAGCGCAATACCGGAGTAAATAAGACAACTTATTTAGCTCCGTGATGATGATGAGAACGCAAGCAAGCTGCCGCGAGCCAGCGATCCGGATACCAGGAGTTAGGAAATGGGGCTGGTGGGACGAAACATTGCTGTCCTGATGGGCGGAGTAGCGGTGCTCGCAAGCGCGAGCGTTGCGCAGGCGCAACAGACGACCGAGGAACAGAAGCAGGCGCGCGTGACATCGCTGCAGCGGCTTGTGGTCGGCGCGGGCGCCGAGAAGGTGGCGATCGATACGCCGCAGGCCGTGACGGTAGTCGAGCAGGAAGATCTCGACGAGATCCAGCCGCATACCCTTGGCGATGTCCTGAAGAAGACGCCGGGCGTCAACCTCTCCGGCTCGGAACGGCTTCTCGGCCAGTCGATCAATATTCGCGGCATCGGCGGTCCCGAGACTGCGGGCGACGAAGGCCGCATCATCGTCAACATCGACGGTGTCAGCAAATTCTACGAGCAGTACCGCATGGGCGGCCTGTTCACCGACATGGAGCTCTTCAAGCGCGTCGAGGTTCTGCGCGGACCGGCTTCATCGACCCTCTACGGCTCCGGCGCGCTGGGTGGCGTTGTCAATTTCACCACCAAGGACGCATCCGACTTCCTCGAGCCCGGCCAGAAGGGCGCGGTCCGGCTCAAGGCAGCCTATGATTCCAATCCCGGCGGCTGGCTCGGTTCCGCCATCGTCGCACTGAAGCCGAACGAGAATTTCGAATTCCTCGCCGCCGGCAATTATCGCTATGCCAATGCTTACAAGGCGGGCAATGGCCTGCCGGTGCTCGGTTCAGAAATCTCCGCTCCATCGGGTCTCGCAAAGGCGACCTGGCGCTTCGGCGAGGCCAACGAGCAGAAGCTTACCGCCTCCTACCAGCACTTCACCACCAACATGGCGGATCAGGCATATAGCCAGGTCGATCAGGAAACCGGCTTCGGCACCGTCGACCGCGAGGTCGTCGACAAGACGGCCATCCTCGCCTACGAGAACCCGGCCTCCGATAATCCGTGGATTGATCTGCGGATCCAGGCGTCCTTCTCGGACACCACCGTGGACCAGCTCAACGCCGGCATCCCGACACTGAACCGGAAATATGGCTACAAGACCTACCAGTTCAGCATCGACAATACGTTCGACTATATCGGCAATAATTTCGAAAACTACCTGACCGTCGGCTCCCAGAGCAACTGGCAGGACCGCACGACCCTGCGCGGCACGTCGGGCACCCACCCGCAGGGCAAGCGCTTCGCAACCGGCATCTTTGCGCAGAACGAGTTCATCTACGACGAGAAGCTGACGATCATCGCCGGCGCGCGGCTTGACTGGCAAACGCTAACCCCAACGAACATCGCCGGCGCCACAGAGCAGCGGCATACGGCCTTCTCGCCCAAGCTGGCGGCTCACTATCGCTTCAACGAGAACTTCGCCCTGTTCGGCTCGATCGCGCACACCGAACGCGCACCTTCGATCGACGAGGTGTTCGACAGCGGCGCGCTCGGCCTCAATCTGGAGAAGGAAAGGTCCGACAATTACGAGATCGGTACGGCTCTGTCCTTCTACGACCTGGCCATGTCCGGCGACTCGCTTCAGTTCAAGACCACCGGCTTCTACAACAACATCACCAACCTCATCGTGGACAACGGCCGCACCGCGGTTCCGCGCTACGAAAATGTCGGCCGGGCACGCATCTATGGCTTCGAGGTCGAGGCGACCTATGATGCCCAGCGCTGGTTCGCCAATGCGTCCTATTCCTATGTCATCGGTGACGATCTAACCGCGGGAACGCCGCTGAATACCGTCGCCCCGCACGAATTCGGCCTCAGGCTCGGCTTCCGCATGCCGGAACAGGGTCTCACCTTCGGCTGGGATGGACGTATCGTCGCCGCCCAGAACCGCGTTACCGGCGATCCTTTCCAGCGCCAGCCGTCGCCGGCCTTCAGCACTCACGACATCTATGTGACGTGGAAGCCGCAGGATGGACGCCTGAAGGGGTGGGATGCGACTGCCCGTATCGACAACATCTTCAACGCCGACTATCGCGAATTCCTGTCGGGAACGCCCGCCAAGGGCCGCACCTTCAAGCTCGCGCTGTCGAAGCAGATCGGGTGGTAAGATCATGAAGTTCGGCCCGGCGCTTCCGCTTGCCGCAGCAGCGATTTTCCTCCAGCCATTGCTCGCCACGGGTGTGCAGGCGCAGGAGGCCGGTCCGGCGCTTCGTGTCGAACTCAACGCCCTGCAACCGTCGCAAAGCGGTTGCAGGCTGACCTTCGTCGCGACGAACCTGCTCGCGCAGGACATCACGAAGGCAGCGTTCGAGGTGGTGCTGTTCAACAAGGCCGGCATGGTCGAGCGCCTCTCGGTGTTCGACTTCCAGGAACTGCCCGCTTCCCGCACGCGCGTTCGCCAGTTCGCGCTTGCCGGCGCCGATTGCGCCAATATTTCCCGTATCCTCGTCAATGGCGCGACCGCCTGCGAGGGAACCGGTGTCGATGCCAAGGCATGCGGCCGGATCGAAACCACGACGAAGAGCGACGTCGTCTTCTCCGGATGACCAACGCGCGAGGACTGGCGATATGAAGACCGCAATGGACAACCGCCTCTATCTCATGCCCTTCGGTGAGAGCTTCCCCATCAAATCGATGCTGCGCAGCTGGTTCAGCCGTCATCGTATCGAACGCCGGCGGCTCGCCCTTTCGCTGCTCGCGGCGCTGGTGCTCACTTTCGCGGCCGGAGGCTTCACCGCCTTCGCGCAGGAACAGAACGGCCAGCCCTCGGCAGAACAACCTGCGGACGTTCCTGCCGCTCCCGCAGCGCAGGCCCCAGCCGAGACGCAATCGCCTGCCGTGCAGGATGACGCCGTCGCCGCCGCGCCTGCCGGAGAACGAAACCTGCCCCACAATCTTTCGCCATGGGGCATGTTCATGGCCGCCGACTGGGTGGTGAAGGCCGTCATGATCGGCCTCGCCTTCGCTTCGATCGTGACCTGGACCGTGTGGCTGGCGAAGTCGATCGAGCTGGCGCGAGCCAAGCAGAAGCTCTCGCGCGCGATCCGCGTGATCGTCGATTCACCCAGTCTCGGCGATGCGTCGAAAATCATGGAGAAGACAGGCGGCCCCGGCGGCCATCTGGTTCATGCCGCCGCACATGAAATGTCGCAGATGGCGGGCGTTCCAGGCGCAGCCGGTGGCATCAAGGAGCGCGTCACCTCGCATCTTTCCCGCATCGAGGCGCGCGCGACGCGGCGCATGACGCGCGGCACCGGCGTGCTCGCCACCATCGGGTCCACCGCCCCCTTCGTCGGCCTGTTCGGCACGGTATGGGGCATCATGAATTCCTTCATCGGCATTTCCGACGCGCAGACAACCAATCTCGCAGTCGTGGCGCCCGGCATCGCCGAAGCTTTGCTCGCCACCGCGCTCGGGCTTGTGGCGGCGATCCCCGCCGTGGTGATCTACAATGTGTTCGCCCGCAGCATCGCCGGCTACAAACTGCTCCTCGCCGATGCGTCCGCCGCCGTCGAGCGGCTGGTGAGCCGCGATCTCGATCGCATGGGTCCGGGGCGCGACCTGCGCGTGGCGCAGGCGGCGGAGTAGATCCATGGCCGGCAGTCTCAATTCAGGCGCCGAGAACGACGAACTCGCCGAGAACCACGAGATCAACGTCACGCCCTTCATCGACGTGATGCTGGTCCTGCTCATCATTTTCATGGTCGCAGCACCGCTTGCCACCGTCGACATCAACGTCGACCTGCCGGCATCCACGGCCACGCCGCAGCCGCGCCCGGATGAACCCCTTTATGTGACCCTGCAGGAAGACCTCGCGGTGAATGTGGGCAATGAGACGGTGGACCACGTCGCTCTCCGGGGCGCGCTGGATCGTTTCTCGGAGGGTAACAAGGACACGCGCATCTTCCTGCGCGCCGACAAGGCCGTCTCCTATGGCGACCTCATGAACGTCATGAACCTGCTGCGCGTCTACGGATACACCAAGATCGCGCTGGTCGGTCTGGAGGGGGCGGCCCCGGCAGCGCCATGATACCGGCCTCGCATCCTCCCATCACCATGTCGAGCAACGCGGAAACCGCGCGTCACGCGGGCCTGTGGGCGCTCGCCGCCATCGTGGCGTTCAGCGCGCATGCCGGGGCCGGATGGTGGGTGATGCGCAGCCCTGCCCCGCCGCTGGTGCTCGAAGCCGCGCCGGCCGCCTTGGTCGTCGATATCGCGCAGCTCGGCTTCGCCAGCGCCGACCAGGTCTCGTCGGGCGAGGAGATCACCCCTGTCGACACAGCCGAAGCGGTGACGCCGGAAGATGTCGCCGAAGCGATGCCGGAGCCGACCGTCCAGCCGGTAACGCCTGCCCCGGCCACCGAGGCAAGGCCGCAACCGCCGATCGAGACACCGTCCGTTCCGATCCCGACGGTAGAGGCTCCTTCCGAAGTCCAGATCGCCGCCACGCCGCCAGTGGAGCGCAGCGAGCCGATCGAGCAGGCGGTCACGCCGCCGGCCGAAGCGGAAACCATCGAGGCTGCGGAAGAACAGGTGCCTATCCCCGAGGTAGCGCCTCTTCCCACGCGCCGGCCCGAACAGCCGGTCAGAAGGGTCGAGGAAAGGCCGGAGCCCCGGCGCGAGACACCGCGTGAGCGCCCGCGGCAGCAGGCAGAGCCCACCCGGAAGGCTCCGCCGCAGCGGCAGGCCGGCAATCGCGGCAGGAACAATTCCGATACGCGCCAGGGGCAGTCGGAGGGCCGCGAGAATGGCCGCGCCAACGCGGCGAGCGCGACCGGCAATTCGCGCAGCGCGCGGGCCGGCAATGCCGCCGTCTCGAACTATCCCGGCCAGGTCGTTTCCAAGCTGCGGCGGTCGCTGCGCTATCCGCGCGAAGCGCGCAGCCAGCGGCTGCGGGGCGAGGTGCAGGTCGCCTTCACCGTAAGTGGCGGCGGTGGCGTCGGCGGCGTGCGCATCGCCCGCAGTTCGGGCAGTCCCGTCCTCGACAGGGCGGCGCTGGAGACCGTGCAGCGGGCAGCGCCCTTCCCGCCCATCCCCGCCGATGCAGGCCGTTCCAGCTGGACATTCACCGTGCCGCTGGCATTCACGCGCTGAGTGCGGAGGGGTTGCGATGCATGAGCTACTTCTGCTTGACGATCTCGCCAGTCCCCGCGGCGACGGCCTGCATCCCCTTCTCCGCTCTTTGTTTGAAGCCCGCGCCACGCGCGAGGCGCAAGGCGTGGTAGACCTCAATTCCCGCGCGCCCGATGGGCTGCAGCGCGCGGGGCCGCCGCCATCGGGCCGCTTGCCGGATTTCCTTCCCGGCAATGTCGTACCGATGTCGGCCTACAGCAAGCAGGCCGCCGCGGCGGCTAGAGCAAGCCAGAAAAAGTACTGAAAGGACTGCGTGAATGTATATCGCCATGAACCGCTTCAAGGTGCAAAAGGGTTCGGAAGAGGTTTTTGAAAACGTCTGGAAGAGCCGCGATTCGCGCCTCAACGACATGAAGGGCTTTCGCGAGTTCCACCTGCTGCGCGGCCCCGAGAACGAAGCCGAGGGCTATACGCTGTTTGCGTCCCACACCGTCTGGGAAAGCCATGACGATTTCATCGCCTGGACCAAGTCGCAGAATTTCCGCGATGCGCACAAGAACGCCGGCCAGCGTTCGGGACAGGAGCGTCCCGCCTATATGGGACACCCGCAGTTCGAGGGTTTCTCGGTCGTCGAGGGTGCCTGATGCAGCACGATCCGGCGCGGTGCATTCCTATCCTGCCCTCGCCGGATATCGCTGCCACGCGCGCCTTCTACCGTGACAGTCTGGGCTTCACGGTCATCGGGCCGGAGGCGGACAATCATCTGATCGTCCGCCGCGGTTCCATGGAACTGCATTTCTGGCTGACGGACGATCCGGCGCTGCCGCCGGTCTCCTCCTGCTATATTCGCGGCGGCGAAGTGCCAGCCCTTTACCGGGAATTCGCCGCGCGAGGCGTCCAGCGCCTTTCCGACTTCGCGGTGAGACCATGGAACATGAAGGAATTCTACATCCACGACCCGCATGGCAACCTCCTGCGGTTCGGCTGCAATCCCGAAGAAGTTAGGATCGGCTGAAACGGAAGCTGCTCACCTGCCGATATGTCTCGCCGGGACGGAGAAGCGCCTGCGGGAAATGCGGACGGTTGGGTGCGTCAGGCCAGATCTGCGGTTCGAGGCACAATCCGGCGCGGCGGCCATAGCGCCGCCCGCCAAGCCCCGGCACGGATCGCGGCGCAATATCGCCGCTGAAGAATTGCAGGCCGGGTTCGGTCGTCCAGACCTCCATGGCGATGCCGGAGCGGGCTCCCTCCAGCCGCGCCGCACGCGTCAAAGCGCGGCGGCTTCCGGCAAGGCAGAAATTGTGATCATAGAGCGCCGCGCGCCCGATCTGCCGGGGGTGGCGGAAATCGAACGGCGTATCTTCGACGGAGCGTACCTCGCCGGTCGGAATTCCCGTCCCGTCGACAGGAAGGTAGCGTTCCGCATCGATCGCCAGCACATGATCGCCAATGTCGCCGCTGCCGCCGTCATCGAGATTGAACCATGAATGATGCGCCAGATTGCACAAAGTGGGTGCGTCCGTGCGCGCGGCAAATTCCACGCGCAGTTCGCCCTCCGCAAGCCGGTAGGTGCAAGTGATCGACAGATTGCCGGGAAAGCCGGATGCGCCAGCCGGATCCGCCAACGCCAGCGTGACGAAATCCGCGCCATGCGCCGCCAGCGTCCAGTTCTGCCGGTCAATGCCGGCACGGCCGCCATGCAGCGTATGACCGCGATCGTGGCGGTCGGCCTGATAGTCCCTGCCCTCGATGCTGTAGCGGCCATTTGCGATCCGGTTCGCATAGCGCCCGACGATCGCACCGAAGAACACCGAATGGTCCAGATAGTGCTCGATCCGCTCGAAGCCCAGCACCAGCGGTGGCGCATGCCCGTCGAGCCGCAGGTCCTGCAATATGGCGCCATATGTCAGGACGGCGGCCCTGAGGCCGCCGCCCTCGATCCCGATCCGCTCGACAGGCTGTCCATCCGGCAGCGTGCCGAAGCGCACAGGCATGGTTACAGCCCAAGCCCGCCGATGCAGACATATTTGGTGTCGAGATAGTCCTCGATGCCCTGATGTCCACCTTCGCGCCCGAGACCCGATTCCTTCACGCCGCCGAACGGCGCTTCCGGCGTGGTGATGATGCCTTCATTGACGCCGACCATGCCGTATTTCAGCCCTTCCATCACGCGGAAGGCGCGGCCCAGGTCGCCGGTGTAGAAATAGCAGGCCAGACCGAACTCGGTATCGTTGGCGAGCGCGATGGCCTCCTCTTCCTTCTCGAAGCGGAAGACCGGCGCGACGGGTCCGAAAATCTCCTCGCGCATGAACATCATGTCGGGCTTCGCATCGGCGATCACGGTGGGCTCGAAGAAAGAGCCCCCCAGCGCGTGCCGCTTGCCGCCTGCCTTCACGGTCGCGCCCCTGGCGGTGGCGTCGGCCACGAATTCCTCGACCTTCTCGACCGCTTTCTCGTCGATCAAAGGCCCCTGCTCCACGCCGTCTTCCAGCCCCGGCCCAACCTTGAGCGCCTTCGAGGCTGCAGCGAGCTTTTCCACGAACCTGTCATAGATGCCCGCCTGCACGAAGAAACGGTTGGTGCAGACGCAGGTCTGGCCCGAATTGCGGAATTTGGCCAGCATCGCGCCAGCCACCGCGCGGTCCAGATCGGCATCGTCGAAGACGAGGAAGGGCGCGTTGCCGCCGAGCTCCATCGACACCTTCTTCACGGTCTGCGCCGCCTTGGCCATCAGCACCTTGCCCACCTCGGTGGAGCCGGTGAAGGTGATCTTCTTGACCAGCGGGTTGGATGTCAGCTCGTCGCCGATCTCGCTTGCCGCGCCAGTCAGCACGTTGACGACGCCCTTCGGCACGCCGGCCTCCTCGGCGAGCGCCCCCCAGGCGAGGCCCGAATAAGGCGTCTGCGATGCCGGCTTCACCACAGCAGTGCAGCCGGCGGCGATGGCCGGGCCGATCTTGCGCGCCAGCATGGAAGACGGGAAATTCCACGGCGTGATCGCCGCGATGACGCCCACCGGCTCCCGCGTTACCAGAATGCGCCGGTCGCCCCAGGGGCTCGGCACCACATCGCCATAGGCGCGGCGGGCTTCCTCGGCGAACCACAGCACATAGGCGGCGGAACTGGCGATTTCGCCCTTTGCCTCGGTCAGCGACTTGCCTTGTTCCATGGTGAGCAATTCGGCCAACGCAAGCTGGTTGTCCATCAGCGCATCATGCAGCTTGCGCAGCATCTGCGAACGTTCGAGCGCGGTGGTCTTGCGGAATGTCTGGAACGCCTCCTGCGCAGCCTCGATGGCGCGCCGCGTCTCGGCCTTGCCCGCCTTCGGCACCGTGCCGATCACCTTGCCATTCGCCGGATTGGTGACATCGATGGTCTGGCCGGAATCGGCCTGCACCCATTCGCCGCCGATGAGGTTTGCCTCGCGCATGAACTGGTTGGACTTGTTGAGCATGGTCTTCCTCCATCGATCCGGCTTGCAAGCGGCTTTTCGCTAGGCACGCCTTAGATCATTTTTCGACGCGGTGGTATCACCTGAATGCACAGATAAAGCGGCGCAATCAGCCGAAAACCCGTTCCGCGACAATAAGCCAGAAGGCGCTTGTCAGTACGGCAGCCGCCGTCCCGATCGTCATCGTGTTGGACGCCAGCGCACGGCCGATGCCGAAACGCGTGGCGATGAGATAGGGGTTCACGCCGGTGGGCATCGCCGCGGCAACCACGGCGATTTTCGCCGGCAGAGGCGGCAGCCCCATCAGCTTGGCCATTCCCAGCATCAGCGCCGGCATGACGATCAGCTTGATCGTGGCAAGCGCGATGCCGGGCCGCAAATCGCCGCTGATGCTCATCGAGCGCAGGCTCACACCCATCGCAAAGAGGGCGACGGGCCCGGCCAGCGCGGCGAATGTATCCACGAACTTGCTTCCCAACTCCGGCATCGGAAGGGCAGCAATGCGCCATGCAAGCCCCGCCAGGATGCCGACGATGAGCGGATTGCCGAAAAGATTGCGGGAGAAGTCCCGCAACAGGCGCGCAGGCCGCACGGGTCCGGCCTCGTCGCGCTGCGCCCAGGCCATGAGCACGATGGACGCCGCCATCATCACCGGCAGATGCACCGCGATGATGAGCGAAAGCACCTCCGTGCCCTGCCGCCCGAAGGCGCTCAGCATCAGCGGCAGGCCGAGCAGCAGCAGGTTGGAGAAGGAGCCCGCCACGCCGGCCACGACGCCCGCCTTCCTCTCGCGCCCGAACAGATGGACGATGGACAATTGCGCAATCGTCCAGATGACAGCCGCCACGCTGAAATAGGTCGTCCACAGCAGCCATGGCGCCGCATTGGCGAAATTCATCTCAATCATGGTGCGGAAGAGCAGGATCGGCAGCGCGACCGCTACCACGAATTCGGTCAGCACGTCGCCGACCTGCGGCCGCAGATAGCCGGTCCATGCACAGAAATAGCCCAGCGCCACCAGGCCGAAGACGAATGCGATCGTTGCGAAGAGGGGAGACATGCAGCGCGGATATAGCATTTCGGCTGCAAGTGAAATCACCTGATGCCGCACCGATGCATCGGGGCACACGGCAATGTGCGCGGTTCCCCTTTTGGCTTGTGCGGGTTTCACGCTAAGAGGAGGCACAACAAGGTCTTGTGATGATCCGTTTCCTTTTCGCAGCCTTTCTCCTGCTCGCCAGCCTGCCGGCCCATGCAACCGAAGCCGGGTGGGCCTTGCTGCGGGATGGCGGCCAGGTCGTGCTCATGCGCCACGCCAATGCGCCGGGCATGGGCGACCCGCCGCATTTCGACATCGACAATTGCGCCACGCAGCGCCATCTCTCGGATCGCGGCCGCCAGCAGGCGCGCAAGATCGGTGCGCTTTTCGCCGCACGCGCCGCACCCGTCGGTGAGGTCCTGACGAGCCGCTTCTGCCGCTGCGCCGACACCGCCACCCTGGCCTTCGGCGCCGACCTCGTGGAACGGTTCCCGGCGCTCGACTTCTTCCCCAACGACGAAGCAGGCCAGTTGGCCCGCAATGCGGAGATCCTGGAACGGGTGCTCGCCTATTCAGGCTCGGACAATCTCGTCATGGTCACGCATGGCGAGGTGATCGAGGCGCTGGTCGGCGTGCGGGCGCGCGAGGGCGAGGCGATCATCCTGTCGCGTGTGGGGCAATCGCTCGGCGTGGCCGGGCGAGTGGCCTTCAACTAGGGCGTCTTCAATTGCGTAAAATCGAGGAATAACGTCAGTTCTCGACGATGACGCGCGTGTTTCCGGCACCGATCTCGCGCACGAGATTGTAGAAAATCTCCGCATTGGCCGTCTCCAGCCGCACGCAGCCATGCGATGCCGGCGAGCCGAGGCGGCCAACCGCCGAGGTGCCGTGTATCGCCCAGCCGCGATCGTAGAAGACGGCAAACGGCATCGGCGACATGTCATAGGTACGCGAATGCCACATCTTGTGGATACGCTTGGGCCGCCAGGTTCCCATCGGCGTGCTGTAGCCTTTGCGCGCGCTCGATATCGGCCATGTGTGGATGACCTCGCCGTAGCGAAGCACCTCCATGGTCTGCGTGGACAGGCTGACCCGCGCCACCAGCGCCCCGGCAGACGCGACAACTGACGACCCCAGCAGAAATGCAAGCGTCATTGCATATGTGATACGCTTCATACCCGAACCCCGAACTCGCTACCTCCCTCCAGTTAAGGACGAAAAGCTGAATGGCGGGTGAAGGCGGCCATCGGGCATAAGCGCGCGGGAGAGCATTCACCGGAATGTGAGAGGGTGATTCGGTTTTGCCGCAATGCAGCGACGATCCTTGCCGGCGACGGTGGCTTTTGCTGCATAGCAAAATCGCCTTTTGCCCGATTGAGAGGCAAATAAATGCCCTAAGGGCAAGATAAGCGATTTACATCCCGTCTTGTTTCGGCTTTCTATCGCGCTGCAACATACGCATGACGGGAGGATGACATGAGGATATTGCAAACCGCCCTGCTGGCCGCGGCCGCCTTTGCCGTGCTCGGCGCACCTGCTCAAGCGGCGCGGACCGACCTCGTGCTCGGCATCGTGCTGGAGCCTCCGCATCTTGACCCGACGGCCAGCGCCGCCGCTGCGATCGACGAGATCCTTTATGCCAATGTCTTCGAGGGCCTGACCCGTGTCGGTCCCTCCGGCGAGGTTCTGCCCGCGCTGGCGGAGACCTGGACCATTTCGGAAGACGGCAAGAGCTATACCTTCCGCCTGCGCACTGGCGCGAAGTTTCACGATGGCTCGACTTTCGACGCCGAGGACGTGAAATTCTCGCTCGACCGCGCGCGCGCCGAGAACTCCACCAATGCGCAGAAGCAGCTTTTCGCGCAGATCGACACGGTCGAGGTGGTCGATCCGGCAACGGTTCGCGTGAACCTGAAGCGTCCGCAGGGTTCATTCCTCTACAATATGGGTTGGGGCGATGCGGTGATCGTCGCGCCGGAATCGGCCGAGACGAACAAGGAGCGCCCGGTCGGCACCGGTCCGTTCCGCTTCCAGAACTGGGCGCGCGGCTCGGCCATCTCGCTGGCGAAGAATCCCGACTACTGGGGCGAACCCGCATCGCTGGAGAAAGCCGAATTCCGCGTCATACCCGATGCGGCGGCGGCCGTCCCTGCCCTGCTCTCCGGCGATATCCAGGCATTCCCGATGTTCCCGCCGGATGCGGTGTCGCAGGTGGAGAACGATCCGCGCTTCAAGGTCGTCGTCGGCTCGACCGAAGGCGAGACGCTGCTGTCGATCAACAATGCAAGGCCGCCCTTCGACAATCTCAAGGTGCGGCAGGCAATCGCCCATGCGCTCGACCGCAACGAAATCATCGCCGGCGCATCGAACGGCCTCGGCACGCCGATCGGCTCGCATTTCTCTCCGGCGAACGCAGCCTATGTCGACCTGACCGGCACCTATCCGCACGATGTGGAGAAGGCCAAGGCATTGCTGGCCGAAGCCGGCTTCGCCAACGGCATCAAGGCGACGCTGAAGCTGCCGCCGCCCTCCTATGCGCGCCTCGGCGGCGAAATCATCGCCTCGCAGCTGCGCCAGGTCGGCATCGACCTTCAGATCATCCCCGTGGAATGGGCCGACTGGTTGCAGCAGGTGTTCAAGGACAAGGATTTCGACCTCACCATCATCTCGCATACCGAGCCGAACGACATCGATATCTATGCGCGGCCGGACTATTATTTCGGCTACAAGAACCCCGCCTTCAACGAGATCATCGCCAGGCTCGACGAGACCTCCGACGAGGCGCAGCGCAACGACCTCTACAAGCAGGCACAGGAGATTCTCGCGCGCGATGCCGTGGTCGGTTTCCTGTTCCAGTTGCCCAAGGTCGGCGTGTGGGATGCCAAGCTCCAGGGTCTTTGGGAAAATTCGCCCATCCAGGCCAACGACCTGACGAAGGTGAAGTGGACGGAGTAGATCATTTCCGCGCCCTAGGTCACGGAAATGATCTATCCGTTTGTTTTCATGCAATTCCAGACGCAAAACCGCTGCGCACTTTTGCTGGAATTGCTCTAGGCGCGGGCTGCTTGCCCGCGCTATCCTCGCGGCATCGTTCACCGCACGGGCTGCCATGGCACTGCACGTCCTGAAACGACTGCTCGTGGGCGCGCTGACGATGCTTCTGGCATCGGCCGTGGTGTTTTCCGTCATGGAACTGCTGCCCGGCGATCCGGCGCTGCTCATGCTGGGCATGAATGCGACGCCGGAAGCGCTTGCCTCGCTGAGGCAGGAAATGGGACTCGGCGAGCCACTGCTCACGCGATATGTGACATGGCTCGGCGGCATGCTGGTGGGCGATTTCGGGCGCTCCTACACCTATTCGTCGCCTGTCATCGACCTTATCGCCGAGCGCATGATCGTTTCGCTGCCGCTGGCGCTGCTGGCGCTTGCCCTTTCGACGCTGATCGCCATTCCGGTCGGCATCTTCGCCGCTGCAAGGCGCGGCAAGGCGGGCGACGTCTCCATCATGGGCTTCACGCAAGTGGGCGTGGCGGTGCCCAATTTCTGGTTCGCCCTGCTGCTCGTCTATCTCTTTGCCGTATGGCTGCGCTGGGTGCCCGCCGGCGGCTTTCCGGGCTGGAGCAGCGGGCTGTGGCCCGGCTTGCGCGCGCTCATCCTGCCGGCCATCGCGCTCGCCCTGCCGCAGGCCGCGATCCTCGCACGCGTCACGCGCTCGGCCATGCTCGAGACGCTGGGCGAGGACTATATCCGCACCGCGCGCGCCAAGGGCCTGCCCAACCGCGCCGTGCTGTGGCGGCATGCGCTACGGAACGCGATAATCCCGGTGCTGACCATTCTCGGCCTGCAATTCGCCTTCCTGCTCGCCGGTACCATCATCATCGAGAACGTGTTCTACCTGCCCGGCCTCGGCCGCCTCGTCTTTCAGGCCATCACCCAGCGCGACCTGATCGTGGTGGAGGGCATCGTGATGCTGCTGGTGGCGAGCGTCATCGTCGTCAACCTGCTGGTCGACCTCGCCTATGCGGCGGTCGATCCGCGCCTGCGGACGGGCGGCTGATGGTCGAGGTGCCGGTCCGCATCGCGCAACCGCAGAGCAACGCGCTCCGTCTGGCGCTGCGCAGCCCGTCCTTCGTCGCGGGGCTCGTCATCACGCTGCTCGTCGCGGCGATGGCGCTGGTCTCCTTCGTCTGGACGCCCTACGACATCACCCATCTCATCGTCGCCAACCGGATGCAGGGCCTGTCGGCCGCACATCCGTTCGGCACCGACCATTTCGGCCGCGACATCCTCTCCATGATCATGATCGGCGCGCGCAACTCCATCGCGGTGGCCATCGTTGCAGTGGTGATCGGCATGGGCATCGGCGTGCCGCTCGGCTGCTGGGCGGCGTCGCGGGGCGGCTTCATCGACGAGGCGCTGATGCGCATCAACGACGTGGTCTTCGCCTTTCCGGCGCTGCTTTCGGCGCTGATGATAACGGCGATCTTCGGGCCAGGCGCGGTCAATGCCATCATCGCCATAGGCATCTTCAACATCCCGGTCTTCGCGCGTGTGGCCCGCGCAGGCGCCCTGTCGATCTGGCCGCGCGAATATATCCTCGCCGCCCGCGCGGCCGGCAAGGGTTCCACCCGCATCACGATCGAGCATATCGTACCCAACATCGCCTCCATGCTGTTGGTGCAGGGCACGATCCAGTTCGCACTGGGCATTCTTGCGGAAGCTGGCTTGTCCTATCTCGGCCTCGGCGCGCAGCCGCCCATGGTCTCGTGGGGCCGCATGCTGTTCGACGCGCAGACCCGCATGGCGATGGCCCCTCACCTGGCGCTTTTTCCCGGCCTCGCCATCGTGCTCACCGTGCTCGGGCTCAACCTTCTCGGCGACGGCCTGCGCGACGCGCTCGACCCCAGATTGCGGCGGCGGCAATGAGCCTGCTTGAAATCGAAGGGCTGCGGCTTGCGATCGACGGAACGCCGATCCTGAACGGCATCGACCTCACGGTCGGCACTGGCGAGGTCGTCGGGCTGGTCGGCGAATCCGGCTCCGGCAAGTCGATGACCGCGCTGTCGGTCATGCGCCTGCTCCCACCGGGCGCGGCCGCGACAGGGCGGATCGGTTTCGATGGGATCGATCTCCTGTCGGCACCGGAAGCGGCGATGGAGAAGCTGCGCGGCGACGATATCGGCATGGTCTTTCAGGAGCCTATGACCGCGCTCAATCCAGTCAAGACGATCGGCGAACAGGTGGCCGAGGGCATCCGCCACCACACCGGGGCCAACCGGCGCGACGCGGAGGATCGGGCCCGCCACATGCTGGCGCGGGTCGGACTGCCGGAGGAACGCTTTCCGCTGACGCGCTATCCGCACCAGCTTTCCGGCGGCCAGCGTCAGCGCGTGGTCATCGCCATCGCCTGCGCGCTCAACCCGCGCCTGCTAATCGCCGACGAGCCGACATCGGCGCTCGATGTCGTCGTGCAGGCGCAGATCCTCGACCTGCTGCGCGGCCTCGTGGCCGAAAACCGCATGGGCCTGCTGCTGATCTCCCACGATCTCGGCGTCGTGGCCGAGATGGCGGGCCGGATCACCGTGTTGCGGCAAGGCGCCGTCGTCGAAAGCGGCGAGACGGCGAAAATCCTTACCGAACTGAAGCAGCCCTATACGCGCCAGCTGGCCGAGGCATCGCTGCACGTGCCGGCGCGGCAGCCTGCCCCCGCCCGCGCCGACGCGGCCGCGCCGCTCCTTGAAGTCGAAGGCGTGTCGAAGGACTATCCGGTCAGGCGCACGTCGCTGTTCTCAAGGCCGGCGCCCTTCCGTGCGGTGGACGATGTCTCCTTCTCCATGACGCTTGGCCGTTCGGTCGCGCTGGTCGGCCGTTCCGGCTGTGGAAAGTCGACGCTGGCGCGCATGGTTCTCGCGCTGGAGCCCGCCACCGCCGGTCGCATCCATCTCGCCGGGCAGGAAGTGACCGGCAAGTCCGATGCCGAATTGCAGGTCGCGCGGCGTGACATGCAGGTGGTGTTCCAGGATCCCTACGGGTCCTTCGATCCGCGCCAGACGGTCGAGCGACTGGTTGCCGAGCCGCTGCATCTTCTGGAACGGCAGCCGGGCAAGGCGGAGCGCCGCGAAATGGTGGTGGAGGCGCTGGCCGAGGTCGGGCTTTCAGCCGCCGACATGGGCAAATATCCGCACGAATTTTCCGGCGGCCAGCGCCAGCGGCTTTCCATCGCCCGCGCGCTGATCCTGCGTCCGAAACTGATCGTTGCCGACGAACCCGTATCGGCGCTCGACGTCTCGATCCGCGCACAGATTCTCGACCTTTTCGCCGACCTCAATGCACGGCTGGGTTGCGCCTATCTCTTCATCACCCACGACCTGACCGTGGCGCGCGCGATCACCGACGATGTGATGGTGATGGACGAGGGCAGGATCGTCGAGCGCGGCGCGACGGCGAAGGTGCTGGCGGAGCCGGCTTCCGAGGCGGCGCGCGCGTTGGTTGCGGCCGCGCCGGACCTGAAGGCGGCAATCGCCCGCCGGGATGGACGCTTCTGACCCGTCAGATATGCGTCAGCACATTCACCAGCGTTCCAAACGGGTCGTGCAGGAAGAAGCGCCGCACACCCCATGGCTCCACGACCGGACCATAGGCGATCGGCAGGCCTGCCTCCCGCACCCGCGCCAGCAATTCGTCCAGATCGTCGACCTCGATCGACAGTACCGGCACCGGCGTGCCCGATCCGCCTTCGGAAGCGAAGCTGACCTGCGCGCGGGCCTCTCCGCCGGAGGCGTAGGTCACGATCCAGCCGAGATCCATCGCCCGGTCCATGCCGAGTATGCCGCCGTAGAAAGCTTCCGCCGCGGCCGGATCTTCCACGGCGATATTGGCAACGACACGCTTGACCGTCATCGTTCCTCGCTTGCGTTGCGGATCGTCGCGGCTCAGTTCAGCGGTTGTCCGTCCACAACATCCTGCGGGCTGATCTGGAGCATGTCCACGACACGCGCGAGCAGCCTCACCTCGTGATGGTTCAGCTCGGCGTCGGCCTTCGAAATATCGGCCATGTGCCGCGCCAGCATGATGCGGCGCTCGCGCGGCATTTCGCGGAAGACGGCGATGGCCTGCGCGCTCGTCGTCTCATAGCCGAAATCCTGGACATATTGGAGCACCTGCTCCAGATCGTCGCCGGCAATTCCCAGGGCATCGGAGCAGATCCGGCGCAGGACCGCCATTTCGCGTTCCTGCGCTTTCCCATCTGCAAGGATCATCCGGAACAGAAGCAGAAGCTCCGCCATTGCGGCGGGATCGTTTGCGACCTTGGTCACAGCCGTATTTCCCTCCACCAGTTCACGCAGCCGCGCAAGTAATCCACGCGCCATGATTCGACCTCCGCTGCCCCTCCCGAACCTATCGCGGAATCGTGCTTGCGGAAACGTCTCGTCCGTGGTGCAAGCCGATGACGGGCGGTTCGCGCCTGATGCTGGAGTCCTCCCATGCCCGAACTGGCCGGCGAACTGCTTCTATTCCTGGCCATTGCCGGCTTCATTGCGGGCTTCATGGATTCCATCGCCGGCGGCGGCGGGCTCATCACCGTGCCCGCGCTGCTGCTTTCCGGCTTGGGGCCTGTGGAAGCGCTCGGCACCAACAAGCTGCAATCGCTTTTCGGTTCGGGCTCGGCCGCATGGGCCTACAGTTCGAAAGGCCATGTCGACATCCGCAAGCAGATACCGGCCGCCCTGCTCTCTTTTGCCGGCGCGGTCGTGGGCGCCCTGCTCGCCACCCTGATGCCGGGCGACATATTGCGCGCGCTGCTGCCGGTGTTGCTCATCGCGATCGCCCTCTATTTCTGGCTCAAGCCGAACATGGACGATGTCGACCGCCAGCAGCGCATGACGCCGTTCCTGCTCGGGCTGGTAGTGGTGCCGCTCATCGGCTTTTATGACGGCGTGTTCGGACCGGGCACCGGCTCCTTCTTCATGCTCGCCTTCGTGACGCTAGCCGGCTACGGCGTGCTGAAGGCGACGGCGCATACCAAGCTGCTCAACTTCGCTTCCAACACCGGCGGCTTCGCGGTCTTCGCGCTGTTCGGCGCGGTCTACTGGAAGGTCGGGCTCATCATGGGCGTCGCGCAGTTCATCGGCGCGCGCGTCGGCGCGAGCCTCGCCATGCGCAACGGATCCCGCCTCATCAAGCCGATGCTGGTCATCGCCTGCATCGCGCTGGCCGCCCGCCTGCTGGCCGATCCCACCAATCCGCTCAGGGTATGGTCCGGAATCTGACGCTGCATCTTTCATGCGGTTTGCGTGTTAGCGTAGCAGCAGCAGAGCTGGAAGGAGGATGCCATGACCGGCGCAGCGCCCATCATTCCCACATTCCGCTATCACGATCCGGAGAAGATCATACGCTTCATGCAGGATGTGTTCGGCTTCGAGGTCGTCGCCGTCCATCGCGGCGTCATGATCGAGCATGCGGAGCTCCGGCTCGGCAACAGCGTGATCATGCTCGGCCCGGTGCGCGACGATGATTATGGCCGGATGGTCGGCGAACCCGGCGGTCTCAGCGGTCAATCGACCTATGTGGTGGTGGACGATCCGGATGCGATCCACGAGCGGGTCAAGGCTGCCGGCGCGACTGTCGAGGAAGCCCCCACCGACCGCGACTATGGAAGCCGCGAATTCATCTGCCGCGATCCGGAAGGCAATGTCTGGTCGTTCGGCACCTACCGTCCCTCGCTCAGCTGACGCTGCCGAAGGGAGGAGCGAATGACACGGATCGTCTTTATCGGCCTCGGCAATATGGGCGTGCCGATGGCCGCCAATCTGGCAAAGGCCGGCCATGAGGTGCAGGGTTTCGATCTCGTGGCTGCAAACCTTGCACGTGCCGCAGGGCACGGCGTTGCCGGGGCGAAAGGCATCGAAGATGCCGTCCGGGATGCGCAGGTCGTCATCTCCATGCTTCCCGCCGGCAAGGACGTGCTCTCGGTCTATGCACAGGCCCTGCCCGCCGCGACGCAGGGCGTGCTGTTCGTGGATTGCTCGACCGTTGACGTGGAGGCCGCCCGCGCGGCGCATGCAATGGCGGCGGAGCACGGCATGCCAAGCCTCGACGCGCCTGTCTCGGGCGGCACGACCGGGGCGGAGGCGGGCGCGCTGACATTCATGTGCGGCGGCAGCGACGCGGCATTTGCCGCCGCCGAGCCGGTACTGGCTCCAATGGCGGGCCGTGCCGTCCATTGCGGCGGCGCCGGCGCGGGGCAAGCCGCCAAGATCTGCAACAATATGCTGCTCGGGATTTCGATGATCGCCGTGGCCGAGGCCTTCGTGCTCGCCGAACGGCTCGGCCTGTCGCATCAGGCCTTCTTCGATGTCGCCTCAACCTCGTCAGGCCAGTGCTGGTCGCTGACGAGCTATTGCCCCGTGCCGGGTCCGGTGCCCACATCGCCGGCGAACCGCGACTACGCGCCCGGCTTCGCGGCCAGCCTGATGCTCAAGGACCTCGGCCTCGCCCAGGCCGCAACCGATAGCGCGGGCGCGGCCACGCCGCTCGGCACTGCCGCTGCCGATCTCTATACGGCCTTCAATGCCGCCGGGCACGCACAGCGCGACTTTTCCGCCATCATCGCCTACATCCGCGACCGCCAAAGATAGGCGTCAGCCGCGAGCGACAAAAAATACGGATTCAGGTTTATTTAAGCACTCGCTAACCTGACGGTAACGATGTCCGTCTAGATTTCATCACAAGGCGGTCATTCGCAGCCGCCCACCGCTCCGGATCAGGTACTGCGTACCGGAGCCGTAATCTTCGCAAAGTATCGCGTCGCGAAGAGCCATGCGTTGTTTGGCAAAGCCGCGTTTCTCTATCAGGAGAGCGCGGTTTTTGCGTTTCGTTTACCCTTTTGCTCCTGCTGCCAGTTGGCGAGCTCGCGCGTCTCGCGGACGATCTCGATCGCCGCCACAAATCGGGGCGAAAGAAAGACCGGCGAGGGTTTCCCCTCGCCGGCCGCCTCGCCCGCCCGAAAGGCAGCGCGGTGGATGAGAGCCAGTCGCGCCGCTCGTGTCGCCACTACCGTCCGCCGTCGAGCGCCGAGGCAAGGCGCACGAGCGAGAGGAACTCCGCGCGATACCCGTAAGGGTCCGCATCGCGGGCGGCAGTGGCAATCTCCGTAATCTTGTCATAGCCGAAGCCGGCAAGCTGGTCGGTCTTGCGCAGCTTCTGGCCGAAGCCGGCGGCCGCAACCGAAAAGCGCACATCGTTCGAGGCTTGGTCGAAGGCGCCGATCTCGTTGGCGGCCGTCACCGGCGTGGTGATGAGCTTCGAGGTATCCTCGTCCGGCTGCTTGTAGCGGATCTTCACGAAGGCATATTCATCCGCACCGGCGATGCCGTCTTGATTGTTCACCTGCGCGCTGCCGTAGCGCAGGTCGTCGATCTGCTGCGCCGGGCTGCCCTTCAGCGTAATCTCGTAGATCGCTGTGACCGTGTGGCCAGAGCCGATCTCGCCGGCATCGACGCGATCATTGTTGAAGTCCTCGCGATTGAGGGCGCGCGTCTCGTAGCCGATCAGCCGGTATTCAGCGACCTTATCGGGGTTGAACTCGACTTGAATCTTCACATCCTTGGCGATGGGGAAGAGCGTCGCGGTCGCCTCCTGCACCAGCGTCTTCTCGGCTTCCGCCAACGTGTCGATATAGGCGGCGGTGCCGTTGCCGTTCTGGGCCAGCACCTGCATCATCCGGTCGTTGTAATTGCCGCGCCCGAAGCCGAAAACGGACAGGAACACGCCCTTCTCGCGCTTCTCCTCCACCATGCGCTCCAGCGCGTCGTCGGAGGTCTGGCCGACATTGAAATCGCCGTCGGTCGCCAGCATCACGCGGTTGACGCCGCCCGCGACAAAACTCTTCTCGGCCAGCCGGTAGGCTTCCTCGATGCCGGCCGCACCGGCGGTCAAACCGCCCGCCTCGAGACGCTCGAGCGCATCGAATATCTTCTGCTTGTCCGAGGCCTTCGTCGGCTCCAGCACCGTGCCTGCGCTGCCGGCATAGGTGACGATCGAGATCGTGTCGTTTCCGGCCATGCCGTTCACCAGCATGCGGAAGGCCGATTTGAGCAGCGGCAGCTTATCGGGCGCGTTCATGGAGCCCGACGTGTCGATGAGGAAGACGAGATTTGCCGCCGGTCGCGCCGTGGCCGGCACGTCATAGCCCTTGATGCCGATATGGAGCAGTTTCGTGCCGGTGTTCCATGGCGAGGGCAGCACCGTCACATTGGCCTTGAACGGCGTGTCGGCGCTCGTCGGTCCCTGCCAGTCATAGGGGAAGTAGTTGATGAACTCCTCGACACGAACGGTGTCGGCCTGCGGCAGAAGACCCTCCTTCAGTGAGCGGCGCGCGAAGGCGTAGGACGCAGTGTCGACATCGATGGAGAAGGTCGAGACCGGATTTTCAAGCGCCGCGCGGACCGGATTGGTGTCGAAGGTGGCGAAACGGTCGCGCGATTCCGCCTGCGGCAGAGCCATATCCATCGACGGCGCCGGCGCCAGCGACGGGGCAACCATCTTGCTCTGGCCGGCCAACGGAACGCGCTGCAGGCGCGGCGCCGCCATGCCGGTCGGGGCGGCCGGGGCGGGACGCGCCGCCTCGCGCAACTGGTCGGCCGCTGCCGGCTCGCGATTGAGAAGAACGCCACGCCCGGTCTCTTGCTCCACTGCCAGTTCAGGCAAGCGGGCGGGATCGTCCTGGACCTGCGTTTCCGTGCGCAAGCCGAACATGTCTTCGTCCATGAACTGCCAGGCGGCATAGCCGGCAAGCGGCAGGACCAGAAGCCCGGCGACGGCCGGGGTAGCGACGAGTTTCCTGTTCATCAGACCTCTCCAGAGTTTTCTTGCTCTGTCGGTCAGACGAACCTCATCGGCCGTTCCTTGGGCGGTTTCAGAAAATTTTTCGTCATAGCTGCGCAGGGCCGCTTCGAGCGCCTTTTCCCGCGCCTCGTTGCGCGGCTTCGGCGCAGGCCGGCTGCGCAGCATGTCGAATTCGTCGCGTTCGCTCATCGCTCATTCGTCCCCGGCCGGGCGCAGCAGCGCCTTCAGCCGTTTCCGGGCCTCGTGTACATGCCACGCGACCGTGTTTTCCGTCACTCCCATGATGTCGGCGACAGCGGCATGGCCGAGACCTTCGCCATAGACCAGCGTCATCGCCTCGCGCTGCTTGTCGGGCAGCGTGCGCACCGCCTCCCACATGCGCTCCGCCGGATCGTCCCCGACACTTTCCTCCGCCATCAGTTGCGCATGGGCGGCGAAGGCCGAGATGTTGCGGTCGCCCCTGGCATTGCGCCGCAGCGCGTCGCGGCCCGCATTCAGCACCAGCGCATAGAGCCAAGTGGTGAAGGCCGCGCCGCCGCGATAGCCGGAGATCGCGCGGCCGAGGCGCATGCAGACATCCTGCGCGAGGTCTTCCGCATCCGCCTGCCGGCCCAGCACGCGATAGGCAACGCGATAGATGAAGTCGTAGTGCCGTTCGACAAGTTCGGCGAAAGCGGCGCGGTCGCCAGCGCCGGCGCGCGCGGCCAGTTCGCCGTCGCCCGCCTGCGCGTCCTGCCTGTCGATTTCCGCAGCCATCGCCGTCATTTGCCTCTTTGACGACGCCTTGTGGGCAATCCTTGGGGTGTTGGGAAGAAAAATGTCGAAGGTTTCACCGCCGGCCGAAAAGGCGCTAAGGTCGCGCAATGGCGCGGCGGCAATCCAATCTCGGTTTTCTGGGTATGTTCGGCAGGTCAGGCGACCTGCGGCAACTCGATACGGCGCTGCGTGCGCTCGACTTGCATCCCGCACAAGTGCCGGAAGGCGCCAAGCTGGCCATCGTGAACCTGATGAAGGATTACTATCCGGACGACCCGCCCGCCGATGCCTATCCGCCGGTTGCGGCGATCATCGCCTATTGCGCCGTGGGGCCACGGGTTTTCGAACATGCAAACGGTCCCGTCCTGACGGCGGACACCGAAGCGCGGGTGGAACGGGCTTTGGAGGACGGCGACAGCCCGGATGCGCGGCTCGTGCTGCTCACCCTGCATGCCAAGCTTGTCAGCCCCGCCACGCTGGAGCGATTCGAGCTGCGCGCCGAGGAAGACTGACATTCGCTCTCATAGCGAGTCAGGAGAGCAGTCTATCTCTCTGTTTTCGTTGATGCACTGACAACCGCACCGAGGTGAGGCGCGGTTGTCGTCTGTCCGCTACCGGGCCGAACGCTCGATATTGCGTCCGGCATCCTGCGTGGCATCCACGGCATTGGCAGTATCCTGCCCCATCCCGCGTATGGTGTTGCCGCAGCCGGCGAGCAGCAGCGTGACGGCGACGGCAGCGAGCGGTGCAATTCGGATCAATTTCATCTTTTCTCTCCGATCGGGCCTTGTTCCAACCCCCATTCACCAACGCGAAAAATCCGGCGCGGTTCCGATATGCCCAATGGGCGCGGCCGGCCGCTTGCGCTTTAATACCTCCGTGCTCCGATACAGTATCCGGGCCTGCGGCACGGCGAGGTTTCGGCCTGACCATCAAGCGGCCACCTTTCAGGCATTGGGTGCCATGCAACACCGAGAGGACAATATGAGAGCCACAACAGCCATCATCGCGCTTCTGGCGCTGGCCGCGCCAGCCTCGGCGACCGGCGAGATCGAAAGCCTCATCACGCAGGCGGACAGGGAGCGCATCGCCGCCTTCGACAAAACATTCGAGGGGGCGGTGGCGGAAGCGCGCGCCGGAGGCGCAACCGAGGATGTCGCAGTGCTGGACGCGGTCGTGGCACGCCCTGCCCTCTCCTTCCAGGATTTCGACATGACGGGCGACTGGCAATGCCGCACCATCAAGGCCGGCGGCATGGCGGAACTGGTCGTCTATGGCTGGTTCAAATGCCGCGTCAGCGATGACGGCTCGGGCTGGACGCTGGAGAAACTCACCGGTTCGCAGCGCACGAAGGGCCGCTTCTTCACCGAAAGCGATACGCGGCTGACCTATCTCGGCGGCTTCCATGTGGCCGGCGATCCCGTTCCCGCCTATGGCGCCGGCCCGGACAGCGATCAGGTCGGCTATGCAACCCGCAGCGGCCCTGATGCGTTTCAGATCGCCTTTCCGGCACCGCGCTACGAATCGAAACTGGATATCCTCGAATTGAGGCGCTGAACCCTTGCCCTCGCCAAGCGTGGGGCTTACCTCCTTCACTCACAAGGCAGTTTGCAGCGAGGCGTGCAACCGACCGAAATGAATATCGACGTAAAACGCCCCCGGCAGGAGATGGTCGCCGTCGCGCCGACACCGCAGCGGCTGACCGATATACTCGCCGCGCTGGCCGCCGGGGCAGACCGGCCGGTTCGGGTGGCGGCCATCCGCGATGCGCTGGGCGACCGCAGCTTCGCAGCCCTTCTTGTCCTGTTCGCCGCCTTCAACCTCCTGCCGCTGCCGCCCGGCTCGACGCTGATCTTCGGCATTCCGCTGATGCTGATCTCCGCGCAGATGGCGCTTGGCTACGACACCGTCTGGCTGCCGCAGAGGCTGCTCGACAAGGAAATCGCACCCGACACCTTCCGCAACTGCGTGGCGCGGATGAACCCGTGGCTATGCAGGCTGCAGGACGTGGTGAAGCCGAGGCACTGGCCCTTCTGCACGCAGGCGGTGGACCGCTGGATCGGCCTCCTCGCCTTTCTCCTGGCGGTGGTCGTCTTCCTGCCCATTCCGCTCGGCAACTGGCTACCGGCATTTTCGATCGCCACGCTGGGGATCGCCCTTTCGGAGCGCGACGGGCTGCTGCTGGCGGGCGGCGTCGGCATCGCCATCCTTGCAGCAGGGGTGATCTGCCTCGTCGTCGGCAGCGCCGGCGTGCTGGCAAGCACGATGTTCGGCATTCACTGGTAGCGCCGGTGTGCCGAGCCTGAAGAGCCATCTCGTCGCGCTCTATCTGCGCCATACGCGCAAGAAGGCCTTCGCCAGCCCCGCCAACCTCAACGAATGGATCGCGCGGGCGCGACTTATCCAAAGCCACAGGCCACCGCCGGCAATCGCGGCGCGGCTGGATATCAGCGAGCGCAGGCTGGAAGGATGGCCGGTCTACGAGATCTTGCCGCGCGGCATTGCGCCGGGGCGGCTCGTCTACCTGCATGGCGGCGCCTATTGCTTCGAGATCACCTCCTATCACTGGGACCTGATCGCCGAACTCGCGGAGCGGCTTGCCGTGCAGGTGACGGTGCCGATCTATCCGCTCGCGCCGGAGCACGGCTATGACGATATTTTCGGCTTCGGGCGCGCGCTCTATGCTGATGTGATGGCGACAACGCCTTCCAAGGAAGTGGCGGTCGTGGGCGATTCGGCCGGCGGCAACATGGCGGTCGTGCTGGAGATGATGGCGGCCGAGCGCGGTTTGCCGCTGCCGGCGCGGCAGGTGCTGATCTCGCCCGGCCTCGACATGACACTGGCGCGGGACGCCGCGCTGGAACGGCGCGACCCGTGGCTCGGAATTCCCGGCGGACTGGAGGCGATTCGCCTCTATGCGGGCGATATGGACCGCGCAGACTGGCGCATCAGCCCGGCATATGGCGATCTTTCCATCTTGCCGCCGACGCTGATCCTTGCCGGCGGGCGCGACCTGCTAACGCCCGGCACGATGCAGTTTGCCCGGCGCGCCGACAAGGCAGGTGCGGATGTGACGCTGGCGATCGAGCCGAACATGTTCCATGTCTGGCCGCTGATCGATATGCCGGAGGCGCGCGCCGCACGCGACCGTATCGTCGCCTGGCTCGGCGAATGGCGGGATGGGCTCAGGGAAGCGCGACCGCCGAAAGAAGCTTTTTCGTGATCGCCTGTTTCCAGCCATCGGCAACGGCCCACGGATCGTTCATCGCTATGCGCGCCGCCATATCGCCGATATGGAAGACATTCGCGGCCTCGAGCGTTTCCAGTTCCTCCCACGAAACCGGCGTTGCCACCGGGCAGCCCTTGCGGGCCCGAGTCGAATAGGGCGCGATCGCGGTGGAGCCGCGCTCGTTGCGCAGATAATCCACGAAAATGCGGCCCTTGCGCTTGGCCTTGGACATGTTGGCGACATAGCGCTCCGGCTGCTCATGCTCCAGAAGCTGGGCTATTCCTCGCGCGAAAGCCTTCGCCTCGGGCCATTCCGCGCGGCCCGTCAGCGGCGCGACGATGTGGATGCCCTTGCCGCCGGTCACCATCGGCATCGTCTCAAGGCCGATTTTCCCGATCCGCTCGCGCACGTCGAAGGCGGCGTCGCGTACATCGGCGAATTGCAGCCCCTCGTCCGGGTCGAGGTCGATCACCAGCCGGTCGGGCTGCTCCAGCCGGTCGATGCGCGAGCCCCATATATGGAATTCCAGCGTGCCCATCTGCACGCCGGCGATGAGGCCGGCGAGGTCGTCGGCATGGAGATAAGTGTCCTTCTTGCCGTCGCTTTCCGCGATCTCGATGCGTTTCAGCGCGGCTGGCAAACCTTTGCTCCCATGCTTCTGGAAGAAGGTTTCGCCATCCGGCCCGTCGGGGCCGCGAAACAGGCTGAGAAGACGACGTTCCACATGTGGCAGCATGCGCGGCGCGACGCGCTCGTAATGGGCGGCGAGATCGGCCTTGGTGATGCCGGTTCCGGCAAAGAGCACTTTGTCATGGCTCGAAATCTTGATGCCGGCGAAAGTGTCGCGTTCCTCATGGATGGTCATTTCCGGCTCCTGTGGAATCTCGGTCACGACCTCGGCCGCGTCCTTGTCCTCGCGAACGCCCCTGGCGACGCCATGGCGGACGATGCCGTCGGCCGTCAGCTCGGCCAGCGAGACTTCGATGACGGCTTCAGGCTTCACGAAGACTGCGCCGCGGCGGACCTCGCGCGGCAGTTCGGCGAAAGGCGATTTCACCGCCGGCAGGCCGACCAGCCGTTCTTCCATCTCGGCCAGCATATTGCCCTCAAATGCGCCGACGCGACCCTTGTAGACGAAGCTGTCATTTTCATAAGCGCCTATAAGAACAGACCTTATCTTCCTGTTTTCCTTGTCCGACTTCGCATATCCGCCGATCACGAATTCCTGACTGCGGGTGCATTTCACCTTGAGCCAGCTTCGGCCACGCCCTGAACGGTAAGGATCGTTTGCGCGCTTGACGACGATGCCCTCGTGACCGCCGCCGCAGACCTGCGCGAGAACCTCGCTCGCATGGCCGGCAACATGCGTGGAATAGATGAGTGGCGCGCTGCCCTCGCCCAGCAGCACCTCAAGGCGCGCCTTGCGCTCCACCAGCGGCAAGCCGGAAATGTCGTCGCCGTCCTCGACAAGCAGATCGAAGACGAAACACGACAGATCCCTGCCCCCTGCCTTGATGGCCGCCTGGAGGGTGGAGAAATCGGTGCGGCCGTTCTTGTCGAAGGCCACGACTTCGCCGTCCAGCATGGTTCCGTCCGTGGCGAGCGCGGCGGCGGCCCTGGCTATTCCGGGGAAGCGCTCCGTCCAGTCCTGCCCGCTGCGGGTATAGATCCGCGCTCTGCCGCCGGCGACGCCGATGAGGATGCGATAGCCGTCATATTTGAGCTCGCTGATCCAGGCCGCGCCATCGGGAGCGACATCGACCAATGTCGCGAGTTGCGGCTCGCGCCATTGTGGCATTGCGGCACGAGCTTTCCGGCCGGCGCGTGGCGCGGCACCCTTCGGCTTCGGTAACGGCTGCCCGCCCTTGTCCAGTTGCGAGGCCGGGGCCTCGGGCGTGAGGTCGGAGGGGGCGAGGCTGCGTCCGCCTTTGGCGATTGCTGCCATGGTGCGGCCGGTCGCGACACTTTTGTCGTATTTCTTCAGCACGTCGCCGCGCGGCGGCTTGAAACCGGGCTCGCGGTGCTTGATCATCAGCCAGTTCTCGGCCTTCTCGCCCGGCCGCGGCTTCATGCGCACGAGCGTCCATTCGCCCTTGAGCCGCTCGCCATCAAGGCGGAAGACGAGCTTGCCGGCCTTGAGCCCCTTGTCGAAATCCTCCACCGGCTCCCATGCGCCGCGGTCCCAAAGCATCACGGTGCCGCCGCCATACTGGCCTTTCGGGATCGTGCCCTCGAAGGCGCCATAGGCGAGCGGGTGGTCCTCGGTGTGCACGGCCAGACGTTTTTCGGAGGGATCGTAGGAGGGGCCCCGCGTCACCGCCCAACTGAGCAGCACGCCTTTCCATTCCAGCCTGAAATCATAGTGAAGGCGCGTCGCATCATGCTTCTGCACGACGAAGGAGAGGTGCTCGCCGCGCTTCGCCGCCGGCCTGTCGTCGGGCTCCGCCGTCTTGGAAAAGTCGCGACGAGCGCGATATTCCTTGAGCTTGTCGTCGACAGCTTCGGCCATTGACCACGCCTCTCCACGCCCCGCGCCAGATGCGTCTCAAACCCTGCAGGCGGGCGGAAGGTTCCACCTCGGCAATCCACCTGCCCGAACTAGAATCTCCCAGTCTCGCGAAAGAGATCCATCGTAGCGCGTATATGGTCCGCCGCGGCCAGCACCGGCAGGGACGCGTTGGGCGCCACCGTCATGCACAGATTGTAGTTGCTCAGCTTTGGCAGGCCCTGTTCCTCGCCCAGCGCGACGATGTCGTCGCCGAGGAAGGAACGCGGCAGCGGCGCGATGGCGAGATCGGCCAGGATGGCGGCGCGCTGGCCGGCCGTGTGCGCGCTCATATAGGCGACGCGATAGCTGCGACCGTCGCGGCCCAGCGTCTCAAGCGCATCGGCGCGCCAGGCGCAACCCTCCTCCCATACAGAGATGGGAAGCGGCTCGCGCAGATGGGCCGTGCCGCCGCGCGCACCGCCCCAGACGATCGGCTCGGTCAGCAGCACGTCCGCCTCGGCGGGAATGTTCTTGCAGGCGGTGAACAAAGTGATGTCGAGCTCCCGCTCGGCCAGGCGGCGGCGCAGATTGCCGCTCTGGTCGATGACGACATCCACCGCCACCGCCGGATGCGTCTGCGCGAAACGCCGCAACACACCGGGAAGGATGCGCTCGCCATAATCGTCGGGCGAGCCGAGCCGCACGACACCCGCCACATCGGGAACGATGAATTTCGACACCGCCTCGCGGTTCACGGCGAGCAGCCGTCGCGCATAGCCAAGCAGCATCTCGCCCTGCGTGGTGAGCGTGACGGCACGCGCATCGCGCGAAAACACCGAGCAGCGCAGTGTTTCCTCCAGCTTCTTGATCTGCATGGAGACGGCGGACGGCGTGCGGAACACGATGGTCGCAGCAGCGGTGAAGCTGCCGGTCTCCGCGATGGCGACGAAAGTGCGCAGCACATCCAGCTCGAGCAGTGGCATGGGGTGATTGAGGGGCGCGTTCATCGGCAGGACGATCCATCAATTTCACTGAACGGATCCATCATTCCATTTCGTTTGATTGAATGCAAGCCGCCGCGCATATTGCTGACCCATGGGAAGACAACCAAGGAGACGTGTCATGCGGATATTCAGCAAGGTGGCCGGCTACATTTCCCACTTCTCGGCGCGCCGCCGCTATCGCCACACGGAGCGCGTCAGTTCTGCGCTTCCGGTCGAAGTGCTCAAGGATATCGGATGGCCGGGCACCGCCCGTGGCGTGGAGGGGGACCGCTAGCGCGGATGCGCTGGCCGGGATGATCCGGGGCCGGGCTAGACCAGCTCGACCTCGACCACGCCCTGCACGGCGCGGAGTGCCGCGGCGACCTGCGGGCCGACGCGATAGCTGTTCGGCAGCGCCACCTCGATCTCGCCCTGGCCGGCTTCCTTGATGACCACGAAGCTCACCTGTCCTTCCCCGCCCGGAGACAGATGGCGGGTGAGCGAGACCAGCGGGCTCTGGTCGCGCAGATAGATGCGCAGCGACTTCTGCACCTTGCCGGCTTCATCCTCCAGCAATTGCATGGTCTGGATGCGCAGATTGACGCCTTCGGGCCGGTCTTCGGCGGCGACGGTGATGACGACCGAGCGACCGGGCTCCGTCAGATCGCGATAGGCCGCCAGGGTCTCGGAGAACATCACCGCCTCGAACTGGCCGCTGGCATCCGACAGGTTGACGATGCACATCTTGTTGCCGGTGCGGGTCTTGCGCTCCTGCCGGCCGGTGATGGTGCCGGCCAGTCGCCCGGCCGATGCGCCCGCCTTGACCGCCAGTTGGAAGGCGCTCCAGTTCTGCACCCGGAGTTTCTCCAGCGTGGCGCGATATTCGTCCAGAGGATGGGCCGACAGATAGAAGCCGACGGTCTGGAACTCGCGGTGCAGACGTTCCGCCGACAGCCACGGCTCGGCCAGCGGCAGGTGCAGGGAAGGTGCCGAAACCGCGCCGCCGAAAATGTCGCCCTGTCCAGATGCGGCATCATCATGCGCGCGGGCGGCGAGGCCCATCATGCGTTCTATGCCGGAGAAGAGCTGTGCGCGGTCATGGCCGAAACAGTCGAAGGCGCCGGCCTGGATCAGGCTTTCCAGCACGCGCTTGCCGACGATGCGCGGATCGATGCGGGTGCAGAAATCGGCGAGGCTGGCGAAGGACTTTTCGCGCCGCTTCTCCACGATGTGCTCGACGGCTGCGTCGCCCACGCCCTTGATGGCGGCGAGCGAATAGAAGATGCGGTTCTCGCCCACCTCGAAGTCGCGGAAACTGGTCATGACCGAGGGCGGCACCACCTCGATGCCGAGCCGCGTCGCATCCTGCCGGAAATCGGCGAGCTTATCGGTGTTCGACATGTCGAGCGTCATCGACGCCGCAAGGAACTCGACCGGATAATGCGCCTTCAGATAGGCGGTCTGGTAGGAGACGATGGCGTAGGCTGCCGCGTGGCTCTTGTTGAAGCCGTAATCGGCGAACTTGGCCAGAAGGTCGAAGATGAAGTCGGCCTGCGGCTTGGCGACCCCGCGCTCCACGGCACCTTTGACGAAGATCTCGCGCTGCTTCTCCATCTCGGCGCGGATCTTCTTGCCCATGGCGCGGCGCAGCAGGTCCGCCTGTCCGAGCGTGTAGCCGGCCAGCTCCTGCGCGATCTGCATGACCTGTTCCTGATAGACGATGACGCCTTGCGTCTCGGCCACCAGATGGTCGATCTTGGGATGGATCGAGGCGATCTCCTCCTCACCGTGCTTGCGGGCATTGTAGGTGGGGATGTTCTCCATCGGGCCGGGGCGGTAGAGCGCCACCAGCGCGATGATGTCCTCGATGCGATCGGGCTTCATGCCGATCAGCGCTTTACGCATCCCGGCCGATTCCACCTGGAACACGCCCACCACCTCGCCGCGCGACAGCATCTCATAAGTGGGCCTGTCGTCGATGGGGATGGTCGCGAGGTCGATGTCGATGCCGCGCCGGCGGATCAGCTTCACCGCGCGGTCGAGCACGGTGAGCGTCTTCAGGCCGAGGAAGTCGAACTTCACCAGCCCGGCATCCTCCACCTTCTTCATGTTGAACTGCGTGACCGGCATGTCGGAGCGCGGGTCGCGATACATCGGCACCAGTTCCGACAGCGGCCGGTCACCGATGACGATGCCGGCGGCGTGCGTTGAGGCGTGGCGATAGAGCCCTTCCAGCTTCTGCGCGATGTCGAGCAGGGTTTGGACCGCTGGCTCGCGCTCGACCTCTTCCGCGAAACGCGGTTCGGCCTCTATCGCATCCTTCAGCTTGACCGGATTAGCCGGGTTCTGCGGCACCATCTTGCACAGCCGGTCGACCTGGCCATAGGGCATCTGGAGGACGCGGCCTACGTCGCGCAGAACGGCGCGCGCCTGCAATGTTCCGAAGGTGATGATCTGGGCGACCTGATCGCGGCCGTATTTCTCCTGCACGTAGCGGATCACCTCTTCGCGGCGATCCTGGCAGAAGTCGATGTCGAAGTCGGGCATCGACACGCGGTCGGGATTGAGGAAGCGCTCGAACAGCAGCGAGAAGCGCAGCGGATCGACGTCAGTAATGGTGAGCGCATAGGCGACGAGGCTGCCCGCGCCCGAGCCGCGGCCCGGCCCGACCGGGATATCGTGCGCCTTGGCCCATTTGATGAAATCCGAGACGATCAGGAAGTAGCCGGGATATTTCATCCGCTCGATGATGCCGAGCTCGTAGTCCAGCCGCTCCCCATATTGCTCGGCCGTGTAGCCTTCGGCGATCCCCAGCATTTCCATGCGCGCGGTGAGGCCGGCATGAGCCTGCCGGCGCAATTCGTCGGCTTCCGCCCGCTCCGCCTCCTCGGCGCTGGCGACCGCGCCGGTGGTGAAACGGGGCAGGATCGGCGCGCGGTTGAGCGGATAGTACGAACAGCGCCGAGCGATCTCGACAGTGTTGTCGATCGCCTCCGGCAGGTCGGCGAAGAGCATCGCCATTTCACGCTGCGACTTGAGGTGGTTGTCGGGTGTCAGGCGGCGGCGGTCGTCCACCGCGATGACCGAACCTTCCGCGATCGCCATCAGCGCGTCATGCGCCTCGAAGTCCTCGGCCGATTGGAAGAAGGCCTCATTGGTGGCGACGAGCGGCAGTTCGTGGCGATAGGCGAGTTCCACCGTCGCGGCCTCGACGGCGCGGTCGTAATTGGCAAGCCGCTCCAGTTCGACATAGAGCCGGTCGTCGAAGCAGTCGCGCAGATAGAGCAGCCGCGCTTCGGCAAGTGCGGGCGCATTGGCGGCAAGTGCTGCGCCGATCGGGCCGCGCGGGCCGCCGGTGAGGCAGATGACGCCGGCCGCATGCTCGGCCAGCCAGCCACGCCGCGCATGGGCCGCCTCGCCCGGATTGTTCTCCAGATAGACGCGGCTCACCAGCCGCACGAGATTGGCATAGCCCTCCTCCGTCGCGGCGATCAGCACCACGGGCTGGAGATCGGGACCGCTCTTGCGCTGGCTGCGCGAGGCTTCCGCATTGGCGTCCTCGAAGGAAATATCGACATGGCAGCCGACGATGGGCTGGATGCCGTCCTTCGACGCATATTGCGCGAATTCCAGCGCGCCGAAGAGATTGTTGGTGTCGGTGACGGCGATGGCCGGCGTCTCGTCCTTCACCGCATGGCCGACGATCTTCTTGAGCGGCAGCGCACCCTCGAGCAGCGAATAAGCGGAATGCACGCGCAGGTGAACGAACGGCCGCGCAGGCGGCATCGGCGCCTGCATCCTGGTCGCGGCTTCGCGCATCAGCGGATCTCGGGGCAGTCTCTCGGTCATCGTTCCGCTTCTTCTCCGACTCGGACGCCTATTCTGGCCGGACCGGCGCTCAGGTCCAGCCTATATGGAGCGCGCCCACAGACACGCGCAACCCTTCGGAGCGGCTCTGGTCGCAGCGGCGATTTTAGGATTGCGGCTCGGACAGGAGGAAGCGCTTCAACGCATCGAAGAGTACGTCCCAGGCAGGTTCCTGCGGCAGGATGACATGGTTGCGGCTGTCCAGCAGCAGGAACTCGGCGCCCGTAATTCCGGCCGCCAGCCGGTAGCCCTGGTCGAGCGGCTGCACCGCATCGTTGCGCGCATGGATGACCAGTGTCGGCACCCTCACCTCTGCCAGCATCGCGCCGACATCGAAGCGGTCGATGGCCGACCGCAGGGCGGCGGCGTTCTGCGGCGAGGTCGTGCTGCGCTGAAGCTCGGCCAGCGAGTCGATCTGGGCCTGCGTGCCGGCGGGAATGAACATGGTGGCGAAGGCTTCGATGAAGGCGCTGTCCGGCATGCCCCAGCCGTGGCGGATCAGCGTCAGCAGCGCTTCGCCCTTCAGCCGTTCCTCCTCGGATGCCCTGACCGTCCGGCCCTTTTCGTAGCCGCCGTGCAGGACAAGCCGGCTGACCCTGTCGGGATGCCGCGCCGCATAGGCCACGGCGGCCGGGGCACCTTGCGATGTACCATAGAGCGCGAAGCAGTCCAGACCGCTGGCCGCGACCACGGCCTCGAGGTCTTCCACGAAGCGTTCCAGCGAAAAGTCGGCGACATCCCATTGGGAAAGACCATTGCCGCGCTGGTCATAGCGCACGACACGGAAGCTTTCGCTCAGCCTGTCGAGAAACGGCCGCCACAGAGGGCTGTTCCAGTCCTTCTCCAGATGGGTCAGCCAGTGGCCCGCCTTGACCAGCGGATAGCCGTCGCCGCTCGTCGCATAGGCAAGCCGCGTGCCGTCGCGCGAGTGGCAGAAGGCGACGCGCTGATGATGCTGCGGCGTGGCTTCGGGCGCGCCATCCCGGAGGGTTTCGGCAGAACCGACGAAGCGGAAGCCGCGCCGCTGCACTGTCCTGATCCATTGCTGGCGCCTGCCGTCGTCTCCCAGCACCCGGCGCGCGGCGCTGATGCGCGCGCTGATCGCCGAATCCGACACGATCCGCCCGTTCCAGACCACATCGACAAGTTCATCGACCGGCACCAGCCGGTGCCGTTCCTGCACGAGGTGGAGCAGGAGATCGAAGACCTGCGGCTCGACGGCGCGCGGCTGGCCCGATGCGAGGAATTCCCTCGTTTCCGCGACGATCTCGAATGAGCCGAACCGATAGCGCATGGCGCATTTGTATCACGCCCGCCCCACCCCTTGTAGCGCGCCGGCGCCTCGTCGGCCCGGCCTGCGAAAAGACAAGGGGTCGGCAGGAAAAACGCAAGGCGAGGATCAAGCGCGGAGAAGGAGCATCCGTAGAGTGCCGGTGAGCAGCAAGGGGAACTCCCATGGCCAATCACCTTGATTCCGACATTCGCCGCAGGATGGATGGCTCCATCGACAGCGATTTCTACATCGCCCGCGCAAGGCGTCTTCACGCCTTCGCCTATCGGGAGAGTATCCCGCGCTGGTTTCAGCACCTTGCTTCGATCCGCGAACGGCTTAGCCTGCGCCGGGCGGCGAAATACAAGCGTTCGCCCGTCGAGCGGAAATCGCTCACGCAAATTCCATGATGACGGCGTCGACCGCCAGGCTGTCACCGGGCTTGGCGTTGATCTTTTCGACGGTCAGGTCGCGCTCAGCGCGCAGCACGTTCTCCATCTTCATGGCCTCGACCACGGCGAGCGTCTCGCCCGCCTTGACCTCCTGCCCTTCGGCAACTGCCACCGAGACGACGAGGCCCGGCATCGGGCAGAGCAGCAGCTTCGAGGTGTCCGGCGGCACCTTGACCGGCATCAGCCGGTCGAGCGCGGCGGTGTCCGGCAGCATGACGCGGATGTCGGCGGCCATGCCCTTCCAGGCGATGCGCACGCCGTTCAGGACGTTGCGTATCTGCGCCGAAACCTGCCTTTTGCCGACGCGGCCGTGCCAGACAGGATCGCCCGGACGCCAGTCAGAAGTTACCGTGACGGGCTTTTCCCCGGCGATCGCCAGATCGACCTCGATCGGCACCGAAATCATGCCGTCGACGATGGAAGCGTCGATATAATCGTCGCCGATGCGGACGACCCAGTCGGGCTTGATCGCGCCGGAATGCGGGGCGAGACGTCCCGTCAGCCGGTCGAGACGGTCGCGGCGGATGAGCTCGACGGATAACGCGACGGCTGCGAGCACCGCCTTGTCTTCATCCGTGGGGACAATGGGAGAAAACCCGTCCGGATATTCCTCGGCGATGAAGCCGGTGGAAAGGCGTCCCTCGCGCCAACGCGGATGCTGCATCAGCGCGGCGAGGAACGGGATATTGTGCTCGATGCCATCGACAACGAAACTGTCGAGCGCGTCTGACATGGCGTCGATCGCTGCGATGCGGGTCGGCGCCCATGTGCAGAGCTTAGCGATTATCGGATCGTAGAACATCGAAATCTCGGCGCCCTCGGTGACGCCGGTGTCGTTGCGCAGGATCGCCTCGCCGAAACGGCCCTCTTCCGGCGGCCGGTAGCGCGTCAGGCGGCCGATCGAGGGCAGGAAGTTGCGATACGGGTCTTCGGCATAGAGTCGGCTCTCGACGGCCCAGCCGTTCAGCTTCACATCTTCCTGCCGGATGGCCAGCTTCTCACCGGCGGCGACGCGGATCATCTGCTCGACGAGGTCGATGCCGGTGATGAGTTCCGTCACCGGATGCTCCACCTGCAAACGCGTATTCATTTCGAGGAAGTAGAAATTGCGGTCCTTGTCGACGATGAACTCGACCGTGCCGGCGCTCTGGTAGTCGACTGCCTTTGCGAGCGCTACCGACTGTTCGCCCATGGCGCGCCGCGTTGCCTCATCGAGGAAAGGCGACGGCGCTTCTTCCACCACCTTCTGGTTACGGCGCTGGATCGAGCATTCGCGCTCGCCGAGATAGATGACGTTGCCGTGGGCGTCGCCCAGCACCTGGATCTCGATGTGGCGCGGATCGACGACGAATTTCTCGATGAAGATGCGATCGTCACCGAAGGACGATTTCGCCTCATTCTTCGAGGACTGGAAGCCTTCGCGCGTCTCGGCCTCGTTCCAGGCGATGCGCATGCCCTTGCCGCCACCGCCGGCGGACGCCTTGATCATCACCGGATAGCCGATCTCGGCGGCGATGCGCACGGCATGGTCCGCATCGTCGATGACGCCGAGATGGCCGGGCACAGTGGAGACCTTCGCCGCATTGGCGAACTTCTTCGATTCGATCTTGTCGCCCATCGCCTCGATGGCCTTGGGCTTGGGCCCGATGGAGACGATGCCCTCCTTCTCCAGCGCGGCGCAGAATGAGGCGCGCTCGGACAGGAAGCCGTAGCCGGGGTGAACGGCTTCCGCGCCGGTTTCCTTGCAGGCGGCGATGATCTTCTCCGCGACGAGATAGGACTGCGCGGCGGGTGCCGGGCCGATATGCACCGCCTCATCGGCCGTTTCGACATGGACCGCGTTGCGATCTGCATCGGAATAGACGGCGACGGTGGCGATGCCCATCTTCTTCGCCGTCTTGATGACGCGGCAGGCAATCTCGCCGCGATTGGCGATCAGGATTTTCTTGAACATCGGCGAACTTGTCCCTCCCGGCGAAGTGGCATCCTTTTATGTGGCACGATGCGTTGGCTCAAGAGTCACAGTGCGCCACTGGCGTCAAATATGATATTTAACAAATTTATTTTCTGCGCCAGCAAAATCGCCCGAGCGCTTGATCCACCATTCAAAACCCGGCAAGGAGCAAGGTAGATAACAGGAGGTATCCCGCATGAAGACCCGTGCCGCAGTCGCCGTTGCCGCTGGCAAGCCGCTGGAAATCATGGAGGTGGATCTGGAGGGGCCTCGCGCCGGCGAGGTGCTGGTCGAGATCATGGCCACCGGCATCTGCCATACCGACGAGTTCACGCTGTCGGGCGCGGATCCGGAAGGCATCTTCCCGGCCATCCTTGGCCATGAAGGCGCGGGCATCGTTGTCGATGTCGGTCCCGGCGTCACCAGCGTGAAGAAGGGTGACCACGTCATTCCGCTCTACACGCCCGAATGCCGCTCCTGCCCGTCCTGCCTGTCGCGCAAGACCAATCTGTGCACGGCAATCCGCGGAACGCAGGGACAGGGCCTGATGCCTGACGGCACCAGCCGCTTCTCGATCGGCAAGGACAAGATCTTCCACTATATGGGCTGCTCGACCTTCTCCAACTTCACCGTGCTGCCCGAAATCGCCGTGGCGAAGGTCAACCCGGACGCACCCTTCGACAAGATCTGCTACATCGGCTGCGGCGTGACGACCGGCATCGGCGCGGTGATCAATACGGCAAAAGTCGAGATCGGCGCGACGGCGGTGGTGTTCGGCCTGGGCGGCATCGGCCTCAACGTGATCCAGGGCCTACGGCTTGCGGGCGCCGACATGATCATCGGCGTCGACCTCAACAATGACAAGAAGGAATGGGGCGAACGCTTTGGAATGACGCATTTCGTCAATCCGAAGGAGATCGATGGCGACATCGTTCCCTATATCGTCAACATGACCAAGCGTGGCGCGGACCAGATCGGCGGCGCCGACTACACGTTCGACTGCACCGGCAATGTGAAGGTGATGCGCCAGGCGCTCGAATGCGCGCATCGCGGCTGGGGCGAATCGATCGTCATCGGCGTGGCCGGCGCCGGACAGGAAATCGCCACAAGGCCGTTCCAGCTTGTCACCGGGCGGGTCTGGAAAGGCACCGCCTTCGGCGGCGCGCGCGGCCGCACCGACGTACCGACGATTGTCGACTGGTACATGGACGGCAAGATCGAGATCGACCCGATGATCACCCATACGATGCCGCTCGAGGACATCAACAAGGGCTTCGACCTCATGCATGAGGGCAAGTCCATCCGCAGCGTCGTCCTCTACTGACGCTTCGCTTTGAAAGGAACGACGCATGCGCGCTCACCGTCTCGCCCTGTCAGCGGCCCTAGCGGCCGTTCTCTCGCTTGCCGCCTGCAGCGAGGAAAAGAGCGCCGAGGCGCCGCCGGCAGCAAACGGGCAGACGGCCGAGCCGGCTCCGGCCGAAAAACCTGCCCTCGAAACGGCGAAGGAAGGGCTCGACAAGCTGAAGGAGGCCGCGCAGCAGGCGGCGCGCGACCTCCAGCCGACGATCGACAAGGCGCGCGAAGGTGCGCAGAACCTCGCCGAGCAGGGAAAGCAGGCGCTGGACGATGCGGGGCCGGCGCTGGAACGTGCCGGCCAGGTCGCCCGGCAGGTCGGCCAGAGCATCGAAGACATCATGAAGAAGGCGCGTACGGATTTCGACACCGCCGTCGCCGATCTCCAGAAGCGCATCGACGCGGCTTCGGGCACGGACGCCCCGCCGACCGGCGATCCGGCCGCAACGCTGCCCGCGAGCGACAGGCTCAAGGCGGACACGCGCGCGGCCGCGCGGGCGCGGCCCGCCGGCATCGGCCCGGCCTATGTCGGCGTTTGGGCGGTGGATGCGGCCGCCTGCGCCAAGGTGGATGTCGAGTCGCTGGAAATGTTCGCGGTCATCACGCCGACGACCATCCGCCGCTATGAGAGCGTGTGCAATTTCGCGGCGAAGGAGCCGACCGACGGCACCGCCACCGTCGACGCCTCCTGCATTGCGGAAGGCGATGCGGAAGAGCGTCAGATCAGCTTCACGCAGGCCGACGAGAACCGGCTTTCGATCTCCACGCCGGGGGCGGAAGGCAGCGCAGAACTGATCCGCTGCCACCTGCCGCAATAGGATGGCGCCGGTCCATGTCGACCCGGCCAAGGTCCGGGAATTCACCGACGCGGACGCTTTCCATCGCTGGCTCGGCGAGAACCACGATCGCGCCGACGAATTGTGGATCAAGATCCACAAGAAGGCGTCGGGCCTGCCTTCGATCACGCCTGTCGAGGCGATCGATGTCTGTCTCTGCTGGGGCTGGATCGACGGCATCCGCAAGGGGCTGGACGAAACCAGCTTCCTCCAGCGCTACACGCCGCGCGGAAAGAAAAGCATCTGGAGCCGGATCAATGTGGACAATGTCGCCCGGCTGACCACCGAGGGCCGCATGACCGCGCATGGGCTGAAACAGGTCGAGGCGGCGAAAGCGGACGGCCGCTGGGACCGCGCCTATGCGAGCGTCAAGGAGATGGAACTGCCCGCCGACCTGCTGGCCGCCATCGCGGCGGAACCGGCGGCACAGGCCATGTTGCCGACGCTCACCTCGCAGAACCGCTTCGCACTGGCCTTCCGCGTGCACAATATGAAGACAGATGCCGGCCGCCGGAAGAAGATCGCCGCATTCGTGGCGATGCTGGCGCGCGGCGAGACGATCTATCCGCAGAAGGCGAAATAGGCGTCAGCTACTCACCCTGCCTACCCAGCGATGCCATTCGCGCTCGCTGCCGTGGAACACGTTCAGGTCGATGCGACCCGTCACGCCCTTGGACAGGCCCGAGCCGGAATATTGCCAGAACAGCCATTCGCGGTTCGGATAGACCTTGGATGGATGCTGCGCCACGGAGCGGAGCCAGAAGGGATGGTTCGGGAACGCGCCCTTGAGGTTGTCCTCGTAGAAATCCGGCGCGGTATAGATGATCGGCCGCTGGCCGTAATGGGCTTCCAGGCGATCCATGAAGACCTGCATCTTTTCCAGCACGACGGCGCGGGAAGGCCGCTTCTTGCAGGAAGACAGGTGGTTCCACTCCACGTCGATCACCGGCGGCAGCGCGGTAGGGTCCTTCGGCACGTTGCGGATGAACCAGTCGGCCTGCTCGCTCGCCACGCGGCACCAGTAGAAGAAATGATAGGCGCCGCGCCTTATGCCGGCGGCTTCTGCGCCATTCCAGTTCTTGCGGAACATGGGATCAACATGGTCGCCGCCGTCGGTCGCCTTGATGAAGGCGAAATTGGCGCCCTGCTGGCGCAGCGTGTCCCAATCCATGTTCCCCTGCCAGCGCGACACGTCCACGCCATGGATCGCGTGATGCGACGGCGTGATGCGGCCGAAGGCGATCGGATGCGCATCCTTGAACCGGGCGCCGTAGACCGTGCGGCGGCTGCCTTCGGAGCGCTGCGGCGCCGATGGACGCGGCGGAGCTACCATGGCCACCTGTTCGAGCGCCTGCGACTGCAACCGGTCTGGTTCCGCCAGCGCTATGGGCGCCGCGGAACCGGCGGCGGATGCCGCGACCGGCGCGGGCGGCGTCAGCGACGAGGGCAGGATCGAGCTGGTCGTCTCCCGCGAGGGCTTTGAAATATCGAGGACATCGACTGCCGTGCTGCGGGAACAGCCCGCAAGGCCAAGGCATGCCACAAGCAGCAGGGAATAATTAAGCGAACGCATGGCGACCCGTACACAAAACAGGAAACAGGGATCGGAACGCGACCGCCAGGCCGGACCCCGCATGCAGTTTCGCCGAAAATTGAAAACAAATCTTGAAGCCGATCTTTACCATGTTGCAACGCGCCGATCGGCATCCCGATTCGCATCGGGATGCCGCGCGTTACGCCGCAAGCAGGTTCGTTCAGCCCTGATCCTTGTCCAGCACCAGATAGTCGAGCGGAAGCTGGGTCGTGTACTTGATCTGCTCCATCGCGAAGGTGGAGGACACGTCGCGGATCTCGATCTTCGCGATCAGCCGCTTGTAGAACGCATCATAGGCGGCAATGTCGGGAACGACGACGCGCAGCAGATAGTCGACATCGCCGCTCATGCGATAGAATTCCACCACCTCGGGAAATTCCTGCACCACCTCCGAAAAGCGGCGCAGCCATTCGAGGCTGTGCGAACTGGTGCGGATCGAGACGAAGACATTGACGCGCGTATTGACCTTGACCGGATCGAGGACCGCGACGCGGCGCTGGATGACGCCCTCCTCCTCCAGCTTCTGGATGCGCCGCCAGCAAGGCGTCGTCGAGAGGCCGACCTTCTTGGCGACATCGGCGACGGCAAGCGTTGCATCTTCCTGCAGCAGGCGCAGTATCTTTCTATCGAGGCGGTCCATCATAGGCTCCGTGGAATGGCGTGCCAATATCCTTTCCATGCAAGGGTGCCACAAGAAAATCCTTATTTCAAAATCAGCTATTGCTGGAACGATATTTTATCCCGCATCGCGGATACGTGCGCGGATTTCACGCTGCAGAACCGGTAGCAATTCCTGCTCGAACCATGGGTTGCGTTTCAGCCAGGCGGTGTTGCGCCATGAGGGATGCGGCAGGGGCATAACCCGCGGCTTCTCATTGCCATAGAAATGACGGCGCCAGTCCACCACGCGCTCGGTCAAGGAGGCCCTGGGGTCGGCGCCCATATGCCAGCGCTGCGCATAGAGACCGATCGCCAGAACAAGTTCGATCTGCGGCATCAGCTCCATCAACGGGGTCCGCCATGCGGGCGCGCATTCCGGCCGCGGCGGCAGGTCGCTTCCCTTGGCGTCCTGTCCGGGAAAACAGAAGCCCATCGGCACGACCGCGAAAAGCGACGGGTCGTAGAATTCGTCGCGGCTGACATTCATCCAGTCGCGCAGGCGGTCGCCCGAACGGTCGTTGAACGGTTTGCCGGTGGCATGGACGCGGGTACCCGGCGCCTGCCCGGCAATGAGGATGCGGGCGGTGGAAGACGGCACCACCACCGGGTTCGGCTCATGTGGCAGCGGCCGGCGCAGCGGCGTTTCCACGCAGATGCGGCAAGCGCGGATGCGATCCGCCAGCGCCGCCAGCCTTGCATCCCCGTCAGTCATCAGGCATCGGCGCTCGGCCGCGCCCGCTGCGCGCGATACCAGCGCCAGACATGCGTCAGTTCGTCGGGAACGACGATCCGCGCCGGTTTCATGAAATCGATGGCGATCATGCCGGTGATGTCGGCCACCGAAAGGCGGTCACCGGCTGCGAATTCACGGCCGGCGAGTTCGCGGTCGAGCAGCGAGAGGAAATCGATCGCCTTTTTCTTGTTCGCCTCGCCCCATTCGGCGATCTGGGGCACTTCCCAATCCTTCATCGCCGGATGGACATGGCGGAAGGCATGCGCGACGGACATGAAGAGATGGAGTTCGATCCGCCGCTGCCACATCTCCACCAAGGCACGCTCCAGCGCACCGGTGCCGAACAGGGCCGGCTCGGGATGAAGCTCCTCGAAATAGCGGCAGATGGCGATCGACTCGGTGATGACCGTGCCGTCATCGAGCTCCAGCACCGGCAGGCGCTGCAGCGGGTTGCGGGCCGTGACTTCCTCCGACTTGTGTCCCTGCGCCGACATATCGACCGGCACCAGCGGGACGACAATGCCCTTCTCGGCCAGGAACACGCGCACGCGGCGCGGATTGGGCGCCTTTCCCCCGTCGAACAATCGCATTTCACTCTCCCTCATTCCCGCCGAAAAGGCGCCTGAACCAAGCCAGCACTTTCATCAACACGTCATGGCGCGGCTCGGCCATTCCGCCATGCGTCGCACGCCAGCGATCCGGGCGCTCGAACTCGCCTGCCCACGCCCCGCGGCCGGCCTTTCGCGCGGCCGCCTCCTCGGCGGCGAAGTCACCATAGGCCAGCGCCCAGCCAGCTTCGACCAGCGCGGCATTCAACGGGATGCCGCCGGCAGCGCATTCGGCCAGCCCGCGCCCGTAGCGGTCGTGGCCCGACACCTCGCATGTCACGCTTCTTCTTGCGATGAGCCCGTCCAGCGCCTGGCGCGCCGCCCGGCCGCAATCATAACTGTCCGTTCCCCGCCGGCATTGCTGGCCGATCTCGAAGGCGTCCATGCCGCGCAGGCGCAGCCGCTCGCCGCCGACCGTGATCGTGTCGCCGTCATGGATGATCGCCCTGCCCTCCGACGTGACCGTGGCGATCCGGTCGAGCTTTGCGACCAGCAGCGCGCAAAAGGTGAACAGGAGGACGACAAGAAGCCAGTCCAGCACCTGCCGCCATGCCGAACGGCGGCGGCGCAAGGCTTTGCGTGGTTTATGAATTGATAAAACAGGCTGTCTTTGAAGGGGACTCTTAATCATTCGCACGTAGCGTCGGCTGGAAAATCGCGCGTTCAAGTAGAACTGGTAATGGCGTTGCTGCGCTCCCACACCGCGGACAAGAACATTGTGGACCGCACGAAGGCCCATCGCAACAGCGACGTGGCCAAGGCGATCCGGCGCACTCGCGACCGCCTTGCCCAGCAGGCCGGCAGTCCGGCCTATGACCGCGAGCTGATCAAGCTGCATGCACGCGCCATCATCAACAGCGCGCCGGCCATTCCGCTGCTCGTGCTCATCATCTGGGCGGTCAGCCTGATTGCCGGCATGACGCAGGATTTCCTGGCCTGGGGCCTGCTGACGCTGGTCTGCTATGCCGGCCTGGCGATGGTGGCCAGACGCACCGACGAGCTGGATGCCGAAAACATCGATCCGGCAGCCTGGCGCAGGCGGTTCCTGATCGGCCATTTCTTCAGCGGGCTGGGCTGGGCCTATTTCGCACTCATGGCCTGCGAAGCCTGCGCGCCTGGCCAGTTCTCTACCGTGCAGGCCGTGGTGCTGCTTCTGGCCATCGCGGCGACCGCGCTGTTCGCCTCGGCGCTGCGCGGCGCACTGGTGGTGACCTTTGCGCTGCCGGTGCTGGTCTTTGCCGGCGTCACGGCGCGGCTGCATGTACCCGTCGAGGCGCTGATGGCCGCCCTGCTAATCGCATCGGTGCCCTTCTTCACCTATGTGGCCGGGCATTTGCAGAAATCGACGCTCATGCTTCTGTCCTTCCGCACGGAGAAGGATGCGCTGATCGCGGAACTGGAAACCGCCAAGGCCATGTCGGACGAGGCCCGATGGCGGGCGGAAGAAGCCAATCTGGCGAAATCACGCTTCCTGGCTTCCATGAGCCACGAGCTGCGCACGCCGCTCAACGCCATTCTCGGCTTTTCCGAGGTGATGGCGAAGGAGGTGCTCGGGCCGATGAAGAACGACACCTATCGCGAATATGCGCGCGACATCCACGGCTCGGGCCACCATCTGCTCAACCTCATCAATGAGATCCTCGACCTGTCCCGCATCGAGGCCGGGCGCTACCAGCTCTCCGAGGAGCCGTTGACTCTCGTCGATATCGTCGAGGAGGGTTGCCACATGATGGAGCTCCGCTCCCGCGCCAAGGATATCCGCGTCGTCCGCGAGTTCGAACAGGGCATGCCGCGCCTGCTGGCCGACGAACGTTCGATCCGCCAGATCACCCTCAATCTCCTGTCCAACGCGGTGAAATTCACGCCGTCCGGCGGCGAGATCAGGGTGCGCGTCGGCTGGACAGCGGGCGGCGGGCAGTACATTTCCATCCGCGACAACGGCCCCGGCATCCCCGAAGACGAGATGCCCGTCGTGCTCTCGGCCTTCGGCCAGGGTGCGATCGCGATCAAGAGCGCGGAACAGGGCACCGGCCTCGGCCTGCCCATCGTGCAGGGACTGGCGGAACTGCATGGCGGCGCCTTCGAACTGCACTCGAAGCTGCGCGAGGGAACCGAGGCGATCGTCACCTTCCCTGCCTCGCGCGTGATGGAACCGCTGCCGGCGGTCCCCGTCCGTCGCCGCGCCTGACGGATTAGGGCATTTCCGCTTTCCATGGAATCTCGGGAATGCTCTAACTCTTTGTTTTTTCACAACTTCGGACGCAAAACCGCTGCGCACTTTTGCTGGAATTGCTTTAGTGAGGCGCCGATCGCTGGATCGGTTCGGCCGTGGCAACCAGCGAGCGCAGGGTCGCAGCAGCAACCGCACCGCCGGTGCCGTCACCCGCGCCAAGGCCCATATCGACCACGTGGTCGATGTGCAGTTGCTCCGCCACCGTCCGCTGGAGGCCGATGGCGCCGAGATCGCCCAGCATGCAATGATCGATGCCGTCGGGCCGCAATGCCTTGACCACGGCCGCTGCCGCCAGTGCCGAGAGCCCGTCGAGCAGGACCGGAACCTTTTCGAGGCGCGCGGCGACGATCGCGCCCGCCAGCGCTGCCGTTTCGCGGCCGCCCAGGCTCGCAAGCGCGGCGAGCGGATCGGCGATGCCCGCATGGGCGGCGAGCGCCTCACGGATCGGCGTGGAGAGGGCTTGCGGAAGTTCGGCCAGATCGCCCGCGACCCCCTCGCCCAGAAGAGCGGCAATGAGCGCGGCGGCAGCGATCTCGCCGCCCTCGCCGCTCGCGCCCAGCACGAGCAGGTCGGTGCCGCCGGCAATCGCCTCCATGCCGAAGGCCATGGTCGCGGCGCAACCGCGCTCGTCAAGCGCCGCGGCGCGGGTGATATCCGCCGTGGGAATGTCCAGCGCCAGGTCGAATACCTTCAGCCCGAGATCGGCGGCGGCGCAGGCGCGATTGAGCGCGGTACTGCCGGCCGCGACCGCCTCGACCACCGCGCGGGTGCGCGCAGCCGTGCCGGGATGCAGCGTTTCGGCAATGCCATGCGTGCCGGCGAAGATCGCCACCAGCGGGCGCGTCACCTGCGGCGCGCGGCCGCTCCAGCCTGCCATCCAGCGCAATATGTCGCCGCCGCGCCCGGTCTCGCTGCCGGCGGCGATATGCGACACGGTCCGGTCCGGTCCGGCAAAGCGGTCGACCAGGCTGCGAATATCGTCGAAAGGCTCGGATTGCATGGCATGTGGCTCCATCACGTCAGACGGGTCGCTTAGAGCATTTTGCAGCCAGACGGAATTGTCTGGCGTTGCATAAATGCGGCCAGGCGGCAGAGCCGGAGCAGCGGAATCGCGTTCGTCAGAACGCCAGCTGCTTCAGGACATTTCGCGACAGGGGAGATGTCCCTGCGCAGCCGGGTCGCTTGCATGATGGGCATGGCGGAACGGACCGGCGAGGACTATATTGGCCATGACGGTCTGCGCTTCGCGACAGGAGAAACTTTTCCCCGGGGCCTTAACGATCCTTAGGGAGCTGTTCCTGGCCGGGCCCGTGGGCTCGGTCATACGGCGCCCACCTACTTTGTAGGCTCCCGGGATCGACCTCTCCATCGGTTGTCGTGGATCGTCGCTTTTCCCCTCCCCCTGACTGGCACAGTCCCGCGACTGCGGTTATGCAGGGGCATGACTTCTCCCCGCGATATCAAGAAGAAGCTGCGCGCCGAGGCGCTTGCACGGCGTGACGCGCTCGATCTGCAATGGCGCATCGAGGCTTCGCTCGCCATGGCCGGTCAGGCGGATGCCATCGATGTCGGTCCCGATTCGATCGTATCGGGCTTCTGGCCCATGCGCTCGGAGGTCGACGTGCGGCCGCTGATGTTCGAGTTGCGCAAGAAAGGCGCGCGGCTGGTGCTGCCTGCCATCATCGACAAGACGACCATCGTCTTTCGCGAACTGGTGCGCGGCGCGGAACTGATCGACATGGGTTTCGGCACAGCCGGACCCGGCCCCGAGGCGGAAGAGCTCGAGCCCACCCTCATGCTGATGCCGCTGGCCGCCTTCGACGATCAGGGCCACCGGATCGGCTATGGCGGCGGGTTTTACGACCGCGCCATCGCCAAACTGCGCGACAAGGGGCGCATGCCGCGCCTGATCGGCATCGCCTTCGAATGCCAGCGCGTCGATGCCGTGCCTCATGAGGCGCACGACATCCCGCTCCCCGCCATCATCACCGAAAACGGCTTGCGCACGCTGCCGATGCGAGGCTAGTTCCTTCCGATGCGTCTCCTTTTTCTCGGCGACATGGTAGGCAAGACCGGGCGGACCGCCGTCTGGGAACGCCTGCCCGGCCTGATCTCCGACCTGCGGCTCGACTTCGTCATCGTCAATGGCGAGAACGCCGCTGGCGGCTTCGGCATCACCGAGGAGATTTTCCGCAACACGCTCGATGCCGGCGCCGATGTGGTGACCACCGGCAACCATGTATGGGACCAGCGCGAGGCGCTGAGCTTCGCCGCGCGCGAGGACCGCTTCCTGCGGCCGGCGAATTTCCCCAAGGGCACGCCCGGCCGCGGCACCGGCGTCTATAGCGCCCGCAATGGCGCGCGCGTTGTCGTCTCCAACATCATGGGCCGCGTCTTCATGCATCCCGAACTGGACGACCCGTTCGTCGCGGCGGAAGAGGCGCTGGCCGCCTGCCCGCTGGGCGAACAGGCCGACGCGGTGGTGATCGACTTCCATGCAGAGGCGACGAGCGAGAAGATGTGCTTTGCGCATTTCGTCGATGGCCGGGCGAGCCTCGTGGTGGGAACGCATACCCACCAGCCGACCGGCGACCACCAGATCCTCGACGGCGGCACCGCCTATATGACCGATGCCGGCATGTGCGGCGACTACAATTCCTCGCTCGGCATGGACAAGGAGGAGCCGCTGAACCGCTTCCTCTCCAAGGTGCCGCGCGGCCGCTTCGAGGCGGCAACGGGGCCGGCGACGATCTGCGGCGTGGGCGTGGAGATTTCCGACCGGACCGGCCTCGCCGAACGCGTCGCACCGCTGCGGCTCGGGCCGCGACTTGAAGAAACCGTACCTTCCTTCTGGTCGTCCCGTTGACGGATGTAGGCGCGATACCTACTTCTGCACACATTACCGCCTTCGAGGGACCCTCCTGATGATCGAATTCCTAGCGCCCTTTTTCGATTGGGTGAACGATCCAACTGCCTGGATCGCACTCATCACACTGATCGCGCTCGAGGTCGTCCTCGGCATCGACAACCTGATCTTCATCTCCATCCTGACCAACAAATTGCCCGCCCATCAGCAGACCCGCGCCAGGCGTCTGGGCATCGGCGCGGCGCTGATCATGCGCCTGCTGCTTCTGGCGACCATCTCCTTCATCGTCGCGCTGACCGCACCGGTGTTCACATTGTTCGGGAACGGCTTTTCCTGGCGCGACATCATCCTGATCGCCGGCGGCCTCTTCCTCGTCTGGAAGGCCACGACCGAGATTCACCATTCGGTCGATCCCTCGGGCAAGAAGGAAGAAGCGTCCCTGAAAGGCACGGTCCAGCTCTCGATGGGGGCTGCCATCTCCCAGATCCTGCTGCTCGATCTCGTCTTCTCGGTGGATTCCATCATCACCGCAGTCGGCATGACCGACGAGATCGCCATCATGTACATCGCCGTGATCATCACGGTGACGGTCATGCTGCTGGCCGCCGACCCGCTGGCCAACTTCATCGCCAAGAACCCGACGATCGTCATGCTGGCGCTGGGCTTCCTGCTGATGATCGGCATGACGCTGATCGCCGACGGCATGGGCTACCATGTGCCGAAGGGTTACATCTACGCCGCCATGGGCTTCTCCGCCTTTGTCGAAGGACTGAACATGCTCACCCGGCGCAAGAATCCCGAAGGGCCATCCGGCCCTGGCGGGCACTGACGCGGGAGGCGGCATTGCCGGGGTTGCAAGCCCGCGCGATGCCGCCCACTCTGCCGCGATGAGCACCCCGGCTTCCGACTCGCCCTGCATCCTCGTCTGCGTCATCGACCGCAGCAGCGGCTACTGCTTCGGCTGTGGCCGCACCGGGCAGGAAATCGCACGATGGATGCTGATGTCGGGTGAGGAGCGGCGCGCGCTTCTCGACCGGTTGCCGCCTCGCCTTGCAGCAATGGACCGGCCGCCGGCCGACTTACCGCCGCAACGCCGCGCGGCGCGGCAGGAAGGCGAGGCTTAGACGATGCCGTTTCTCTGGGTAGCACTTGGAATCATGGCGCTGGGGCTGGTGGTGCTGTTCGCCATTGGCAATGACGGCAGCGTGCTGGGCCTGTCGTCCTCATCCTTCGCGCGGCTCATCTATCTCGGCGCCCTGCTCACCGTGATCGGCTCCGTGCTCATCCGGGGGCGGCCGCGCGGCAACCTGCTGGGACCGGCGGCGATCTGGATCGCCATCATCCTCGTACTGGTATTGGCCTACCAGTATCGCCATCTGCTCGGATTTTCGGGCTGATCAGGCCGCGCGCGCCGCTTCCGACGCGAGTGCGGCATAAGCCTGCATCAGCACTTCCGGCCCTGCCCCCGTTCGCGTCGCATCGGTCGACAGGATCTGCCGGAAACGCCGCGCGCCGGGACGGCCGTGAAACAGGCCCACCATATGCCGCGTCACATGGGCAAGGCGGCCGCCGGCTGCGATATGCCGCGCCGCATAGGACGCCATTGCCTCCATCAGCCCATCCCAATCCGGTGCGGCGGGCGCGTCGCCGGCGAGCAGCGCATCGACGCCAGCCAACACGGAAGGCGTGTGATAGGCGGCGCGGCCGAGCATGACGCCGTCTACATGGCCGAGATGGATATTCGCCTCTTCCAGCGAGGCGATCCCGCCATTGATGCCAATGAACCGGCCCGGCAGGCGCTGCTTGAGACGATAGACGCGCGCATAGTCGAGCGGCGGAATATCCCGGTTCTCCTTCGGCGACAGGCCTTCCAGCCAGGCCTTGCGGGCATGGACCCACAGCGCATCCGCACCGGCATCGAAGACCTGATCGGCGATCGCGTCGAGCGCGGGTTCGATATCCTGATCGTCCACGCCGAGACGGCATTTCACCGTGACAGGAATGCTCACCGCCCGCTTCATGGCAGCGACGCAGTCGGCCACAAGGGTCGGCGTGCGCATCAGGCAGGCACCGAACGTGCCCGACTGGACGCGATCCGACGGGCAGCCCACATTGAGATTGATCTCGTCATAGCCGAAATCCGCGCCGATGCGCGCCGCCTCGGCGAGCTTCGCCGGATCGGAGCCGCCAAGCTGGAACGCGACCGGATGTTCGGACGGATCGAAGCCCAGCAGCCGCTCGCGATCGCCATGGATGGCAGCGTCCGCCACCACCATTTCCGTATAGAGAAGCGCCCGCCCGGTCAGCCGACGATGGAGGAACCGGCAGTGGCGGTCCGTCCAATCCATCATAGGGGCGACGGAGATTATTTTATCTGTTTCAATCACCTAGGGACCAATCTTCAGACCAATCGGCGCTGTTCGGGCACAATCGCGTGCTTCCCAATATAGTGAAGGCGATTGCGGGACCAAGCGTTCATATCGGGGCGTGAACCGCCTCGTCATGCATGTTCGGCGATCACGGCCAGGAAAGCGGGGCCGTAGCGGTCGAGCTTGGCCTCGCCGACACCGGGCACATTCGCCATTTCAGCGCGCGACGACGGCCTGGCCGCCGCCAGTTCGATCAGCGTCTTATCGTGGAAAATCACATAGGGCGGCACGTTCTGCGTACGCGCCATGTCCAGGCGCTTCTGCCGCAGCGCCTGGAACAGGTCGCGATCCGCATCGGCGATTGCCGTCTGTGCTGCACTGCGCGCAACCTTCGCACGCCGGGCGCGCGGAGGTGCCGGCACGCGCAGCATCAGGGTCGGCTTGTCGCGCAGGAAGTCCCGGCCGGCCGGCGCGATGGACAGGCCGCCATGCCCGGCAAGGTCGACATCGACAAGCCGCAGCGCGATCAACTGGCGCAGGATCGCGCGCCATGTACGGTTGTCGTGCTCGGCGCCAATGCCGAAGGTGGAGATGCTGTCATGGCCGAACTGGACGATACGGTCGTTCGCGGCGCCAAGCAGCACATCGACGATATAGGCCTGCCCGAAACGCTCGCCGGTGCGGTAGATGCATGACAGCGCCTTCTGCGCGGCGATCGTGCCGTCGAAAAGCCGCGGCGGCTCGGTGCAGGTGTCGCAATTGCCGCACGGTCCGCAGTGATCGCCGAAATAGGACAGGAGCACCTGCCGGCGGCAGCCCGCCGTTTCGGCAAGCCCCAGCAACGCATCCAGCTTCTGCCGTTCCATGCGCTTGCGCAGATCAGGCGCATCCGATTCCTCGATGAACCGGCTACGCAGCGCGATGTCCTCGTAGCCGTAGAGCATCAGCGTGTCGGCGGGCAGGCCGTCGCGCCCGGCGCGGCCCGTCTCCTGGTAATAGGCCTCGATGCTGCCCGGCAGGTCGATATGGGCGACGAAGCGCACATCGGGCTTGTCGATGCCCATGCCGAAGGCGATGGTGGCGACCATGATGACCGCCTCGCCATGCTGGAAGCGCATCTGGTTGGCTTCCCGCGCGGCCTTGTCCATGCCGGCGTGATAGGCAAGCGCATCATAGCCCTGGTCGCATAGCCAGGCGGCGGTTTCTTCGGTCTTTCGCTTCGACAGGCAGTAGACGATCCCGCTTTCGCCCTCGCGGCGCTTGAGGAACTCCTTCAACTGTGCGCGGGGGTTGTCCTTTTCCTCGATAGCGTAGCGGATATTGGGCCGGTCGAACCCGGCGATGAAGGCATCGGCTTCCGCAATGTCGAGATGGGAGAGGATTTCCCCGCGTGTCGGCTCGTCGGCCGTCGCGGTCAGCGCCATGCGCGGCGTATCGGGAAACTGCCGCACCAGCGCGTCGAGCTGACGGTAGGAAGGCCGGAAGTCATGTCCCCATTGCGACAGGCAATGCGCCTCGTCGATGGCGATCAGCGAAAGCTTCACCCCCTCCAACCGTTCCAGGACGCCCGGCCGCAACAGCGTCTCAGGCGCGACGTAGAGCAGGTCCAGCCTGCCCCCATGGACGTCGCGCCACAGCGCACGCCTATCGTCGGGCGGCAGGTCCGAATTGAGCGCGGCCGCCTTCACTCCGGCCTGCCGCAAGGCCGCCACCTGATCGGCCATCAGGGCCAGAAGCGGCGACACCACCAGCCCCATGCCTGGCCTGACCATAGCCGGGATCTGGTAGCAGAGCGACTTGCCGCCGCCCGTCGGCATCAGCACGAAGGCATTGCCGCCTTCGATGACATGCTCGACGATCTGCGCCTGCGATCCCCTGAAGGCATCGTAGCCATAGACTGTCTTGAGGATTTCGAGGGCGGCGGTCATCGGCGGCTGCAGGGAGAATCAGGAAGAAGCCCTTCATAGCAGCTTCGCCGCGATAACGATCGCCGACGCGGCCTCTGCCCAAAGGTCAGCCGCGACGGTCGGCATCCACGGCGATGATCGTCTCCGCCATGCTGCGGGTCTTGTCGCGCGTGCGGCGCGTCTCGGTGCCGAAGCGAGAGGCATCGAGGATGCGCATGATGTCCGCCGCACCCTCATGAAAGCCCGATGGCAATCCCGCTGCGGCGAAAGACGCGGCGATCTCTTCCATCTCGAAAACCCAGCGGCCGGCATCGGCCGGCAGGCGCGCAATATTGGCCTCGGCGCGGCTCATCAGCTCGGGCTGGCTGACCGACAGTTCCGCTGTGAAGGCGTCCAACATATCGTGATGGCGCGCAAGCAGCATGCCTGCGGTGAGAAGCGCATTCGTGCCCTTGGTGAGTGCCGCATAGGCCATCTTGAAGGCCGAAGCGCGGCCGATCTCGTCGCCTATCGGCACGATGTCGAAGGCGATACCGTCCAGCGGCTCCAGTTTCTCCGGTTCACCGCCGGAGAGATAGAGTTTCGGCCGCTTGCCCGCCGCCGGCGGCAATCCGACAATGCCGCCGTCGAGAATATTAGCCGGCCTATCAACGAAGAGCTGCGCGATCTCAACCGCGCGCAGCGGCGATATGGCATTGGCTTCCAGATAGGTGAAGGCTCGTCGGCCCTGCGCGGCAGCTGCCACGGCCCTCGCCTCATCCACCGCCGCCGATGGCGGAATGACCGACAGCACGATCCCGGCGCGCTCCAGCAGCGCGCCGAGGTCTGCGGCTTCGCCCAGCCCCGCTTCCGCGGCGCGCTGACGCGTTTCGGCACCCCGCCCGGCAAGAACGGTCGCGACGTCAAAGCCGGCAGAAACCAGATGCGCGCCGATGGCTGCGCCCATTTCGCCGCAACCAATCAGGCCGATCGCCGGCCGGCGCGCCATGCCTATTGCCCACCGATCACGGCAAGGAACTCGATCTGCAACACGCAGCCGGGCGGAAGTTCGCCACCCGGCAGGGCATGCCGCGCGGGGCGCGCATTCTCGTCGGGGTAGAGTTCGATCCAGTGCGGATTGACCAGCGGCCGGTCATTCTTGTCCGCGAAGTAGAGCGTGAGCTTGACCACATCCTGCGGCGTGGCGCCGCTGGCGGCGATGACGCTGCGCAGATGCGTGAAGGCGAGCGCGATCTGCTCTTCCTTCGTCGCGGGGAATTTGCGGCTCGCCGTGTCCATTCCCATGATCGCGGAACTTGCCACGAAGCCGCGATGGACGGCCGCGTGGGGCACGGGATTGACGTGATGCGGCACGCTTTCGACGTGGATTGACTTGACCATGGCTAGCGCCTCCTCAGATCGTTCTCACCACTTCTCAAGGAAGTTTTCCAGCGTCACGGGCGCGGCGTCGAGCAGCGGCGGCTTGACCTCCGCACCCTCGAAATGGCTCGCCTCAGCAAACCATTTGCGCGGCGCGGGAAAACCCCAGAGTTGCGAGCGCTTGATGTTGGTGAGATCCCAGCGCTTCGGTTCATGATCGACGTCGATCACATTGTAATGGCTGGTGAATATCTCGACGCGATGGCCGTCGGGATCGCGGAAATAGATGAAGAACGCATTGCCGATGCCGTGGCGTCCGGGTGCGCGGTCCATCGAGTTGGCAAGGTCGAGCGAGGCCATCACGTCGGCGGCATGCACGACATTGGCGATTTCGGGCGTGTGGAAGGCGAAATGATGCAGGCGCGGCCCGGGGCCGGAACTGTAGACGACGTCCTGCGTGTTGTTCTTGCGCTTGAGCCAGGCGCCCCAGATCTCGTCGGTGCCGTCCTTGGCGGTGTATTCGGTCAGGCGGAAGCCGAGGTCGCTGTAGAAGGCATAGGCGGTGGCTACGTCATGCGTGGCGATCTGCGCATGGTCGAGGAAGGCCAGCCGCCCGCCGGCATGCAGGTGGAAGCGCTGCATGCGGTTCTCGCTCTGGTCCATCGTGGCGCAGAACTCGACCGGCACGCCGACCGGATCGGTGATGCGCAGCGTCAGTCCCTGATGGGGGCGCTCGACGAAGTGCGGGTTGCAGCCGCGTGCGGCAAACCAGTCATGCGCCCGCTTCAGGTCGTCGTCGGTGTACATGCGATAGCCGACGGCCCGGACGACGCCCGGCCCATCGCCGGATACCTTCTCGAACAGCAGCGAGTGGTGGCCTGTTTCTTCCTGGGCACGCAGGTACAGCCGGTCGGCATCCTGCGCCGTCACTTCCAGCCCGAGGCCCGTCTCATAGAAATAGCGCGTCTTGCCGAGATCGCGGCTGGTCAGCACGATATGGCTGAGACGCGTGATGTTGAACGGAACGCTGTCATTGGGTGCGAGCAAGGCCATCTGGTTTCCTCCCGGTCTCCGGGCATGGTAGAGCGCATGCCGGACAAGGTGAAGTTGCCGCTACGGGATTTCACCATCTGAAATTAGCGCAATTTGCCCGATGCCGACCGAGGTTCAGGCCGGCCCGGTGAGGGTCAGCGCCTCCCTGCGGGCGATCTCCTGCATGGCGCGCAGCAACTGGCTTGCCGTGGGGCTCAGCGCGCCCCTGACGCGCCGATAGATCCGGAAGGTTCGGCGCCATTTCATCTGCGGCGTCTCGACCTTGACCAGCAGGCCATGCTGCATCTCGAGCTGGATCGTGCGGAGCGGCATCCAGCACAGCGTGTCGCTGTCCAGCGCCATGTTCTTGATCACCCGGATCGAGCGGCAGGTAAGGCGAGGCTCCGGCGGATCGATCCCGGCGGCACGAAAGCGCCGGCGCCATTCCCTCGCGACGGGCGTATCCTCGGGCGGCGTGGCCCATTGATGCTGCGCGGCCTCTTCCATCGTCAGGAATGGCAGGCCGTGAACCGGGTTTTGCGGGCGGGCGACCACCCTCACCTCGTCGAAGAACGCGTCGGGACAGGCCAGCGAGATCTGGTCGTCGTCATAGGGTTCCGTCGAAATCGCCAGGTCGACGCGGCCTTCCTTCAACGCATCGATGAGGACGTCCTCGATCCCGTCATGGATCTGGAACTGAACGTCGGGCAAGCGGTCGGACAGAAGCAGGATCGCCTCGCGCAACGGTCCGTCCGCAACGCTGGTGGCGGCGGCGACGCGGACCAGCCCGCGTGCGGAGCCCCGCATCTGGGTCACCACTTCATCGGCAAGTGCCGCTTCGGAGGCGACCAGCGCCGCATGCGGAACCAGAGCCTTTCCGTAATGGGTCGGCGCGACTCCCTTGGCACTGCGCTCGAACAAGGTGACGCCAAGACGCTGCTCGAGCCGCAAAAGAAGGCGTGCGGCGGCCGGCTGCGTAATGTTCAGCGCCTCCGCAGCCTTGCCGATGCTGCCCAGACGGGCGCATTGCACGACGAGTTGCGCAGATTTCAGGTCCAGACCCATGCCTTCGTGTAATGCCCCGCAGCCGATTTAGCAATTCCAATGCATGGAGCGGTTTGAGACATTCGCCGACGGGAGAGACACGCATGCATAAGGAGGAGATTGCATGAACCCGAGACATTTGCTGGCCGGCGTGGCGCTTGTGGCGCTTTCCGGGGCCTCGCAGGCCGCCGAAGTGGAGCTGACCCTGTCGCACTGGGTGCCGCCGGTGCACGCCTTGCAACCGACGGGCATGGTGCCCTGGGCGGAGTCCATCAAGCAGGCTTCCAACGGGCGCATCGAGATCACGATCTATCCGTCGTCGCAGCTTGGCGCCGCGCCTGACCATTACGACATGGCGCGCGATGGCGTCGTCGATATCGGCTTCATCAATCCCGGCTATCAGCCCGGCCGCTTCCCGATCGTCGCCGCCGGCGAAATCCCCTTCACCATCTCCAACGCCAAGGCCGGCTCGCGCGCCTTCGACGAGTGGTATCGCCAATATGCCGAGAAGGAGATGAGCGACGTCTATTTCTGCATGGCGCACCTGCACGATCCGGGCACGCTTCATGCGAAGGCGGGACCGGTGCAGAAACCATCCGACCTCAACGGCAAGACGATCCGCCCCGCGCATGGCACGATGGCCCGGATGATCTCCGCCCTCGGCGCAACCTCGGTGCAGGTTCCGGCCGGCGAGAGCCGCGATCTGGTGGCGAGCGGCGCGGCCGACATGACGGCCGGTCCCTGGAACTCGACCTATCTGTTCGGCCTCCAGGACATCACCAAGCATCATCTGGACCTGCCCTTCTACGTCACGACCTTCGCCTTCGTGATGAACAAGGACAAGATCGACGGGCTCGCGCCGGAAGACCGCAAGGTGATCGACGACCATTGCACGCCGGAATGGGCGGAGAAGATGGCCGCCGGCTGGGCCGACCACGAAGCCGCCGGCCGCCAGCGCAACATCGACGACGGCCACACGCTCTACAAGCCGACGCCCGAGGAAGTGCAGCAGTGGAAGGATGCCGCCGCCCCGCTTCAGGCTGAATGGAAGAAGGCCGCCGCGACCAAGGGGATCGACGCCGATGCGGCGTGGAACAGCCTCATGGATACGCTGAAGAAATACGATTCCGTCGTGAATTGATGCGGTTCGGCCGGGCATCTGCATGTGCCCGGCCGTTCCGTTTCACTGGAGAAATGTCATGCGCGCCCCCTGGCCGCGTGATGAGAGACATATGAGGAGACCACATGATCAGGACATTACAGGACAAGATCGACGCTTCGCCGTCAGTGCGCGACATGCTGCGCAACGCGCCGACCGGTTTCTACCAGTTTCCGGTCCCGTCCGAACATACCAACTGGCGCGACGAGCAGCTGGCCTGGGGCAAGACGGCGGTATTGTTCGACCAGTCCTACCACATGACCGACCTCAATATTTCCGGTCCGGACACGAAGCGGCTGCTGGCCGAGACGTCGATCAACAATTACGACGATTTCACCCCGCCGAAGGCATTCCAGTATGTCGCCGTCGCCGCCAATGGCAAGATCATCGGCGATGCCATCGGCTTCCTCTATCAGGACGGTTCGGTGACGATCGTCGGCAAGCCCACCGTCGCGAGCTACCTGATGTGGCGGGCCGAAGAGGGCAAGTACGACGTCACGCTGCGCAATGACATCCGCGTCGTGGAAGGCAACAACCAGCGTGCCAATTTCCGTCTGCAGGTGCAGGGGCCGAACGCCAACAGCATCCTCGAAAAGGTGAATGGCGGCCCGTTGCCGGAGACGCGGTTCTTCGGCATGTGCGAATTCACCATTGCAGGACGCAAGGTGACCGGCCTGCGCCATGGCATGGCAGGTGCTCCGGGCATGGAGTTCTGGGGCCCCTACGCCGACAAGCCGGCAGTGGTCGAGGCGCTGATGAAGGCCGGCGAGGAATATGGCCTCAAGCGCGGCGGCTTCCGCACCTATTCCACCTCGGGCCCACAGTCAGGCTGGGTCGGCGCGGTCGTGCCAGCTGTCTATACGGGCGACGACATGGCGGGCTTCCGCAAGTGGTTGCCCGCAACGAGCTATGAAGCCACCGCATCGCTGGGCGGCAGCCTGCTGAGCGACGATATGGACGATTACTACCTCGATCCATGGGACGTAGGATATCACCGCATCATCCATTGGGACCATGATTTCCACGGCAAGGACGGCCTGCTTGCGCGCAAGGATGCCCCGCATCGCCGCAAGGTATGGCTGAAATGGCATCCCGACGACGTGCTCAGGATCGTCAAGTCACAGATGGGCGGCGGCGAGCGCTACAAGTTCCTCGAATGGCCGATGGCCGGCTATGCCAGCCTGCCCTATGACGAGGTTCATACATCGGATGGCAAACCGGCCGGCCTGTCCGTCTATGGTTGCTACACCGTGCATGCCGGCTGGTTCTCGATCGGCATACTGGACGAGAGCGCCAAGCTCGGCGACGAGGTGGTCATCACCTGGGGCGAGCCGGACGAGACGCGCAAGCCGACCGTGGAGCCGCATGCGCAGACCACGATCCGCGCGACCGTGACCAAGACCGCGCTGGGCTGACCTCAAAGAACTTCGCCTCCCAAGCAGGAAAGGGCCTCCATGGAGACCCTTTTTCTTTGGCGATCTTTACCGTGTCCCTAGCTGCCGATCATCGTGTTGGGCAGGATAAGGGCGATCTGGGGGAAGAGGGCGAGAATGATCACCGCAAGGATCATCATCCCCCAGAAGGGCAGGATGCCGATGAAGATCTCGCTCAGCGGCACATCCTTGGCGATCGACTTCACCATGAAGGCGTTTACGCCGACCGGCGGGCTTATCATCGCCATCTCCAGCACGATGACCAGGATCACGCCGTACCAGATCGGGTCGAATCCGAGATCCATCACGATCGGAAAGAAGACGGGCATGGTCAGCACCAGCATGGAGAAGCCCTCCAGGAAGCAGCCCAGCACGATGTAGACGAGGATGATGATCAGCAGGATGCCATAGGGGCCGATATCCAGCGAAGTCAGGAAGCTGCCCACCGCGAGTGGAATATGCGTCAGCGCGATGAACGGATTGAGGATGTGCGCCGAAATCAGGATCAGCATGACGGTCGCGGTGGTGCTCAGGGAATCGCGAAGGGCGACGACAAGTCCCTCCACGCTGAGGCTGCGCAGCACAAAGCCGAACAAGATCGCCAGCGCAGCACCCACGGCCGCAGCCTCGATCGGCGAGAAAAGGCCGACATAGAGGCCGCCGATGGTAAGCAGCACGATCGTCAGGATCGGCAGCGCGCCGGCGAGCGCCAGCAGCTTCTCCCGAAAGCTGGTCTTCGCGCCGGGCGGGCCGTAATGCGGCATGAACCAGCAGATGAGCGTGATCGCCAGGATGAACAGGCCGGTCAGCATCAGGCCCGGCAGGACGCCGGCGAGGAACAGCCGTCCGATCGATTGCTGCGTCAGGATCGCGTAGATCACGAAGGCCGTGGACGGCGGGATGAGGATGCCGAGCGTGCCGCCGGCCGCCACCACGCCGGTGGCCAGCCGCCGGTTGTATTTGAAGCGCGCCATTTCCTTGAGCGATACGCTCCCGATGGTGAGCGCGGTGGCGATGGACGAGCCGGAGAGCGCGGCAAAGCCGGCGCAGCCCATCACGGTGGCCGAGGCAAGGCCGCCCCTGACCTGGCCGATCCAGGCATAGGCCGCGTCGTAGAGCGAACGGCTCATGCCCGACTGGGTGGCGACGTTGCCCATCAGGATGAACAACGGAACCACAACGAGGTCCTGGTTCGACGCCAGCGTGAAGCTTTCGCTGGCGAGCAGGCTGACGGCCGGTCCGAAGCCGTTGAGGATGGAAACGCCCACGATGCCCACGAGGAACATCGCGAAAGCCACCGGAATGCGGATCGCTAGCAGGGCGAAGAGCGCGACGATGCCGAGAAAGCCGAGAAGGGAATTGGACATGTCAGGCCTCCGTCTTGACAGGATCGGAGGCGGGAAGCGGCGCGCCACATGCCAGCTCGACCACCCGCAGGGCCTGGCTGATGCAGGTGATGACGCACAGGGCGACTGCCGCATACTGGAACGGCGCCTTGGGCAGGAAGAGGATATTGGTCGAGAGATTCAGCATGTTGGAGAGCTTCGACGATTCCCAGAGCTGCCAGGCCAGCAGCGCGAAGACGACCGCGCCGATGATGTTGCCGAGGATGATGAAGAGCCGGTTCAGGTCCGGCGAGAAATAGTCTTCCAGCAGATCGACGGCGACATTGCCGCCGATCCGGTCGCAGTAGGGAATGCCGCCGAAGACCATCAGGACGAAGGCCATCTGGACAAGGTCCGGCGAACCGCGCAGCGGCGCGCCGAACAGGCGGCCGACGACATCCACGAGGATGACCGCCAGGCCGGCGAACAGAGCGGCCCCGCCGAAGACCGCTGAAATGTTGATGAAGATATCGGCGATCTTTCTGGCGAGGCGCAGCATCTGTCGGCTCAATTGCCTTGCATGGCCTTGAAGGCGGCTTCACCGCCGACCTCGGCGATCACCCGGTCGCGAAGGCCGAGCGTGACGTCGTCGAAGGGCTTGCTCTCCTCGGCGGTGAGGTCGATCACGGTCTTGCCGGGCGTGTTCCTCAGACGATCCAGCGTCTTGACCGCCAGCGCATTCCAGCCCGCCTCGCCCTTTGCGGAGAGCTCGACGCCCGAATTGTCGTCGATCGCCTTCTTCTGCGCGTCGGTCAGGCTGTCATATTTGGCCTGGCTCATCGTCAGGAAGAAGCTCACGCTGCCGAGCTTCGGGCCGGTGATGAAGACATTGGCGACCTCGTCGAACTTGAAGTCGTTGATCGCGCTGGCGCCGGTGATGGTGCCGTCGATCAGTCCGGTCTGAAGCGCATTATAGGTCTCGGCCGCGCCCATCTGCACCGGCGTCGCGCCGAGCGCCTCGATCACCTCGCCCGGCACGGAACCGGAGACGCGGATCTTCAGCCCCTTCAGGTCTTCCGGCTTGCGGATTTCCTTGTTGCGCATGATGAAGACGTTCGGCTCGGCCGTCCACACGGCGAGCGGCTTGGTGCCGGGGAACTCCGGCTTCAGATGATCCTCAAAGGCGCGCCAGAAGGCCTCGTAGCCCTTGCCGAGTTCCGGGAAGCCGCCCGGCAGTTCGAGCATCATGGTCTTGCGGAACTGCGCCGACGTGTAGCCGGTCACGCCCCAGACGATGTCGGCCACGCCGTTGAGCACGCGGACATATTGCTCCGTCGGCCCGGCGCCTAGTTCGCCGCCATGATAGACCTGAATGGTGAGATCGCCATTGGTGTCGTTCTTGACCGCCGCCACCAGCGGATCGACCACCGATGCGTTCACGATATGCGTGGGCGGAACGAAATTCGCCAGTTTGAGCACGGTTTCCGCCTGAGCCGATGCGGCCGCGAAAACAACCGGCAAGGCGAGAAGCCCGGCCGCAATACGATTGATAAATTTCTGCACCACTTCCTCCCTAATACAGAAACGCTGCCGACCCGACGCCGCGCTTCACCTCTCTGAATTCGGATACAAACGACCAGCAGCGATACGCGCAGATTAATGCAGCAATGGGCTGATGGCTATAGGAAATACAGCACCTTCAGACAGAACTGCACACATTGCTGACGCCCCTCAATGATGCATATTGTATCCCAAACGATGATCGCACACGCGGAAAGGCGGACGCCTGCCCTGTAGCGATGCGCGTCTGCAAACAAAAGGGCCGCGCGAGCGGCCCTTCCTCCTCCATCGTCCATGGCGACGAGTCACTCTATGAGTTCGTCAGCCTCGTCGATCAGGGTCGGCGGTAGTTCGATGCCCAGTTCCTTAGCCGCCTTGAGGTTGATGAGGAGCGGACTCTTGAAGCCGCGCTCGACCGGTATGTCGGCCGGCTTCTCGCCCTTGAGAATCCGCTCGATCACGAAAGCCATGGCCGGCCAGCCGCGCTCGAAGGGCGGCGTATAGGCAGCGAGCCCGCCGGCCTTCGGAATGGAGGACTGCACACTGACGGCGGCCAGCCCGTATTTCGAGGCAAGCTCGGCGATCGTCTTCGCATTGCCGTTGAAGAGTTCGTGCGGACCGACGACGAAGCCGCCGCAACCCTCATCGCGCATGGCCGAGATCGACGTTTCGAACGCGTCGAGGCTCAGCGTCTCATGCACCTTCACCTCGACATTCATGAGCTTGCCGGCGATTTCCAGTTCCTGACGCGTCGGAATGGCGGGCGGATAGGTCGGGTTGTAGAGATGCCCAACGCATTTCAGGTCGGGCATCGCCAGCTTGAGCAGCCGCACCTGCAGCACCTGCGCCGGCGGTTCGTATGTGAAGCCGGTGAAATTGGTGCCGCTGCTGCGGAACGACTTGACGATGCCGGTTTCCTGGGGTGCTGCGGACCAGAACACGACCGGCGTCTGCGTCTCCTTCGTCGCCTCCTTGATGGCGATATGCGCATTCGTCATCAGCGACAGGATGACGTCCGGCTTCCATTCCACCAGTTCGCCGGCGAGCCGTGGCATCGCCTCCAGATCGCGCTCGCCCGCCTTTTCCTCATAGACGACGTTCTCGCCCTCCTTGTAGCCAAGCTCCGCGAGCGCGGCCTTGACGAGCTTCGCGCCGCCCGGCGCGGCATAGGTGATGATGCCGATCCTGTGGGCCTTGCCGTCCTTGGGCGCGGCAAGCTCCGCGCCTTGCGCGAAGGCCATCGTCGCCGTCGCCAGCAGCGCCAGGCTGCCTGCCAACAATCTCTTGAACACTGAATTCCTCCTCGTCGTCGAAACGCCACCACCGCGCAGGGAGGATCGACGTTCCGACAATGGAGATCAACGGAACTCAGCCGTAATTCCGCATAGCGGAATTATTTTTCCGCTGGCGTCAGTCTGGCAAGCTGCTCTGCCCGCACGCGATGCCCGGCCATATCGGCTATGGCAGCCTCGACCGCGAAGGCGCCCAGCCGATCGAGCGGCATGGCGAAGCCACCTGCAAAGGCAGCGCCGACGCGGATCAGCCGCAGGGCCATCCACACGCGACAGCCGGCCCAGGCCGCGCGCAGGAAGCTGTCGGCGCCGGCCTCGGCGCGGGCGCGGTCATCGCGCAAGCCATTGAAGTCGGCGGCAAGCTTTTCGAGATCGGCCGCGACGCTACGGGCATGGCCTGCCAGGGCGGGGTCTGCCAGCCGCGCTTCCTCTTCCAGCCGCGCGAGGAATGCGGCAAGCCCCTTGCCTTCCTCCGCCCACAGGCGGCGATGCAGCAGGTCGAGCGCCTGCATGCCCGTCGTGCCCTCGAAGATAGACAGGATGCGTGTATCGCGCAGGATCTGCTCTGCCGGCCATTCGCGTGTATAGCCTGCTCCGCCGAGAATCTGGATCGCCCCGCTGGCGGCGGAAAAACCGGATTCGGCACCGAAATTCTTCGCAAGCGGCAGCATCCAGGCAACGAGCGATGTTGTCTCGGCATCGCCTGTCGCTTCAGCCAGATCCATCAGGACGGCAAGCTCCAGCGTGAAGGCCAGCGCGATCAGCGTGTCGCTCTCGACCGCATAGAGCTGCCGACGAACATCCGGATGCTTGACGATCGTCACCGGCGGCTCATCGGGACGACCGCCCTGCCGGCGTTCATGTGCATAGCGATTGGCGATCTCGGCGGCGGCGGATGCCGCGCCGGCGCCCTGCCCCGCCGTCAGCAGACGCATCCGCTCGATCATGACGAAGAGCTGCGCGAGACCGCGGCCCTCCTGGCCGATCAGCATGCCTTCCGCGTCGTCGAAGCGCATGACGCAGGTGGGCGAGCCATGCAGGCCGAGCTTTTCCTCGATACGCTCGATGGTGATCTCGTTGCGCGCGCCGTCCTCGCGCACGGAGGGAACGAGGAAAAGGCTGAGGCCGCGCGTGCCCGGTGCGGCGCCCGGCGTGCGGGCGAGCAGCAAATGGCCGATGCGGTCGGTCAGGTCGTGATCGCCGAAGGATATCCAGCATTTCTGGCCGGTGATCTTCCAGCGCTCGCCGTCCGGCTCTGCGCGGGTGCGAATGCGGCCGACATCGGAACCGGCATCGGGTTCGGAAATGCAGATCGTGGCGCTCCACTCGCCCGATGCAAGGCGCGGCACCCATTCCTCGCGCATGGCCTCGGTGCCGAACTTGCGCAGCACGAAGGCGGCCGAGCGCGTCGCGCCGCACACCATGACGAAGGCCGGACAAGCGCGGTCGAACAGCATCTGGACCGCCGCCTGCACCGCCACCGGCAGGCCCTGCCCGTGCGAATCCTCCGGCAGATCGGCGGCGATCCAGCCGGCCTCGGCATAGGCGTTCCACGCCTCCTTGTAGCCGGGCGGACAGATGACGCGTCCGTCCACCAGCCGCGCACCGATACGATCGGAATCGGCGTTGAGCGGCGCGATGGCCTCCTCCGCCTGCACGGCAGCCTGACCGAGGATCATGTCGAGAAGATCATCATCGACACCATGGCCGACCTCGACGAGCGCCGCCCATGCCGCCGACGTCCGCAGCATCATCGCCGAGAGTTCAGCCTGGCGCGTATAGGTCAGCATGAAATGTTCTCCATCATAACAATTCAACTGCGCTTCTTTCGCCTGTCGCGCATCCTCGCGCAAGTCATCCTTGGCAGGCACGGTCGCATTGTCCGCAAGCCGACCCGTTTATTGTTTGCCATCCAGTGAACTTTCATGCATAGTTCACCGAATGGAGACCTATGCAACGCCACTCGATGCTGCCTTCCACGCTCTCGCCGACCCGACCAGACGCGCCGTCGTCAGCCGGCTGACGCGGAGCCCCGCCCGGGTGAAGGAATTGGCCGAGCCCTTCGACATGGGGCTGCCGGCCTTCCTGAAGCACCTGCGGGTTCTGGAGAATAGCGGGCTCATCGCCACCGAGAAGGTCGGGCGCGTCCGCACTTGCAGGGTGAGAATCGAGCGGCTGGCCGAAGTCGAGTCATGGCTTGCCGCGCAACGCGCGCTCTGGCTGGCCATGACGGACCGGCTTGCCGACTATGTGGAAACGCAAATGCCCGACGACGGGAAAAAGGACACCGGAAATGACGAATGAAAGCAGCGAACTGACGATCTCACGGTTCATCAATGCCGCCCCGGCCAAGGTCTGGCGGGCATGGAGCAGGCCCGAACATCTGGCGCAATGGTGGATACCGCATCCGATCGAATGCGAGGTCGTCAAGCTCGACCTTCAGCCGGGCGGCGGTTTCGAGACACGGATGCGCGAAGGCGGCGGCGCATTCCAGCCGCATGTCGAGGGCTGTTTCCTGGATATCGCTCCGGAACGGCACCTCGTCTTCACCACGGCGCTTGCGGAGGGCTGGAAGCCGATCGAGCCCTGGCTCGCATTGACGGCGATCATCAGCTTCGACGCCGAAGGACAGGGCACGCGCTATTCGGCGCGCGTGCTGCACAAGAGCCCGGCCGACAGCCGCAAGCATGACGAGATGGGTTTCCAGGAAGGCTGGGGCACCACGATCGACCAGCTCGCGGCTTTCGTGGCGCGCCTGGAATAGTTCCTAGCCCGCAGACCCCATCTTGCCGGGATTCATGATGCCCTGCGGGTCGAGCGCGGCCTTGATGCGCTTCATCACGTCCACCGCCGCGCCATGCTCGCGGCGCAGGAACTTGATCTTGCCCATGCCGATGCCGTGCTCGCCGCTGGTCGTGCCGCCCACGGCAAGAGCCCGCTCGATCTGGAGATCGACCAGCCGCTCGGCTTCCGCCAACTCGCGTTCGCTGTTCGGATCGACCTGATAGGCGACGTGATAGTTGCCGTCGCCGACATGACCGATGATCTGGCCGGTGAGGAAGGAGCCTTCTATATCGATGCGCGCGGCCTCGATGGCCTCCGCCAGTTGCGAGATCGGCACGCAGATGTCGCTGGTGTAGAGCTCGCAGCCGGGACGGCCTGCCTTCGTCGCCCAGTAGAGATCGTGGCGCGCCTGCCAGAGCTTGTTGCGCTCTTCAGCGTCGGTGGTCCAGGCGAAGCCGGCGCCGCCATGGTCCTTGACGATTTCCTCGACGAGCTGCGCCTGTTCGGCAACCCAAGCCTGGGTGCCGTGGAACTCGAAGAAGAGCGTCGGCGCAGAGGTCAGCGACAGTTTGGAATAGGCGTTGACATTGGCGATGGCGACCTCGTCGACGAATTCGACGCGCGCGACCGGGATGCCATACTGGATCGTGGCGATGACGGCCTCGACCGCGCCGCGCACGCTGCCGAAGGCGCAGATCGCCGAGGAGACATGTTCCGGGATCGGATGCAGCTTCACCGTCAGCTCGGTGATGATGCCCAGCGTGCCTTCCGCCCCGACGAAGAGGTGGGTGAGGTCGTAGCCGGTGGACGACTTTCGCGCCCGCGAGCCGGTGCGGATCAGTTCGCCGTCGGGCGTGACGACCTTCAGGCCCATCACATTTTCACGCATCGTGCCGTAACGCACCGCCGTGGTGCCGCTGCCGCGCGTGGAAGCCATGCCGCCCAGCGATGCGTCGGCGCCCGGATCGACCGGGAACATGAAGCCGGCATCGCGCAGCTCGGTGTTAAGCTGCTTGCGCGTTACGCCCGGCTGGACGACCGCCACCGCATCCTCGGGACTGATCTCGATGATGCGGTTCATGTCGCGCGTGTCGATGGTGATGCCGCCATTGACCGGGATGATATGGCCTTCCATCGAAGAACCTGCGCCGAACGGCGTGACGGGCACGCCATGGGCGGCGCAGACGCGTACGATTGCCTGGACATCTTCCTCGCTGGTCGGAAATGCCACCGCGTCCGGCAGGACGGGCGCCAGCCGCGACGTGTCGTGGCTGTGATGCTCGCGCACCGCATTCGAGGTGACGATGCGCTCTCCCAGCTTCTCCTTCAGCTCGGCAATCGCCGCAGCGACGGCATCAGACATAATGCTTGTCCTCTGCCGGGTCGGCTTCCGGCGCGCGGTAGGGATATTTCGACGCCGCCAGTTCCTTGCAGGTGATGAATTCCAGCAGCGCCGGCACGCCGGCCTCGGTCTGGGCGATGGCCCGCTTGATCGCCGGAATGATCTCCGACGGATCGGTCACGCGCTCGCCATAGCCGCCTAGCGCCTTGGCGAAATCGGCATAATTGCCCGAAATGTCGGTCGAGCGGTATTTCTCGGTCGAGACGCCCATGATCGGCAGTTCCATCGCCATGGAGAAGTTGTTGAGCAGGATGGACAGAATCGGGATGCGCTCGCGCACCGCCGTCTCGAAATCCATGCCGGTGAAGCCGATGGCCGCGTCACCCCAGACGTTGATGCACAGCTTGCCGGGATGAGCGATCTTGGCGCCCATTGCGAGGCCGAGGCCGTAGCCGAGCTGGGTGGTCTTGCCCCAGCCGATATAGGTGAGCGGCTCCGTCGAGACCCAGAAGGGCGCCAGCTGGTCGCGCGGGCTGCCGGCATCGTGGGTGATGATCGTATTGGCGACATCCACCGTCTTCTGCAGGTCCCACAGCACGCGGTAAGGCGTCATCGGGTTTTCGTTGGAGGTCAGCTTGGGCATCCACTCCTTGAGCCAGCTTGCACGCACGCCGGCGATCTCGTCGGCCGGGCCGGTCCAGGCGCGCTGCGCCACCTTGCGGCGGTCGAGGCGTTCCAGAACCGCGTCGAGGGTGAGCGCGGCATCGCCGATAAGCGCGACCTCCGCTTCATAGTCCTTGTTGACATGCGCGGGATCGAGCGTGGCGTGGATCACCTTCTTCGCCGGCGGCATCTGCACGGCAAAGGAGCTTTCGGTGAAGGAGCAGCCGATGCCGAAGATCAGGTCGGCCTTGTCGAGAAAATGCCGTACGGTCTTGGGAATTGCATTGCCGCCCGAGCCCAGCGCCAGCGGATGGTCCTCGGGGAAGGCGCTCTTGCCTTCCAGGCTGGTGCAGACCGGAATGGCCAGTCGCTCGGCCAGCGCCCTCAATTGCGGCCATGCGCGCGCATAATGCACGCCCTGCCCCGCATAGATGACCGGCCGCTTCGCGGCGAGCAGCATCTCGACTGCCTCGTCCACGGCCGAAGGCTCGGGGCCGAAGCGGGTCGCCAGAACCGGCCGATAGTCCAGCGGCTCCGGCACGTCCTGGTCCCAGATGTCGTTGGGGATCTCGACGATCACCGGGCCGCCGCGGCCATTGCGCAGCTGGGTGAAGGCGCGCCGGAAGATCGCCGGGATGTCGGCCGGCACGTTGATCGGCTCGGCCGACTTCGACACGTCGCGCATGGAGATGGACGAGTTGAAGTTGGGGCTGACGTGGGCGAGCTTGCGCGGATAGCCGCCCGGCATGACCAGCACCGGCACGGATTCGGCATAGGCCTGCGCCACCGCGCCATATGAATTTTCCGCGCCCGGGCCGAGCTGCATCACGAAGACGCCGATCTTCTTGCCCGAGGAGAGACGCGATACCGCATCGGCCATGTGCAGTCCGATACGTTCCTGCCGCACGATGATCGGCCGTATATCCGCAACCGCGGCATGTTCCAGTACGTGATTGACCGGATAGCCGAAGACAATTTCCACGCCTTCGCGCTTCAGGATTTCCGCGATCGCGTCGCCGACTTTCATGATGTGAATACCCCCACTCGGATTGCATGCGGCCATCGCCAGCGGAGCGTGACAGGCAGGAAATATCGACACGCCGCCGAGCAGCGTTTCGTCGAGCATTTCCCCTGCACCACCTCCCAGGCGGACCTTCGCCATCGCTTATAGTTTGTATGCACAAGGGCGTCCACCGGCAGCACCCGGCGACATTGCGTAATGGTTGACGAAGACATGCCTGTGTCCGCGACCGATGGTCCAGCCTGGGCGAATGGATGGTAAACGCCTTGTGTATGAGCGTTTTGTATGGTGATAGTAGGGTTGAAGGGTTGAAGCCGGGGCGGAGGAATGGCAAGCCGGCAACCCCCATTGTAGGAGGAACTGATGTATACACGGTCTTTGACTGCGCTGGCGCTTGGGGTCTCTCTGCTGGCCGGCGGCAGTGCGTTCGCACAGGAAACCAAGCTCACGCTGGCGCACTGGGTGCCGCCGACGCATCCGCTGCAGAAGCTCGGCATGGAGCCGTGGGCGAAATCGATCAGCGACGCGACCGACGGGCGCGTGACGATCGAGATATTCCCCGCCCAGCAGCTCGGCGCCGCGGCCGACCATTACGACATGGCGCGCGACGGCATCGCCGATATCAGCTTCATCAATCCGGGCTACCAGCCGGGCCGCTTCCCGATCATGGCCGCGGCGGAACTGCCGTTCCATTTCGCCAATGCCAAGGCCGGCATGAGCGCGCTCACGGAATGGTACAAGCAATATGCCGAGCAGGAGATGTCGGACGTCTATTTCTGCATGGCGCTGTCGCATCATCCGGGCACCTTCCATGGCAAGAGCCAGATCCTCGTTCCCGAGGATGTGCGCGGCAAGGCTGTTCGCCCGGCCAACGGCACGGAAGCGCGCTTCGTCTCCAGCCTGGGCGGCACCTCGGTGCAGGTCTCGGCCGCCGAAATGCGCGACGTGATCGCCAATGGCACCGCCGACATGACGCAGTCGCCCTGGGAGTCGCTCTACATCTTCGGCGTCGCCGATCTCGTGACGCACCATCTCGACGTGCCGCTCTATGCCTCGATCAACGCCTTCGTGATCAACAAGGACAAGCTGGCCGCGATGCCGGAAGGCGACCGCAAGGTCGTCGAGGACCATTGCACGCCCGAATGGGCCGAGAAGATGTCGTCCGGCTGGGCCGACGTGGAAGCAGGTGGACGCGACAAGCTCGCAGCCGATTCCAAGCACGTCTTCCACAAGCCCAATGACGAACAGCTCAAGCTGTGGAAGGATGCGGCGGCACCTCTTACCGATGAGTGGAAGAAGTCGGTAAGTGGCAAGGGGCTCGATGCCGATGCGATCTACAACAGTCTCGTCGAGACGTTGAAGAAGTACAACTCATTCGCCGGCTAGGCGGGTTTATGTTCCAAAGGAGGATCTGAACAATGAAAATAAAGGCTCTGATGGCTTCGGCCGCATTCGTCGCCTGCGCGGCGAGCACCGGACATGCCGCTGAAGTCGAGATGACGCTGTCGCATTGGGTGCCGCCAACGCACGCCTTGCAGCCGACCGGCATGGTGCCGTGGGCGGAGTCAATCAAGCAGGCATCCAACGGGCGCATCGAGATCACGATCTACCCCGCTTCGCAGCTTGGTGCCGCGCCGGACCATTACGACATGGCCCGCGACGGTGTGGTCGACATCGCCTTCATCAATCCGGGCTACCAGCCGGGCCGTTTCCCGATCGTCGCAGCGGGCGAAATCCCCTTCACGATCGCCAATGGCAAGAGCGGTTCGCGCGCCTATGACGAGTGGTATCGCCAGTATGCCGACAAGGAGATGGGCGATGTTTATTACTGCATGGCGCATCTTCACGATCCGGGCACGCTGCACGGCACCAAAGGCCCGATCCAGAAGCCTTCGGACCTGAACGGCAAGAAGATCCGTCCGGCTCACGGCACGATGGCCCGCATGATCAGTGCCCTGGGCGCCGGCTCCGTGCAGGTTCCCGCCGGCGAGATGCGTGACCTGATCACCAGCGGCGGCGCCGACATGACCGCCTCGCCGTGGAACTCGATCTACACGTTCGGACTTGGCGATGTGACCACGCATCACCTCGACATGCCCTTCTACGTTACGACTTTCGCCTTCGTCATGAACAAGGCCAAGATCGACGGGCTTTCGGCCGAAGACCGCAAGGTCATCGACGATCACTGCACGCCGGAATGGGCGGAAAAGATGGCTTCGGGCTGGGCTGACGCCGAGTTCGCGGGCCGCCAGAAGATGGTCGATGCCGGCCACACCATGTACAAGCCGACCGCTGAGGAAACCCAGCAGTGGAAGGACGCCACCTCTTCGCTTCAGGGCGAGTGGGCAAAGGCTGCAAGCGCCAAGGGCATTGACGCCGAGGCCGCCTGGAAGAGCCTTGAAGAGACGTTGGTGAAGTACGACGCCGACGTGAAGTAAGGAAACCGACCAACGACACGGTATCGTGGACAGGCGCTTAACGGCGCCTGTCTGCTTTCGCGGGGAAACCCGCAACCGGGGACACCACCATGACACGAATATTGCAACGCTTCTGCGACATCGTCGATCTCGTGGCAGGCTTCCTGCTCGGAGTTGTGACACTGCTGATCGTCGCCTCGACCGTCGCCCGCTACTTCTTCGCCTACGCAATTCCCGACGCTTTCGACCTTTCGCGCTACCTGATCGGCGCCTGCCTGATGTGGGGCTACGCTTCCATCGGCCTGCGTGGCGGCCATATCGCCGTGGATGCGCTCTGGGAGATTTCGGGGGCGCGGGCCCGCAAGGTGATCGACTTCATCGCCTGGGCGCTCCTGCTCTTCTTCACCGTATTGCTGACCTACCAGATGTTCTTCCGTCTTCGCAGCGCCTATCTCAGCAATGAGGCGACCTTCGACCTGCGCCTGCCGGCATGGCCATTCATTGCGCTCATCTGGGTCGGATGTGCCGTCAGTATCGTCACGATCACGGCTTCCGTCATTCTCAATCGAAAACAGATTCCCCTCGAGGAAGCCGCCGAGGAGCAGGGCCTATGAGTACCGCAGACTGGGTCGCAATTCTCGGCTTCGTCGCCATGTTCGTGCTGATGGGACTGCGCGTTCCCCTCGGCGTGGCGATGGGACTGGTGGGCGTGTTCGGCTTCGCCATGATCCGCGGCATCCAGCCGGCGCTCAACCTTCTCACCACGTCGCCGATCCGCGTCATTACCGACTTCAACCTCAGCCTCGTGCCCTTCTTCGTGCTGATGGGTGTTTTCGCGACCAATTCGGGCATGTCGCGCGAACTCTTCCGCACCGGCAATGCCTGGCTGGGGCAATTCAGGGGCGGCATGGCGCTGGCGACGATCTCGGCCTGCGCCGGCTTCGCCGCCATCTGCGGCAGCTCCATCGCCACCGCCGCGACGATGACTAAGATCGCGCTGCCTGAAATGCGCAAGGTCGACTATGACGACGCCACCTCGACCGGCGTCATCGCGGCCGGCGGCACGCTGGGCATCCTGATCCCGCCGTCGGTCATCATGGTGGTCTACGCCTTCCTGACCGAATCCGATGTGGGCCAGCTCTTCATTGCCGGCATCATACCCGGCATCATGGCCACCATCATGTACATGATCACGGTGCTGGTTGCCCACGGCAAGCGGCTGCCGCCTGGCCGCAAGTTCGATATCCGCGAGGCATTCTCCTCGCTCAAGGATGTCTGGGCAATCCTGGTGCTGTTCGTCGCCATCATCGGCTCGATCTATATGGGCCTGGCGACGCCCACAGAAGCGGCCGCCGTCGGTGCTTTCCTCACGCTGGTGATCGGCGTGCTGCGCGGGCGCCTGTCGCGCAAGCAGATCATGGACAGCCTGGTGGAGGCGCTGCGCACCTCGGTGGTGCTCTTCTCGGTGCTGATCGGTGCGATGCTGTTCGGCTACTTCCTGGCCATCACCCAGACGCCGCAGAAGCTCACCGCCTTCATGGTGGCGCTCGACCTCGGAGCTTATGGCACGCTCGCACTGATCCTGCTCGCGTTCTTCATCGCCGGCGCGCTGATGGACGAGATGGCCATGATCATCCTGATGGTGCCGATCGTGTTCCCGGTCGTGACCCATCTCGGCTTCGACCCGATCTGGTTCGGCATCATCATCGTGACGGCCTGCCAGCTCGGCATGATCTGCCCGCCGGTCGGCATCAACGTCTTCGTCATCAACTCGATCGCGAAAGACGTGAAGCTGACGACGATCTATGGCGGCGTGATGCCCTTCATCCTGACGGACATCATCCGCATGATCCTGCTGATCATCTTCCCGGCCATCGCGCTATGGCTGCCGATGACCATGCGCGGGGGCTGACATGCAGCCCCCTGCCCTGCGCTTCGTCTGCGAGCTGGAAGTCCAGCTCGCAGAACCGTTGGAGCGGGGCCCTGCTCCGGGCGGCCGCGCCCGCATCATCCCGATCGTCGGTGGCTCCGTCACCGGCGATCGGATTTCCGGAAAGCTGCTGCATCTCGGCGCGGACTGGCAGACCGTCTTCGACGAGGGCCATGCGGAACTCGACACGCGCTATGCCATCGAGACACATGACGGCGCATTGATCGATGTGCGAAACTTCGGCTACCGGCATGGCCCGGTCGAGGTGATCGCCCGGCTCGCGGCAGGCGAAGCTGTCGACCCTTCTCTCTACTACATGCGCACCTGGCCGCGGCTTCATTGCGGCGATCCCCGCTATGCCTGGGTCAACCGGACCGTCTTCGTCGGCTCCGGCCAGCGCCTGCCGGATGCCGTGCGCATCGGCTTCTTCGAAGTTCTCTGAGCAATTCCAGCAAAAGTGCGAAGCGGTTTTGCGTCAGGAATTGCGTAAAAACAAAAAGTTAGAGCATTTCCGTGATTCTATGAAAAGCAGAAATGCTCTGACTACCGCAGCAGGCCATCGAGGATCGGCATGCTGAAGACCGCCGCCGCCGCGATCATCGCGTAGCAGATGCGGCGGAAAGTCAGCTCGCTCGCCATGCCGAACATCCGGCTGCCCAGCCAGACACCAATGGCGTAGAGCGGTGCCATGCAGGCTGCGAGAATGAGGACCTCGGCCGTGACCAGGCCGCTCCAGACATAGCCGACCGCCGACAGCACGGTGGAAATGGCGAAATAGAGGATGAAGTTCGCGCGCATGACGATTGCGGAGACGGCACCGCCGAGCCAGTAGGCGATGACCGGCGGACCGCCGATCTGGGCGATGCCCGTCAGCAGGCCCGAGACCGCACCTACGGCGATCGTCACCGGCGGCTTCGGCTGATTGCGATAGCGCCATCCCGACATCAGCAAGGCCAGAAGCAGGATCACGATCGCAACGATCGACCAGCGGATGATGAGCGGATCGAGACGGCTGAGCAGCCAGACGCCCGTCGGCACGCCCATGAGCGCGCCAAGGGCCATGCGCGCGACGTCCGTGCGGTTGGCGAGCCGCGCCGCGGGCGCGACCAGACCCAGCGTCGTGATGCCGTCGACCACGAGCAGAAGCGGAACGGCGACCAGCGGCCCCACGGCTGTGCTGGCCAACGGCACGAAGATCAGCGCCGAGCCGAAGCCGGAAAATCCCCGCGCCAGCCCCGCGGCCGCGGCGGAGAACAGGAGGAAGACCAGTGATGGAATGTCGACGGGGAGGGACAGCATGACCTCATGGACAAGGATTGAGGCGCGCAGACAAGGCCGATTACGGCCATTTAACTGCTTTCATTGCGCCGGATGGCTTCCTCGCGCCTCGAGTTAGCCCCCTCCATCATGCACGAAAGGCCGCCGGATCGCTCCGGCGGCCTTTCGTGTTTCGTCTCAGACCGTTCAGCCGACGAGGCTGATCGTCTTGGTCTCGAGATAGTTGTCGAGGCCTTCGATGCCGCCTTCGCGGCCGATGCCCGACTCCTTGAAGCCGCCGAAGGGCAGCGTCGGATCAACGATCATGCCATTGACCGTGACGTTGCCGGCGCGAATGCGGCGCGCGACCGCATAGGCCTTGTCCTCATCGGCCGAATAGACCGAGGCGTTAAGGCCGTAGGGCGAATTGTTCGCCTTGCGGACCGCATCTTCCTCGTCGGTGTAGGTGATGACCGAAACGACGGGGCCGAAGATCTCTTCCTGCGCGATCTTCATGTCGGGCTGCACGTCGGTGAAGACCGTCGGCTCGATGAAGTAGCCCTTGTCGAGACCCTGCGGGCGACCGCCGCCGATGGCGATGGTGGCGCCTTCATTGCGGCCGGCCTCGATATAGCCCTGCACGCGGGAGAGCTGGCGCGCCATTGTGAGCGGACCCATCTGGGTCGCCGGGTCCATCGGGTCGCCGACCTTGATGCCCGAAACGATGCCGAGATAGATGTCCAGGAACTCCTGCTTGCGGCTCTCCGGCACGAGAATGCGGGTCAGCGAGAAGCAGACCTGGCCGGTGATCGGCATGGAATAAGGCACGATGCTGGCCATAGCGGCCTTGAAGTCCGCATCCGGCAGCAGCACGGCGGCCGACTTGCCGCCCAGTTCCAGGCTGACGCGGGCCAGACGCTCGGCGCAGACGGCGGCAATGTGCTTGCCGGCCGCGGTCGAGCCGGTGAAGGCCACCTTGTCGATGCCCTTGTGGCGGACGAGATAGTCGCCGCCCTCACGGCCGGCCGGCACGAGGTTGAACACGCCTTCCGGCAGGCCGGCGGCCTCGATCGCCTCGGCGAGGATATAGGCCTCGAGCGGCGTCTCGGGCGACGGCTTGGACACGAAGGTGCAGCCGGAAGCCAGGCCGGCGGCGATCTTGTAGCTCAGCAGAACCATCGGCGCGTTCCACGGCGTGATCGCTGCGCAGACGCCGACCGGCTCCTTGACCACACGAGCGCGGCCGCCATCGGCGCGCTTGCGCTCGTCGACGAAGGGATAGGTCTCGATCAGGTCGGCGAAGTAGTTGAAGAGCTGCGGGTTCTGGCCGACGAGCTTCTTGGTGAGCCCGATCGGCGCGCCGACCTGCGTGGTCCAGGCGGTCGCGATATCGTCCAGGCGCTCGGTCAGGACCGCGGCGATCTTGCGCAGATAGCGGGCACGCTCCGAAGGAGCCATGCGCGGCCAGGGACCGTTGTCGAAGGCATCGCGCGCGGCGGAGACGGCGCGGTCGATATCGGCCTGACCGGCTTCGGGATAGCGAATGATCACTTTCTCGGTGACGGGCGACACCACGTCGAGCTTCTGGCGGGAGATCGGCTCCAGCCAGCGGCCGCCGATGAAGAATTTCTCGGGCGCCTTTGGCTGAGCGGCAACCGGCTTTGTCATCACGTTCATGGGTTTTTCCTCCTTTTGCAGGACAACTTCCAAAAGTCGCGGCCCCTTCATGGACAGAAGGTTCCGTAGTTGAGGTGCGAGATCCGCACCCTTTTCGCAGCGCTCGGCATGACAGCCCTGCGCTTTGGCAATGGCGACGAAATCCACATGGCCGATGTCGACGCCGGAAACACGCTCGGCATTGGTCTTGTCGGCAATACCCTTCAGCGCAGCATAGCCGCCATTGTTCAGGATCACCACCAGCAGGTCCGCGTCATATTCGGCCGCCGACCACAGGGACTGGATCGCGTAGAGGCTCGATCCGTCGCCCATGATGGAAATGATCGGCTTGTCCGGCTTGGTCAGAGCCGCGCCGACCGCCGCCGGCAGTCCATAGCCCAGACCGCCGCTGGCGGTGGCGAAGAAGCCGCCTGCCCGCTCGATCGGGAAATGGTCGTGCAGGTCGCCGCGCGCGCTCGGCGCTTCCTCCACGACGATGCTGTCGGGAGAGCGCAGGTCGGTCAGCGTCTGGAACAGGTACGCATTGGTGATGCCTTCCGGCTGCGAGACCCGGGGGACGATGCGTGCGGGCACGTCGTTGCGCAGCGGCCGCTCGCGCACCCGCTCGCCGATCGCCTCGGCCGCGACGCGCAGGTTTGCCAGCGCCGCCATGCCCGTCACTGCGCCCGCGATCTGCTTGGGATCATCGGTGATGAGGCAAAGTTCCGCCCCGGCCGGCACATGGTCGCCACCGCCGGGGAAGTGATAGGTGAAGACCGGCGCGCCCATGACGAGCACGAAATCCGAGCCGGCGAGGCAATGCGACAGCTCCGGCTGGTGCGCCGGCAGGAAGCCGGCGAAGAGTGGGTGGCGCTCGGGGAAGCTGCAACGGGCCGAGAGCGGGCTGACCCAGACCTTGGCCTGGAGCCGCTCGGCGAGGCGCACGGTCGCGTTCCAGCCGCCGTCGATGTCGATGCCGGGGCCAGCCACGATGACCGGCGCGCGGGCGCGGTCGACGCGTTCCACGATACGGTCGAGCGCCGACGGATCGAGGCCCATCACCTCGCTGACATCGCGGTCGACGATCGGCTTCGCCGGCTTGTCCCAGTCGTCGAGCGGCACGGAGACAAGCACCGGCCCGCGCGGCGGCTGCATGGCGAGATAGTAGGCGCGCGCGATGGCCGCCGGCACATCTTCGGCCCTCGCGGGCTCCACCGCCCATTTCACATAGGGTTTCGGAAACTCGGTCGGCGCCTCGTTGAAGAGGAACGGATCATAGGGCAGCAGGTCGCGCACCTGCTGGCCGGTGGTGATGATGAGCGGCGTGCGGTTGCGGAAGGCGGTGTAGATATTGCCCAGCGCATGGCCGAGGCCGGCGGCCGAATGAAGGTTCACGAAGGCCGGCCTGTTGGTGACCTGCGCATAGGCGTCGGCCATGGCCACCACGATGGATTCCTGAAGCCCCAGCGCATAGGAGAAATCGGCCGGGACATTGACGAACATGGGCAGTTCGGTAGAGCCCGGATTGCCGAAGATCTTCGTCATGCCGTTGCGGCGCAGGAAATCGAACACCGCGTCGCCGACGGTCAAATTCTTCGCAATCGTGCCGAAATCGGCGGCCGGGTTCATCCGGTTCATAAGCAGACCTCCCTCGCCCGGCTGAATGACGCAACGTGCCGGGACATTCTTGCTGCCTCACCCTTACAGGCCACGCCTGAACAAGGAATTGATGAAATCCCAAAAAGCCATTAAATCAGCTTATGACTTTGGATGCACGTTCCGCCGCCGTCCTACTCGAATGCGCCAGACGCGGTAGCCTCGGCCGGGCGGCGAACGCCCTCAACATAACCCAGCCGGCGCTCAGCCGCACCCTGCGCCTGCTCGAGGAGGGCTATGGCGTACCGCTGTTCGACCGCACCACGCGCGGCGTGCGGCCCACCGTATTCGGCGAGGCGCTGCTGCCCTATGCGCAATTGCTGGTTTCCGAGATCGGCAACGCCAATGACGTGATCGCGCAGATGAAGGGGGCGAGCCGCGGCGTGGTGCGCGTCGGCGGCGTGGCCAGCGTGACAGGCGGCTTCCTGATCGGCGCGATCGCGGAGGCGCGCAGGAAACATCCGGATGTCCAGTTCCAGATCGTGGAGGAACTGGAGGACCTGTTGCTGGAAGCCCTGAAGGCGGGCGAAGTGGATATCGCCATATCGCCCGAGCCCTATGCCGATGACGAGATCACGCTGGCGACCACGGATGCGCTGCACGACACGGTATCGGCCTTCGCGCGCGCCAGCCATCCTCTCGCGCGGCAAGGCAGGGTCACGCTGGCGGAAACAGCGCATCAGGACTGGGCGCTGCCGCCCATCGGCACGCCGGTGGGTCGCGAATGGCTGCGGCGCTTCCACAACCATGCGATCGAGCCGAAGATGCCCTGCATCGTCTCGCGTTCCGTCCATGTCATCAAGACCGCCGTGGCGGCTGAGGACATATTGTGCTGGATGCCGCTGCCGCTGGTCGCGCCGGAGGTGGAACGCGGCGAATTCGTCCGTATCGACGTGCCCGATCTCGACTGGACGCGCGCCTTTCGCATCTATCGCCGGCGCAAGGGGCTGATGGCCCCCTCGGCCTCGATCCTCGTCCAGTCGATCCGGCGCATCGCAAAGACCTCCTAATTGGCATAAGGGGCAGGCCGCCGGTGGAAGCCATCGCCGGCAACAAGACCGGCGGGCTTCGACATAGAAGGGGTGGCGCAGAGCATTCAGTTGTATGCGCGGCACTTGCATGTGCTACCGAGCGCATTATGACAGCGATTGTATACCGCAGGCGGTGACCGCGTGAGAGGAGAATGCATGTCTGACAAACCCTGGGCAAACGCACCGATGCGCGCGGCGAAGTTCCTCAAGCAGGATCCGGAAATCTCGGTCGGCGCGGACGGCACGATCTATGTCGCCGAGCGCCACCCCCTGCCACCCTATCCTGTCCGCATCACCGATCCGCTGGCAGCCTTCGCAAAATCCGATCCGGATCGCGTCTTCCTGGCCGACCGGAAGACCGGCGGCGACTGGCGCAAGATCACCTATGGTGAGATGTTCGAGCGCGCGCGGCGCATCGGCCAATACCTGCTGGATGCCGGCCTCTCCGTAGACCGTCCGATCGCGATCCTCTCCGGCAACGACATCGAGCATGCCTCCATCGAACTCGGCGCGATGTATGCAGGTGTCGCCTGCGCCGTGATCTCGCCCACCTATTCGCTGGCGGGCGGCGACTATGCGCGGTTCCGCGATACGATCGAAGCCGTCACGCCCGGCATGATCTACGCCGCCGACGCCAGCGCATTCGCGCCGGCCATCAATGCGGTGGCGCCGGGCATCCCGTTCATCGCCGACACGGCGGATCATGGCGCGATCCCCTATGCCCGCCTGCTCGAAACCGAGCCGACCGCTGCGGTGGACGAGGCGAATGCGCGCATCACCGGCGACACGGTGGCGAAATTCCTCTTCACCTCGGGTTCGACCGGCAGCCCGAAGGCGGTGCCCAACACGCACCGCATGATCTGCGTCAATCAGGTGCAGACGCGCGAATCCTTCGCATTCCTCAAGGATGAGCCGCCGGTCATTCTCGACTGGGCGCCATGGAACCATACGGCAGGCGGCAACAAGGTCTTCTTCATGACCATGTTCAGCGGCGGCACGTTCCACATCGATGACGGCCGGCCCACGAAAGCGGATACGTGGAAGACGGTTCGCAATCTGAAAGAGGTTTCGCCGACCTGGTACTTCAACGTGCCGACCGGCTTCGATGCGCTGATCCCCTATCTCGAGGAAGACAAGGATCTGCGGGAGAACTTCTTCCGCGACCTCAAAATGCTCTGGTATGCGGGCGCATCGCTGTCGCAGCACTTGTGGGACGCGCTGGAGCGGCTCGCGGTGGAAACCACCGGCACGCGCATCGTCATCGGCACCGGGCTCGGCGCGACCGAGACGGCACCGGGCGCCATCTATTGCATCACGCCGCAGGAAAGCGCCGGCAATGTCGGGCTGCCGGTGCCGGGCGTGACGCTCAAGCTCGTGCCGATGGACGGCAAGCTCGATGCGCGGGTGAAGGGCCCCAACATCATGACCGGCTACTGGCGCCAGCCGGAACTGTCGGCCAAGGTGTTCGATGAAGAGGGCTTCTACTGCTTCGGCGACGCGCTGCTGCCGGTCGACCCGGATGATCTCACCAAGGGTTTCCGCTTCGACGGCCGCACGGCCGAGAACTTCAAGCTCGATACCGGCACCTGGGTGAACACCGGCGCGCTGCGCATGACGCTGATCGAGCATTTCGGCGACCTCGTACGCGAAGTGGCGATCACCGGCGCGGACAAGCCTTATCTCGGCGCGCTCTTCTTCCCCAAGGATCCGTCAAAGGTTAGCGATCCGGCTTTCAATGCCGCCCTGAAGGAAAAACTGACGGCGCTGGCGGCGAAATCCACCGGTTCGTCCAACCGCGTGCGCCGTCTGCTGATCGTGGCGGAACCGCCATCGATGGATGCCGGCGAACTGACCGACAAGGGCTCGCTCAATCAGCGCGCCGTGCTGCGCAACCGTGCCGAACTGGTGGATGAGCTCTATGCGGGATCGGACCGGGTGGTGGAGGCGGCGCGGGGCTGACACGCCTCGCCGCTGCCGAGCGGTCCACCGATCCACGGTCAGGGCGTATCCCAATCCCAGGAGCGGCCACGCCACCGCTTCTCGCCGACCTGGCAGTCATAGGGCGTTTCGGCGACGCGAATGAGCGGTTGCGCGCCCGCCGGTGCAACCGCGCCATATGACCAGGGGTCCGGCGTGAGGCCGGCAATCTCCATCACCAGCTTGCGCCGCACGGCTTCGGGAAAATTCTGCCAGTCATTGACCGGCACGACGAATGAGCCAGGGCCGCCGGTGACGCAGTGCTCATAATATCTGTCGAGGTCGGTAATATCGAAAGCGCTGCCCGACCCGCCGCGCGTCATCAGCGGCAAGCCGTTGATGACGATGCCACGCTCGACGATCTGGTCGCGCACGACATCCACCCATTCGCCCTGATTGTTCGGCCCGTCGCCGGACACGTCGATGACCCGCTTCGCGCCGCGAAAGGCCGATTCGGCGAAGAGGTCGTGCGCATAGCGCAGACCGCTGGAGATGGAGGTGCGCCGGGCGCTGTTGGGCGGATTGGCACTGATCTTCGCAGCCACCGCCTCCGCATCCGCGCGCGAGGCGATGACGGTCCACGGGACGATCAGATGTTGCGACCCCTCGCCCGCCCATTCGAAATAGGTGACGGCGATCTTGCCGTGCATCCCGTCGCCGATGGCATTCAGCACATGGTCATGCGTCAATGCCGCCGCATAACCCTCGCGCTGGATCTTCAGCTCGTCATAGGACATTGAGAGGGAGACATCGACGGCCAGCACGAGCTCGACGTCGACGGCTTCCTGTGCGTTGGCTGGAGGTGGCGCGAGCGCGGCAAGAACACTGGCTGCCAGCGCGGCGATGGTGACATTCACAAGGCGAAGGCTAGTGAATCGGCGTTCCATGGAAGAATGATGACGTCATTCAGGGACACTGCCTAGCAGCCGAAGGCGTCGTCGGTTCACGTTTTCGCGACTGGAAAAGCTGCCACCACATATGCTTCGTCCCTGAAACCGGCCGGCGTTGGGGACGATCCGGAACAGAGCTGCCGGCACGAAAACTAAAGCGCGTCGCGATCTTTCAGATTCGCTTCCCACGCTTTAGTTCCTTGTTTTTACGCACGTCTTTATCCCGAAACCGGTTCCCACTTTCGGGAGACATGCCCTAGCGGAAGCGTGCGCGGCCGCCGGTGATTTCGATCGCCTCGCCGCCGGTCAGCGCCTCGCGGTCGCCATTGGGCATGGTGACGAAGCAGCCATTGGGGCAGAACTGGATGGTTTCGCCAGCAGCGATCAGAAGTTCGGACTGCGTGCCGCCTTCCGTCACGACGATCGTGCGCGGCTCGCTGTCGGTATTGGTCGCGCTTGCCGCCAGCGATGTCGCCGTTCCGGCAAGGATCGCAGCAAAGGTCAAGGCAACTGTCTTCATTGCATTTCCGGTGTCGCCACCGCCTCTTCTTGCGCGGACGGATCGCCCGCGTTCGACAATCTTATACGGCCGCGAAGCTGAACCGCAACTGAACGGATCATTCGGCGTCCGACTTGCCGCGGGGCGGTCTCGGCCGCTTCGGTGCCTCGGCGGGTGGTTCGGGCTCCTCCGCCGGCGGTTCTGCTTCGGGTGGCGGCTCGGGATAAAATGCGCGCGGCGCATAGGGAATGACGATGTCCTCGGCCAGAAGCGCTTCGTAGACCGCCATGCGCAACGTGTTCTGTACACCGAGACCGCCGGTAATATCGGCCACGAAGACGCGTATCTCGAATTCGAGGCCGGTGTCGGCGATATTGGTGAAGATCACCGCCGGCTCGGGGTTGCGCAGGACCGAGGGGTGTCCCCGCGCCACGTCCAGCAGCAGCGCCTGCACGCGGCGCACGTCGCTGCCATAGGCGACGTTGATCTTCACCTCCACGCGGCCGAGCTTGTTGCGGTGCGTCCAGTTGCCGACGGCAGCGTTGATGAGTTCCGAATTCGGCAGGATCACGGTCTGGCGCTGAAACGTCTCGATCTCGGTCGCGCGCACGCTGATCTTCTTGACCGTGCCGCTGACGGAGCCTGCCACGATCCAATCGCCGGCCTTGAACGGCCGCTCCGCCAGCAGGATCAGGCCGGAGACGAAATTCTGGACGATGTTCTGCAGGCCGAAGCCGATGCCGAGCGACAGGCCGCCGGCCACCAGAGCGAGGCTCGACAGGTTGATGCCTGCCGCGGAAATGCCGATCAGCGCCGCGACTGCAAGGCCGGCATAGCCGACGACCGTGCGGATGGAATTGCGCACGCCGGCATCGACGCGGCCCCGCGCCATGACGGAGTCGTCGAGCCAGCCCTGGAACCAGCGGGTGAAGAAATAGCCGAAGATGAAGACGACGATGCCGGTGAAGATGCCGACCATGGAGATGGAGATGGAGCCGATGCGCACTTCCCGCACCACGCCGGCCACCCATGTGCCGATATCGCCCCACTGGAAGCCCCATTGCAGCAGGATGGGCGGGATGCCGATGGCAAGCACGAGCACGTAGATGACGATGCTGAGCGCCAGACCGACCTGGTCCTCCGCCGATTCATCGAGTTTCATCCGGTCGAGCAGGCGGCGGCCGAGCGTCGTCTCGCGCAATGCGCCGAGATCCGACAGGCCGCGCGCCGACAGGAAGCCGATATACATCGTCGCCAATATGCCGCCGGTGATGACGACCTGCTGCGAGACGAAGCGCGCGAAGCCGATATAGCCGAGGAAGGCGGCGATGATCGTGACCGCGCCGATCGCGCGCAGCAGATAGCGCACCAGAACCGGCCAGGCCTTGGCGCTGCCGTCTTCAGCGCGGAACGGCTTCACCAGCGAGACAAGGATGAGCAGAACGCCGACAATGACGGTGGCGACGAGGCTCTTGGCAACGGTGACCGACAATGGGGAAGACAGGACGGTGCTGACGCGGGTCAGCACGAAATCGGCGCCGGTCACGACCGACATCGACCAGACCAGCCAGTAGAGCGTGCGCGCCGCGGGCGTCTCCATCGGCACGAGGCGCCAGTTGGGAAGGTTGGGCGAGAAGGCCGCGCTGGCCAGCCGGTTGATGAAGAAGACCGTGGCGATGACGTTGAACAGCGTCACCAGGATCGGCGTAATGTCCTGCCGCAGCACATTGTAATATTGGAGAAAGAAGTAGGTGGCCCCGAGAAAGGTCGCGACAGCCAGCGACGGCAGCAATGTCGACCAGAAGGCGACGGAAAGGCGGCTGAGATAGGAGGGCTCCGCCTGATCCGGGTCGGCGACGATGAGGCGGCCGAAGAGCCGCCGGCCGCCGAACATCAGCACGGCCGCCGCCGAAAGGGACAGGAACAGCGCCAGCAGCACCGATTCCAGCTTGAAGCGGATAATGAAGTTGAGCCAGGAATTCACCCGGCTGGTGAGCATGCTGGTCTCGCGCCGGAATTCCGCCAGCACATCGGCATTGAGCGCGGTGGAAATGTCGTAGCGACGCGAGAGCTGGCCGGCAAAGAGCTCGCGCCGCATCTGCGCGATCTGTTCGACCAGGCGGCTGATGCGGACGGAAAGCTGCTCCGCCTCTCCCAGAACGGCGTTGATCTCGGACTTTTCCTGCGTCAGCGCGGCACGCTCGTCGGCGATCTGCTGCGCCTCGTTCTGGCCATCGGCCGGCGCGGGGCCGATCTGGTCGAGGCGGGCATTGATCTCCGCGAGGCGGGGGCGGAATTCCGTGCTTTCCGACAGGACGCTGCGGCCGACCTCGTCGAGCTGGTTGCGGATCTCCAGCAGCCGGGCATCGTCGTCGGCATCGGCGGCCATGCGCTGCTCGAGACTGTTTACATCTGAAACGAAGGCACGGATGACAGGTCCCTGTTCCGCAAGAATGCCGGTCGGTGTCGATGTGCTCTGGGCCGAGGCAGGCAGGGCCATGAGCGAAACAAGCAGCAGAAGCAGGCAGGCAAGCGCCTGACGGAACAGTGTCGGAAAATCTTGCTGGGATCGCTTCGTCAGCATCGGGGCAGGCAAACGCATCACGTCCGGTGTCCTGTGGCGCCGCAGACTGTTTTAGGGTTGGGCGTCCGCACCGGCAAGCCGCGCCGGTCAATCGCCCAGAAATGTAGCGAATTCGTCGACCGGCACTCGTTCCGTGCGGAAGTTGTTCTCCGGCCGCGACGTATCCTCATAGCCGAGCGCCATGCCGCAGACGAGGATTTCCTCCTCCGTCATGCCGATGATCGGCCGGATTTCCTTGTGGTAGGGTGCGAAGGCGGCCTGCGGACAGGTGTGCAACCCCCTGCCCCGCGCGGCGATCATGATCGATTGCAGGAACATGCCGTGGTCGATCCAGGAACCGGTATTGAGCCGCCGGTCGATGGTGAAGAGCATGCCGACCGGCGCGTCGAAGAAGACGAAGTTGCGGTCATGCTGGGCACGCATGCGATCGGTGTCGCGCCGGGCGATGCCGAGCGATTCGTAGAGCGCATAGCCGACCGTGCGGCGGCGCGTCAGATAGGGCTCGAAGAACTTGTCGGGATAGTAGCGATACTCGTCCCATTCCACTTTCTCGGCGCGGTGGCCCGATTCCAGCACTGCCCGCCCGATGGCGTCCTTCACCGCGCCGGTGGTCACATAGACCTTCCATGGCTGCATGTTGGTGCCCGAGGGCGCGCGCGAAGCGACCGAAAGGATATCCCTTATGGCCTGCGGATCGACCGGCTGCGGCAGAAAGGCGCGAACAGACCGCCGCGAGGCGATCGCCTCATCGACGATGTCGGTCTCGCTGGAGTCCTGTCTGTTCTGGTCTGGCGCAAGCATCGATTGTCTCTAGCCGGTGTTGGCGGCCGGACCAATGGCACAAGCGGGTGTGCCGGGCAATCACCCGGGCCTGTCACAGAAGATTTCAGCCGGCCGTGTCAGCCGGCTCAGTCATCCCAGAAATTGCCGCCGGGAACGCAGGTGTAGCCGATCAGGCATTCCACACCGTCGCGCGTGACGACATAGTTTGGCTGCGTCGCGTAGCGACCGCACGCAAAGGGCTCGCCATAATACATGTCGAAGGTGTGGCGTCCGGTGGTCACGACGACGGGGCCGTGCTTGCGGATAAATTCCTGCGCCTGCGGGCAGGTCATCCGCGTCACGTCGGGACGCGCGGCGAGCGCGGGCATTGTCGCGGCGGCGACCGCGGAGACGACAGCGGCAGATCTCAACAGATTGCGCATGGCAATTTCCTTCCCACTGTTTCCAGGAAAACTATATCCCTCGGGCGCAACTTCAAGCCATTGACGGGCAGGCGCTTCGCCATGGCGCGGTTCTGCGCTACATGGCTTGTCATGTCAGCCTTTGCCCGCTTCCAGCCCGAACAGCGCCACGCCGAACTCGGCCCCGACTTCTATGACGAAGTCGCGGCGGCGGATTTCCCCAAGCACATATTGCGCTACCGCAACGACCGCTGGGCTGCGCGGGTGGGCCTCGATACGCTTACGGAAGCGCAATGGATCGACCATTTCGGCCGCTTCACGCCCTTGCCCGGAAGCCTGCCCGCGCCACTTGCGCTGCGCTATCACGGCCACCAGTTCCGCGCCTACAATCCCCAGCTGGGCGACGGGCGCGGCTTCCTCTTCGGCCAGTGCCGCGACGTCGAAGACGGACGGCTGCTCGATTTCGGCACCAAGGGAAGCGGGCAGACACCCTGGTCGCGCACCGCCGATGGCCGTCTCACGCTGAAAGGCGGCGTGCGCGAAATCCTCGCCACCGAAATGCTGGAAGCGCTCGGCGTCGACACGTCCAAGTCATTCAGCCTTGTGGAAACCGGCGAGGAGCTGTGGCGCGGCGACGAGCCTTCCCCGACGCGCTCGGCGGTGCTCGTCAGGCTCAGCCATTCGCATATCAGGATCGGCAGTTTCCAGCGCCTGCTCTACCTGGAGCAGCACGACAACATCGTGCGGCTGATGGACCATGCCATTCGCTATTATCTGCCGGAAGCCTGGCGCGAGAACACCAGCGAACGCGCCGTCGCCTTCCTCGATGCAGTCGGCCGGCGGGTGGCGGCCACGGGCGCGCGCTGGATGCTGGCGGGCTTCGTGCACGGCGTGCTGAACACGGACAATATCAACATAACGGGCGAGAGCTTCGACTACGGTCCGTGGCGGTTCACGCCTGTGCTCGATCCGGCCTTCACCGCCGCCTATTTCGACGAAACCGGCCTCTATGCCTATGGGCGGCAGCCGGACACGCTGCTGTGGAACATGACGCGGCTGGCCGAATGCCTGCTACCCTTCGCTCCGCAGGCTGATCTCCAGAAAAGCCTCGAGGGCTTCGCACTGGTCTTCCGCGATTGCTTCAACGACGCCATGCTCGACAGGCTCGGCCTGCAAACCGTCTCGCCCGAGGCCGATCAGGAACTGACCGCGACCGTCTGGCGCTTCCTGGCGGACAGCCGCGTTCCCTTCGAGCGCTTCATGTTCGACTGGCGGGGCGGCGACCTCTCCACGCAGCGCGCAATGGAAAGCCCCATCGCCAACTATTATGCGCGCGAGGATTTCAAGGCGGCGCGCGCGCTGATCGAGGCCCGCGATCCGATCAGCCCGACGATCGTACAGGACCCCTATTTCGAGCGCGACGGACCATGCACCATGCTCATCGACGAGGTCGAAGCGATCTGGAAACCGATCGCGACGGCGGACGACTGGTCGGCATTCGATACGAAGTTGCGCGATATCGGGGGATTGCGCGCGGTTTATTCGAAATCCGCGTGAAATGGTCTTGGCTGGCGGGCGATCGGCACCTAGAAATCGATGCCGTAACGGCATGCCGGGCTGGCGAATCTCCGCGGCGATCAGCACCGAAAAAGAATTTCGCCTGCTGTGGGAACCTTCCAATATCGGCCACGTTCATAGGTCGGACGATGACGGTAAATGGTTCCCCCTCCCCTAGACCTTGCCCGCCCCGGCAGCCGTCATCGTCACCTGCTCGCCGTGGCCAGATGGTCCGGGCGAGTCGGGTCGTGGACATAATGAGAGTGTTCGCGCTGATCTGAGCCGGGCATGGAGACGGACGGGCAGAGTTGACCGCAGCCGCATCGAATGCCGACATCGGCACCCTGGATAGCGATCAGACAGCATTGCTGGCCGCGATCGTGGAATCGTCGCGCGACGCCATCATCTCCAAGGATCTCGACGGAAAGATCACTTCCTGGAATCGCGGTGCACAGCTGATCTTCGGCTATTCGGCCGAGGAGATGATCGGCCGCTCCATCCGCCTGCTCGTGCCTGCCGAGCGGCAAAGCGAGGAAGACGCCATCCTCGCAAAAATCCGCGCCGGCGAACGGATCGAACATCACGAAACCATCCGCCAGCGCAAGGATGGGGAACTCATCCATGTGTCGATGACGATATCGCCGATCCGGGCATCGGGCGGGAAGATCATCGGCGCGTCGAACATCGGGCGCGACATCACCGAGCGCCACAGGGCCGCTGAAACCCAGCGCCTGCTGATGCGCGAGGTGAACCACCGGTCCAAGAACCTGCTGGCGGTAGTGGAGGCGATGGTCCGCAAGACCGCCTCCACGACTCCCGCCCACGAACTGGTGAGCCGGATCTCGCAGCGCCTGCAGGCCCTGTCCTCCATCCAGAACCTGCTTATCTATGGGGAATGGCGCGGCGTAGACCTGCGCGCGCTGGTCGATGCGCAGTTGCGCCACTATCCGGAAGACCGCGTCTCGGTGCGCGGACCGGCGGTCATGCTGCAGCCGCCAGCAGCACAGGCGCTCGGCCTCGCCATACATGAACTGGCGACGAATGCGGCACGCTATGGCGCGCTCAGTACATCGGCGGGACATGTCACGGTCGGCTGGAATGTCGATGACACGAACGACCAGCCCAGCTTCGAGATGGAATGGCGCGAGCATGGCGGCCCGTTGGTGGACGAACCCAAATCGACATCCTTCGGCACCACGATCCTGCGCCGGGCCACGTCAGACGCGCTCAGCGGGACCGTGCAGGCGGAGTATCGGCGCGATGGCCTGCGATGGCACCTCAGCGCGCCGATGACCACGGTCTCCGTCTGAGTGCTGCGGCGAACTTGCCGATGGCAGGTTAAGGCGCGTGGTATTCGGCGTTCTTCTCCCGGTTTACGGGGAGAAGTGCCCGGCAAGGCGATGAGGGGCGGCGCAAATGTTGAACACGCTCGAGACCCGGCAAGCCTCGCAATCAGAGCCTCGCCGGTTCGAGCGGCGAGCGGCCCAGCATCATGTCGGCGGCCTTTTCAGCGATCATGATGGCCGGGGCGTTCGTGTTGCCGCCGATCAGGGTGGGCATGATGGAGGCATCCACGACGCGCAGGCCTTCTATGCCGTGAACCTTCAGTTCGGCGTCGACCACAGCCCCAGCGTCCGGTCCCATGCGGCAGGTGCCGACGGGGTGAAAGACCGTCACAAAATTCTCGCGGGCGAACTTGCGCCACTCGTCATCCGTGCGGACATCTTTGCCGGGCTTCAGCTCCTCGCCGCGATAGGGATCGAAGGGCTTGCTCTGCAGCATCTCGCGGGCAATCTTGACGCCCTTCACCAGCGTCTCGACATCCTGTTCCTCCTCGAGGAAATGTGGATCGATGAGCGGATCGTCCTTCGGATCGGCGCTTGCCAGTTCGACCGTGCCGCGGCTTTCGGCGCGCAGCACGATGGCGATCAGCGCGAAGCCGTGGCCGCGCCCCATCCGCCCGGTGGCATCGCGATGGACCGGCATCAGGATGAGCTGGACATCGGGCCGCGGCAGCGACGGATCGGTCTTTATGAAGCCGCCGGCATGCAGCATGTTGTTGGCGAAGAAGCCCTTGCGCTGGAAGATATAGCGCAGCGCCTGCCAGGCCATCCACGGAACAGTGCGCCAGGAAAGGCCCCACGGCACCGTCGTCGGGCTCGAATATTGCACGGCCGCCGAAATGTGCTCGCGCAGCCCCTCGCCCACACCGGGCAGGTGATGGACGGTGGTGATTCCCTTCGCCGCCAGCTTGTCGGCATTGCCGATGCCGGAGAGCTGGAGGATATGCGGCGAGCCGATGACGCCGGCCGACAGCACCACTTCCTTGCGGGCGCGCAGGATCTCGACCTTGCCGCCGCGCTCGACCTCGATGCCGACGGCGCGGCCATTCTCCACGATGACTCGGCGGGTGAGCGTCTCGGTCATCACCGTGAGATTCGGCCGGTTGCGAACCGGCTTGAGGAAGGCCTCGGCCGTCGAATGGCGGCGACCGTTCTTCATCGTCACCTGACGTTTCGCGAAGCCCTCATGGTCGGGGCCGCAGAAATCGTCGATCAGCTTGTATTGCATCTGGCCGGCGGCATCGAACATGACGTCGCAGAGGGGATTATACATGTCGAGGAACTGGACGTTCAGTTCGCCATCCTTGCCATGGTAGGGGCTGTCGCCGAATTCGACATTGTGCTCCGACCGGCGGAAATAGGGCAGCACCTCGCGGAAGGACCAGCCGGGATTGCCGGCCGCAGCCCAGTCGTCATAGTCGGTGGGATGTCCGCGCGTGTAGATCATCCCGTTAATGGAGCTCGATCCGCCCAGCACCTTGCCGCGCGGAATGTAGATTTCCCGGCCGCCGGCATGTTTCTGCGGGGTGGAGTTGAAGCGCCAGTTCAAATCCTTGTGGTGGAACAGCCACGCCACGCCGATGGGCAGGTGGACCAGGAAGCTCTTGTCCTCCTTGCCGGCCTCCACAAGGCAGACCCGGTTGGCAGGATCCGCCGAAAGCCGGTTGGCAAGAACGCAGCCAGACGAGCCGGCCCCGACGATGATATAGTCGAACGCGGCCTCCATCTGCTCACACCACCTTGAAGTAGCGGACTCGATTGCCGACCTGCATGCGCTCGCCGACGCCGACGAAGACATGGCGGCCGAGCCATTCATGCGGGCCGGGCGCGACGTCGAACATGGAGATGGCGCGGAAATAATAGGCATCGCCCGGCACGGTGTCGCCGTCGCGCAGGTTGAAAAGCCGCTCCATCACCTCGGGCGATCCGTGGCGATAGCCGCGATTGTTGACGACGATGACGGTGCCGTCCTCATGTTCCAGATGGTAGCGTGCATCGAAGGAGAAGACGCCGTCCTCGCGCACATGCGGATATTCGCCGCCGCCGGGGCGCACGATGCCCTTGAGGCCCGAGCCCTCGAACTCGCCGCCCTCGACACGCACGCCGAGCCGGCTGCCGCCCACCGGCAGCGGATTGATCTCCAGCCGGGGCTTCTTCAGCCGCAGGCGAACCTCGAACACATATTCAAGCCTGGGGTCCATGGCCGCGCCTCCTACAGGATCTCGTGGATGTCGAGCGTGGCGCGGTCGCCCGCGAAACTGCCCGTTCCGACGAAAAGCGTCTTGGTGAGCCAGTCATGCGCGCCGACCGGCGTGTCGAAATAGGGCGCAGTGCGGTAATAGGCGGTGCCGGCATCGAGCCCCTCGCCTGCGCGATAGAGGGCGAGCTTGTCGGCGCCGGCGCGCAGCACACCGCGGCTGCGCAGATAGACGATGGCGCCATCCTCGGCCTCGATCATCATGCGGCTGTCGGTTTCGACAAGCCCGTCCGGGCGGAAGACGATCCAGTCGCCACCATCGTCCACGATGCGCCCGTTGAGGCGCTGCCCGCTGACGATGCCCTCTACGATGCGGAAGAAGCCGCGCTGGCCCGCCTGCGAATCGAAGACCAGCGGCCGGTCATATGTGAGATCAAGCCGAAAGGCTGGCGCCGCGCGCAACGGCTCCGTCTGTCTATCCTGCACGATTTCCTCCACCCGGTCGACATTGCAACCTTAGTTAACTTGTTTACTAATCACGGGTGGCGCCATCTGTCCAGCGCCGCGCGCAACAAGTTCACATCGCGCCGCTTTGACGCGTCGCCACTCCTTGTTCGACCGGGGAAACGGGACTAGTTTATATCGCAACTGCGGGAGAACGCCGTGCTTTGAATGTGCGGCAACCAATTTCCGATAAGTATAGCCATTTGACCGTCTCTATTAGGCCCGAATGGCAAAATAGGGTGGAGTTGTCATGAACCTGATGCCCAAGCGACCAGAAGCAGCGAGCTCGATCAGCACCGCGGGTGCCATCGACTGCGATATCCATACGCCGCTGCCGCGACGAGCTGATCTTCTTCCATATCTCGACGAGTATTGGAGCGAGATTGTCACCTCGCGCGAGGTCGATGTGCTGGAACTGATGAGCGCACCGGAGCGCACGCGCCCCTATATGCGCCCCGACTGGAAGACTGATGGCGACCCGCTGGCGGCCATGCAGAAGAACCTGCTCGACCCGCTGCAGATGCGCCACGGCATCCTCAACGTGGTGTCGGGTGCCCAGGCGCTCTACGATCCCTATCTCGCCGCCGCCATCTGCCGCGCCACCAATGACTGGATCGCCGAAAAATGGCTAGACCGCGACGAGCGCCTGCGCGCCTCGCTGCTGGTGCCGTTCCAGAACGTGCCGGCCGCGGTGGAAGAGATCGAGCGGCGCGCCGGCGACAAGCGATTCGTGCAGATCCTGACGCTGGCCGGCACCGAACTGCCGCTCGGCCGCATGGTGTACTGGCCGATCTATGAAGCCGCCGAGAAGCACGGCTTCCAGATCGGCATCCACACCGGCAGCAATTTCCGCAATGCGCCGAGCCATTCCGGCTATCATTCGCATCTCATCGAGGATCACATCTCGATGACGCAGGGCTTTTCCACGCAGGTGGCGAGCATGATCGCCGAGGGCGTGTTCACGCGCCAGCCCAACCTCAAGGTGGTGGCGATCGAATCGGGCGTGACCTGGGTGCCGCCACTGATGTGGCGCATGTCGAAAGACTGGCGCGGCACGCGCATCGAGACCCCGTGGGTCAAGGATTCGCCCGGCGACATCATTCGCCGGCATGTGCGCATGACCTCGCAGCCGCTCGATCTTCCCGACGATCCGGCGGAAGCGAAGGCCGCGCTCTCGCATCTCCTCAGCGACGAGATGGTTCTTTTCTCGACCGACTATCCGCACTGGCACTTCGAGGGCTTCGAGGTTCTGCCCGACGGCTTGCCGGACGAGATGCTTGAGAAGATACTAAGGACCAACGCAATCGCGACCTATCCGCGACTGGGAGGCTGACGATGGAAACCGTACTCGAACGCTCCGAAAAGACGGAACAGAAATTCGGCGTCGTGGACTGCGACGTGCATCCGGGTTTCAGCAGTCCGACCGAAATTCTGAACTACCTGCCCGAACAGTGGAAGGCGCATGTGCGGGACTACGCCATGCGCACGCCGAACCCGTTCCTGGGCGCGATGATCTATCCGCGCATGACGCCCGGCAATGGCATGCGGCGCGATTCCTGGCCGCCGAATGGCGGGCCGCCGGCGTCCGATCTCGACTTCCTGCGCAAGCAGCTTCTGGAGGAGTGTGGCATCGACTACGGCATCCTGCAGCCGCTGGCGGCAGGCAGCACGGCGCTGAACCAGAATCTGGGCGCTGCCATGTGTGCGGCCATCAATGACTGGCAGATAGACAAGTTCGCCGGCCCGGAGCCGCGCCTCAAGGCCTCCATCTGCATTCCGCAGGACGATCCGAAAGAAGCCGTGGCGGAAATCGATCGCCGCGTGACCGATCGCCGTTTCGTGCAGATCGCCATGCCGCCGCGCATGATGGAGCCGGCCGGCCGCAAGCGCTACTGGCCGATCTACGAAGCGGCCGAGCATTACGGCCTGCCGATCGGCCTGCATACGGGCGCTTTCGGCTACCGTCCGAATACCTCGTCGGGCTGGACCTCGTTCTATCTGGAAGAGCATTTCGCGGCGTCGAACAGCCTGCAGACGGTCATGTCGAGCCTGATTCTGGAAGGCGTGTTCGAGCAGTTCCCCAAGCTCAAGATCGTGCTGGTGGAAGGCGGCTTCTCCTGGCTGCCCTCGCTGGTCTGGCGCATGGACCGCGAGTGGAAGCGCATGAGGAGCGAGGTGCCGCAGTGCAAGCGGTTGCCGAGCGAATATGTCAAGGAGAGCTTCTGGTACACCACGCAGCCGATCGAGGAGCCGGAGAACAACCGCCACCTGCTCGACATCCTGCGCTGGATCGGAACGGACAAGCTCATGTTCTCGACCGACTACCCGCACTGGGACTTCGACGATCCGCGCTACGCCTTCAAGGTGCCGCTGACGCCGGCCGAGCGCCAGGCGATCTTCCGTGATAATGCTGTTGAACTGTTTGGTCTGAAATGAGCGTGGTCGAGAAGCAGGCGCCCCGTGGGCGCACACCATCCAAGCATGTCGTTGCCCGCACCGACGAGATCGCCGACGGAGCGGCGAAACTCGTTCATGTCGAAGGCCGCGCCATTGCCGTCTATAACGTCAAGGGCGAGTTCTTCGCGATCGCCAATCGCTGCCCGCATGAGGGCGCAGACCTGTGCAAGGGCAGGATCGTCGCGCTTTTCGAGGCGGACACGCCGGGCGAAGTCAAGGTAAGCCGCCATGGCGAGCTCGTGCGCTGCCCGTGGCATGGCTGGGAGTTCGACATCCGCACCGGCAAATCGTGGTGCGATCCGGCGCGTACACGCGTGAAGAGCTACGACGTCGAGGTCCAGAAGGGCGGTTCGCTGGTCGAAGGTCCATACAAGGCCGAGGTGTTCAAGGTTTCCGTGGACGATTCCTACATCGTTCTCGAACTCTGACCGGGCAACCATGCGCGTCGTCTATTGGACACGCATGCCGGTGGCGCGGAAATTCATCGTCGCCGGCATAAGTGAGCTCGCCGATGTCCAGCTCGAAGAAATCGAGGACATCGATGCAGTGATCGCCGCCCTCCCCGGCGCGGATGGGCTGATCACCTTCGATGCACCGGCACCGCTCGCCGGCCGCATCGTCGAGGCGTTGCGTGCGCCGGGGTCGACAGTGCGCTTCATGCACATCGTTTCGGCCGGCCGCGAAGGCTATGACGCAGCCGGCATCCCCGATCATCTGGCCGTCACCGGTGCGGACGGTGCCCATTCGCCCACAGTGGCGGAACATGCGGTGGCGCTGATGCTGGCGCTCGGCCGGCGCATTCCCCGCATGGCGGAGATGACAGCAAGGGGCCAGTGGGACCGCGGCGCCGGCGACGGCCTGTTCTCGCTGGAAGGGCGCACGCTGCTCGTCATCGGAACCGGTGCTGCGGGCTGCGCCATCGCCGCCCGTACGCGGCCGTTCGGCATGAAGATCATCGGCCTGTCGCGCAAGGGCGAGATGAAGCCGGGATTCGACGAGACACGGCCACTCTCCACGCTCGACGAAAGCCTTGCCGAGGCCGATGTCGTCGCCATCTCGATCGCGCTTGCCGCCGAGACGCGGCACCTCCTGTCGGCTGCACGGCTGCGGCTGATGAAGAAGGGCGCGGTGCTGGTCAATATCGCCCGCGGCGGGATCGTCGATACGGATGCACTGGCGGAGGTCCTGAATGAGGGACATCTGGCCGGCGCGGGGCTCGACGTGACCGACCCCGAGCCGCTACCGGACGGGCATCCGCTATGGAGCGCCCCGAACATATTGATCACACCGCATGTCGCCGGCTTCGGCAGCGAACTCAGCACGCGCCGCATGGCGCAGGCGGCAATCGATGCGGTGCGGCGGCACCTGCCTGCGCGGTCTGTGTGAAGATCCGCTTGAGCGGAGCGCGCCTATAGCGTTTGCCATCCACGCGCATTGCCCGCATGGTTCCTGCTGCCCAGCTGCCGCATCCTCGCAGTCCGCTTTGCTACCCTCGCGATTTTCGAAGGCTCAGAGGGATGTCCCCTTCCCCACACACGGGAAGACAGCGGCGACCGCATGAGCGTATCGCGTCTTATGTGAGCGGGACGCTCTTCAACGTTTACGCCGCCCCTCATCGCCCTGCCGCGCACTTCTCCCCGTAAACGGGGGACAAGAACGCTGTCCGCTGCCTTGCGCCTCATCTGGTACGCTGACTGACGACGAGCCAAAGCTCATATTGAAGGTGGCGGCAGCCGGATCAAAGGCAGCACTTACGGTCAAGTCAGAGACCTTCAGCGCCGACAAAATACCACGCGCTTTAAATCGGGCCATCGGGCCGGAACCGGTCGCGACATACCTTCAAAAACAAACGGCGCAGCGTTTCCGCTGCGCCGTTTTTCGCCTGGGAGGATCGCGACGGCCGGGGCCGTCGCGTCAGCGATCTTACTTCTTGGTACGCCAGGAGTCGGCGTAGTTCTCGCGGGCTTCGCTCGAATACGGCGTGTCGGAGACGCGCACGCGAATCTCGGCCTGCTTGTGCTGCTCGGTCGAGGTCTTCTGCGTCGGCTCAGCCTCGCCCCACTTGAGGGTCAGCACGTCGCCGATCTGCACGTCGGCGTCGACAACGCCCAGCGAGAGCACGCGGCGCTCGTTGAAGGAGTAGCCGTTGAACATCGACATACCGACCATCTTGCCGTCCTTCTCGATCCGGTCGGCCGAGGAAGAAGCGTAGTTCGGCTGCGGGAAGTCGATCCACTTGTAAGGCGTGCCGTCTTCGAATGCCGAAGCGATGACCTTGAGAACGTCTTCCGGGTTCCACTCGAAGGTGACCTTCTTGCGGTTCTTCTGGCCCTTCATCTTGACCAGCGCGTCCTTGCCGACGAAGTCGTCCTTCTTCCAGCCGATGTAGAAGTCGTAGCCGAGCTCGAACGGGTTGACGTAGTAGTCTTCGATGTTGTCCGACACGAAGGAGCCGCCAATGGTGCCCGACGCCTCGTAGGAGTCAGCGCCCAGCCACTTGCGGTATTCGGCAACCATGCCGTCGCCGGTGTAGATGCCCGGCAGCGGGGACGGGATCCAGCCCGACTCGAGGGTGTTGGTCGAGTAAGCACGGCTGCCGCAGCGGACGAGGTCCACGCCGGCTTCCTTGGCTGCATCGAGGATCGCGTTGAGGATGTAGGACTTGTCCTCGTACGGACCCCAGATCTCGAGGCCCGGGGCGCCCGACATGCCGTGGCGCAGGGCCTGGACCTTCTTGGAGCCGATGTTGATCCAGTCGACGTGGAAGAACTTGATGTCCGGGATCGGACCGCGGTTCATCTTCTCGAAGATCTTGTTGGCTTCCGGGCCCTGGATCTGGAAGCGGTAGTGCGTGCGCAGGACGCGCTCACCCTCGGGACGCGACGGCGAACGGGGATCGTGCTTGATGCGGACGTTCCACTTGCCATAGGCGGCGCAGAACAGCAGCCAGTTCGAGGTCGGCGCACGGCCGACGAGGACGAACTTGTCCTCACGCTCGCGGAAGATGATGTGGTCGCCGATGACGTGACCGGCAGGCGTGACCGGAACGTAGTGCTTCGCACGGTTCAGGTCGAAGTTCGCGAACGAGTTGATGCCGTGATGCGAAAGGAATTCCGCAGCCTGCGGGCCCTCGACGATCAGCTCGTCCATGTGGTGCGACTGATCGAACAGCACGGCCGAATTGCGCCATGCCCACTGCTCGGTGCGCCAGTTGGAGAACTCGGGCGCGACGACAGGGTATACATACATGCCAATGCGCGAGTTGCGCAGCAGCTGAACCGGGTTGCCTTTCTCCTTCAGAATGGCTTCCAGACTGGTAGTTGTCACGGGGTATCCTCCCTTGCTGTGGACTGGATGTATACATCCTCTTTGCTCAATCGGGGGACAAATGCAAGCGCCCTTCTCTGCCGAAGGGTATCAGGAACGGTAAAAAATCGATCCAAAATGCGCCGCGCGGCGACAATCATGCCCGGCGCCGCGCCGCAATCCGCTGTTTTCAAATGGATCGCGGCGAAAAGCCCCAAGGGCAATCTCGCCGCAGTTCAATCGAGAACGAGGGCGAGGCCCGGAACCTGGCTGATCAGGCTGCGGTCCTCCTTCAGCACATATTCCAGATTGCGGCGCGCCGTGCGGGCATGTTCGCGGGCGATCGCTTCCGCCCGCGCGCCTTCACGATTGGCAATCGCCGAAATAATTGCCCAGTGCTGTTCCTGCGCGGTGTTCAGCGAGCGGCGGAAGGCGGCAATGTCGGCCTTGTCGGGGAGGAAGGCCGAGGGGGAAGCGAAAGGCAGTCGCTTCATGCGCTCCACCTCGCTGCGCACCATTTCACTGCCGCTCAAGCCGGCCAGAAGCGCGTGAAAGGTCGCATTCAGCTCCGAATAGCGGTCGAAATCGACCTGGCCGAGCACTTCGCCGAAGCAGGAGTCGAGTTCGGTGGCGACCTGCTCGATCCGTTCCATCGCCCGCCGGTCCACGCCACGCTCGGCGGCGAGACGCGCGGCCGTACCTTCCAGAACGCCACGCAATTCGATCGCATCGACCACGTCGGCGAAGCCGAATTTGCGCACCACGAAACCGCCGGCGCGCACCCGCTCGAGCAATCCCTCCTCCACCAGGCGCGACATGGCTTCACGCACAGGGGTGCGTGAAATTGCCAGTTCTTCCGCCAGCGGCACTTCGAAAAGGCGCATGCCGCCTGCGAATTCGCCGCTGAGGATGCGCTTGCGCAGTTCGATCAATGCGCGCGTCGCGTGCGTTTTCGCTTCACCGGTATCCATGGAACCCCCTGCATGTATGCATACAGGATAGTACAACCGATATTTCCGCTCCGCATCAGCCCAATCGCGCTCATCCACTTCCGCAATGCATACATACTGCGATGCAATATGGGCGATATCGGTTGCATCTGGAGCCGACGTGCCATATATGGCAAGTTAATGTATACAGCCTGTCCACAATCAGACTGACCGGGAGCAACCTGCCGCATGACAACGCTCGTTCTGGTGCCCGGATTGATCTCGGACGGAATCGTCTGGCAGCCTCTCGCCGAGGCCGTCTCACGCCGCATGCCCGTTCATGCCGCCGATCTTTCCGCTGGCACAAGCATTACCGGCATGGCGCAGACGCTGCTCGATACGATCGCCGGCGACGTGATCGTAGTCGGTCATTCGATGGGCGGCCGCATCGCGCTGGAAATGGCGCGTCTCGCCCCGCAGCGCGTGAAGGGGCTGGTGCTGGCCAATACCGGCCATGGCCCGAAGAAGGACGGCGAGGAAGTCAAGCGGCAAGCCATGATCGACCTCGGCCATAGCGGCATGGACAAGCTCGCCGCCCAGTGGCTGCCGCCGATGCTTGATGCGGCACGCGCCGACGACAGCACCCTCGTCGCCGAACTGACGGCGATGGTGCTGCGCGCCGACGCCGACATGCACGAGCGGCAGATCCGCGCGCTGATGGGCCGGCCCAACGCCACCGCCTATCTCGGCGAGATCGCCTGCCCGGTGCTGCTCGTCGCGGCGCATCAGGATGGCTGGAGCCCGGTCGCCCAGCATCAGGAGATCGCGGATGCCGTCGCAGACGCCGAACTCGTCATCATCGACAATGCCGGTCATTTCGCGCCGGTCGAACGCCCCCAGGAAGTCACCGACGCGATCGTTGCGTGGCTGGATCGCAAGACAGGAGACAGCAATGCTTGACGCAGCCGATATCCGCATTCCCGAAACCCCGCTCTTCGACCGCGCCGGCTCGATCCGCGGCTACCGCATCAACAAGATGGCGATGTCGCTGGGCGAGGCGCACAACCGCGAGGCCTTCAAGGCCGACGAGGAAGCCTTCCTCGATCGTTTCGGGCTGACGGCGGAAGAAAAGCAGGCCGTCATGTCGCGCGACTGGCACGAGATGGTGCGCATGGGGGGCAATTTGTTCTTCATCCTGAAGATCTCGGCCATCGACCCCACCCCGATCACGGCGATCGGCGCAGCGCAGGCCAGCATGGAACACAAAGAGTTCCTGCGTCAGCGCCTCGGCAAGGACGTCTGAGATGGCCAAGATCATCGGCGGGCTGGGCACCAGCCACGTTCCCTCCATCGGCGTGGCGCTCGACCGCGGCCTGCGCGACACGGCCGACTGGAAGCCCTTTTTCGACGGCTATGAAGTCGGCAAGGAGTGGGTGCGCGAGGCGAAGCCGGACATTGCGGTCGTCGTGTTCAACGATCACGGCAATTCGTTCTTCCTCGACCGCGTGCCGACCTTCGCGGTGGGCGTGGCCGACAGCTATAAGCCGGTCGACGAGGGCTGGGGTCCGCGCGCGATACCGGCATTCGAGGGCGCGTCCGAATTTTCCTGGCATTTCGTCGACAAGCTTGTCGAACGCCACTTCGATCCGATGGTCTGCCGCGAGATCGATGTGGACCACGGCATGCAGGTGCCGATGGAACTGTTTTTCGGCAAGCCCGAGCGCTGGCCGGTCAAGGTCGTGCCGATCTTCGTCAACACGATTCAGTATCCGATCCCGACGCCGCAGCGCTGCTGGGACATGGGCAAGGTGCTGCGCGAAGCCATCGAGAGCTGGCCGGGCGACGAACGCGTCGTGATCATGGGCACGGGCGGCCTGTCGCACCAGCTGCAGGGCACCCGCGCCGGCTTCATCAACCAGGAAGCCGATCAGAAGTGGCTCGACGGCATCGCCAACGATCCCGAGACCTACCGCAACATGACGCGCGAGGACTATGTCGAGCAATTCGGCTCGGAAGGTGCGGAGCTCATCATGTGGCTGGTCATGCGCGGCGCGATGAACGAGAAGGTCGACCTCGTGCACAAGCACTATTACGCCCCCGCCTCGATGACCGGCGCCGGCATGGTCGTGCTGGAGAATGCGGCATGAGCTATTTCCTCATGCAGTGCTTCCATCATGAGGGAATGGACGCTGCGCGCGACACCCATCGGCCCGCGCACCGGGCCTGGGTTGCTTCGGGCGGTGACGGGCGTGCAATCGTGCTGGTCGGCTCTGCCACGGTCGATGCCGCCGGCGGCTCGACCGGCAATTTCGGCATCCTAGAAGCCGCGAGCGAAACCGATGCACGCGCCTTCGCCGAAGGCGACCCGTTCAACAAGGCCGGCATCGTCAGCCGGATCGCGCTGACGCCGCTGCCCGATACGTTCCAGGCGCATCGGATCGCCGATCCAATGACGCCACGGAAATAATCTCCCGGAACGGCCGCCCTGCGCGGCCGTTTTGCCATTCCGCGAGGGCTTGTTTTCCGCCCCGCCGCATGGTCTGCCTGCGGCCGCGCCTTGCCCCTGCCCCGGAATCTCCCGATGACCCTGATCTTTTCCATCATGCTGCCGATCCTCATCCTGATCGGCGTCGGCTTCATCGCTGTCCGCTCCGGCCTCATCAACGAGGCCCATGTGCAGGGGCTCGGCGCATTCGTGCTGAATTTCGCGCTGCCGGCCGTGCTGGTCTCGGCGATGGTCAGGCAGGACCTCACAGCAACCTTCAATGTCTCCTATGTGGCGGCCTACGGCCTTTCGTCGCTGGTGGCGTTCTTCCTCCTGTTCGCGGTGCTGCGCGGCCTGATGCGCCGGCCGCTGGACCGGGCAGCGATGGGCGCGCTCGGCGGCGCGATGTCGAATACAGGTTTCATCGGCTTTCCCGTCGCCTCGCTCGCCTTCGGCACGACTGCGCTGGCGGCACTGCCCATGACGATGCTGGTGGAGAACGTGCTGATCCTGCCGATCGCCTTCGCACTGGTGGAAATCGGCGCCGGCAAGGCGACCAGCCTCGGCGGTGTCGTGCGCGAGACGGCGGCGCGTCTCATACGCATGCCGCTGATGCTGGCGATCATCGTCGGTCTCATCCTCGCTCTGTCGGGCATCACCCTGCCCGCCCCGCTGCTCAAGTCGATGGACATGCTGGCCTCGGCATCCGCTCCCACGGCGCTGTTCGTCGTCGGCGGCACGATCGCGCTGCTGAAGCGCGCCGACATGGCGAGCGACATCGGGCCGATCGTCGCGGGCAAGCTCCTCATCCATCCGCTTGCAACGACAGCCGCCATGATGCTGATCCCCGGCATTCCGGCCGAACTCCAGGCTGTCGGCATCCTGCTGTCGAGCGTGTCGATGATCACCGTCTATCCGATCCTCGCCAAGCGGGCGGGCATGGACGGCATCGCGGCGGCAGCGCTGATCTGCGCAACCTCGGTCGCCCTCGTCACCATCTCCGTGGTGCTCTTCCTTCTGGCGCCCGCCGGCGCTGCAGGCTGATCCGACGCAACAAAAAAGGGCGCCCAGAGGCGCCCTTTTTTTGTCCGGTCCAGCTTCACCACCAGGGGAAAATCATCGAGGGCTGGAATGCGACGTGCAGCACACGGTCGTACAGCCCGTAGATGAACAGGCCGATCGCCGCGGTATAGATCGCGGTTGCGAGCAATCCGTAGCGCCCCCAGACCATCATGTAGAAGACGACGAAGGCGAGGATGGCCGCAACCTGCCCAATGACGGGAATCGCAACCGCCAGTCCGGCAAAGGTCAGGAAGGCCAGTATCTGGCCTTTTTCCTCCATAAACAGTTCTCGCACCGAGGCGAGACCTGTGGATGCCTTTCCGCCGGTGGCGGCAAGCTGGTCCCGGATCCTCTTCCTGTCCTGCCAGATAACCAGCAGCGCAAGCGGAACGCCGGCGGCGCAGATCACCATCGGGAAGAGCTTGCTCAGGAAGGTCCATCCCGTCGCGGCGAAATACCCATAGGCAAAGACCACCGCCGAGACCAGCGCCAAGATGGTAGACATGTAGTTGCCTGCCAGCAGGCCGCTGGAAGCCTCGACCTCGACTGTGTTCTGCTTCTTCCAGACCGAGCGCACCGCCATCACCGCGACGAAGACGAAAATGATCGTCAGGATGATGATCGTCGGGCGCTGTACCACATCGAGGAACGTGCTCGACTGCGCGGTGATCGACAGGGCCTCCTCCATCACGGGGCCCAGCACGAAACCAAGGATCAGCGGCGGCCGCGGCCATCCGCCCACCTTCATGACATAGCCGATAAGGCCGGCGCCGAGCAGCACGAGTATGCTCGTCATGTCCGGCGAGGTCAGCCACGCGCCCATGAAAAGGAAGAAGATGACCGCCGGCACGACGAGGTGTCCGTCAATATAAGCGGCCTTCGACACCTGCCGGCTCCACTGCATCATGAACATTGCGCCGAGCACATTGGCGATAATCAGCGCCCAGATCATGGAGAAAGTGATGTCGAGATGGGTCGTGAGCATTTCGCGGCCCGGCACGAAGCCGTGGATCGTCAGTGCGCCCAGGAAGATCGCCATGGAGCCGCTTCCGGGAATGCCGAATGACAGCGTCGGGATCATCGCGCCGCCGAGCTCGGCATTGTTGGCGGCCTCCGGCGCGATGACGCCGCGAATGTCGCCCTTGCCGAATTGCGACTTGTCCTTCGCCGACTGGAGCACTGAGCCATAGGCGAGCCAGCCGACGACGGAACCGCCGAGACCCGGAAGAATACCGATATAAGTGCCGAGCATGGAGGAGCGCAGTGCGATCCACCTGTGTTTCCACGCCTCGCGGACGCCGGCCATGATGGAATCACCCTTGGCTGCGGCAACCTCCTCTTCCGGCTGCGCGATCGATACGCCCTTGCCGGCAAGCCGCATCATCTCGGGAATGCCGAACAGGCCGACCACCAGCGGAATCAGCGGCAGTCCGTCGAGCAGGAAGGGCTGGCCGAACCAGTAGCGCGGCGTCGAACTGGTGACCGGATAACCGACCTGCGACAGGAGAAGGCCGATCGCCGCCGCCGCGACGCCCTTGCCCACCGCGCTGCCGCTGACGGCGCCGACCATGACGAGGCCCACCAGCGCCAGCAGGAAGAATTCGGGCGATCCGAAGGCAAGCACGAGCCAGGTCAGGATCGGCAGGCTGGCCGCCATGACCAGCGCGCTGATGACGCCACCCACAGCGGAGACGGTGTAAGCCGCCCCGAGCGCCGTCTGCGCAAGGCCTTTCTGGGCCATCGGATAGCCATCCAGGATCGTCGCCTGCGAGGCGACCGACCCCGGAATGCCCAGCATGACCGAAGCCACGGTATCGCTGGTCTGGCCGACGGCCAGGATGCCGAGCAGCATCGCAAGCGCTGCGGCGGGCTCCATGCCGAAGGTCAGCGGCAGTAGCACGATCATGCCTGTGATGCCGCCCAGACCTGGGACGATGCCCAGGATCAGGCCTAGCACCACACCTGCGAACAGATACAAGACGCTGGGCCATTGAAGAATCAGCATCAGGCCGGAAAGAAGCTCGGCAAACATTATCGTTCCATTCCAAGACCAAAAGCCGGGCCACACATGGCGGCACCGGCTGAAATATTTTCAGAAGACACGCGACGGAACGCTTACTGTTCCATCTTCTCGAGATAGCCGCGCATCGTGTCGAGCAGGGCCTGCGGCGTCCCGGACACTTCTTCCACGATCTCGCTGATCTCGGGGAAGGTCGTCACGACCGGCTTCTGGCCGAAGACGCGCTCGGCACCGGCGATGAAATCGGGATCCTCCATCGCCTTGGCGAAGGATTCGCGTAGCATCTGGAGGTGTTCCTCAGGCGTTCCGGGCGGCGCGACCACGAGCCAGTTCACCTTGTCGGCGGTGCGGCCGTGGAAGGCCATCATGTCCCAGATCGGGCCGCTCGGAGCCTCGCCCTTGACACGGGTATAATAAGCGTCGAACGGCTCCAGTTCCGGCATGAGCGGATCGGCGATCATCTTGCCATCCTCACCGACGGGGGTGAAGTAGAACAGGCCGAGCGACTTGCCCTCGGCAATGCTCTCATTCTTCAGCGAGCGGTTATAGGTGACGCCTGTCGCCGGATAGCCCTCGATCTCGCCGCGCTGCATGGCGGCGAAGAGCGGTGCGTCGCCGTTGAAGCCGGAGACGAACTTGTAGGGGACGCCCAGCATGTCCATCGCACCTGCGGTACGCATCGAGGACGCGCTCTTGGCGTTGAAGCCGCCGAAGGTGAAGGACTTCACCTTCTCGACGAACTCGTCCTTGTTCTTGATGCCGCCGCCGAGCTTGGTGTCGGCATGGACGAAGAAATAGGCGCCGCCGACGCCGCCGATAAGACCGAAATCTTTGAAGGGAATCTGCAGTTCGACCGGATCGAGCACGCGGGTCGCACCGGACCACGCCACCCAGCCCACGGTCTTGCCATCAGGCCGCGAATTCATGACCTGGAGAATGCCTTTGGAGAGCGCCCCGCCCTCGACCGACTGCACCACGATGGTCGGGTTGCCGGCCATGGTCTTTGCCCAGGCCTCGGCGGCAAGCTGCGAGCCGAGACCGGTCGAGCCGCCAGGTGCGGCGTTGTGGATCAAGGTCACCGTCTGGCCGGCCAGGTCGATCACCTGCGCGGCGGATGGCGTGGCGGCGACAACACCGCCTGCGACGGCAAAGGCGATGCCGCACAGCATATTCATTTTTCTACGAACGATCGACATGAGTTCCTCCCTTTCTCGATCAGCGCAACGCAGAGCCCTCTTCCCGTAGGAACCCCTCCCCGTCGCAGCGACAGAGCGTACGCATCGGCCATCTCCGCGCACACAATATCGCCTACCTCGCATACACCGTTACCCGTATCGGGCGTGCCTGCAAACGCCCCTTGCAAAAGCGGTTATTCGTTTTTCCCCACCGGACATAAGAACGACAGCGCCTCGTCATGGCCGAGCGGACATTCCCAGCGCGTGGGATGCGGCAAAATATGCGGCTTTTCCGATGCACAAGCGAGGCCCGGCAGGCCGGGCACAATATTCGCTTTACCTTTCGCCGCGACGACAAGGATCCGCTGGATTTTCATGTCGAAAAGCGCCGCATTCCTTCAAAATGTATTCAAAGCGATCTGCGCATGCTGGCGTCTGCACATTGTGCAGGCGTCAAAAACGCGCCCCTCGCGCGACACGGTCTCGTCATGCAGCTTGCGATTGGCTACATCACTTTTGTGTCGCAGCCATTGAAGGAAACATCTTTCGAGTTGCTAAGCAAACCAGCGCATGTCTAGTGTCGGTACAGGAGGAGGGTCCGGCGGCACGCCGGGCTTGAGGAATGAGCGAAGCCACGATTCGGAATTTCGATTATGTCATCGTCGGCGGCGGCACGGCAGGCTGCGTGCTGGCCAACCGTCTTTCGGCGAACCCCGCAACGAAGGTCCTGATGATCGAGGCCGGCGGCAACGGCAAGGCGTTCTACGTCAACATGCCGATGGGCCTGGCCTTCCTCGTCGGCAACCCGAAATATGACTGGGTCTACAAGAGCGAGCCGGAGCCCTATCTCGATGGCCGGCGCATGAACCTGCCGCGCGGACGCCTGCTCGGCGGCAGCTCCTCCATCAACGGCATGGTCTATGTCCGGGGGCACGCCTACGACTTCGACAGCTGGGCGCAGCTCGGCAATCGCGGCTGGGCCTGGAGCGACGTTCTCCCCTATTTCAAGAAATCCGAATCCTTCCACCGTAAGGACCTCGAGTCCCACGGGAAGGACGGCGACTGGTCGATCAACGATCCGGGCGTCCGCTACGACGCGATCGACGCATTTCGGGAAGCCTGCATCGAGCAGGGCATCCCGGCGACCGAGGACTATAATTCCGGCGAAACCGAAGGCGTTTCCTACTTCGTGGCCAGCATCCACAAGGGGCAGCGCAACTCGACTGCACGCGCTTTCCTGCGCCCCATCGAAAACCGCAGCAACCTTACCGTCGTCACCGGCGCGATGGTCGACCGGCTGACTTTCGACGGCAAGACCGCGCGCGGCGTCATCTATACGCATGAAGGACGCACTTTCGAGGCGCGCGCGGGCAGCGAGATCATCCTGTCCTGCGGCACCTACGGTACGCCCGCGATTCTGGAGCGCTCGGGCGTCGGAAATGCGGAGCGTCTTTCGGAACTTGGCATTCCCGTCGTTCACCACCTTCCCGGCGTGGGCGAGAATTTGCAGGACCACTGGCACATCGCGACGAAATTCCGGCTGCGCAACACGCGCACGCTCAACAATTTCGCGGCGACCCGGCTCGGCAAGATGATGCTCGGCCTTCGCTATATCGCAACGAAGAGCGGGCCGCTTTCCGGCCAGCCGACGCTGCTGGCGGCCTTTACCAAGCTGATGCCCGACGCGCCCGCCCCGGACGCGCAGATCCACGTATCCGCCACGACATCCGACGGGTTCGCGGGCAAGCCGCATACTTTCGCGGGCATCACAGCCTCGACATGCATCCTGCGCCCGCACAGCCGCGGGCACAGCCATATCGGCACGACGGATCCGTTGGCGCAGCCGACCATCCTGCACAACTATCTCAAGGAAGAATATGACCGCGAGATCACCGTGCGGGCCATCCTGAAATCGCGCGAGATCGCCGCCAGCCCTGCAATGGCCCGTTTCGAGCCGGAGGAAATCGCACCTGGGCCGAAGATGACGGATTTCGACGACCTGCTGGAGTTCTGCAAGCGGACGATCAACACCACCTTCCATCCTGTCGGGACCTGCAAGATGGGTCACGATCCCATGGCGGTGGTGGATGACCAGCTTCGCGTGCATGGGCTGTCGGGCCTTCGCATCGTCGACGCCTCGATCATGCCTTTCGTGCCGTCCGGCAATACAGCGGCGCCGACGGTGATGATCGCGGAGAAGGCGTCGGATCTCATTCGCAATTCCACCTCCGCGGCTGCCGCCGCGTGAGGCTTCCCATTTGCCGTCCGTCACGAGGTCCGCGCCGGACAGCAAAGCACTGCTACGTCATATCTTTGGAGGATTAGAGATGACCAATCATTCGGGCGACCTGCAGCCCACCATCAATCGCAGAACCATGCTCACGGCAACCGCTGCCGTCGGCGGCGCAATAATGCTTCCGGCCGGCGCCTTCGCCCAGGCCGCCGAGGCCAAGAAGGGCGGCGTCCTCAAGGTCGCCATGCCCTACAATCCGGCTGCGCTCGACGCGATGACGGGCCGCAACGTGCCCGACTTCAATTCGCTCTATGCACTCTACGACTCGCTGATCTCCTTCGATCCCGACACGCTCGAGCTTCAGCCCATGCTGGCGACGAAGTGGGAATTCACCGACCCGACGACGCTGGTCCTCGACCTGCGCGAGGGTGTGAAGTTCCATGACGGCTCGGACTTTAACGCCGAGGCGGTCGTCTTCTACTTCAACCGCTGCGAAACCGACCCGCGTTCAAACGTGAAGTCCGACCTGGTTTCCGTTGCCAGCTACGAAGCGACCGGTCCGCATCAGGTGACGATGAAGCTCAAGGCGCCCGACGCCTCGCTGCTGACGATCCTGACCGGCCGCATCGGCTGCATCGCCTCGATGGAAGCGATCAAGAAGGCAGCGGACGGCAATATCGACCGCACACCGGTCGGCACGGGGCCGTTCAAGTTCGTTGAGTGGAAGGACAACGACCTGATCAAGGTCGAGAAGAACCCGGATTACTGGCAGGCCGGTCTGCCCTATCTGGATGGGATCGACTTCCGCATCGTGAACGAGCTGAACACTGCGGCGCGCACGGTAACGGCCGGCGAGACGCAGCTTGCGCTCAACATGGGCGCCCAGCAGGTTCTCACGGCACGCCGCGCCGGCGGCGACATTTCCGGCGAAGCCGGTCCGTCGCTGATCTTCTACACGGTGATGATGAACTTCGCGAAGGCGCCGCTGGACAATGTGAAGGTCCGCCAGGCGCTGAACTATGCGGTCAATCGCGAGGATCTGAACAAGGTGCTGATGCTCGGACTCGGCGAGCCCACCTGCACCATGTTCCCCGCCAATTTCTGGGCCGTGGACCCGGAGAACGTCAATTTCTACAAGCAAGACATCGCCAAGGCGAAGGCGTTGCTGGCCGAGGCGGGCCATCCCAACGGCATCACCATCGACACATGGGGCTGGCCGGACCAGGCCGCGGTGCAGCGCATGGAGCTTCTCCAGAGTCAGCTTGCGGAAGCCGGCATCAAGCTCAACGTGACCCCGGCGCCCCCCGCGCAGGTCAACCAGTCCTTCTATATCGAAGGCAAGGGTTCGATGATCCTCAACCCGCAGGGCGGCTGGGCAGATCCGAGCCAGACCTATGAGCGCCTGCTTTCGGCGAGCGGCCAGTTCAATGCCGGCAAGACGGAAACCAAGGAGTTCCGCGAATTGCTGGACGCGACCAAGGCGACGTCCGACCAGGCCGAACGCAAGGCGGCCTTCGCCAAGCTGGAGCGCTACACGGTAGAAAACGCCCTCCAGCTGCCGATGTTCACGTCGGCGGCAATGTATGTCCAGAGCAACAAGCTGAAGGACTTCAAGTTCGGCGTCGTCCACTCGCCGCGCTTCCACACCGTCTGGCTCGATGCCTGATATTGCACGGCGCGCCTCTGGCGCGCCGCATCCCAATGAAAAGGCCGCGCGGTAGCCCCGCGCGGCCTTTTTCATGACGGCAATGCCCACTCAGGCTTTAGCGTATTCCTCGCGCAGGTGCCGCTTCGAGACCTTGCCGGCGCTTGTCAGCGGGAAGGGCTCGGTGCGGAAGGAGAACGAGCGCGGCGCCTTGTAGCCGGCAATTTCCGACTTGATGAAGCGCGTCAGTTCCTCCGTGTCCACCTCGGCGCCGTCCTTCACGATCAGCACCGCATGGACGGTCTCGCCCCATTTCGGGTGCGGGAGGCCGATGACAGCCGAGGCCGCCACGCCGGGGAAGCGGCCGATGACGTTTTCGACCTCGTTGGAATAGATGTTCTCGCCGCCTGAGATGATCATGTCCTTGAGGCGGTCGGCGATATAGAACAGCCCGTCCGCGTCGCGATAGGCCGCGTCGCCAGTGCGCAGCCAGCCGTCACGGATCGTCTTGGCGGTCTCTTCGGGCATGTTCCAATAGCCCTGCATCACCATGGGGCCGCGCACGATCAGCTCGCCCACCTCGCCCACGCCAACATCGCGGCCATCGGCATCGACGATGCGGACCTCTTCATTGATGGCCGGCACGCCGCAGGAGCGCAGCCGCTTGCCGGCCACGCGCGGGTCGCGCAGTTCGTGCGGGATGACAAGGCCGATCGGCGAGGTTTCCGTCATGCCCCAGCCATGCATGTAGAGCATGTCCGGCCAAAGCTTGATGGCGCGCGCCAGGGTGGCTTCAGGCATCGGCGCGGAGCCGAACTGGAACTGTTTCAGCGAAGAAAGATCGAATGGCTCCTGCTCGGCCACCGTTACCATCATCTCGATCATGGTCGGCACGAGGCAAAGATTGGTGATGCCATATTGCTGCACGGCTTCCAGCACGCGGCGCGTGTCGAATTTCGGCACGAAGACATGTGTGCCGAGCGCCATGGTCAGCGAATAGGTCGACATGCCGTCGGTCAGATGGAACATGGGCGCGGCATGCAGATAGACGCTGTCGGCGGTGTAGCCGATGCCGATCATAGCATTCATGGCGTTGGTCAGCAGGTTGTCATGGCTGAGCATGACGCCCTTGGAACGGCCGGTGCTGCCGCTGGTGTAGAAGATGCCGCTCAGCGTCGCCCCACCCGTCGCGCCATCTGGCGCAGGCTCGTTTGCCGCGATCAGTTCCTCATAGCCGGTGCAGCCCGGCAGTGCCTCGTCGGACAATGAGATGAGCGCGGTCAGGCCGTCGCGAAACTCCGCCATCTGGTCGAGCATCGGCAGATGCGTCTCGTCGATGAACATGGCGGAGGCGCCGGAATCGCGCATCATGAACTGCACTTCGCCGGCACTGAGGCGCGTATTGACCGGCACGATGACCGCGCCGACCCATGGCAGGGCGAAATGAAGCTCGAAATAGCGGTCGCTGTTGAAGGCGAATACGCCCACCCGGTCGCCCGGCTTGATGCCGAGCTTGCGCAGGCCGCCAGCCAGCCGCTGCACGCGGTCGAGAATCTCGGACCAGGTGCGGCGGCGATCGCCATCGATGGTGGCGATGCCATCCGGCCGCATCAGCGCGGCGCGCTTGAGGGGCTGGGTGAGGAAGCCTCCGGTGCTCATACATACCTCCAGTTAAAGGAGCCCCGGCCGGGCGATGCACGGCCGGGGCGGATCTGCCGCTGGATGCGGCGGTCTATTTCGCCAGCCAGACGTCCCGCAGGCTGAGGCCGACGAGGAAGCTCGGCGGCACTTTCCACCCTTTCACCTTGTTGTCGAACACGACATTGCGCTCGGCATTGTAGGTGGAGATCGTCGGAGTCAGTTCGACCATGCGATCGACGAAAGCCCGCACGAGCTTCGCCCGCTCGGCCTCGTCAATCGATGCATCCTGCTGGCGGAAGAGGTCGACCAGCTGCTGGTCTTCGAGGCCGGTATAGTTGATGCCCGCTCCGGGCACATATTTGGTCAGAACCTCGGTCGGGTCGTCGCTGGGCGGCGAGTTCAGGTCCATGCCGACTTCATAGTCGCCGGACTGTAGCTTCTGCGCCCAGGGGCCGTTCTCAAGCGCCTCCTGCGTCACCGTCACGCCGATCTGCCGCCACTGGTCGATGAAGAAGATGGCGAGCGGCTCGTAGGGATTCTTGATCGAGCGGTTGAGGAAGGTAAAGGACAGGTTCTTGACGCCTGCCTCCTCCAGCAGCCTGCGCGCCTCGGCGCGATTGGCTTCGATGTCCGGGCCGAAGCCCGGCACCTTGGCCAGCTCTTCCGCACTCGGCGCAAGTGCGTGGCCGTGACGGAAGGCAACGAATTTCCAGCGCTGGCCGGCAAGATCACCCAGCACATTGATGCCCGCGTCACGATCGATGGCAAGGCTGAGCGCCTTGCGCACGCGCGGGTCGTCGAAGGGCTTCTTGCGCGTATTGATCGAGATGACCGTGAAGCTGGTCGAAGGCGTGGTCTGGAACGTGACCGTATCGCCGCGCGAATCCTTGATGCGCTGCATTTCCGGCACCGAGACCAGACGGAAATTCGCGTCGAGCTGACCACCCGCGATCGTGTTGGCTACGGCGGCGCCGCTGACGATATGCGCCTCGAACCCGTCGAGATAGGGCTTGCCCTCGACGAAGTAGTCGGCGAATTTCGTGCCCTTCCAGAAAGAGCCTGCCTGGAACTCACCGAAGACGAAGGGGCCGGAACCCATGATCGTCTTGGCCGGATAGGATGGATCCTCCGCCATCTTCTTGGCCGAATAGACGCAGTTCCACGGATTTGCGAGCGTCGACAGGAAGCCGGCGGAAGGGCTCTTCAGCTTGAAGACGATCTGGTCGGGCGCCGGCGTCTCGATCGATGCCAGCTGCGCATAGCTTGCCTTGCGGATCGACACCACGCCTTCCGGCGGGTTGGCGATGCGGTCGAACGAGGCTTTCACATCGGCCGAGGTTAGCGGCGTGCCGTCGTGGAACTTCACGTCCGGATGCAGGGTGAAGCTGTAGGTGAGCCCGTCGTCGGAGACCGACCATTCCTTGGCCAGGTCGCCGACGATCTCGGGGTAATTGATATTATCGATCGCAATAAGCGACGAGTAATGCGGCGCCAGATATTGCAGCGCCACGATCGAGGTGCCGGCATGGCAGTCATAGGTGTTCGGCTCGCCCTGCGTAGCAAATTTCAGCGTGCCCCCGCTGACGGGCGTTTCCTGCGCCAGCGCAGGAGCGGCGCCGGCCGCCAGCGCCAGAAGGCCGACTGCGGCCCCCATGCGAATTGTGTGTTTCATGTCTTCCTCCCTTGGACGATCCACGGCGATCCTCTTCGCCTGCGTCGCCAATTCCTTAATTTGTTAAATTATTTTCCCCACGTCAAGAATTCGCGGCAAATTCTCGCGGGTTTCCCGTTGCTATAATGCGGCCGCCGCCGCCGGCATTACGCCGGCCAGGGCACGAAATCGCTTTCGGTGAATTCCAGCCCGAAGCCCGGCGCGTCGGTGGGCTTGATGCGGCCGTTCTTCGGTGCCGGATAGCCGGGCATCGGCGGAACATCTTCGAGCGGGATGCCCGGTGCGCTGGGCAGCCAGTATTCGGCGATGGGCGATTCCGGCATGGCATAGGAGAAATGCAAGCCGGCCGGCGTGCTGCCGCCCGCATGCGGAACGGTCGGAAGGCCGGCCGCTTCGCCGATCGCATAGATCTTGAGCCCTTCCGTCAGGCCGCCGCACCAGCGCAGGTCCGGCTGGAGCACGTCCACGCAGCGTCGCTCGACAAGCTGGCGGAAGGCCTGGCGCGAATGATGGTCCTCGCCGGTGGCGAGCGGGATCGTCGGGAAGGCCCGCTTGAGCTCGACATGCCCCTCGAGATCGCCCGGCACCAGCGGCTCCTCCAGCCAGCGCAGACGATAGGGGGCCAGCCGCTCCATGACCTGGATGGCGAACTGCACATTGTAGGACATGTTCGGGTTGATCATCAAGTCCGCATCCGGCCCGACCTTCTCGCGCGCCTTTGCGACCTTTTCCTCCAGCCTGTTGAGCGCTTCGGTGCCGTCCGTATAGTGGGCGGGATTGGAAATCTTGAAGGCGCGGAAGCCGAGCTCCATTGCCCAGTCGAGATCGTCAGTGGTGGCATAGAGATCGATCTCCTCGCGGCACGGCCCGCCCAGTAGCGAATAGACTGGCTTGCCGAGAAGCTTGCCCTTGAGGTCCCATAGAGCCTGGTCGACGGCGCTGCGCGCCACGCTGGCAAAGCCGTTGGGGCCGAAGCGCTGGGAGTAGCGCCACATCAGGTCGTTGTGCATTTCATGGGCGAAGCAATCGCGGCCGGTGAGCAGGGGCGCATAGTGATTGCGGACAATGACGGCGCAGACATCGCCCCAGTGCCCCTGTCCTACGCCCCAGGTTCCGTCTTCCGCCGTGATGCGTACCCAGAACTCCGGATGAATGACCGCCGGCAACTGGGCGACGATGCGCGAGAATTCCGGATGGAGGTTGATTGGAAATGCATGCGGCGCGGTTTCGATATAAGAAGGCCGCCGTTTTTTGAGATGTTCCACAGGCGCCGGACGCTGGTGGCGCACAACCTCGATGCTTTTTATCTTCACGCGGACAATCCTCCCGAAATGCGGTAAAAACGGTTTAAGTCCCCATGGTTTTGCCGATCCATGGGGCCTTCAGGCGATATAAGTAGCAGGACAACCGGGCCGAGGTGACTTCCATTTTTGGAACAGGCATGCGGTTTTTGCCCATCCGAGAGTTGCGACCATATCCAATAAATGTGTTAAGGGTGTATACAGCGAAGACGGCAAGGAGGAAGCCGCATGAATCATGTGGCAGGGGCCGAACAGGCTAGCCAGGAAACTCTGCTCGACATCCAGAACCTGACTCTGTCGTTCCGTAGTGAGAACGGCTGGGTGCAGGTGCTCAACGATGTCTCGCTGCAGGTGAAGCCGCGCGAGATACTGAGCGTGGTGGGCGAGAGCGGATCGGGGAAGTCGATGACCGCCCTTTCGACGCTCAGGCTGCTGCCTGCGCGCGACGCCAAGCTTGGCGGGCGGATCATGTTCGGCGGCAAGGATCTCGTCGCGGCATCGGAACCGCAGATGCAGCGCATCCGCGGGCGCGACATTGCGATGATCTTCCAGGAGCCGATGAGCGCACTGGATCCCGTCTTCACCGTCGGCCACCAGATCACCGAAACGCTGCAGCGCCATTTCAAGGTCAGCCCCAAGGAAGCGCATGAGCAGGCCATCGCCGCGCTCGACGCGGTCGGCATCGCCTCGCCGCGCCATGTGGTCACGCTTTACCCGACCAGCCTTTCGGGCGGCATGCGCCAGCGCGTGATGATCGCCATGGCGCTGGCCTGCAAGCCGAAGCTGCTCATCGCCGACGAGCCGACCACGGCGCTCGACGTGACCATCCAGGCGCAGATCATCGACCTCATCAAGAAGCTGCAGCGCGACGAGGGCATGTCGGTCCTCTTCATCACCCACGACATGGGCGTGGTGGCCGAGGTCGCCGACCGAACCGCCGTCATGTATGAGGGCAAGATCGTCGAGTCCGGCACGACCTCGGATATTTTCACGCGGGCGCAGCATCCCTATACGCGGTCGCTGCTGGCCGCCGTGCCGCATCTGGGCTCGATGAAGGGTGTCGGACGCCCGATGCGCTTCCCGGTGGTGGATCGCACGACAGGACTTTCAGATATACCGGCCGAAACCGGCGAGACGGTCGCGCCCGGCACGCCCGTGCTGGAAGTGAAGAACCTCACGACGCGCTTCAATGTGCGCGGTGGCCTGTTCAGCCGGGTCAAGAGTCGGGTGCACGCGGTGGAGAACGTCTCCTTCAGCGTCCAGCCGGGCGAGACGCTTTCGCTGGTGGGCGAATCCGGCTGCGGCAAGTCAACCACCGGCCGCTCCGTGATGCGCCTGACCGAGCCGATGCATGGTTCGGTGAAGCTCGACGGCGAGGATTTCCTCGCGCTCGACGCGACCCAGCTCAAGGATCGCCGCAAGCGTATCCAGATGGTGTTCCAGGATCCCTTCTCCAGCCTCAATCCGCGCATGACCGTGGGCGGGTTGGTCGCCGAGCCGTTGCTGGTGAACGGGCTCGCAACGCGCGCCGAAGCGCGGGAAAAGGTCCTCAACCTGCTTGAGCAGGTGGGCCTGCGCCCCGAATGGGAGCGACGCTACCCGCATGAATTCTCGGGCGGCCAGCGCCAGCGCATCTGCATTGCGCGGGCGCTTGCGGTGGAGCCGAGCATTATCGTGGCCGACGAGTCGGTTTCGGCGCTCGACGTGTCGGTCAAGGCGCAGGTGATCAACCTGATGCTCGATCTCCAGGAACGCATGAAGCTCGCTTATCTCTTCATCTCGCACGACATGGCGGTGGTGGAGCGGGTGAGCCATCGCGTCGCGGTGATGTATCTGGGCGAGATCGTCGAGATCGGCCCGCGCGAAGCCATCTTCGGCAATCCGCAGCATCCCTACACGCAGCGGCTGCTTGCGGCGGTTCCGATTCCCGACCCTGCCCGGCGCTTCCAGCGCCGGCAGATTTCCAACGACGAGATCAAGAGCCCGATCCGCGCGATCGACTACGTTCCGCCGCAGCGGGAGTTCAGGGAAGTGTCGCCCGGACACCAGGTGATGATCTGGGGGCCGGAATGGGAGGCGAGCGCGGAACGCATGCGCCAGCAGAAGGCGGAAGCACTCGCCTAGGCGGGTAGTTGCGCTGCCCGAGGGAACGGGCAGCCAAGGGGCAAGCAGGAGAAGGCGGCGGCGAACGGGCCGCTCTCCTGGCGAGATGCCTGGCAAGGGAGCGCGATATCCGCTCTCATTGTTCGGGCTACGGTCGCTATGCCGGCCGGGAGGATGGGAATAGAAGTGAAGGTCCAGGCACGACCGTTCAAAGGAGGAGTGAAAGACATGCAACGACTGACCGGCACCTTGCTACCAAACGTCAATCGCCGCACCGTTCTGGCGGGCGCGGCGGCTGCAGGCGGAAGCCTGATCCTGCCCGCCATGGCGCGCGCGCAGGACGCCCAGCCCGTTTCCGGCGGCACGCTTCGCGCCGCCATGCCCTACAACCCGGCGGCGCTCGACCCGTTGACGGGCCGCAACAATCCCGACTTCAACACGCTCTTCACGATCTACGACGCGCTGATCGACTTCGATCCCGAGACGCTCGAGCTCAAGCCGATGCTGGCGAAGTCCTGGGAATTCAAGGACCCGACCACGCTGGTGCTCGAACTGGTAGAAGGCGTCGAGTTCCATGACGGCGAGCCGTTCAATGCCGAGGCCGTGGTGTTCCACCTCGACCGCTGCAAGAACTATGCGCGCTCGAACGTGAAGTCGGACGTGGCATCGATCGAGACCGTGGAGGCGACCGGCCCCTATCAGGTCACCATCAAGACCAAGCGCGCCGATGCCTCGCTGCCGGCCGTGCTCTCTGACCGCCCCGGCTGCATCGTGTCGCCGAAGTCGGTGAAGGAAGCCGCCGACGGCAATGTCGACCGCACACCGGTCGGTACCGGGCCGTTCAAGTTCGTGGAGTGGAAGGACAACGACCTCATCACGGTCGAGCGGAACCCGAACTACTGGGGCGATGCGCCCTATCTCGACAAGATCGAGCTGCGCATCATCAGCGAGCTGAACACGGCCGCGCGCACCGTCATGGCGGGACAGTCGGACCTGGCGATGAATCTCGGCGCCCAGCAGATCGTGGTGGCCAAGCGCGAGGACAGCGTGGTCGCGGAAGCGCCGCCGTCGATGATCTATTATACGTCCTTCCTCAACTACAAGGACGGCCCCCTCGCCGACGTCAAGGTTCGCCAGGCGATGAACTGGGCGCTGAACCGCGAGGACCTCAACCGCGTGCTGATGTCGGGCCTCGGCCAGGCGCATTGCAGCATGTTCCCCTCCGGCTTCTGGGCCAACGACCCCGAAACCGAGCACTACTACACGCATGATCTGGACAAGGCGAAGGCCCTGCTCGCGGAAGCCGGCCATCCCAACGGGATCGAGATCGACAGCTGGGGCTGGCCCGATCAGGCCTCGATGCAGCGCCAGGAACTGCTCAGCTCGCAGCTGGCGGAAGCCGGCATCCGCGTGAAGATCACGCCCGCACCGCCCGCACAGGCCATGCAGAACTTCCTGACTGACAAGAAGGGCTACCAGCTCTTTTCGCCGACGGGCGGCCTGCCGGACCCCAGCATCACCTATGACCGCCAGTTCTCGGCCACCGCCTATCGCAATGCCGGCAATATCGAGCTGGATGGCTACCGTCCGCTGCTCGATGCCTCGCTGTCGACATTCGACCAGGTAGGCCGCCAGAAGGTGCTGTTCGACCTCCAGCGCTTCGTGCTGGAGAACGCGCTGCACCTTCCGCAATATCTCAGCGCGGGCATGACCATCCGCACGAAGAACGTGAACAACTTCGTGTTCGGTCTTCTCAACAGGCCACGCTTCCACAAGGTGTGGCTGAGCAAGAGCGCCTGAAACTAGCGCGGTTCCGGCAGAGCACGCAGCGGTCGTGCGTCCGGAACTGCACGAACTGAAGATGGAGCGTTCCCGCCATTCAAGCGGGGACGCTCTCACGAAACGCAGACCGCCGGGAGCAGGAACATGTACGGCATAGCAGGGATGATCGTGCGGCGAATCGGCCAGATCGTGCCCGTCATCATCGTCGCGACATTCGTCGTCTTTTCCCTCGTCTTCCTGATGCCAGGCGATCCCGCGATCATCATCGCTGGCGACTACGCGACCCCGGAGCGCATCGAGGAGATCCGGCGCCTCCACGGCTTCGACCAGCCCATGATCGTCCAGTACTTCAATTGGCTATGGGATGTGGTGCGCGGCAATCTGGGAACTTCGCTCTATTCGAGCGAAGAGGTTTCGCGGCTGATCGTCGACCGCCTGCCCCACACGCTGCTGCTGGTGGTCTATGCGCTGATCCTCGGCACAGTAATCGGCATTCCGCTCGGCCTCTATGCCGCGACGCAGGAAGGCACCACCGCCGACAAGCTCATCACCTCCTTCGCCTCGCTCGGCGTGGCGATCCCGAATTTCTGGCTGGGTATCATCCTCGTCACCTATTTCTCGCTGACTTGGCGCATTTTCCCCGCCACCGGTGCGGTCTCCTTCTGGGAAAACCCGCTCGAGGCGATCTACTACGCCACGCTTCCCGCAATCGCGCTCTCCACCGGCGTCGTGGCCGTGCTGGCGCGCCAGGTGCGCAGCGCGCTGCTCGAAGTGCTCGGCTCGCAATATATCCGCACGCTGCGGGCCAAGGGCCTCGGCACCACGGCGGTTCTCTGGAAGCATGCGCTGCGCAACGTCGCCGCGACCATGCTCACCATCACCGGCCTGCAGGTGAACCGCCTGTTCTCCAGCGCCGTCATCCTGGAAGCGGTGTTCGCCGTGCCGGGCGTCGGCAGCCTCATCAGCTATTCCGCCCTGAACAAGGATATTCCGGTCGTCCAGGGCATCGCACTTGTGCTCGTCGTCTATGTGATCGCGATCAACCTGATCGTTGACGTGCTCAATGCGATTCTCGATCCCAGAGTGGCAGCCTCGACATGACCGACACGAATTTGACCGCCCTTTCGGACAGCAAAGCGGACGCCGCCGCCACGGCGCGGACCCTGCCGCCCCCCAAGCGCTTTCGCTTCTGGGCCTGGCTGTGGTCGGACAAGCGCGCCCTGATCAGCCTTGGCTACCTGTTCATCCTGGTGGTCGCAGCGATCCTCGCGCCCGTCATCGCGCCTTACAGCCCCAACGAGCAGAACCTGATGGATCTGCTGATGCCGCCGTCGGCGGCGCATTGGATGGGTACGGACGATCTCGGCCGCGATACGCTGAGCCGCCTGATCTACGGCTCCTACAACGCGCTCTACGCGGCCGGCCTCGCAGTCGGAATCGGCGTGGCGATCGGCGTTCCGCTTGGCGTCTTCATCGGCTTCGTCGGCGGCTGGATCGATGAACTGGGCAGCCGCATCATCGACGGCATCCTGGCCTTCCCGCCGCTGGTGCTCGCTGTCGCCGTGACCGGCGCGCTCGGCATCGGCCTCACCAATGCCATGATCGCCGTGGGCTTCGCCTTCGCGCCGGTCATCGCCCGCACCATGCGCGCGCAGACGCTGGTGGTGAAAAGCGCACTCTATGTGGAAGCCGCGCAGAGTTTCGGCGCCTCGCGCCTGCATCTGATCGTGCGGCACATCATCCCCAATGCGATCCAGCCGGTCATCGTGGAAATCACGCTGATGCTGGCCGTCGCGCTGCTCGCCGAGGCAGGCCTGAGCTTTCTCTCGCTCGGCGTCCAGCCGCCGGAATCGAGCTGGGGCGGCATGCTGGCCCGCGCCTACCACTATGTGGAGGTCGCACCGGCACAGATGCTGGCGCCCGGCTTCGCGATCTTGTTCACCGCGCTTGCGTTCAACACGCTGGGTGAATCGATCCGCGTCCTTCTCGATCCGACGATCAAGAAGAACCACTGACGACATCGGAAGAACTGCCTTTGGCGGTTCTTCCTCCTACTCCCGAGAGACGCCATGAAGATCGTTGACGTGCGCCTGACCATGTTCCTTTGGGACGGGTTCGAACCGGTCGTGTACGGACCGATGGTCAAATCCACGGCAACGAGCAGCGAGATCGGGCTTGTCGAGATCCTGACCGACGAGGGCATTACAGGACACGCCTTCCTCGGCGCGTCCTATTCGACGGCGAAGAACGATGCGCAGCGCTTCATCGACATGCTGAAGCCTTTGCTGATGGGCGAGAACCCGCTCGAGCGCGAACGCCTGCATAAGAAGATGTGGGCGCGCAACCGGGGCATTCCCATCCGCTGCATCAGCGCCGCAGACATCGCGCTGTGGGACATTGCCGGCAAGGCAGCCAACCTGCCGATCCATGCGCTGATCGGCACCTATCGCAATGCGATACCCGCCTATATCAGTTCGCCCGCCTATGACCGCATCGAGGATTATGTCGAGGAGGTGCTGACGTGGAAGGAGCGCGGGGTGACGGCCTACAAGCTGCATGTCCCCCTGCCCTGGCAGCGCGACGTTGAAGCCTGCACAGCGGTGCGCAAGGCGGTGGGCGACGATTTCGCGCTGATGCTGGATTCGAGCTGGGCCTATGAATATCCGGCCGCGCTGAAGGTCGGCCGGGCGATCGAGGAGCTTGGCTATCTCTGGTTCGAGGACCCGCTCAAGGAGTGGGAGATCCCCAACTATATCAAGCTCAAGCAGAAACTCGACATTCCGATCATGGCGACCGAGGCGCCCTTTGCCGGGCTCGAAACCTATTCGATCTGGCTGACCTCACAGGCGACGGACTATCTGCGCGGCGGCGTCGCCTTCAAGGGCGGCATCACCAATGCGCTCAAGACCGCGCATCTCGCCGAAGCCTTCGGCATGAATTACGAGATCCACCACGGCACCAATTCGCTGAACAATGTCGCCAACCTGCATGTCGCGATGGCCATCGCCAATTGCGACTATCTCGAAGTGGTGACGCCGGCCGCGAACAATAAATATGCGCTCGTCAACGATTTGGAGATCGACCGCGACGGTCTCATCCACGCGCCGACCGGACCGGGCCTCGGCGTGGAAATCGATTTCACGCTGATCGAACGCAAGAAGCTGGGCGTTCTTAGCTAGCGCATTTGCAGCCGGCAGAATCGTCTGGTGTCGCGTATCCAATCACGCGGCCAGATTGTTGCGCCGTGAATCCGGCGCAGGTCATATGGCCGGCACGACTTTCGCCAGGCAATCGACAAAGGCCTGTCCGGCGCGGCCGGAGCCCTTGAGCGACACTTTATATTCGCCTGACAGTTCGCCATCCTGTCCGAAGTCGAACGCCAGCTCCGCTCCCCGGCGAATATGCCTGACGGTTTCATCGATCCGCGACGGCAGGTTGAAAGTGACGACCACACCGCCAGTATCACGTGCGGATATTTGGCCTGTGGCGTTCCAGCTCTTCTGGCCGGCAATGTTGATCTCCGCTTCGCTCTCCCCTGCCGTCAGGGAATTGTCTGCGTCCAGGACGAGCTGGAGCACCGCATCGCCGACAGTGCCGCCGCGCTCGTCGATCTTGTTGCTCAGCCAGAAGCGCGCCTGTTCGCCGTCGATCGGCGATGCGAGGACACAAAGCGGGCTTGCCGGAGCGGCGGCCTGCTGTGGCCGCGTGGAAACCCTCCATCCATCGATCTCTTCCATTTCCTCCGCCACGGCAGGGTCGGTTGTGGCGGCTACGAGAAGCAGAACCGCTATCGCACTACGAGTCATCATCACGCTCCACGACATTGTGCAGTGCGATATGTTACACAGGTCAGGCTCCATTGCGACCCCTTCGCTTGCGAGGAAGCAATCCGAGACCGGGATGATAGCCGGAGACGCGACGACAATTTTCGGGTGGCGTTGGGAATTCCCACGATTCTGTCCGGAAGGACAGATGAGGCCGACCAGCGAAATGCAAATGCATCGAACGGATTAGGCCACTTTTCTCATGCATTTCCTGCGCTGGTGACCATAAGGCCAACGGCATTCGCAAGGTGACAAGAGATGGATATTCAAAATGGCGCGAGTGACGGGGCTCGAACCCGCGACCTCCGGCGTGACAGGCCGGCACTCTAACCGACTGAGCTACACCCGCGCATCGATGGCCGCAGCCATCTGGTGGCGCTGAATTAGGCGGTTCACCAATCAGTGTCAAGCGAAGAGGTCAGCAATTTCGAGGAGTTTTCCACGGCTTGCCAATTGGCCCGCGCTCGCATCCGCCGCCAGCGAATGGGCCTTGCGGCAGAGACCGGAAACGCATAAACGAGCGCTTCGTGGCGGGCGATTAGCTCAGTTGGTAGAGCGCTTCGTTTACACCGAAGATGTCGGCAGTTCGAGCCTGTCATCGCCCACCAACCTCTCATCTGACCTGACGCACCATCGAGCGCCGCTCCGGCGCGGCCTCAGGCCGCATCGGCGAGCGAGCGTGGCGTCACGAACCGCTGGAGCTCGCCAGCGGCCGGAGCGACATCGCGCCATGTCCCGATGTCGAAGTCGATCACGGCAAGGCCGCCCGTGGGATATTTTTCCCGCATCCTCGTCAGGTCGGGCTGGCGCCCCTGCCCGGTCAGTTCGAGCGCCAGGTCCTGAAAGCCCGGATTGTGGCCGACGAGAAGAAGCGTGTGGGCCTCGATGGGTGTTTCATGGATGACTTCGAGGATCGAACCGGCGGGGGCTTCATAGATGCGCGGTTCATCGCGGCGGCCGATCTTCCCACGCAAAGCGGGCCGGACCAGATCCCAGGTTTCCTGAGCGCGGCGCGCCGTCGAGACGATGACGAGATCGGGCATGAGGCCCGCTTCGACCATATGGTTTCCGATAAGAGGGCTTGCCCGCCGCCCGCGTCTTGCGAGCGGTCTTTCATGGTCGTCAACACCGTCGGGCCATTCGGACTTGGCATGGCGCAGGAGCATGAGGCGACGCATCGATGGTCTCGTCATTTGCAGGGCTCCCACTTGTCGCATGCTCCGTGATAAAGGGAGGAAACAAAGAGTTGGCCTTAATGACGCAGTCGGTTCAAGACGTTTCGGTTCCTGCCCATCCGGACGCAAGCGGAAGCGACGGCGCTGCGCGACGGGCTGCTTCAAATGCCGAGATCGAGATCAAGCTGCTCGCCGAGCCGGACCAGCTCCCCGAAATCGACCAGTCCGGAATTGTGGCGCACTACCTGCAAAGCGAGGGAGAAACCCTCGATCTGAGGGCGATCTACTACGACACGGCTGATATGGATCTCCAGAAGGCCGGCCTGGTGCTGCGGGTACGCACAGACGGCGAGCGCTTCGTCATGACCCTCAAGTCGAAAAGAGAGGGGAACGGCAAGGCGCTCGAAAGGACGGAGTGGAAACAGCCGGTCCAGAGCATCGAGCCGGATCTGGCGGCGCTCGCCAGTTGCTTGCCGGCTGGTGTCGCCGCGACGCTGGAGAAGAATCCGCTGACGGCTTTGTTCTCCACCGAGGTGCGCCGCCAAACCCGGCTCCTGCACACACCGCAGGGCATCGTCGAATTGGCCATGGACCGGGGACGCATCATTGCCGGGGAGCGCTCGCAGGACATTTGCGAGGTAGAGCTCGAATTGATGGAGGGCAGCACCGAAGCGCTGTTCCAGCTGGCGCAGGAGCTTTTATCGGCCTTCCATCTTCGCCCGAGCATCCGCAGCAAGTCGGCGCGCGGATTCGACCTTGCAGCCGACACCGCGCCGCCGATCAGCAAGGCGCAGGACATGGCGGTTGGAGCCGGCGCGACACTGGACCAGGCGCTCGACGAGATTTTCCGGAGCGCACTGCAGCATCTGCTGGAAAACCAGCCTGCCGCCGAAGACGGCCGCGATCCGGCGGGCATCCATCAATATCGGGTCGCGCTGCGCCGTTTGCGCTCGATATTGGGGCTCATACGTCCGCTTTTCTCATCGTCCCAACAACTCGACCTGTTCCGGGCCGATGCAAAATGGCTGATGTCCAGCCTCAACGATGCGCGCGACTGGGACGTGTTCGTAACCGAGACCCTGCCTTCGATGGTGTGGGCCTGTCCCTCGGTCGAGGGTTTCGACGACCTCGGCGCCGCGGCGCAGAAGCAGCGAGAGGCTGCCCATGAAAGGGCGCGCGAGGCAATCAGGGACCCGCGCACAGCACAATTCCAGATCGCACTCGGCCTGTGGGTGGAGCAGAAGCGGTGGCGGGGAGATGCATCGTCTGACCAGCTGCAATTGCTGTCGGGGCCGGCGTATTCCTTTGCGCGCAATGTGATGAAGCGTCTTCGCCGCAAGGTCTTGCGGCGCGGTCGCCACTTCAGCGACCTGACGCCCGATGAGAGCCACGAATTGCGCATCGCGATCAAGAAGCTGCGCTATGTCTCGGGCTTTTTCCTGCCCCTGCTTGGCACCGACAAGCACCATCGGCGCTACATCAAGCTGTTGTCGACGCTGCAGGACCAGCTTGGCCACAAGAATGACATGGCCGTTGTCGAACGCCTGGTCCAGCCGCTCACGACGGACAAGGCTCCGCGCACCGCCCATCGCGCGGCAGGGGCAATGCTTGGTTGGCAGGCCGCCCGTCTCAACCAGCGCGATCCCGACCTCGAGGCGAACTGGAAGGATTTCCTAGAGACGGACATTTCCTGACCCCGACGGGCATGCCCGCGCGAGTTGACAGGCCGCGCATGGGTGGGCATTGGATTGCGCGTCGTCATGAACAAGCCCTCCCCCACCCATCCGCCCCATATTGCCGACCGGTTCCGCCCGACGCATTTCCGCTTTCCATGGAACCGCGGAAAATGCGCGGGCGCAAAACCGCTGCGCACTTTCGCTGGAATTGGTTCCTGCCGGTGAGCACCTATCTGCTTTTCGAGATCGCGGTCATCACGCTCTGTCTCGCAGGCGGCGGGGTGCTGAAGGGCGCCACCGGCGCCGGCGCGCCTGTATTGGCCGTGCCGGCGCTCGCCGCCTTCTTCGACGTGCGTTTCGCGGTCATCATCATGCTCGCGCCGAACCTGCTGACCAATGCGGTGCAGGCCTGGCGTTTCCGCGAGCACCGCCCGCCGGCCAGTTTCATGATCCCGCTGCTGATCGGCGGCGTCATCGGAATCATTGTCGGCACTCTGGCGCTGAAATCGTTCGGCACACGCGAATTGTCGCTGCTAGTGGCCTTTGCGGTATTCGGCTATGTGGCGCTGCGGCTGGCGCGTCCCCACTGGTCGCTTCCGATGGCGGCAGGCCGGCTGCTTGCGCTGCCGGTCGGCGCGCTGGCGGGCCTGCTGCAAGGGGCCGCTGGCCTTTCGGCACCGGCCAGCATCACCTTCATGAACGCGCTCCAGCTCGGGCGCGACGGATTCATCGCCGCGATATCGACTTTCTTTGCCGTGTTCACATCGGCGCAGGTCATCGCGGTCGCCTATAGCGGCCTCATGCAGCCAGGCGAGGTCTGGCTCAGCCTGCTGGCGCTGCTGCCCGTCACGCTGGCAATGCCGCTGGGAAGCTGGATCGGACGCCGAGTGAACCCGCAAACGCTCGACCGCCTGATCCTCGGCCTGCTCCTCGTGATCGCAGTGAAGCTCGTCTGGGACGCGCTCTCGGTCTAGGACTGCATTTTGCAGCCAGGCGTTCAGCCTCTATAGTTTCGACGGCAGTACCATTCGCAAGGTCGCCATGCCGTCCGTCAGATGGAAATTGACGGCGCCTCCGAGTTCGGCGGCGCGGCGCTGCATGTTCCTGAGGCCGTGACCATGGCCCTGCGCCACATCCGACCGCGCCTCATTGGCGATGCGGACAACGATGGTTTCCCCGCGACCGGCGGATCCGTGCACCGCAATCCGGCCCGGCATGCCGTGCTTTACGGCATTGGTTATGGCCTCTTGCACGATGCGCAGGATCGACAGCGCGCTGCTGGGCTTGAACCCGTCCACCGGCGGCAGGTTTTCCATCGACCAGTCGAGCTCCATGCCGACCCGCCGCAGTTGCGGTTCGATCCGCTCGCGCAGGTCCGCCAGCGCCACAAGCAGGTCGCCATCGTCCAGATCGAGTGAATTGATGACCAGCCGCAGGTCGTCCAGGGCGCCGCGCGCTGCCCGTTCGATGGCCTTCGGATCGCCTTCCCTCTCCTGCGAAAGGGCGATGATGGAGACGAGGTGGCCGCTGAGACCGTCATGCAGGTCCCGGGTCAGGCGGCTGCGTTCCTGCTCGCGGATGGTCTGGGCCGTCAGCGCCTTTTCCTTGGCATGCAGTTCCGAAAGCTCCTCCTCCTGGGCAGCGAGGCGAAGGCGCAGCGTTTCGTTGGAATGGTCCAGCGCATCGAGGCTACTCACCAGCCGCCGCATCAGCAGCGTTATCACGGCTATCATGGTGACAAGGCGTATCTTGCCGCTGAGCAGCAGGGCGCCGTCGATCAGGCCGATGACGATGCCAAGGTCGCGCAAACCGTACCAGGCGACGAGGAAGAACGGCACGGCCAGCAAGGCGCGGTCCCATTCGTTGCATCTCAGCGCATCGCGCGTGAGCAGCAGTGCCGCGAATATGTGGCCGCCGATCGCCACCAGGGCTGCGACCAGCACGCCGACCATCGACGGCACGACCTCCAGCCACACACCGGCAGTCAGCGCCAATGGCAGGCCGACAATGGCAATCTTCAGCCATCGCGGCCGCGGAATCCCGGCGACCGCCTGTGCGAGCCCGAGCGCCATCAACCCGAAGCTCGGCATGACGAAGACGATGTAGGGCTGCCCATCGGGTGAAACGAGGCCGCTGGCAGGCGAGTTCGCCAGCGAATAGAGCAGGCTGCCGCCGCCGATAATGAAGAGCCAGGCGAAGATCGGGTCCCCTCGCCGCGCCAGCCAGACCGTCGCCAACGCGGTTATCACGATCGCCTGCAGGCCGAGCACCGAAATCCGCGTTCCGCTGGTCACGGACAGCCATGCCCACCTCACGTCGGCAATCGAGGATTCGTCCGCGACATGCACGCGCGAGAGATAGCCGGGCACCACGCCGCTTTCGCGGGTCAGGGTGATGACGAGGTCGGCCGTGCCGCTCATGCCGTCGGGAATGCGCAACATATAGGGCGCACCGACCGAGGGCTCACCAGAAATGTAGATCTGCGTGCCGCCGAGGCGCTGTTCGTTCAGTTGCGCCGCGATCTCCTGCTGGGCCGCCGGGATCAGGAGATAGCCACCGCCCGTCGGTATCTCGACAGAGAGGCGGTAGACCGCCCGGACCGGAGCGGATGCCGGCAGGCGCGGCCAGCGATGCGGCAGTTCGACAGCCTGTTCCGGACCGCCATTGAAACTCAGGCGGGCGCTGGTCGTCTCCGTAGCGGTTTCCGGTATCGGCAGCTTGACGAAATAGGGCGCCGCCATCAGCAGCAGCGTGAATGCGAGGATCAGGACATAGGGAAGATAGGAGAAAGACGCCCTTCGCGCCTGCACGCTCATAGCCGGATAAGCCCCAGGCGGGAGGCTTCGAACACCGCCTCGGCGCGATTGGACGCTTCGAGCTTGCGGTAGATGTTGCGGATATGAACGGGGACGGTCTGGCGCGAGATGCCCAGCCGTTCGGCAATCTCCGCATTCGTGAAACCCTTGGCGATGCCCCAAAGAATATCCATTTCGCGCAGCGTCAGCAGGTTCTTCGCCTGCTCGCCGGGCTGGCTGTCGCGGTTGGCCATGCCAAGCCGGCGCACGAGCACGCGCGCGATCCGCGACGAGATGGGCGAGCGACCGCTCATCAGGTCGTTTATCGCCTCGATCAGGTCGATCGATTCGGCATCCTTGAGAAGATAGCCGGACGCCCCGGCTTCGATCGCGTCGAGCACCGTGGTTTCATCGGCGAGCACCGAGATCACCATGGCTTCGGCGTCGGGCTGGGCGGCACGCAGCCGGCGGATTGCCTCCGTGCCATGGCCGTCCGGCAGCTTCAGATCGGTGATCAGCAGATCGATCTGCAATTTGTCGATAGCGGCCATGCTCTGGGCGAGCGTGGCGCATTCGGCGATGAGGTCGGCACCTTCCCAGTCGCGCAAAAGCGTCGCGAGGCGGTTACGCACCGGCTCGTCGTCCTCCGTCAGGACAATCCGGCAACGGCGTCCGCCGGCCTGTTTCGATGCGTCGCCCGTCAATCTGAACCCGCTCCAATCCGACAAGCATGCTACGCCAGCCTGTGCCTTACAAGCTGCGGGGCCGTTCGTGGAATACCCTTTTGTGGGTATGGTCCCGCGCGGCGCGCATCACTGCGGCGGGATACCAATTTCGAGGTATCCACACCTCGTTTTCGTCCGCCTATGCCTTGCCGGAATCGACCGCCGAATCCTCCGGACCATCGGCAGTCCCAACCGGGAAGCTGCCATGATGGATTTTTCGTCCAGCGCCATACCTGTCGCCATGCTCGCTCTGGCCTGCGGCATGGGGCTGAGCGTGCTGCTGCGCCTGCCGTGGACGGCGCCCTTCGCCGCCCTGTTCTATCGCACGGTCAAGGATACGCCGCTGTTCGAGACCATCAACATGGCGATATCGGCGCTCTGGGCGATATTGACCTTCTGGCTCGCCGTGGCCCTGTCGCTGGAACTGCCGCCCGCCGCATGGGGGCTGCCGCTGGCGGTCGGCGGCGTCCTGTCGGCGGTCTTGCCGCCATTGTGGATCCGCTTCGACCTGAAGCGCCGCGCGGCCGGCGACCAGCGCAACCCTTGGCCACGGCCGCATTTTTCCAGAGGCAAGCCGGACGCATATGATGTCGCAGTGATCGGCTCGGGCATAGGCGGGTTGACCGCTGCCGCGCTGCTTGCCGATAGCGGGCTGAAGGTCATCGTGCTGGAACAGCACGACCGGCCCGGCGGCTTCTGCCACCACTGGATCCGCCGCGCGCGCGACCCTGAAACCGGCCAGCGGCTGATCTTCCGTTTCGATTCGGGCGTGCATGATTTTTCCGGCTGGTGGCCGGACGGCACGCTCGACGTGCTGCTGAAGCGACTCGGAAAGACGGGCGCCGTATCATGGCGCCAGTTGGATCACCGCTTCCTGTTCGATGGACGCGAACTCGACGTACCGCGCGACTGGCGGCAGCTGGTGTCGCGGCTGGGCGACATGTTCCCCACGGATGCCACAGGCATCGCCAGGCTGTTCGATGAGATCCACCGAATCTACATCGCCATGTATTCCACGGCCAGCTATCACAACGGCTTCCCCGGCGCGCCGCTCACCGCGCGGGACGCCATGACCTTCGCCAGCGAGCATCCGATCGCGGCGGCCTGGGTCGCAAGGCCATGGCGCAGTTTCGCCGCCCGCCATGTGAAGGACATGGCGGCGCTCGAGCTGATCGAGGGCATCGCCGCCTATCGCACACATGACCCCGCACTCATAAGCGTCGGCGCGATGATCCCCCTCTATGCCTATTTCTTCATCGGCGGCGCCTATCCCGCCGGGGGGTCGGGGCATTTCGCGCAGGTTCTGGCCGATGCAGTCGAGGAACGCGGCGGCGAGGTCAGGCTGCGCACGCGGGTGACGCGCGTAGTGCAGGAAGACGGCATCGCGCGCGGCCTTATAGTGCGCGACCACAAGGGCGCGGAGACGCCAGTGAAGGCAACCGCCATCGTCTGCAATGCCGATCCGGGCACGCTGACGCGCGAACTGCTCGAGGACGGGCCGGTCCGCGATGCGATGCAGCGGCAGTTCGGCGAATTGATCCCCTCCTGCTCCGCCGCGGGCATGCATATCGGCGTGCGGGGCCCGCTCGACCTGCCGCCGATCGTGCATGTGAAGGATGGGGAGGTGCATACGGAGGTGATCTTGACCGCTGCCGTGGACCCTTCCTGCGCGCCGGAGGGCTATTCGACCATCGACCTTTTCCAGCTCGCCGAGCCGGAAGAATCCGCTTCATGGTTCCCCGCCGAGGCGACGGAGAACCTCAAGGCATTTCGTCGGTCAGACGGCTATGTCCAACGCAAGACGCTGACTGCGGACACCATCCTCGACGTGGCGCGCCGGCTGGTGCCCGATCTCGATTCGCGCATCGTCTACCGCACCGATGCCAGTCCGGTGACCTTTCACCGCTATGGCTGGACCCGGCACGGGGCCATTTACGGGCTGAAGGATCCGGCCGGGGGCCTGCCGATCAGGACGCCGCTGCGCAACATGGTGTTTGCCGGCGCGATGACGCAGGGCGGCGGCGTGGAGCCGACAGCCCTCTCCGGAGCCTTCGCCGCGCAAGCGCTTCTCGCCGACGCCCTGCACAGGCCCGCACGCGTGCCAGCGGTCGACAACACCGCGCCGCAGCCGATGGAGATCGCGGATGCCGCTCGCGCCTGATCTCATCTTCAGCCTCGGCAATTCCATCGTCTTTCTCGGCTGGATGATCCTCATCCTGCTGCCGCGACGGTTTCCGGTCCTCAATGCCGTCCCGAAATATCTCATTCCCGGCCTCTTCGGCCTCGTCTATGCGGCGATCACGCTGTCGCGCTTCTTCGGCTCCGGCGGCGGCTACGGGTCGCTGGAAGCGGTGCGCGTCCTGTTTTCCACCGACGAACTGCTCGTGGCCGGCTGGCTGCACTATCTGGCCTTCGACCTGTTCGTCGGCTGCTGGATTGCCGAACAGGCCGACCGCATGGGCCTGTCGCGGCTGATCCAGGCGGTGATCCTGTTCATCACCTTCATCTTTCCGCCAGTCGGCCTCGTTCTGTTCCTCATCACACGCGCAGTCGCGCAAACGGCACGACGGATGCCGGCATGAAAAGCCACGCCGCCCTCGATGACGAGGCCGCATCCCGCGAATGGCTGATGGCGGCATGGTTCATGGTCGCCCTGACGATCGTCCTGATCCCGCCAGCCCTTGTCGATGCCCGCACGCTCGACGGCGTCGGCGTATGGGTCAAGCCGCTGAAATTTGCGATCTCGCTGGCGGTCCATTTCCTGACGCTTGCTTTGCTGGCGTCGTTCCTGGCACAGGCGACGCGGCGGGGCCGGGCCATGTCGCGCCTGGTGCAGTGGTCGGTCGGCTTCGCCCTGTTCGAGGTCGGCTACCTCGCCTTCCAGGCGGCGCGGGGACGTCATTCGCATTTCAACTTCGATACCGGCTTTGAAACCGGCATGTATGGGCTGATGGGGGTCGGCGCGACGCTGCTCATCGTCGTGCCTTTCGTCATGGGCCTCTGGATGTGGCGACAGGGCGACAACGGATCCGGCCTGCGGCTTGGCGCGATGCTGGGCCTGCTGCTTTCGCCCGTGCTGACATTGATCGTCACTGGCTACATGTCGGGCGTGGTCTACAGCCACTCCGTAGGCGAAGCGGCGGGCGGCGATGTCGGCATGCCCCTGCTGGGCTGGTCGCGCATCACGGGCGACCTGCGCCCGTCCCACTTCGTCGCGCTGCACGCAATGCAGATCCTGCCCGTCGTGGGCTATGCCGCCGACAGGCTCGCGCCGCGCCGGGCGCGCCCGCTCGTCATGGCGGCGGCATTACTGCTCGTCGCCTCGACCGCCGCACTGTTCGTACAGGCCTTGCGCGGCCTGCCGCTATGGCCGCTGTGAACGGATTCGCTGCGGTGCGGCATACTCTTTTCTTGGTATTTCCGCCCGCCGCGACCGCCGCCTAGTGTCCCGCCACAATCGCATCGCTCTCGACATTTGCAGGGAAGACGGATCGTGACCGCCACGGCACTCAAGGCATCGCTGCCCATCGGCGAAGGCGCCAGCGTCTCGCCGCCCGTCGATATATTGGCGGGCATTCGCGGCGCGAAATGGGCTCCGCCCTTCGTGATGATCGATCGCATCATCCATATGAGCAGCGACACGGCGGTCGCACTTGTGGAGTTCAATGGCGACGCGGAACGGTTCGCCTACGGCTCCCATGCGAGCCCCTCGCTGCTGATCGAAGGCATGGCGCAGCTGTCGCTGGCGCTGATCCGCCACGGAGACCCCACGGTCGAGATCGGCATCATCCCGTCGCTGCGGGAGATCACGATGAACCCGCCGCCGGCCGGCAGGTTCAGCGCGACGATCCATGTCCGATGGGTCGAGGGCGCCTTTCCGCGATACGGGTTCGCCGGTACGGCGCTGGTGGACGGCCACCCCGTCTGCGAGGCGATGCTCGACATATTGGCCCGGCCGGAGGAAGCGGCGGGATGAGCGCTTTCGAGCTGAGCCGCCTCGCGGATGTCTTCGGCGACGCCATCGCCCATGACACGCAGCGCGCGGTGACCACGCTGACCCATGCTTTCGGGCGGGAGGATTTCCTGCGCGGCCACTTTCCGGGCTTCCCGGTGGTGCCCGGCGTCATCCTGCTGGACGGCATGATATTCGCCGGTCTCCACGCCGTGAAGCAGGCCGCTTCCGCAGATGTGGGTTCGATCGCGGTGGATACCGTCACCTTCCATCGCCCGGTGCTGCCGGGTCAGGAGGTCAGTTTCAGCGCGCGCATCGCCGGACACGGCGAGGACGGTCTGGCGGCGCGCTGCGCGGTGATGGTCGACGGCGCGCGGCATGCCCGCGCCAGCATGACCTTCCGCCTCGCAAACATTCAATCGTGAACAGGGGAACCACCATGACGACCGCAATCGACGCTGCTGAAATCGAAGACGCCATCATCGGCGACATCCTGCTGGACGGGCTGGACCTCGCCGACCTCGGCTTCGAGCGCGAGCAGATCAATGGCGACACGCCGCTCTTCGACGAGGTCAACGGGCTTGGTCTCGACTCCCTCGCAGCGCTGGAAGTCGCGGTGGCGGTGCAGCAGAAGTTCGGCTTCAAGATCGAGACGCTCGACCGCGCCTTCTTCGAGAACGAATGCGCCACGGTGAGCGCCCTCACCCGCTATGTCGTGAGCCGCCTGTCGTGAACCCGCGCCAGCAGCAGGCTTCTCCCGGCAAAGACGACGAGACCTTCATCATCGGCCTGGGCTCATACCTTCCGGGCGAGCCGGTGACCAATGACGCCATCGCGGCGCAGCTGCCCGATGTGCCGGTGGCAGACCTGATGCGCTATTTCGGCGTCGAGCAGCGGCATTTCGTGATCGCGCCCGATACGGGCAATCGTGCCGAAAAGGACCTCGGCACGGCGGAACTCGCCTATCGCGCCGCCTGCGCGGCAATTGCGGATGCCGAGGTGCCTCTGGGCGAAATCGACTTCATCATAACCACGACCGCAACTCCGGACGTCATCATGCCGCCGCTGGCACGGCAGCTCCAGCGGCGGCTCGGCGTCGAGCGGGCGCAGCTTTGCGACCTGCGCGGAGGCTGCGCCGCCGCGATACAGGGGCTCATTCTTGCCCAGACGATGATCCGATCGGGGCGCGCCCGCACCGTGCTGATTTGCGGCGCGGAATGCATGTCGCCCTATTATTACGGCGAGCGGCTGCTCCAGAACACAACACCTAACTCCTCCGACATGATCAACGGGCTGATCTTCGCCGACGGCGCTGCCGCCATGATCGTCAGCGCCGCCGATGGCGCGCGGGGCCGCAGGTCGGCGCTCGCGGTCGGATACTCCAACGCCGTGTCAGCCCATCCCCACGAGCGCGAGGGCCTGCTGATCGGGCCCGACGAAAGGAAGCTCGTCCCGGTGCAGACCACGCACAATCACCGTCTTATCAGCCGGCTTCTGCCCGAGATTGTCGGCAATGCCGTGACCGACCTCATCAGCAATGGCGGCCGCACGGCGGAAGCCTATGGCACCATCATCGTGCCGCAGGCAAACCGCTCGCTCATGTCGATGATCGTGCCGGAACTCGTCATGGGGCTCGACGGGCTCATGTATTATGTCGGCGACCGCACGGCCAACATACCGGGTGCGGCCATGGTGATGGCGCTGGACTTCGCGGTGCGTGCAGGCCGTGTCCGGCCGGGCGGCAAACCCGTGGGTATCGTGGCAGCGGAAACTGCCTCGTGGACCTACGCGGTGGTCGACCTCGCAACGGTACATTGAGGATCGTCGCGATGGCCGAGTCTCCCACGATCCTGATCGTCGATGCCGCCCATGGGATCGGACCGGCATTGGCGGCGCTGCTGTCGGAAGCGGGTTTCGATGTCGTTTCCATGCAGCGCGACGAGGTTCGCGACGCGGAAGCGGTCTCATCCGCATATGCGGTGATCTTCAACATCTCGGCGCTGGACGAGGCCGACCTCCTAGCGAAAGGACAATTGGCCGATGCCGTCTCGGCGGAGGGCGCGGCGTTTCTGGCCACCCTGCAGGCCGTGTCGCGCGCGATGATCGAGCGCGGCAACGGCCAGATCTGGGTGCTCGCGCCGGATGACAGCTTTTCCTACTACCTCCCTTTGCCCAGCGCGCCGGTTGCCCACCATATGCGCATCGGCGCGATCCGCGCTCTTGCCAAGGAGGTTGCGCGCTTCGGCGTGTTTGCAAATGCGGTGGTGCTCCAGCCGGTCGCCGAGATGGCCGAGCCGGCGGCGTGGAGTACGGCGCGGACGGGTATCGGGTCCTATGCGCAGAAGTTCAGGCCACTGCCATTGGCGGCCATCGCCGACACGCTCGCCTTCTGGCTTTCCCGCCAGCGCCTGCCGATGAACGGTTCCGTCGTGCACTTCGGCAGCGGCGTCTATGACGGCAATTTCTGAGGGCGGCGCGATGACGATGAAGAAAGTCGTTCTGGTCACCGGCGGGAGCCGCGGCATCGGCCGGGCGATCGTCCTGCGTCTGGCCCGGGAGCGCGCGCATATCGCCTTCACCTACGCAACCCGCGAGGATGCGGCGCGCGACACCGCGGCAGCGGCCCGTCAGGCGGGGGCGGCCGATGTCGCATTCGTCGCATGCGACATGGGCGATGCGGAATCCGTCGCCGGCCTACCGCAAATCGCGGCGGAGCGCTGGGGCAGGCTCGACCTGCTGGTGAACAATGCCGGCCTGACCCGTGACGGGCCCTTCGCCCTGATGCCGCCCGGGCAATGGCAGGAGGTGCTCACCGTCAACCTCGCCAATACGATCCGGCTGACGCAAGCCGCCCTGCCGCTGCTGGCGCAGTCGAAAGGCTGTGTCGTGTCGATCTCCAGCCTCGCCGGCCGCGCCGGCAAGGAGGGGCAAGTGCCCTATTCCGCCACCAAGGCCGGCCTCGTCGGCATGACGCGGCTGATCGCGCGCGCCGGCCGGGAGAAGGGCGTGCGGGCGGCTGCCATCCTGCCCGGCTTCATCGGAACCGAGATGATCGACGGGCTTGGCGCCAGGGCCATGGAGCCCACCCTGCAAGGCAGCATCCTGCCGCGCGCAGGAGAGCCCGAGGAAGTCGCCGAACTCTGCGCCTTCCTCGCCAGCGCGGAGGCCAGCTATCTCGACGGCGCGGTGGTGCCGATAGACGGAGGCTTCCGCAAGTGAGCGAGGTTGCAAGGGCCATCATCACCGGCATGGGCGTCTGCGTGCCAATGGCGGATTCCGTGGACGAACTGAAGCAGGCCATCCTCGCCGGCCGCAATGGCATGATCGAGGTCGACCGCTTCGACGCCTCCCGCTTCAAGGGCCGCGTCGCCTCGATGTTTCCCGCCGCGGCGGACCATTCCCCCGCAGCGCTGAGGCCATGGGCGGAGCGCACCGCGGGCTATGCCATCCACGCATTGCGCGAGGCGAAAGCGCATGCCCGGCTCGACTGGTCGCATCATGCGCCGGAGCGCGTCGCGATCCTGCTCGGCACATCCAATAGCGGCATCGAGCGGCTGGAGGAGATCGCGCGGGCGCAAGGCTTCGGCGGCGTGGATCGGCGCAAGCTCGTCGCCACATCTATCGCCCATGTCACCAATGTGCTTGCCGCGCTGATCGGCGCGAAAGGCCCACGCGTCACCTTCTCTTCCGCCTGCGCTTCCAGCACGGCGGCGGTGGGGCACGCCATGGACCTGATCCGCGATGGCGTGGCCGACATGGTGGTCGTGGCCGGCGCCGATTGCGTCTCGCATGGCATTATGGCCGGGTTCAACAGTCTGGGCGCACTGTCGAGGACGCGCACCGCGCCTTTCAGCGAGCCGATCGGCATCACGCTTGGCGAGGGCGCGGGCGTCTTCATCGTCGAGAACGACGCGCTCGCCAAGGCGCGCAAGGCGGACGCTATCGCGGAAATCACCGGATATGCCCTGTCCGGCGATGCCTATCATGCCACCTCCCCCGACCGCAAAGGATGCGGCATCGAAGCGGCGGTGCGCATGGCGCTGGCCGATGCCGGTCTTTCCGCCCGCGACATCGATTTCGTCTCCGCTCATGGCACCGGCACGGAAGCCAATGACGCGGCGGAATCGCAAGCGATGCAGCGGCTGTTCGGCCGCGCGGTGCCGGTTTCCTCGTCGAAATCGTTTCTCGGCCACACGCTCGGCGCCAGCGGCATCATCGAGATGATCGCGACGATCGCAGTAGCCGCCGAGGGCATGATCCCGCACACCGCCAATTTTTCAGGCCTGCGCGCCGGCTGCGCCGATCTGGACTATGTGCCCGCCGCGCCGCGCAAACATGAGGTTCGCCGCTTCGCCTGCAACAACTACGCCTTCGGCGGCAATAATGCATCGACCGTCATCGACCTCAAGCCGGGCACTGCGCAACTACGCGAAGTGGCCACGCACCCCGTCGCCATCACAGGCATGGGCGTGGTGAGCGCATTGGGCCGTGGGCTCGCGTCATTCATGCAAGGCATTGCCGGCGGACATGAATTCGAGACAGCCGAAGGGGATGCGGGGCATCCCGTGGCGCGGGTGCGCGACTTTTCCTTTTCGGACCCACGCCTCAAGACGTTCGTCCGCGCGTCGCCGATGGTCCGCTTCGCGATAGAGGCGGTCAACGAAGCGATCGCCGGCCTCGATACGGGACAGGCTGCGAGTTGCGGTCTGATCATGGGCATCGTCAACGCGGCGCAACGCAATATGGAACGCTTCCTCGAAAGCGTCAGCGGCGATACGCCCGAGCTTGCCAGCCCGCAGCATTTCTCCATGACGACCATGAACGCCATTGGCGGGCAGGTTGCCATCGCGCACGGCCTGAAGGGCTATAGCACCTCGCTCGCCGGAGGCTGGGCGGCGACGGCTTATGGTTTCGGTCTGGTGCAGCGCGGCCGGCAGGAGCGTGTCGTCATTGCCGGTTGCGACGAGGTTACGCCGAGACTGCTCGATTTCTACACTGCCCTGGGCGGATTGGTGCGCGACAGGCGGGCGCGCGCCTTCGACGGCGCCGACGGCTTCAATCCCGGCGAAGGGGCTGGGGCGCTGATGCTGGAAGGGCTCGACGCCGCGCGCAGCCGTGGCGCCGAGGTGCTGGCGGTCATCAGCGCCAGTGCCGAAACCCAGGATCCGAAACTTGCCGGCGGGCTGAGCGACGGCAACGGCCTCGCCCGCGCGGTGCGCCAGTGCATCAAGCGGGCCGGCATCGCGGCGGGCGACATCGGCGCCGTCATCGCAACCGGTTCATGGACCGCATCGGCCCAAAAGGCGGAGCGCGCGGCAATCGCCGCTGTTCTGGGCACGGATGCCGCGCCGCCATGTTCCGTGATCGAGCAGACCGGCTTCCTGCCGGCGGCGGGGCCACTGCTCAACATCGGCGCCGCCATCGCGAAACTGCGGACGGACGACCGCGTCCGGCACGTGCTGGTCATGGGCGGCGACGTTACCGGCCCCCATTCGGCATTCATCGTCTCACGGCCGCAGGCCGTTCATTGATAAGGGAGAAAGCCATGGTCGACATTGCCCAGCGGGGTTTAAGCGAGCGGAAGACCGGCATCCGCTTTCCCTGGACCGCATTTCTGCTCACCACTCTGGCGGCCAGCCTGTGGGTGCACGCCTCCGAGCACTTCCGCTACATGCTGTTCGTGCGGCCCATGCTGATGGAATCGTTATCCATGGTGCCCGGCGTCGCGCCCATGCATCTGCCCGTCTTCCTGAGCTGGGGGGCATGGAACACAATGCTTTCGGCGATGACGGTGCTCACCTACTGGTTCTACGCGCAGGTTTTCGGCCACAGTATCCGTTCGGCGATCATTGCCGGCACGCTGAGCTGGCTGTCTTCCTTCGTGTTCTTCTGGCACGCCTTCGTCAATCTCGGCCTGGCGCGGCTGGCCGACATTTTCGTGGAGCCGCCCATGTCGTGGGTCGAGCTCGTCGTGGCGAGCCTGATCGCCTATCATTGCTATTCGCGCAATATTTTCGGCGCAAGATGAACCGGGCGATACAGGCCGTTGCGAGCGACGGCATGGCCATGTCCTACGACGTGGCCTATGCTGATACGGATGCCGGCGGCATCGTCTATCACGCTCGCTATGTGGAGATGGCCGAGCGCAGCCGCAACCGCACTATGGCCGCGATGGGCATGCCGGTGCAGCAGATGCTGGCGCGCTTCGGCATGCAGTTCGTGATCCGAGAGGTGCGCGCGCTCTGCCACCGCCCTGCCCTCGTCGGCGACCGGCTCAACCTGACAAGCGGCGTAACCACCATGTCCCAGGTGCGCGTGAACTGGCGTACGCGGATCGCCTGCGAAAGCGAAATCATCTGCGACGTGGAAGCGCAGATCGCTGCCTTCGACCCGGTTTCGCGCCGAGCCAGCCTGATGCCCGACACCTTGATTGCCCTGCTCGGGCAAACGCCGCGTATGGTGCCGCTGCGGCGCGCCCCGACTATGAAGCCGGGGCTCTAGGATGAGGGAGGTTCGCGAAGCTTTCGAGCGCGCGCTCGCCGATGCCGGAGAGATCGATGCGGCAATCGCGCTTGCGGAGCGTTTTCCTCCATTCGGCGCCGGCGATCCCGTGGCTATCGCCTATCTTGGCAGTCTCAACGCCATGAAGGCTGGCCGCGCCGCCCTGCCATGGGTCAAGCTTCGACACACTAATATCGCATCGGAGATGCTCGATCACGCTCATGAACGGCGCTTCGAGGTCACAAGCGAGGATGACGGTCATCCGGCCGAGCTGGTCATCCTGCTCCTGCGGGGCATCGCCTATGCCAGCTTTCCGTCCTTCCTCGGACGCGGCGCGGCGGCACGCGAAAGCCTTGAGGAGGCCGCACAGCACCCCGGCTTCGCGCAGATTCCGGCCTCATATCAAGCGCTGGTTCACACGCATCTGGCAGCCCTGCCCGGCGCTCGCGACGAAAGCTGCGGCATGGATGCATTGAAGTTGAAAGGCGCCTGACGCGCCCTCAATTCAGCTCAGGCGATCTTCACCCCGGCACCTGCAAGGATGCGGCGCACCGAGCCGACTGCGGAGGCGGGCGTATAGGAACCGGTGACGCCGCCCAGCGACCGCGACGAGAGCCGGATATCCCATTCCAGCCCTTTGCCCTGCACCTCGATCCTGTGCTCCATCGTCGCCTGTTCCGGCACGGCCACGATGCGGCTGAAAGTCCGGTCGAAGCCGATGCCCGCCATGGCGATGGCCGCATGCACATTGACGTTGCGCGGAAAGCGCCGGCAGGCCTCGCGCGCCGGGCCTTCATAGATGACGCCAGAGGCACTGGGATCGACGCCGAAACTCTTTCCGCTCTTGGTCGTGGTGACGGTGACCGTTTCGATGATGTCGCGGCCATCGGCGAGCCCATCCAGCGCGAGCACAGCGCCATGGGGCACATAGCAGCTGAAGCCGGATGCGGCGACCGCTTCCTCGATGGCGCGCAGCGTCTCCGGATCGGCCAGCGCGGTGCAACTGAAACCGCACAGGCTGGCGTTCCGGAGGATACGCGGCGCGAACCGGGAAAGGACGTCAGGCAGCGCCGCCTCGACCACCAGATCGACATCGCGGCCAAGTGCTGCCTCGGGATCGGCGAGCACGACACCGGAAGGCAATGCGAAGCTGCGCGGCCGTTCCAGCGAAGATACGAGCACATAGCCGATTTCGGCGACGCCCGAGCGCTGGATCTCTTCCACGAGCGCCGCGGCAACTGTGCCGCCGCCGATGATTCCAACCCTTGGAAGCCTTGCCGCCTTATCCGACATGAATGTCTGTCACTCCGGTTCCGATATTCTGCGCGTCCGCATGTAGCGGATCGTGATCCGCAAGGTAAGTGGCGGTCGCGCATCCCCGGTGGACGGCAGGGTCACGCTGGCGCCATCTCGGCCTGCCTGGCAGGGAACGGCCGGAACGCCATCAGGATCAGCACGGCGGCGATGCCCATTCCCCATGAGCCAATATACATCAGCGCGTAGGAGTCGAAGCGGTCGTAGATCATGCCGCCGAGCAGCGGCCCGGTGGACATTCCGAGGCTGCCCGCCATCGCCGTTCCGCCGATGATCGTACCCATCATCTTCAGCGGGAAATTTTCGCGGATGATGACGGCATAGAGCGGCATCGTGCCGGCATAGATGAAGCCGACAAGTGCCGCTACCGCATAGAACGGCCCGAGCGTGGAGACGAACACATAAGCGAGCACGCCGAAGGCTTGCGCCAAGAGCCCGATGACGAGCACGCGCTGCGCGCCGAAACGGTCGCCCGCGAGGCCGAAGCCGATGCGGCCCAACATGCCCGCCAACCCCTCGACGCTGTAGATCGACACCGCCGCGATCATCGGTATGCCGCAGGTCACCGCATAGCTCACCGTGTGGAAGATCGGGCCGGAATGGGTGGCGCAGCAGAAGAAATTCGCCAGCATCAATATGATGAACTGCGGCGAGCGCACGGCCTGCCGGACGGTCATGTCCGACTGCGGCTCATTCACCGGCGTCTCGCCCTGCATGCCCTCCAGCGCCGGCGGCCGGCGCACGAGCAGCGCTGCGGGGATCATCAGCGCTGCTGCTATGCCGGCAATGATCAGCATGGCGGTGCGCCAGTCATGGATGGTCACCAGCCAGGCCGCGAGCGGCGCCATGGTCATCGGCGCCATGCCCATGCCGGCGGAAACCAGCGATACGGCAAGGCTGCGCTGGGTGTCGAACCAGCCGGTCACGCAGGCCATCATCGGCGCGAAGACGGCAGCGGTGGCCGCGCCGACCAGCAGGCCGAACAGCAATTGAAACATGATCAGCGAGCCGGCCTGGCTGGCCAGCGCCAAGCTGGCGGCCAATACGGCGGACCCCGTGAGCACTACCGGGCGCGGTCCGAACCGGTCGGAAAGATTGCCCCACACCATGCTGGCCGCCGCCATGGCGAGAAAGCCGATGGTCATCGCGGTGGAAATGCCCGTAACGGACCAGCCGGTTTCCTGCGACATCGGCCGCAGGAAAATCGGCAATGAGAACATCGCACCCATTGCGACACAGCCGAGCAGACCGCCGGCGGCGACGATAACCCAACGATAGGAATGATTCATGCCACTCTCCCGGATGTTGCGCCCCGTTCGGGTTCGGCGCGGGGACACGACAAGGACGTATCGGCGCGGCAAGCGCCGACATCCGGTTCATTCCTCTCTGCCGCTTTTTTTTCGGCGTCAGCCCTGCGGCTGCGACGGCTTCCAGCCGGCCGACGGTATGACATTGACCATCCAGGGCACGCCGAACCTGTCCACCAGCGAGCCGAAGCCGGGCGACCAGAACGTCTCGCCGAAGGGCATGACCGCCTTGCCACCCTCGGCAAGCTGGTCGTACCAGCGCTGGCCCTCGGCCTTGTCTTCGGTATGAAGGGTCACGTCGAAGCCGTTTTTGGGCTTGCCGATATTGGGCGCCCATTGGGCATCCATATCGGCGCCCATCAAGGCCTGGTCGCCGACATCGAGCCAGCAATGCATCAGCCAGTCCTTGTATTTCTCGTCGCTGATCGGCATGTCCGGCGGTCCATCGGCATAGGACATTGCGCCGGTGATCTTTCCGCCAAGGACCTTGGCGTAGAATTCGAATGCCTCGCGGCACTGACCCTGGAAACTGAGGCTGGTCACGATCTTCATAGTCGTCTCCTTCGATCTCGATTGATGCTGGCCTCTATCGGGGGGATCAAGCCGTCGGAGCCGCCGGCGGCGGCCGATGCGGATTGACGCTTCCTCACCAAGGTTGATATCAACGTAGCAGACCCATGGATGTCAACTGCCAGATGCATGCTCCTGCCAAACCGCCTTTCGAAACGACCATTCTGGTGCGCGACACCTGCCTGTGCCTGCATACGCAGAGGGCGGCACGCGCGCTTGCGCGCCGCTTCGACATTGCCTTCAAGCCGGTGGGCATCACCAGCGGGCAATTTTCGCTCCTGATGTCACTCAACCGGCCGACACCGCCTAACGTCGGCAGCGTGGCGACGCTGCTGGCCATGGACCGGACAACGCTGACGGCCAATCTCAAGCCGCTGGAGCGTCGCGGCCTGTTGGAGATCGTCGTGGATCCCGCCGACAGGCGCGCCCGCCTGCTGCGGCTGACGCCGGCCGGACTGACAATCCTGGCCGAGGCCACGCCGATCTGGACGCGGACCCATGCGGTGGTGGAAAAGGAACTGTCTGGCCCAGACAATCTGCGCGCCGAGCTCGATGTGCTTTCCCGATCCGACAGCCGGGATGACCATTCCCGATAGGCGGAAAGGCGCTGGACTTCTCCGCTCGACTAGCCGCCTGAGACGCTGCTACCTTGGCCGACAGAACAGCGTCCGGCAGGACGCAAGCCGCGGACCGGGAGGAACGGCATGAAGGTGGAGTTCATCGATACGACCTTGCGCGACGGGTCGCAGAGCCTTTGGGCAAGCGGGATGCGGTCGGGGATGATGACGGCGGTCGCCGAGGACCTCGACAAGGTCGGGTTCAAATTCGTCGAGATTCCCACCAACTCGATCTTCTTCAAGAAGATCACGCGCGATCTCAAGGAAGATCCGTGGGCGCTGATGCGGACGCTGGCCGAGAAGATGCCCAATACCGACACCGGCTCCATGAGTTCCAACCTGAACATAAACTCGTTCGGCGCGCCGACGCCTCGCGTCGTCGGCAAGCTGTTCTACGGGCTTATGGGCAAGATGGGCGCGCTGCGGCGTTCGCAGATGGTCGCCAACACGACCGACCAGATCAAGACCGACTTCGCCGAACTGGCGGAACTGTTCCGCCCGCTCGGCGTGAAGATGGCGCCGGCGATCGCCTATACGATCTCGCCGCGCCATACGGACGAATATTTCGCGCAGAAGACGCGCGAATGCGCCGCCTTCCGGCCCGACGCCATCTACATCAAGGATCCCGGCGGGCTGCTCACCGTGGACCGCATCCGCACGCTGGCGCCGGCCGTGGTCGCGGCCGCCGGCGGCATTCCGGTCGAGCTGCATTCGCACTGCACCACCGGCGTCGCGCCGCAGACCTATATGGAGGCGCTGGATCTGGGCATACCGGCCCTGCACACCGGCATCCCGCCGCTTGCCGAGGGTTCGGCGCAGCCTTCAGTCTTTCAGACCGCTCTCAATGCGCGCTCGATCGGGCACGAGGTCGATCTCGACATCGACCGGCTGCAATCGATTTCCGACCGGCTGATGCAGTTCGCCAGGATGGACGGCATGCCGATCGGCCAGCCCATGCCCTACGACCGGGCGCAATATGAGCACCAGATCCCGGGCGGCGTGATCTCCAACCTGCGCCACCAGCTCAAATCGATCGGCTTGCAGGACCGGCTGGAGGAGGTGATCGAGGAAAGCATCAGGGTGCGCGCGGAAATGGGCTATCCGATGATGATCACCCCGTTCTCGCAATATGTCTGCACCCAGGCGGCGCTCAACGTGCAGACCGGCGAGCGCTACAAGGTGGTGGTCGACGAGGTCATCCTGTTCGCGATGGGGCGCTATGGCGAGGATTCCGGATTCCAGTATATGGAGGAGAACCTGCGCGACCGCCTGACGGGCGGCCAGCGTGCGGCGGAACTGGCGGCGAAAACCGACGACCGCCGGCTGAAGGAAATGACGCTGAAGGAAGCGCGCGCGCTCTATGGCGGGCCGGACCTGTCGGACGAGGAACTGTGCCTGAGGGCGATCATGCAGGGCACCACCGGCGACATCGCCGCCATGCGCGCCGCCGGCCCCGCCCGGCGTTATGACGGCGCCGACCCGGCCCTGACGCGCCTGCTCGACCGCTTCTCGAAGAGCGGCTCGCTGCGCTATCTCGAAATCCAGAAGGGCAATGAGGTGGTGCGGCTGGAGCGGTAAGAGGAACTGGGCGGACCGGGCTTTGTCCGCTCCGAATAGACAAACGGTGCCGGGATTCTACCGCCCGGCCGCCATGATACGCCCGACCAGTTCCGTGCTGACCTTTCCGCCAACGAAGTCCGCATTGGCGACGATCTTGTCCACGAACGGGATCGTCGTTTCGATGCCGCCGACGCGGAATTGCGACAGGGCGGTTCGCATACGGGCAATGGCGTCGTCGCGGTCGCTTCCGTGGACGATCAACTTGGCGATCATCGAATCGTAGAAGATCGGAATGCGGTAGCCTTCGAAGCAGTGGCTATCGACGCGGATGCCCTCGCCTTGCGGCGGCTGCCATGCGGTGATGAGGCCCGGTGACGGGCGGAAATCGTTTTCCGCCGACTCGGCATTCACGCGGCATTCGATGGCGTGGCCGGTGAAGACCACGTCCTCCTGGCGGAAGCCGAGCCGCTCGCCATTGGCGATACGGAACTGCTCCTGCACCAGATCGATGCCGGTGATCATCTCCGTCACCGGATGCTCCACCTGGATGCGGGTGTTCATTTCGAGGAAATAGAAGGCATCCGCCGCCGGATCGACAAGGAACTCGACCGTACCCGCGCCGACATAGCCGATGGCGCGGGCGAGCCTGACCGCCGACTCATGCAGGCCGGTGCGCAGCGCGCCGGAAATCGCCGGGGCCGGCGCTTCCTCGACCAGCTTCTGGTGGCGGCGCTGCGAGGAACAGTCGCGTTCGCCCAGATGCACGACATTGCCATGCGTGTCGGCGATGACCTGCACCTCGATGTGGCGGGCATCGGCGACGAAACGCTCGACATACATGGAGCCGTCGCCGAAGGCGGCGTTGGCCTCCGCCGAAGCCTGCTGGAACGTCTCCTTCACTTTGGCCGGATCGCGAACGATCTTCATGCCGCGCCCGCCGCCGCCGGCCGCCGCCTTGAGCATCACCGGCAGGCCGACTTCGGCGGCGATGCGCGCCGCATCATCGGCCGAGGCGACCTTGTGGGAGCCCGGCAGGGTCGGCACGCCGGCCGCCGCGGCGGCGATGCGAGCCTCGATCTTGTTGCCCATACGGGCGATATTGTCAGGCGTCGGCCCGACGAAGATCAGGCCGTTGTCGGCGCAGCCCTTCGAAAACTCCGCCTTCTCCGAGAGGAAGCCGTAGCCGGGGTGGATCGCATCGGCGCCCGTTGCCAGCGCGGTCATCAGCAGCGCGTCGATGTTGAGATAGCTTTTGGCCGAGGTCGCAGGGCCGATCACGAAGGCGCGGTCGGCAAGACGCGCCGGCAGGCTGTCGCGGTCGGCGTCGGAGACGGCCTGCACCGTCTCGATGCCGAGCGCCTTGCAGGCCCTGATGATGCGAATGGCGATTTCGCCCCGGTTGGCGATCAGGACCCTTCGGATCGCCACCGGATCAGTTCTCCACGATCCGGAACAGCGGCTGGCCGAACTCGACGATGGCCTCGTCCGCCACCAGGATTTCGGTAATCGTGCCACTCATCGTCGCCGGCACGGCGGTGAAGGTCTTCATCACCTCGATCAGGCACACCGTCGTATCCGAGCCGACCTTGCTGCCGACCGCGACGAAGGGTGCCGCGCCCTGTTCCGGCTGGGCGTAGAAACGTCCCATCATCGGCGCTGTGACGATCCTGCCTTCCCCTGCCCCGGACGGCTTTTGCACGGGGGCTGCTGCTGCGACAGCGGGAGCTGGTTGTGGATTTGCCGGGGCTGGCGCCGGGGCAGGCGATGCGGCCGCAACAGGAGCCGGAACGTATGCCGGGGCTGGACTTTCTGCTGAAATCGCGCGCGGATCGCCCTTGCCGAGCGTGATGCGCAGGTTGCCGACATCGACCTTCATGAAATCGACCGACGACTTGTCGAGTGCATCGATCAGGCGCTCGACGCGCGCCATGTCCGCGTCGGAAAGGAATTCCTCGTTGCCCGCCATACCGTCTCCTCCCGATTATCGCAGAACGGCGGAGAGATAAGCGCAACGGAACCCGCAGCACAAGGCAATGGACGGATTCCGCATGTTTCAGGCAGGAGAGCCTATATGGCGGTCAGCTCGAATTCGGGGTCGAGAGAGGTGGCCTGGGCGACATAGGAATCGAAGAGATCGTTCTGGAGCCAGTCGATCACCCTGCGCGCATCGGCACCCAGCGGAACATGCGGGCGGCTGACGACCATGCGCGAAATGGCGAGCCCCCGCAGCCGCGACGCGCGCAGCAGGCCGGCCTGATATTCGCGCAGGAAGGCCGAGAGGGGCAGGATCGACCGCACATCGCTGCCCTGGATCATCGCCAGTAGCGAGGGCATCGATTCGAATTCCAGCGATGTTCGCGGCGCGATGCCGCTCCTGGCGAATTCCCTGTCCAGATAGGCCCTTACCGGGTCTTCCTTCATGCTGAGCGCAAGCTCCGATTCATGGACTGACCGAAGATCGACCGATGAGGGCCAAGGCGTCTCCCCGCGCCCGACCAGATAAAGCGGCTCGCGCCACAGGGGCGTGCGGGTCAGGTTCTCGTCGGACGGCGGATTGGTCACCACGGCGAATGTGAGCTCGCCGGCCCGAAGCCAGGCCTCCAGCCGATGGCTGGTGCCGTCGACGATGCGGATCATGGAATGGTTGCGCGTGCCGGACAGGAAGTCCGGGCTCTTGCCCGTCATCAGCCGGATGATCGCCGGCGGCAGGCCGATGGCGACGACGCGTGCGGGTTGGCGACCGCCGCCGAATGTCTCGGATATCCGTTCGACGCCTTGAAGAACCGCTTCGGCCATGGCGACAAGCTGCCGTCCCGAAACCGTCGGGCGAACGCCCGCCGTCGATCTCTCGAACAGCGTCGTTCCAAGCTCGCTTTCCAGTTCGGCGATCTGCCTGCTCACGGCGGGCTGCGCCACATTGAGCATCCTGGCCGCCTTGTTGATGCTGCCCTGGTCGCAGACGGCCAGAAAATAGCGAAGCTGGCGCAGTTCCATGACCGCCCCTCCCAGTTATGCCGCTACAGCATATCCCTATAAGGCTTATCCATCTAGTGGCCGACCTTCGGCCGGCTACGCTCTGCCATCCAAGGATTTCCGGGAGATACAGGTGGTCAACGTCCTCATGATCGATGAGACCGACAATGTCGCGACGGTCCTCGAAGCGGTCGCCAGCGGCACGAAGGTCAGCGTCGCGACGGCTGGCGGCAACGTCGATGTCGTGGTGAAGAACGACATTCCCTACGGGCACAAATTCGCGCTTGGCGCGATCGCGCGTGGCACGCCGGTGCGCAAATACGGCTCCAGCATCGGCGACGCGCTGACCGACATCGCCGCCGGCGAACATGTCCATATGCACAATGTCGCCGGCGGCAGGCTGCGCGGCGACGCGACGAGGGGGTGAGCATGTCCAGGGATCATTTCTTCGGCTATCGCCGCGAGGACGGGCGCGTCGGCATCCGCGACTTTCCGGTCGTGGTCGCCGCGATGGACAATGCCAACCCGCTGGCGCGGCGCATCGCGGCCATGGTCAAGGGCGCGGTTCCCATCGTCGCGGCCTATGGGCGCGGCCAGAAGGGCGAGGACCTGCGCGTCCACGACCAGACGCTGATCAATTACGGCGCGCATCCGAACGCCTCCTGCGTCCTCGTGGTGAGCCTCGAACAGATCACCGCGCGGGCACTCGCCGAGCCCATCGGCGCAACGGGCAAGCCGGTAGACTGGGTGGACGTTCAGTCCTGCGGCGGCACGCTGAAGGCGCTGGAGGTCGGCGTGCGCAAGCTCAACGCGCTGATCGCCGCGCGCAAGCCGACGCTGCGCGAGAAATGCGGGCTGGAAGAGCTGGTGATCGGCCTCGAATGCGGCGGCTCGGATGCCGTGTCAGGCATGACGGGCAATTCCACCCTCGGCATCGTCTCGGATCGGATCGTGGCTGCCGGCGGCACGGCGATCCTGTCGGAGCCGGAGGAGATCATCGGCGCGGAGCACCTTCTGGTCGAACGTGCCGCTTCTCCCGGGATCGCCAAGGACCTGCTCGACGTTGTGGCGCGGTGGGAGGCCTATGCGCGCTATGTCGGCATGGACATGGCGCCGCTCGGCGGCGACAATATCAAGGGCGGCCTGTCGACCACCGAGGAGAAGTCGCTGGGCGCGGTGCGCAAGGGCGGCACCAGCCCCCTGCGGCAGGTGATCGGCATGGGCGCGACGCCGACCGAGAAGGGCCTCGTCTTCCTCGACGCGCCCGGACCCGGCGCGGAGAACACGACCTCGCTCGCGGCGGCCGGTGCGCAGCTCATCCTGTTCAGCACCGGCATCGGCAACCCGATCGGCAACCCGATGGCGCCGACGATCAAGGTGACCGGCAGCCCAGGTACGGCGCGCGACTTCGCCGACAATATCGACCTCTCCGTCGCCGGCATCATCGAAGGCTCGCTGACTCTGCCGCAGGCGGCCGACAGGCTGATGGACCATATGCTCGCGGTGACGGAAGGGCTCCAGACGGCGAGTGAAAGGCTCGGCGACACCGAGATCACCATCAGCCGGGTCGAGAACGGCTTCCTGAAGCTCTGGGAGGAAGGCTATTTCGACAGGGAGGACGCGCGTGCGGATCACTGACATCGTCGCCCTGCCCGTCCGCATCCCGCCCGCGCCCGCGCATCCTTCGCCGGAGGGCGGCGGGGAGACAAGCGCCAGCCATACGGTCATCCTGGTCGAGACCGACGAAGGCATCACCGGCATCGGCGAAGCCTTCCGTTTCGCGCCGAAAACCGTCGCCGCCTTCGTCGACGAAATCCTCAAGCCGCTGCTGGTCGGGCAGGACCCGTCGCGCATCGAGCTGCTGTGGGACAGGATGTACCGCACCACCTTCCGCTATGGGCGGATGGGGCTGGTCATGCATGCGATCAGCGGCGTCGAGGTGGCGCTGTGGGATATTGCCGGCAAGGCGGCAGGCGAGCGCGTCTGCGACCTGCTCGGCGGCCCCTGCCGCGACGGCCTGATGGCCTATGCCAGCATGCATCCCTACCACGCGCCGGAAGCGGCGGCCGAGGCTGCGAAGGGCTATCTCGCGGAAGGCTACAAGGCATTGAAGCTGCACCAGAAGGATATCGTCTCGGTGCGCGCGGTGCGTGAGGCGATCGGCCCGGATGTGCGTCTCATGCTGGATGCCAGCGGCGCATGGTCCCAGCCGGAAGCGATGAGGGCCGTGGAGGCGCTGGCCGACTGCCACCTCTACTGGATCGAGGAACCGCTCAGGGACATGAACGATCTCGACGGGCTGCGCCGCCTGCGGGAACGCTCGTCCACGCGCATCGCGGCAGGCGAGAACGAATATACGCATTTCGGCTTCCGCGAGATGATCAGCTCCGCCGCCGTCGATCTCGTACAGCCGGATGTCATCAAGGCCGGCGGCATAGCGCCGACGCGCAAGATCATCGGCATGGCGGAGGCCTGGAACATGGAGGTCTGCCTGCACTCCTTCTATTTCGGGGCCGGCGTGGCGGCGACGCTGCACCTCGCTTTGTCGAGCCCACGCTGCGAGATGATCGAGATCAACGCCCTCCCGCTTCAGCGCTCGCTGATCGATCCCGGCCTGCGGCCGGTGGACGGAATGGTCCGGCTGCCGGACGCGCCGGGGCTCGGCATCGCCATTCCCGACGACATTCTTGCCGAGGCCCGGTCTCGCTGATCCGCTCAGGCCGAAGTTGCGAGGATGACGGCGAGCACCAGCAGGGCGATGAACAGCATCTCCGACACCATCAGGATGACGGGCCGCCAGCCGAATTTCACCAGTTCGCGCAAGGCGGTCCTGAGGCCGAGCGCCGCGATTGCGGCGATGAGGCACCAGCGCGAGACTTCCGAACAGGCAGCGGCGAGCACGGCCGGGATCAGACCTGCACTGTTGACGATCACCAGCACGACGAAGGCCAGAAGGAAGGCCGGCAGCAGTGGCGGCCGTTGCACCGACACGCCCCGCGTCCGCGTGCGGTAGAAAAGGCCGAAGGCGAAGACGGCAGGCACAAGCAGCGCCACGCGCATAAGCTTGACGACCGTGGACGCCTCGCCTGTCTCGGGCGAAATCATGTAGCCCGCGCCGACGACCTGGGCGACGTCGTGGATCGTCGCGCCGAGAAAGATGCCCGCCTGCGCATTGGTCAACGAAAGCAGCGAAACCAGGACCGGATAGAGGATCATCGCGACGGTGGAGAGCGCGGCGACGCCGACGACGGTGGCGACGAGATTGCGTTCGTTCTCCTGCGAGCGCGGCATGACGGCGGCGAGCGCCATGGCCGCCGACACGCCGCAGATCGCGGTTGCGCCGCCGCTCAGCATGCCGAGGTCCGAAGACAGGCGAAGGAGCCGCGCCATCAGGGCGCCGAAGCCGATGGTCAGGACGACCGCCGCCACGACCAGCAGGATCGTCCCGAAGCCGAGCGCCGTCACCTGCTCGATGGTGATGCGCGCGCCAAGAAGCGCCACGCCGAGCCGCAGCACCGTGCGCGCGACGAAGTCGATCCCCGGCCCCGCCGGTCCCTCCTCCGACATGAAGTGGAGCACCATGCCGAAAAGCAGCGCATAGAGCATCACCGGTCCGCCATAGTGATCCGAGATGAAGCCGGCCGCCAGGGCGATGACCGCGCAGGTCAGCAGGCCCGGCCAAAGCCGCGCCAATGCCTCACGCCAGTGGAATGCCCCCGTCTTGCCAGGCATGGTTTCAGTCACAGGTCACCTTCGATCAGGCTTCGCATCTGCCGGTCGGCGACCGGGCGCATCTTGGAATTGCTGGAGGAACGCCGGCTCGCGCTACGGACTCATCACCGTCGGCAGCCAGAGGGAGATCTGCGGGAAAATGATCAGGATCACAAGGCATAGAAGCAGAAGCCCCGCATAGGGCAACACTCCGAGCATCGCATCCTTGAGCGGTACGCCGGCGACGCCCTGCAGGACGAATATGTTCAGCCCGACCGGTGGCGAGACGATCGCCAGTTCCATGTTGATCGCGAACACGACCGCGAACCAGATCGGGTCATAGCCGAGGGAGACGACCAGCGGCACCAGAAGCGGCACCGTCATGATGGTAATGGCGGAACCTTCCATGAAGGTGCCAAGCAGGAGAAGCAGGATGTTGATCAGCACGATCACCTGCCACGGCTCCAGCCCGGAATCCTGCACCAGTCCGATCAGCCATTGCGACAGGTTCATCATCGTGGAAGCGCGGCTGAGGATGAGCCCGGCGAAGATGATGAAGCCCATCATGCTGGTGGTGCGCACGGCCTGTACCAGTATGGGCGAAATGTCGGCCCCGGTGATGGTCTTCAGGACGAAGAGCCCGATCAGCAGCGCGATCACGGCGCCCAGCCCGCCCGCCTCCGTCGGCGTCACCACGCCGAAGACGATGCCGCCCACGACGCAGACGATGAGCACGAGGCCGGTCCAGGCATTGCGCAGCGCCAGCATCTTTTCCGCGCGCGTCGGCACGTGGTCCGTTTCCGTCGCCGGGGTCAGCGACGGCCGCAGCCAGAACAGGATCGTGTTGAAGAGAACCATGACCAGCACGATCATCAGGCCGGGAATGATGCCCGCCATGAAAAGCTTGCTGATCGAGGTTTCCGTCAGCACGCCATAGACGATGAAGAAGTTGCTCGGCGGTATCATCATCCCCAGCGTGCCGCCCACGGCAACCGCGCCGATGCCGAGGCGCATATTGTGGCCGCGCCGTCGCATTTCCGGCAGGATGAAGCCGCCCACGGCAGCCGCCGTCGCCACCGACGAACTCGACATGGCGGCGAAGATGCCGCACGAGATGACCGCCGCCGAATGCAGCGCGCCGGGAATGCGGTGCAGCCATTTCGTCATGAAATCCACGATCGTCTTGCCGATGCCGGAGGCGGTGATCGCGGAGCTCATGAGCATGAACATGGGGATTGCGAGCAGACTGAAATGCGACAGCTCGCTCACAGCCGTGCCGCCGGTCATGACGATGACGGTCTGCAAGCCGCCGACATAGAGCAGGCCCAGAAGCCCGACGGCGGACAGTGCGATCGCGACGGGCAGGCCGAGGAAGATCGCAAAAAGCATGCCCACGAGAAAGATCGTGCCGAGGAGGCCAAGCGACATGGGAGTATCCCTGGATTGGAACTAGAGGCCGTCGTCGGCCGATTGCGCGGGGTCGACCGGCTCAACCGGCCGGTTGCCCCTGACGCGCTCGATCAGGTCGGAAACGATCGCCAGCGAAAACAGCCCGGACCCCAAAGGCACGACCGCCATGAACATCCAGTACGGCATCGGATTCATGCCGATCGTCATGCGACCCGTCTTGAAGTAGCGCATCGTCATGATCAGCGACGCCACCGTCATGGACACCATGAAGATGAGGCTGAGAACGGGAATGACGTAGCCGTACATGAAGCTGACGAAGCGCTTCGAGCCGACCAGTTCGAGCAATTCGACCGAGACGTGCTGGCCGGCGAAATAGGCGCTGGTGAGTGCGAGAAAGGTCACGATCAGGAAGACGAAGCCGCCCGTTTCCGTCACGATCGCTAGGTCGGTGCCGAAGCCGTAGCGTGCGATCGCGTTGAAGGTCACGCCTATCGCGACGATCAGCAGGATCCATCCCGCCAATAATTCCAGGCCGCGCGCGGCCCCGACGACGGCTTCTCGAAAACGGGCGGCGGCACTCACCGTGTCTTCTCCGCGATGGCGAGATAGTCCTTCATCGCCGGCCTGTCCTTGCCGGCGGCTTCGATGATCGGCATCGCGAATTTCTGGAAGGCGGCCTTTTCCTCATCCGTCACCTGATGGACGGTGACGCCAGCATCCTTCCACTTGGACATGCAGACGTTCTCGTCCTCATTGATCATGGCGGCCCATTCCTGGTCCTCCATGGCCGTGGCGGCATCGGTGACGACCTTCTGGAGATCTTCCGGAAGGCTGTTGAAGAAATCTGTATTGATGCCCAGTCCCTCGCCGCCCTGCGACATATCGAGGAAGGTGACGAACTTCAGGCCTTCCGACCAGCCGCGCGACAGATGCGCCGAGCAATTGGTGGTCAGGCCGTCGATCATGCCACGCTCGATGGCTGCATCCACCTCGGCGATAGGCAGGTTGATCGGATTGGCGCTCATCGCGGTGAACAGCCGGCTGATCGTCGGGCCGAGGCTGCGCAGGCGCTGGCCGCTGAAATCCGCAGGGGTCGGCAGCACCTTGGACTTGTGCATCACATGCATCGCGCCCTTGTGGTAGAAATTCACCAGCTTCACGTTGCGCTGGGCAAATAGTGGGACCACGAGGTCGCGGATGCCGCCATTCACGGCACGCCGGAAATGCTCCGCATTGCTGAACATGAACGGATAGGTGAAGAGCTCCAGGTCGGGGAAGTCGCCGGTCTGGTTGGCAAAAGCGAGGATGCCGGCCTCGACCACACCGGATTCGGTCGCATCGAGCATTTCACGACCGGAAACGAGCGTTTCGGAAGGATATACCTGGACCTTGATGCGGCCCCCGGACTTCTCTCCTACCGCCTTGACGAAATCGCGGATCGGTCCTGCCTGGATATGCGTGTCCGGATAGGTGTGAGCCAGCCGCATGGTGAAATCCTGCGCCCATGCCGGCCCCTGCGCCGTCATCGCCACGGCCAATACCGCCGCGGAAAGCAATGCGCCCTTGAAATAGCTTCTCATCGTTTCCTCCCTTGGTGAAATGAGAACTGCCTGATTTCCGACGGCTTGCGCCGCCTATTGCCGCGCGCCCCAACGGGGCGGCTCACGCGCTCCTCCTGCATCGCGGAGCGTATCGGGACATGGCCGGAGAGGTAGATGGATTGGGCATATAGGGGTATGCCTGCAGAGCATATCCGCTCGCCTTTGCCCTGGCCTTCCTCCCATACTCTCCTCCCTCGCCTCCGCCTGAGACGCTCCCGTCAGCTCATGCGCGCCCGCGATTCCATATTGATGCGCAGCCGGTCCATGCTCAGCTCCAGCCAGTCGCACAGGATGGAGCGCGTCTTGCGCGGCTCGATAATGTCGACGATCAGGAAGCGCTCGGCCGTGCGCATCGGCGAGCTCAGCCGGTCGTAATGCGCTTCGAGCTCTCGCCGCCGCGCTTCGGGATCGGGCGCGGCGGCGATGTCGCGCTTGTAGGCCGCCGCCACGCCGCCCTCGATGGGGATCGACCCCCAGCGGGCCGAAGGCCACCCATAGCGGTGGTTGAGCGGGCGGCGCTGGCCGTCCATGCCGTACTGGCCGCCATGCAGGCCGCCCGCCAGGCCGAAGGCGCGGCGGATGACGATCGTCACCCATGGCACCCGTGCCTTCTCGACAGCCTTGAGCACGCGCAGCGCGCCCGCCAGCGTGCCGGCATTCTCGGCGTCCGGGCCTGTCATGTTGCCCGGCTGGTCGACGAAATTGATCACCGGCAGGTGGAACAGGTCGCACAGCTCGATGAAGCGCTCCATCTTGAGCGCAGAGGCCAGCGTCATAGCGCCGCCCGCCTCGCGCGGATCGCCGGCCATCACGCCGATCGGAACGCCGTTCAGGCGGGCAAGCTGCGTAATCACCGACTTACCGTGATAGCGGCCGATCTCGAAGGCGGAATCCCTGTCGAGCACAGCCTGCAATATCTTGCGCGGGTCGTAGACCTTGCGCCGGTTGCGCGGGATGATCGTGTCGAGCATCGGCTCCTCGCGGTCGCGCGGATCGGTGCATTCGGCGCGGGGCGGCAGCGACCAGACGTTCTGCGGCAGGTAGGAGAGGAAGCGGCGCACCTGCGCCAGCGCGTCCGCCTCGTCCGCCGCCTCATTGTCGACGAGCCCGCTGCGGCGCGAATGGACCAGATGGCCGCCGAGCGCGTTCTTGTCGATCTCGATGCCTAGCGCCTGTTTCACCACCGGCGGGCCGGCGGCGAAAACCTGGCTCGTGTCGCGCACCATGACCGAGAAGTGCGAGGCCAGCACCTTGAGCGCGCCGAGGCCGGCGCAGGAGCCCATCGCCACGCCGACGACCGGAACGGTCTCCAGAAGCGGGATGATCGGCCATTTGGAATAGTCGGGAAAGCGCGTGGTCTGGTTCTGGTCGAGCAGCTTGACGCTGCCGCCGGCCGTGTCCACCAGCCGGATCAGCGGCGTGGCCGCCTCCATCGCCAGGCGTTCCAGATAGACCCATTTGTCGGGGTTGGCGGCTTCCGACGAGCCGCCACGGATGGTGAAATCGTCGGCCGCCACACAGATGTGGCGAGCATCGACCTTGCCCGTGCCGACCACGGAATTGGCGGGCATGAAGCTCTCCAGCTCGCCATCCGCACCGTATGCGCCCTTGCCGGTCAGGCTGCCGAACTCGCGGAAGCTGTTTTCGTCGCAAAGCTGCGCGATGCGTTCGCGCGCCGTCATCTTGCCCAGTCCATGCTGGAAGGCGACGGATGCGTTGCCGCCCATTTCGTGCGCGATGCCGCGGCGTCGCTCGAGGTCGGCCAGTTCGGCAGACCAGTCGTCGGCAACCGCCATGTTGCGGGATAGGTCGTTCATGCGCGGACGTCCTCGCGGCGCGCATCCGCGGCCATATGCTGAAAAATCGCCCCCACAGCGGCGAGGTGTTGGAGTTCGCCCTCGCCCACCCCCAGCACACGCCGAAGAACGGCAAAAGTATCGGCACCGACCTCGCGGCCGAGATGCCGGACGGCACCCGGCGTCGCCGAGAGCTTTGGCACGATGCCTGCAACGGTGACGTCGCCCAGCTTCTCGTGCGGCAGGTTGAGCAGCATGTCGCGTTCGCGGAAATGCGGGTCGGCGAAAATGTCGGCAATCGTATTGACCAGCGAGGTTGGAACGCCGGCGGCCTCCATCTTCTCCACCGCCTCATGCGCCGTGAGCGCTTCCGCCCATTTCGCGACCTCGGCGTCCAGCGCCTCATGGTTGGCGTTGCGGGCGCGGATCGAGGAATAGCGCTGATCGTCCAGGAGGTCGGCGCGGTCCATGGCAACCGCCATGCGGCGGAAGACGGCGTCATTGTTCGCCGCGACCAGCACATAGCCGCCGTCGCTGCCGCGATAGAGATTGTTGGGCGCTGTGCCAGGCAGGCGCGAGCCCTGCCGCATGGGGACGACGCCAAGCCGGTGATGGTCGGGAACGATCGATTCCATCATCGAGAAGGCGGCCTCGTAGAGCGCGGCGTCGACGACCTGCCCCCTGCCCGTCTTCTCGGCATGGAGCAGCGCCATCATGCCGCCGAAAGCAGCGTAGACCGAAGTCAGGTAGTCGGTGGCGGCAAGCGCGGTGCGCGAGGGCGGGCGGTCAGGGTCGCCCGTCATGTGCCGCACGCCGGCAAAGGCCTCGCAGATCGCGCCATAGCCCGCCTTGGCCGAATAGGGGCCTGTCTGGCCGTAGCCGCTGATGCGCACCATGACGAGCTTCGGATTCGCCGCCGACAGGACATCCCATCCAAGGTCCAGCCGCTCCAGCGCGCCAGGACGGAAATTCTCCACGACGATGTCGCTTTTGGCCACGAGGTCGATCAGGAGCTGGCGGCCCTCCGGGCTCTTGAGATTGATCGAGACCGTATCCTTGTTGCGCAGGATCGCGCTTCCATAGAGCGAGACGCCATCTTCCTGGCCGCCAATGCTGCGCACGGCGTCGCCATCGGCCGGCTCCACCTTGATGACCTCCGCGCCGAAGTCGCCGAAGAGGCGCGTGCAGGCCGGGCCTGCAATCGTGTTGCAGAGCTCGATCACCCGATAGCCGTCCAGTGGCCCCGATGCTCCGCGCGCCTCAACTGGCTCGTTCTGCAATGTCCATACCCCTGCTTTCTCGTTGCAGCGATACATGGCCGCGACCGGCCATCGCTGTCAACCAGATTGTTGGCAAAAAGATTGTTGACAATCTGGTTGACAGGCGCAGTGTGCGTCAGCCTGACGATCCTTCTTGCGTCAGGCTTCATGAGTGGTGGTAGGATGACGTGTCCGGCGGAGAGGAGCCGCAGGGACATCACCATGAAGGAGACGAGAAGCCGGGGGCCATATCGCTGCCCCTCGCCGGAACGCCGAAGGCGGCGGCCGGCATCGAAGTCCGGCGGCGCGTTCTGCCCATGCAGGCCGTCAACGGCGAACCCGAAGGTCGGAACTTGGGAGGAGAATCAGCATGCCGACAACAATCGACAGAGTATTGAGCAATGTGAACCGCCGCACGGTCCTGGCCGGCGCGGCAGCAGCGGCGGGCAGTTCCATTCTGCTGCCTGCGGCGGCACGCGCGCAGACCGGCGAGCCACGCAAGAGCGGCACGCTGCGCGTCGCCGTTCCATACAATCCCGCCGCGCTCGACCCGCTGACCGGCCGCAACAACACCGACTTCAACTCGCTCTTTGCGCTCTACGACACGCTGATCGATTTCGATCCCGACACGCTCGAACTGAAGCCGATGCTGGCCACGTCATGGACCTTCACCGATCCCAGGACGCTGGTGCTCGAATTGCGCGAAGGCGTCGAGTTCCATGACGGCGAGCCCTTCAATGCCGAAGCCGTCGTCTTCCATCTCGACCGCTGCAAGAACTATGCGCGCTCCAATGTGAAGTCGGACGTCGCCTCGATCGACAAGGCCGAGGCGACCGGACCCAATCAGGTATCGATCCGGCTCAAATATCCCGATGCCTCGCTGCCGGCGGTGCTGTCGGACCGGCCGGGCTGCATCGTCTCGCCGAAATCGGTCAAGGCGGCGGCGGAGGGAAATGTCGACCGCACGCCGGTCGGCACCGGCCCCTTCCGGTTCGTGGAATGGCGCGACAACGACCTCATCAAGTTCGAGCGCAACACCAATTACTGGGACGAGCATGCCTATCTCGATGCGATGGAATTCCGCATCATCAATGAGCTGAACACGGCGGCGCGCACGGTGCTGGCCGGCGAGAGCGACATCGCCATCTCGCTCAACGCACAGCAGATCTCGCTGGCCAAGCGCGATCCGAGCGTGATCGCCGAGGCCAATCCCTCGATGATCTACTACACCTCACTGCTCAACTATAAGGACGGGCCGCTGGCGGATGTGCGCGTGCGGCAGGCCATGAACTGGGCGCTCAACCGCGAGGAGCTCAATCGCGTGCTCGTACTCGGCCTCGGCCAGGGGCATTGCAGCATGTTCCCCTCCGGCTTCTGGGCCAACGATCCCGAGACGGAGAATTTCTACACCCACGATCTCGACCGCGCCAAGGCGCTGCTGAAGGAAGCCGGGCATCCCGACGGAATCGAGATCGAGACATGGACCTGGCCCGATCAGGCTGCCATCCAGCGCCAGGAAGTCATTGGCGGCCAGCTCGCAAAGGCCGGCATCCGGCTGAAGGTGACGCCCGCGCCGGCCGCCCAGGCAATGCAGAACTTCCTCGGCGAGAAAAAGGGGCACCAGCTCCTGACGCCGACAGGCGGCCTTCCCGACCCCAGCGTCGCCTATGACCGCCAGTTCTCGGCCAATGCCTACCGCAATGCGGGCGGGCAGGAACTGCCCGGCTACCGGGCGATCATGGATGCGTCGCTGAGCACGTTCGAAAGCGAGCAGCGACAGAAGGTGCTCTACGACATGCAGCGCTTCGTGCTGGAGAACGCCCTGCACATGCCGCAATATGTGTCGGCCAGCATGAGCATCCGCACGCCCAAGGTGCACAGCTTCGAGTACAGCATCCTGAACAGGCCGCGCTACCACAGGGTCTGGCTCGAAGCCTGACGGTCATTGGCTGACAATCAGGCCTGCGTCCCCTCCATCAGGCTGGGAACGCAGGCCTTTTTCGCGAGCGCGCGGAAGGAGGAGGACCACGCGCCCGCGAAGCACGTCAGATTCCGAACGTGTCGCGGAACCGCTTCTGCACCTCCAGTTCGGCGCTGCCATCGCCTTCCGGAACCATCATGATCGTCATGTCGGCGAGATCCCGAAGACCGTCAGGCTTCGGCACGTCGCCGCGCAGTGGAAAGCGGAACTGGTCGGCCAGGAATTGCGACATTTCCCGCGACAGCATGAAGTTCACGAAAAGGCGCGCGGCATTCGGGTGCGGCGCCTTGGCCAGAACTGCGCTTCCGCTCGGCGGAACAAGCACGCCATCGGTCGGATAGACGGCCTTTACCGGGCGGCCGTCCTTGGCGCCTTCCTCGGTTCCGTTGATCGGCGCCAGCGCGATCTTCCGCTCGCCGGATACGACCAGATTATAGCCATCGACGATCGAGCGGCCGATATGCGGCTTGTTGGCTTCCAGCCTCTCGAAATAATCCCAGCCATATTTTTGGAACATGGCGACGGCCCATACATTGGTTGATGTCACGCTCCTCCACACGACACCGGCTCCTGCCAGACCTACCCCGGCGAACAGGGACAAATAGCGCCCAGCGCATAACCAATGTCAATATGATTGTCTTCAAAAGGATTGTTGACAATCAATCATTGTTGAAGCCAATGTCGCTGCGCAATGAACAGATGGGCATCATGAAATACGAAGAACGGCGCGCACGCGCATTGGCAATGGGCGGACCGGCGAAGCTCGCGGCTCGCAAGACAGCCGGCATCCTCAACGCGCGCGAGCGCCTGGCTATCCTGTTCGACGAGGGCAAGTTCCACGAGGCCGGCCTTTTCGCCACCAGTGAGCGCCTCGAACATGCCGAAAAGACCCCGGCGGACGGCAAGATCGTCGGCTTCGGCCGGATCGACGGGCGCGATGCCGCCGCCGTTTCCAACGATCTAACGGTCATGGGCGCGTCCAGCAGCACGGTGAACGGACGCAAGATCGCCTATGCGAAGAGCGTAGCGACCCGCAACGGCATGCCGCTCGTCTTCCTCGGCGAATCCTCGGGCGGGCGAATCCCCGACAGCATGGGCGCTCGCGGCATGGGCGCCTCCGCATGGGACCCCTATCAATATGTGCGCGAGCGCGAAACGCCATGGGCGAGCGCCGTGCTCGGCTCCTGCTTCGGCTCGTCCGCCTGGTATACGTGCCTCGCGGACTTCGCGGTGATGCGCAAGGGTGCGACGCTCGCCGTCGCCAGTCCGAAAGTCACCTCGCAGGCCATCGGACAGGAGATCGACGCAGAGGAACTGGGCGGCTGGGAGATGCATGCGCAATATTCCGGCCTGGTCGACCAGTTCGTCGACACCGACGAGGAGGCGATCGAGACGATCTGCCGCTTCCTGAGCTATATGCCGTCGCATGCGAAGGAGGCGCCGCGCGTCGCGGCGGCGAAGCCCCCCGCCACGGACCAGGCGCGGCTTGACGACCTCGTGCCGCTCGACCGCGCCAAGGTCTACAACATGTACAAGGTCATCGACGCCATCGTGGACGGCGGCAGCTTCTTCGACCTGAAGAAGCGTTTTGCCCCTTCCCTCATCACTGGCCTTGCCCGCATCGACGGACGGCCGGTCGGCATCATGGCCAGCAATCCGATGCATAAGGCCGGCGCGGTGGATTACGACGCCTGCGACAAGGCGATCTCCCTGCTGGTGCTTTGCGATTCCTTCCACCTTCCGGTGATCCAGCTTGTCGACCAGCCCGGCTTCCTCGTCGGCCTGCAGGGCGAGCGGCGCGGCATGCCCGGCAAGATCATGAGCAATATCCAGGCCTTGCAGATGACCACAGTGCCGAAGATCAGCGTGGTGCTGCGCAAGACCTATGGTGCGGCCTTCATCAATATGGGCGGCGGGCGCAATTCCGACGAGTTCGCATTGTGGGACCGCGCGGAGGCGAGCTTCATGGACCCCGGCATCGCCGTCAGCATCGCGCTCGGTGTGGATCCGAAGAAGGAACCGCAGCGCTTCGCGGAACTGCGAGACCAGCTCAATGCCGACAGCTCGCCCTTCGAGATCGCCGGCATGTTTTCAGCTCAGGCGGTGATCCAGCCACATGAGACGCGCGACTATCTGGCGAGCGCGCTGGCGGTCCATTCGCGCGGCGCGACCGGCGGCAAGGGCGAACGCCGCCTCGCCAACTGGCCCTATCGGTGAGCGTCATGTTCAAGCGTGTGCTGATTGCAAATCGCGGTGCCGTGGCGGCGCGCATCCTGCGCTGCCTGCATGAAATGAACATCGAGGCCGTCGTGGTGCATTCGCTGGTCGATGCCGACCTGCCCTATGTCGCGCAGGCCGACGCGGCGGTCGCGCTCGCCGGAAACCGTCCCACCGAAAGCTATCTCGACCAGGATGCGATCATCGCGGCGGCACGGCAGACCGGCGCGGACGCCATCCATCCGGGCTACGGCTTCCTGTCGGAGAATGCCGGCTTCGCCCGCCGCGTCGAGGCCGCGGGGCTTGCCTTCATCGGCCCGTCGCCGGACTCCATAGAAGCGATGGGCGAGAAGACGGCGGCGCGGCAGCGCATGGCAGAGGCCGGCCTGCCCATGGTGCCGAGCAGCGCTCTGCTCGGCGACGATGCCGAGGCCACGTTCCGCGCAGCCGATGCGATCGGCTATCCGCTGCTGGTGAAGCCTGCCAATGGCGGCGGCGGCATCGGCATGATGCCGGTGCGCGACCGCTCCGAACTACTGGAGGCGGTACAGCGCGCGCGCACCATTTCCGCGCGCGCCTTCGCCGATGTCGACATCTATCTCGAACGGCTTCTGGAACAGCCGCGCCACATCGAGTTCCAGATCGCGGCCGATGCGTATGGCGCGGTGACACATCTGTTCGAGCGCGACTGCTCGCTCCAGCGCCGCCACCAGAAGGTGATCGAGGAAGCCGGCGCGCCGGGCATCCCCCGCGCCGAGCTGAACGCGATGGCGGAGCGCGTGGCGGCCGCCGTCGGCCGCGTCGGCTACCGCACCATCGGCACTGTGGAAATGCTCCACCATCCCGACACGGGCTTCTCCTTCCTCGAGATGAACACGCGGCTCCAGGTCGAGCATGGTGTGACCGAGGAGGTGGCCGGCGTCGATCTCGTGGCAACGCAGATCCGGCTGGCGGCGGGCGCGCCACTTGGCGAGACGCTTGCCCTACCGCCTTCCATGAACGGCCATGCCATCGAGGCGCGCATCTATGCCGAGGACCCGGTGCGCTTCCTGCCGTCGCCCGGCCGGCTCGACCGTTTCCGCATGCCGGCCGACGGTGTGCGCGTGGAGACCGGCTATGCCGAGGGCTGCACCGTCAGCCCGTTCTACGACCCGATGGTGGCCAAGGTCATCGCACATGGAATCGACCGCGCTGACGCAATCGAGCGGCTTCTGGCGGCGCTACGCGGCACCGCGATCGCGGGCATCAAGACCAATCTCCCCTCACTCATCGGCGCACTGGACTCGCCCCGCTTCCGCGGCGGATCGGTCCATACCGGCGTGTTCACCGAAATCGGAAAGGCAGCGTGAGCGAATGACGAAGATCGTGGATGTAAAAGCCAACCTGACCGGCGTGGTCTGGCAGATCGACGCCGAACCCGGCACAATCGTGGCCGAGGACGACCCGATCGTGACGGTGGAATCGATGAAGATGGAAATTCCCATCGGCGCGCCAGCCGACGGAGAAGTGGTCGAAATCCTGGTCACCAAGGACGCCCAGGTCGAAGACGGCCAGGTCGTCGCGCGTATCCGCACGAAATAGGAGCAGCATCCATGACAACGACAACCGCCACGCGGCAGGCCAGCCGGATCGGGCTGGCAATGGCTTCCGTGATCGCCCCCAACGCATTGCTCATCCTGTCGGCCAAGATCCAGGTTCCGTTCTGGCCGGTGCCGATGACGATGCAGACGCTCGTCGTGGTCGCGCTCGGACTCGGCATGGGCCTGCGGCTCGGCACCGCCGCCATGCTGCTCTATCTCGTCGAAGGCGCGATCGGGCTTCCGGTCTTCGCCGGCACGCCGGAGCGCGGCATCGGGCTCGCCTATATGGCCGGACCGACCGGCGGCTATCTCGCCGGCTTCCTGCTATGCACGATCGTCATCGGCTGGCTTAGCGATCGCGGGCTGGTGCGCAACTGGCTGTCGCTCGGCGTGGTGGTGCTTGGCGGCCATATGCTCATCCTCGCCTGCGGCGCGCTATGGCTGGCATCTCTCGCCGGCTGGCAGGTGGCCTGGGCGGCGGGCACGGTGCCGTTTCTTTTCGGCACCGTGATCAAGTCGGCGCTCGGCATTCTCGCAGGCCCTTCGCTGGGCAAGCTGCATGGCAGGCTTTCCGGTTCCGGCGCATAGTGGCGTGTCTGTCGATTGCGGCAGGCCTCCTTGTCGGCTATCTGCCGTAGAAAGACAGTCGCATGTCGCAGAGTGAGCAGGCCGGAAAGATGATTGCCAGCAATGTTTCCGAGGCCATGAGCCAATCGTCTCTGAGCTTCCGCACGCCGGGAGCGATGCTGAGCGTGGCCGAGCAGATCGCCGACCGCATCTGCAACGCCATTCTCTCCGGCGAGCTGAAGCCCGGCCAGCGGATCGCCGAGATTCCGCTGGCGCAGACCTTCCAGGTCAGCCGCGGCCCGGTGCGCGAGGCGCTGCGCCTGCTGGAGCATGAAGGGCTGGTCACCTTCTCGCCGCGGCGCGGCGCGCAGGTGACCGCGCTGACGATCGAGGAAGTGGAGCAGCTCTTCGACATCAGGGCGGCGCTTTCGGCGCTGGCGGCGGAGCGCGCCGCCGAGAACATCACCGCACAGGAGTTGGCGGAGCTTCGCCAGGTCATCACGCGGATGGGACAGGTTGCGAAAGCGACCGAGGACGTCCACGAATATGCGGGACTGAGCGCGCGTGCCGGGCAGATCATCGCCCATGCGGCGCATAATCCGCGCCTGCTCGGCATGATCCAGTCACTGTCGCGGCAGACGCTGCGCTACGCCCATCTGGGCCTTTCGACCAGCAGGCGCCGGCAGGAATCCGCCCGCTATTGGAAAGCATTGCTCGAGGCCATCGAGAAGCGCGATACGGCGAAAGCCGCGCAGGTGAATGCCGAAACCATCCGCCTGTCGCGCGACGCCGCCGTCCAGCTTCTGCGCGACGAGAGCTGAAAGCCGAGGCTTTCCGTGCCATCCTGGCTTGAAGTAATTTCAGCAAAAGTGCGCAGCGGCTTTGCGTCCGGAATTACGTAAAAACAAAGAGTTAGAGCATTTCCGCGATTCCATTAAAAGCGGAAATGCTCTAGACGAACAGCATCACTGCGACTGCACCGATCACGATCAGCACCAGTCCGGTGATCAGCATCGGCAAGAGAGTGCCTTCACGTTGAGAGTCGGACAATTGCGAGACCTCCAGCTTCATCGCGCCAGTGTTCGGCAATAGGACGCGTCCGTCTTTGCGCAATCGCAAAGAGTTCGCACCAATGTCCGGAGGTGGGACCTGCCTCTTCCAGCAACATGTTTGCGTTGAGACAAAGAGGCTCTCGCCGAACCTGCCTAGTCTCTGCCCATCCACAGCCAGCAGCGGCAATATGGAGGCAGAACATGGCATTGGGGTCCACCTTACATAAATGCGCAGGTCGCGGGGCAAACGAGCCCCCGCCTGCAAAGACAGGCAGACGCGGCAAATCATGGATCGTGGCGATCGCCACGGCATTTTCCGTGGCCTTCATGGCACCGGCGCTCGCGCAGACGCACCAGCATGACGGCGCCGCAACGCCGGCACCGGAGCAAGCCACCCACCCTGCGGCGGAGGCGGCCGCCCCAACAGCAGATCCGGCGGCGCCGATCGTCAGCTATCATGCGCCGACCGTCTTCACCCTGCGCACCGGTATTGCCACAGGACGGATGGTCTATATCGGCGTCGGCGGCGACATAGACGGCCAGGTCAATCCCACCCTCATGGTGCATGAGGGCGAACTGGTGCAGATCAACCTCATCAACGGCGAAGGCGCGGAACACGACGTCGTCATCGACCAATATGCAGCGCGGTCCTCCATCGTCATCGGCAAGAATGCGTCGTCCACCTTCTCCTTCACGGCGAACAAGGTCGGCGAGTTCACTTATTTCTGCTCGATCGCCGGCCATCGCGCGGCGGGCATGGAGGGGCTGATCCAGGTCATGCCCGGACCACGCTCCGACATGGACACGGAAGCCGCCGACATCGTGCATGATCCGGCGGATCTGCCGGGTCCGATCGGACAGCGCCCGCCTCAAGTGGTGCGGGTCGACATGGAGACGGTCGAACTGACCGGTCGTCTCGATGACGGCACGACCTATGTCTACTGGACGTTCAACCGCAAGGTGCCCGGACCATTCGTCAGGGTGCGCGTGGGCGACACTGTCGAAGTCCATCTGAAGAACGCCGCAGACAGCGTCATGATGCATTCGGTCGATTTCCACGCGGCAACCGGTCCAGGCGGCGGCGCCGACTTCACGCAGATCGCGCCGGGCGAGGAGGCCGTGGTGACCTTCAAGGCGCTGAAACCCGGCATCTATGTGTATCATTGCGCCACGCCGAGCGTCGCCCATCACATCACCAGCGGCATGTATGGCCTGATCCTCGTCGAGCCCGAAGGCGGCCTGCCGCAGGTCGACCGGGAGTTCTACGTCATGCAGGGCGAGCTCTATACGGTCGAGCCCTTCGGCTCGAAGGGCGAGCTGGAAATGGACTACGAGAAGCTCATCTCGGAGAATCCGGAATATTTCCTGTTCAACGGCTCGGTCGGCGCGTTGACGAAATCGCATCCCCTCTATGCGAGTGCGGGCGAAACGGTGCGGATCTTCTTCGGAGTCGGCGGCCCGAACTTCACGTCATCCTTCCATGTGATCGGCGAAATCTTCGATCATGTCTATGCGATGGGCAGCGTCGCCTCTCCCCCGCTCACGGGCGTACAGACGGTGAGCGTACCGCCCGGCGGCGCGACGATCGTCGACTTCAAGATCGACCGGGGCGGACATTATGTGCTGGTGGACCACGCATTGTCGCGCGCCGAGCGAGGCCTGGCCGGGTATCTGATCGTCGACGGCCCCAAGGATGACGACATCATGCATGCGGGACCTGCCGAACAACCCGCCCAATAACGCAGCCGCAAGGAAGGGCAGCGGGTTCCCCGCGGCCCTTCCGGTTTGGCGCAAATGAAAAAGCCGGGCGAAAGCCCGGCCTTTTGCATGCAAGACAGTCATGAAATGGTCAGTTGACCGTATCCTTGAGGCCCTTGCCGGCCGAGAACTTCGGCACGTTGCGGGCCGGAATCTTCACTTCTGCGCCGGTCTGCGGGTTGCGGCCGGTAGAAGCTGCGCGCTTCGACACGGAGAAGTTGCCGAAACCGACAAGGCGTACATCGCCGCCCTTCTTCAGTTCGCTGCTGATGCAGGAGAAGACGGCATCGACCGCGGCCTGCGCATCGGCTTTCGAAAGTTTGGCCTCTTCGGCCACTGCAGATACAAGCTCATTCTTGTTCATGTGGTCATTCCTTCCCTGTGGACACCGGCCGATGCGACTCAACCGGCGAGTGCGCAGTCTAGTGAAATGCAAGCCCCTCACCAAGCGAATAGCCTTGAGAATCCGGCTTTTCCGCGGCTTTGAGAAGGTTCAACGAAAAAGGGCCGGGAGTTGTTCCCGGCCCTTTTTCCCTTAGCTGCAACCTTTCAGTGCGCCAGCGTGGCTCCGCTCTGGTCGCGAGCGCCCGGCTTGGCAATCGGCTCTTCCGGCTCGGTCCACTCGATGGGCTCGGGCATGCGCACCAGCGCATGCTTCAGGACTTCGCCCACATGGCTGACCGGCACGATCTCCATGCCGCTCTTCACGTTTTCCGGTATGTCCGCGAGATCCTTCGCGTTTTCCTCCGGAATGAGCACCTTCTTGATGCCGCCGCGCAGCGCGGCGAGCAGCTTTTCCTTCAGGCCGCCGATGGGCAGAACCCGTCCGCGCAGCGTGATCTCGCCGGTCATGGCGACATCCTTGCGCACCGGAATGCCCGTCATCACCGACACGATCGCCGTTGCCATGGCGGTACCGGCCGAGGGTCCGTCCTTCGGCGTCGCGCCTTCCGGCACGTGCACGTGGATATCGCGCTTGTCGAAAAGCGGCGGCTCCACACCGAAACTCAGCGCCCGGCTGCGAACGTAGGATGCGGCAGCCGAGATCGACTCCTTCATCACGTCCTTCAGGTTGCCCGTCACCGTCATCTTGCCCTTGCCGGGCATCATGACGCCTTCGATCGTCAGAAGCTCGCCGCCGACCTCGGTCCAAGCAAGCCCCGTCACGACGCCGATCTGGTCCTCGCCCTCGACCTGGCCGAAGCGGAAGCGCGGCACGCCGAGATAGTCGGCCAGATTGTCCTTCGTCACGTCGACGGAAGGCTTCTTGGTGCGGATGATCTCCGTCACCGCCTTGCGGGCGACCTTCATCAGTTCGCGTTCGAGCGAGCGCACACCCGCCTCACGGGTGTAGGTCTGCACGATCTCGCGGATCGCATCCTCGCTGATCGAGAACTCCTTGGGCTGGAGCGCGTGGTCGCGGATCGCCTTGGGCAACAGGTGCCGCTTGGCGATCTCGACTTTCTCGTCTTCCGTGTAGCCGGCAATACGGATGATCTCCATGCGGTCCATCAGGGCCGGCGGGATGTTCAGCGTATTGGCGGTCGTCACGAACATGACGCTCGACAGGTCGTATTCAACCTCCAGATAGTGGTCCATGAAGGTCGAGTTCTGCTCCGGATCCAGCACTTCGAGCAGCGCCGAAGACGGATCGCCCCGATAGTCCTGGCCGAGCTTGTCGATCTCGTCGAGCAAGAAGAGCGGGTTGGCCTTCTTCGCCTTCTTCATCGACTGGATGACCTTGCCGGGCATCGAGCCGATATAGGTGCGCCGGTGGCCGCGAATCTCGGCCTCGTCGCGCACGCCGCCCAGCGCCATGCGGATATATTCCCGCCCGGTCGCCTTGGCGATCGACTTGGCGAGCGAGGTCTTGCCCACGCCGGGAGGACCGACGAGGCACAGGATCGGGCCCTTCATCTTGTTCTGGCGGCTCTGCACCGCGAGATATTCGACGATGCGGTCCTTCACCTTGTCGAGGCCGAAGTGATCGGTATCGAGCACTTCCTGCGCCAGAGCGAGGTCGTACTTGACCTTGGACTTCTTGCCCCAAGGCAGCGACAGCAGCCAGTCGAGATAGTTGCGCACCACGGTGGCCTCGGCCGACATGGGCGACATGGAGCGCAGCTTCTTGAGCTCCGCGTTCGCCTTCTCGCGCGCTTCCTTGGAGAGCTTCGTCTTCTTGATGCGGTCTTCGATTTCGGCAGTCTCGTCGCGGCCGTCCTCGCCCTCGCCGAGCTCCTTCTGGATCGCCTTCATCTGCTCGTTGAGGTAGTATTCGCGCTGGGTCTTCTCCATCTGGCGCTTGACGCGCGAGCGGATGCGCTTCTCGACCTGCAGGACCGAGATTTCGGACTCCATGAAGCCCATCGCCTTTTCCAGCCGCTCCTTGACGGAGAGCGTGGCGAGCATTTCCTGCTTCTCGGGGATCTTGATCGCCAGATGCGAGGCGACTGTGTCGGCCAGCTTGGAATAATCCTCGATCTGGCCCGTCGCGCCCAGCACTTCCGGCGAGATCTTCTTGTTCAGCTTCACATAGTTCTCGAAGTCGGACACGACCGAACGGGCCAGCGCCTCAACCTCGACCTCGTCCTCCTCGGGTTCGTCGAGAAGCTCGGCAAAGCCTTCATGATAATCGTCACGCGGGGTGAAGGCGGTGATGCGCGCACGCGCAGTGCCTTCGACCAGCACCTTCACGGTGCCGTCGGGCAGCTTCAGCAATTGCAGCACATTGGCCAGCGTGCCGACATCGTAAATGGTGTCGGGCTGCGGATCGTCGTCGGCGGCGTTCATCTGGGTGGCAAGCAGGATCTGCTTGTCGGCACCCATAACCTCTTCCAGCGCCTTGATGGACTTCTCGCGACCGACGAACAGCGGCACGATCATGTGCGGAAAGACGACGATGTCGCGCAACGGGAGAATGGCGAAGACGTCGCCGGAGGACCGGGGAGTAGTGGTCATAGTCCAACCTTTCTTTCGCAGCCGCCAGACGGCCGGCCACGAATCTCATTGTAGCCCCGGCATTGTCCCGCGCCTATCCATCCATTCGGATGTCACCAGCACGCGGGGCGCCGGTCCGATAGTCGTTAGTTGGCGTCACGCGGGGCAAAGATCAAGGGCCGACATCATGACAGCCCGAGGGCGAATTCATCCGCCAAATGAAGCGTCCGCGACGGCCTTCACAGCCGTCGCGGACGTTTATTCACATTCCGGCAGTCGGGATCAGGCGACGCTGCCTTTTTCCTTCTCGCGCTCCGCATAGATGTAGAGCGGACGGGCATTGCCATCGACCACATCGTCGGAGATCACGACTTCCTGAACGCCTTCCAGCGCAGGCAGTTCGAACATGGTGTCGAGCAGGATCGATTCCATGATGGAACGCAGGCCGCGCGCGCCGGTCTTGCGCTCGATGGCACGCTTGGCGATCGCCGACAGCGCGTTCTCATGGAAGGAAAGCTCGACATTCTCCATCTCGAACAGCCGCTGATACTGCTTCACCAGCGCATTCTTCGGCTCGGTCAGGATCTGGATCAGCGCGGCCTCGTCGAGATCCTCCAGCGTGGCAAGCACCGGCAGGCGGCCGACGAATTCGGGGATGAGGCCGAACTTCAGCAGGTCTTCGGGCTCGACCTGCCGGAACAGATCGCCGGTGCGGCGCTCTTCCGGCGAGGCGACAGTCGCGCCGAAGCCGATCGAGGTCTTGCGGCCACGGTCGGAGATGATCTTGTCGAGGCCCGCAAAGGCGCCGCCGCAGATGAACAGGATGTTGGCCGTGTCGACCTGCAGGAACTCCTGCTGCGGATGCTTGCGCCCGCCCTGCGGCGGCACGGAGGCGACGGTGCCTTCCATGATCTTGAGCAGCGCCTGCTGGACGCCCTCGCCCGACACGTCGCGGGTGATCGAGGGATTGTCCGACTTGCGGGAAATCTTGTCGATCTCGTCGATATAGACGATGCCGCGCTGCGCCCGCTCGACATTGTAGTCGGCGGCCTGGAGCAGCTTCAGGATGATGTTCTCGACATCCTCGCCGACATAACCCGCCTCGGTCAGCGTGGTCGCATCGGCCATGGTGAAGGGCACGTCGATGATGCGGGCAAGCGTCTGCGCAAGCAGCGTCTTGCCGCAACCGGTCGGACCGATCAGCAGAATGTTGGACTTGGCCAGCTCGACGTCGTTGTTCTTCGACGCGTGCGCCAGGCGCTTGTAATGGTTGTGAACCGCGACAGACAGCACGCGCTTGGCGTAAGGCTGGCCGATGACATAGTCATCCAGAACCGTGAGGATTTCCTGCGGGGTGGGCACGCCCTCCCGCGACTTCACCATCGAGGTCTTGTTCTCCTCGCGGATGATGTCCATGCACAGTTCGACGCATTCATCGCAGATGAACACGGTGGGCCCGGCGATCAGCTTGCGCACTTCGTGCTGGCTCTTGCCGCAGAACGAGCAGTACAGCGTGTTCTTGGAATCGCCACCGCCGTTGCTGATCTTGCTCATGTCGTACGTCCTTTCAGTACCCGTCGGCAGACCCGACATCGCGACGTTCGAAGCCGTTCCGTATACCCGCCGCTTCCGAACGAAACACAAATCGGAAGCAACGGCAACGACCTCGATTCGCTGTCGAAGCCTAGGTTGGCTCCGTCACCATAGGCTTAATGCCGCGCGCCGCAAATCCCGACGATGCAGCAAATTGTGTCGGAATTGATACGCTGCATCTCAAAAACATGTCAGTCCGGCCCGAGGCCGAATCAAGACTGGGTCGCGGCTTCCATGGCCTCGCGCGAGGTGATGACCTTGTCGATGAGGCCGAAGTCCCGCGCTTCCTCGGCAGTCATGAAGTGATCGCGGTCCAGCGTGCGCTCGATCGTCTCGTAATCCTTACCGGTGTGCTGCACATAGACCTCGTTGAGGCGGCGCTTGAGCTTGATGATGTCCTGGGCGTGGCGCTCGATGTCGGAGGCCTGGCCCTGGAAGCCGCCGGAAGGCTGATGCACCATGATTCGCGCATTGGGCGTGGCGAAGCGCATGTCCTTGTGGCCGGCGGTGAGCAGGAGCGAGCCCATCGAGGCGGCCTGCCCGACGCAGAGCGTGGACACTGCGGGCTTGATGAACTGCATCGTGTCGTAGATCGCCATGCCGCTCGTCACCACGCCGCCAGGCGAGTTGATGTAGAGGCTGATTTCCTTCTTGGGGTTCTCCGCCTCGAGGAAGAGAAGCTGCGCGCAGACCAGCGTCGCCATGCCATCCTCGACCGGGCCGGTGATGAAGATGATGCGCTCCTTGAGCAGGCGCGAGAAGATGTCGTAGGCGCGCTCGCCGCGATTGGTCTGCTCGACGACCATCGGCACGAGGTTCATGTAGGTTTCGATCGGGTCTCTCATGTCGGTCCTCTGGGAGCGGCTGGTGGGATCGCACCGCCTGAATGGGGCGGAATCGTGGACTGTTACCGCTAGATAGGATGCCCCTTTGGCCTTGTGCAAGGCCGGCGCGCAAAGCCGCCGGTTAACCTTGAGCGTTAAGGACGCTGCGCGAATCCCTTCGCCGGATGTGGCGGGACGCTTTATTGCTTGGCTCAGGCAAGCAACTTGCACGTTTCGTCTTTGGAGCTTGGGGACAATGTCTGCATATCTTGGAAAATTCCTGGTGTCGTCAATGGCAATTCTTGCCACCGGCACCCAGAGCATTGCCGGCGGCTATGGGGCCAATTGCTACGAGCGGATCGACCGCCCGGCGGTCTACGATACGATCCGCGAAACCATGATGGTCGACCCCGGAAGCAAGCAGGTCGAGATCATTCCGCCGGTCTACGGCACGCGCGAACGCAAGGTGATGGTGCGGCCGGCGACGGAGCGCTGGGAGGTCGTCCCGGCCAAATATGCCTATCAGAAAGAAAAGGTGCTGGTTTCGCCCGCACGCACGGTAGCGCGCGTGATCCCTGCCGTAACCGATGTCGTTCACAAGAAAGTGCTGGTCTCGGAAGGCGGCTATACGTGGGAATGGCGCATCATCAAGGGCCGCAAGGTCCTGTGCAAGATCAAACAGCCGCCGGTCTACAGGACCCTGGCCAAGCATGTGGTGATCCAGCCGGAGCGCGTCGTCCGTGAAACGATCCCGGCGCAATGGGGCTATGAGACGCGTAAGGTGATGGTTTCGCCGCCGCGCAAGGAGCGCTAGGTGGTGCCGGCGCAATATGACCGCGTGCTGGAGCAGGTGCTGATCCGCCCGGCGGAAAAGCGCGTGCACCGCACCCCGCCGCGCTACGAAACCTATTCGCGCACTGTGAAACTGCGCGAAGCCGAGCATGGCTGGCGCCCGCTGCCGCCGCGCTGCCACGGATAAGCGCCAGCATCGCGCACTGACGCGCCGATCCGACACTTTCGCACAGCGCCGGATCGGTCCATAGAGATGCGGATGAGGCCCCTTCCCTATCTGCATTTCAACCCCGGCACGCGGCGCCTGCGGCTCGATCCGCGCGAGCCGGCCTTCGTGCAGAACCCTTACGCGGCCTACGCCTTCATGCACGAACATGCCCGTGCCTTCCTCTGGGAGGATTACGGCATCTGGTGCTTTGCGGGATATGGCGACGTCGATCGGCTGCTGCGGGACCGGCGTCTCGGCCGCGAACGGCCGGGCGGCTACAGCAACTTTCCCGCCGGGACGAACCGCGCGCATCTTTCCCATTTCGACGCCGTGGAAGCCAGCTCGCTGCTTGAGCTGGAGCCGCCGGCCCACGCCCGCCTCCGCATGCTGGTGAACCGCGCCTTCGTATCACGTCAGGTCGAGCGGATGCGAGCGCGCATCGAAGCGCTGGCGCATGAGCTGATCGACGGCTTCGAGGACGCGCGGTGCATCGATCTCATCCCCGCCTTTGCCACGCCGATCCCCGCCACCATCATCGCCGAAATGATGGGCGTGCCGCGTGAAACCGGCCCGCAACTCGTGGCGTGGTCGAACGACATGGTTCGCATGTATATGCACCAGCCGAGCCGCGCGGTGCAGGAGCATGCCGATGCTTCCGCAGAGACTTTCAGCGCGTTCATCGGCCACCATGCCGACCTTCGCCGCGCCGAACCCGGCGACGACCTGCTGAGCGTGCTCGTCGCCGCCCATGACGATGGCGAGCGGCTGACGCAGGCCGAACTGATATCCTCCGCCATCCTGCTGCTCAATGCCGGCCACGAAGCGACGGTGCACCAGATCGGCAATGCGGTGCGGGCCGTGCTTTGCGCCGGCGGCGACCCGCGTCGCTTCTTCGACACGCGTGAGGCGGCAGCCGCGACGGTCGAGGAATGCCTTCGCTTCGACGCACCGCTGCATATGTTCACGCGCTACGCCTATGACACGATGGACCTGCCGGAGGGCGTGACGGTTCAGGCCGGCGAGAAGATCGGCCTACTGCTCGGCGCCGCCAATCGCGATCCGCTTGCATTCGGCAATCCGGACACATTCGCGCCGCATCGCGCCGACCAGAAGAACGTGACTTTCGGTGCCGGCATCCATTTCTGCGTCGGCGCGCCGCTGGCACGGCTGGAATTGCAGATCGCGCTCGCGGTCCTGTTCGAACGGCTGCCCGGCCTCAGGCTAGCCACCCCACCGCATTATCGCGACAGCTATCATTTCCATGGGTTGGAACGGCTGACCTGCCAGTGGTGACATCAAGCCTCACAGCCTGATCACATATTCCTTGCGAGTCGTTTCAAGGACTTCCCAGCTTCCCTTGAAGCCGGGTCGCAGGATGAAGCTGTCGCCTGCCTTCACCGTGCGGGCTTCGCCGCCATCCTCGGCTATGACCGATACGCCCGACAGGATGTGGCAGAATTCCCATTCGTCATAGGAAATCCGCCACTTGCCCGGCGTCGCCTCCCATATGCCGGCATGGAGCCCGCCGGATGCCTCTTCCACATTCCAGCTGCGGAAACGGGGCTGGCCGGAAATCACGCGTTCGGCCGGAGGAGCGCTCTCCTCCGGCTCGATGCCCGACGGCGTCAGGCCAACCATATGGCTGGCATACATGGCTCAAACCTTTTCGAGCGCCTGTTCCAGGTCGGCGATGATGTCGGCGACATCCTCGATGCCGATGGACAGGCGGATCACGTCAGGTCCCGCGCCCGCCGCCGTCTGCTGCTCGGCGGAAAGCTGCCGATGGGTGGTGGACGAGGGATGGATGATCAGCGAGCGCGTATCGCCGATATTGGCCAGGTGCGAGAACAGCTTCACGTTCTGGACCACGCCGATGCCGGCCTCGTAGCCGCCCTTGACGCCGAAAGTGAAGACGGCGCCTGCCCCCTTGGGCGAATAGCGCTGCTGCAGGGCGTGGTTGGGATCGCCGGGCAGACCGGGATAGGAAACCCACGCGATCTTGGGATGCGCCGACAGCCATTCGGCCACTTTCAGCGCATTGTCGCAGTGGCGCTGCATCCTGAGCGGCAGGGTTTCCGCGCCGGTCAGGATCAGGAAGGCGTTGAACGGCGAGATGGACGGGCCGAAATCGCGCAGGCCCAGCACGCGGCAGGCGATGGCGAAGGCGATGTTGCCCAGCGCTTCGTGCAGGATGAGGCCGCCATATTCCTCGCGCGGCGCAGACAGCATCGGATAGTTGCCGCTCTTCGACCAGTCGAAGGTGCCGGCGTCGATGATCGCGCCGCCCATCGAATTGCCGTGGCCGCCGACGAACTTGGTCAGCGAATGCACGACGATGTCCGCGCCATGCTCGATCGGGCGCAGCAGATAGGGGCTGGCCATCGTATTATCGACGATGAGCGGAATGCCATGGCGCTGCGCAATGGCGCTGATCGCGGCGATATCGACGAAGGTTCCGCCCGGATTGGCAAGGCTTTCCACGAAGATGGCGCGGGTGCGGGCATCGATCTGCTTCTCGAAGCTCGCCGGATCGTCGGTGTCGCCCCAGCGAACCTCCCAGCCGAAATTGCGGAACGAATGGCCGAACTGGTTGATGGAGCCGCCATAGAGCTTGCGCGCGGCGACAAAATTGTCGCCCGACTGCATCAGCGTGTGGAAGACGAGAAGCTGCGCGGCATGGCCAGATGCCGTCACCAGCGCCGCCGTGCCGCCCTCGAGCGCGGCGAGCCGCTCCTCCAGCACCGCCTGCGTCGGGTTCATGATGCGGGTGTAGATGTTGCCGAACGCCTTGAGGCCGAACAGCGACGCCGCATGATCCGGGCTTTCGAACACATAGGCCGTCGTCTGGTATATCGGCGTGATGCGCGCGCCTGTCGTTGGGTCCGGCTTTGCGCCAGCATGTACTGCGAGCGTGTCGAAGCCTGGGGTACGCTGGTTCATTCTTTCCTCCCACCTGTCTGGAAATCTGGTTGCCGATCATCGCCGGACTTGGTCTGCGCTGCAAAGATTTTCGTTCGCCGGGCATCGCCCGCGACGGAACGAAAGTCGCCGCCCGGCCTGCGGGCGGGAATCTTCTCCTCAGCCCGGCCGCATCCGGATCGGACCGCCCAGTCTGGATATCTCGATTTTCGGGCAGCGGTTCATCACCACCTGAACGCCCGCCTTCTCCGCACGGGCCGCGGCGCCATCGTCGCGCACGCCGAGCTGGGTCCAGATCACACGCGGAAGCGGATCGAGCGCCAGCGCTTCGTCGACCACGCCGCCGACCGCGGCCGATGCCCTGAAGACATCCACCATGTCGATCGCGACGGGCACGTCGGCCAGCCGCGCATATACCTGCCGTCCAAGGATCTGCGCGCCCGCATGGCCCGGATTGACCGGGTAGATCTCATAGCCCTGGGCGATGAGGAACTGCATCACGCCATGGGAGGGTCGCGATGGGTTCGCCGACGCGCCCACCACCGCGATCGTCTTCGTACGGGCCAGGATGTCGGCGATATAGTCGTCGTCATAGCGATCGTGATTCATGCCGGCAGCGATATCCGCCCTTCCGCATCGATGGGGAAATCGGGATTGTGGGCGACTTCCCACAGATTTCCCTCCGTATCCTCGAAATAACCCTGAACCCCGCCCCAGAAGGCGCGCGTCGCGGGTTTCACCACGCGTCCGCCCGCGGTTTCGGCGAGGGCCAGGATCGCCGCGACCTCGGCTTCGGTGCGCGTATTGTATGCGAAGGCGATTCCGGAAAATGTGCGGGGCTGGCCGGCAGCTTCCGCCGCGCCTGCAACGGGATAGCCTGCATCCTTGGCAAGTTCCACGCGCGGCCACAGGCCCAGTATGAGGCCGCCCATCTGGAAGAAGGCCACGCCGTCGGTGATGCCTTCATGGCGCTCCAGTCCGAGCGCTGCATAGAAGGCGGCTGCCCGGTCGAGGTCGTCGACGCCGAGCGTTATGACCGATATGCGCGGCTCCATCTTCATTCCGGCCGTCTCCCGATCATCCATCGCGAAATGATGGCTGGATAAGTAGCACGCAGGCGCTTGAAGGCCAGACATGAAATCGTCCAATCTCTTTGACGCTTACGGAAACGGAAGCGAGGGGAGAACAAGCATGCCGGACTTGATGCCCGTAATGACCGCAACCGAGGTGAACGACTTCCTGCGGCAGGCCTATCCGCAGCTCAACGGCGATTCTTCCGCCTATCTGGTGACGGACGTTCATCCGGGCGGCTGCATCGTGCGGCTCGATGCCGACCACCGCCACCTGCGGCCGGGAGACACTGTTTCGGGCCCTTCCCTGTTCACGCTGGCCGACATTGGCGGCTATGTCTGCGTGCTTTCCCATGCCGGGCCGGACGCGCTGTCGGTCACAACCAATCTCAACATCAATTTCATGCGCAAGGCGCCGGCTGGCCCGGTAGACGGCCACTGCACCATCCTCAAGCTGGGTCGTTCGCTGATGGTGTTCAGCATCGACATCGTGGCGGATGGAGCGACGGTCGCCCATGCAACCGGAACCTATTCCATCCCGCCGAAACGGAGCGCCTGAGCCCCGACGCATGCGCCTCGGTTGTGGTAAAATATTACCACAAACGTAACGGGCTGATTTTGCTTTGTAATTTTGAAGATCGCTGAATTTCGGCCGCTTGACCCTCATTACGACTTCACCTAGAAGCAGCCTCGGAGATTGCGGCTGCCCTTGCGGCCGCTTTTTCCTGTTGGCCTCCGCGCCAACGCAAGCAACAAGAAACGCCTTCGCAAGAAGGTCCAACCGGAAACAGAACCATGAAAACCTTTTCGCAGAAGCCTGCGGACGTGGTGAAGAAGTGGGTGCTGATCGACGCCGAGGGTCTCGTCGTCGGCCGGCTCGCCACCATCGTCGCCAACCGTCTTCGCGGCAAGCACAAGCCGACCTTCACCCCGCATGTCGATGATGGCGACAATGTCATCATCATCAATGCCGACAAGGTCGTCTTCACCGGCAAGAAGTATACCGACAAGGTCTATTACTGGCACACCGGCCACCCCGGCGGCATCAAGGAGCGCACTGCGCGCCAGCTGATCGAGGGTCGCTTCCCGGAGCGCGTGCTGGAGAAGGCCGTCGAGCGCATGATCCCGCGCGGCCCGCTCGGCCGCCGTCAGATGAAGAACCTGCGCGTCTATGCCGGCGCCGAACATCCCCATGAGGCACAGCAGCCCGAGACCCTCGACGTTGCCGCGCTCAACTCCAAGAACAAGAGGGCCGCATAATGGCTGATCTCTCTTCCCTCGCCGATCTCGGCCAGGTCGTCCAGACGACCGAGCAGCCGGCGGCGCCGGTGCATGTGCAGAAGCTCGACAAGCAGGGCCGCGCCTATGCCACCGGCAAGCGCAAGGACGCCATCGCCCGCGTCTGGGTCAAGCCCGGCAGCGGCAAGATCACCGTCAACACCAAGGACTACAACGCCTATTTCGCGCGTCCGGTCCTGCAGATGATCCTGCAGCAGCCGATCGTGGCGGCGAACCGCGCCGAGCAGTACGACATCGTCGTGACGGTTGCCGGCGGCGGCCTCTCCGGCCAGGCGGGCGCGGTGCGCCACGGCATCTCCAAGGCGCTGACCTACTACGAGCCGGCGCTGCGCGGCGTGCTCAAGAAGGGCGGCTTCCTGACCCGCGACAGCCGTACCGTCGAGCGAAAGAAGTACGGCAAGGCCAAGGCCCGTCGCAGCTTCCAGTTCTCGAAGCGCTGATCGCTTCCACTCCGGAACTTTGGAAAAGCGGGCCTTCGGGTCCGCTTTTTTATTTGTCACGCCAAGCCGCCGCAGCCCTGTCACATGACTGAAATGCGGCGCTGATCCTTGAATATGCAGCCGAATGGTCCGAAAAGCATTCGCCCATTCGGTCCCGGAAAGGCCTTCCCGCCTGCCCGGTCATCACGGGAGAGCTTGCATGCCGTCAAAATCCATCGACCACGCCTTCACCGCGCGCAGCAATCTCGGCGCTGCAAGCGACCCGACCTATGCCGGCGCGCTGTCCTTCATGCGCCGCCGCTTCACCAAGAAGGTGACGGATGCGGACGTCGTGGTGTGGGGCGTTCCGTTCGACGCTGCGGTGTCGAACCGGCCGGGCGCGCGCTTCGGGCCGCAGGCGATCCGGCGGGCTTCGGCCATCTTCGACAACGACCCGCAATATCCATTCAATGCCGACCTGTTCGCCGAACTGGCGGTGGTAGACTATGGCGATTGCCTGCTCGACTACGGCAATCACCAGAAGACGCCCGCCACCATCGAGCGCGAGGCGACCCGCCTGATCGCCGGCGGCGCCTTCCTGCTGACGCTCGGCGGCGACCATTTCGTCACCTGGCCCATCCTCAAGGCGCATGCCGCGCTGCACGGGCCGCTGGCGCTGGTGCAGTTCGACGCGCATCAGGACACCTGGTTCGATGACGGCAGGCGCATCGACCACGGCTCCTTCGTGGCGCGCGCCGTGCGCGACGGCATCATTGACCCCGATCGTTCGATCCAGATCGGCATCCGCACCCATGCGCCGGAAGATTTCGGCATCCGCATCATCCACGGCCACGAAGTGGAGGAGATGCGCGCCGCCGACATCGCCTATGCGATCAACGAGCGCACCGGCGGCCGCAAGACCTATGTCACCTTCGACATCGACTGCCTCGACCCGGCCTTTGCGCCGGGAACGGGTACGCCAGTGGCAGGCGGCCCCTCCTCCGCCAAGATGCTCTCGGTGCTGCGGCAGCTCGGCCAGATCGACATTGTCGGCGCCGACGTGATGGAGGTCGCGCCGGCCTATGACCATGGCGACACCACGGCCATCGCCGGAGCCTCGGTTGCGATGTACTATCTCGGCCTGCTCGCCGAGCGCAAAGCGCGACGATGAGAAAGCGATTCAACGCCCTCGCGGATTGATTCCGCCCGCATTCATAACCATCTGATTTTTCGAGATAGAACGGACATTTCCATGAAGCCCAAAATCTTCATCGACGGCGAGCACGGTACCACCGGCCTCCAGATCCGCACCCGGCTTGCCGGCCGCGACGATATCGAGATCATTTCCGTGCCGGTCGAGCGGCGCAGGGAAACGGCGGCACGCGCGGAATTCCTCAACAAGGCCGACATCGCGATCCTGTGCCTGCCGGACGATGCGGCCAAGGAAAGCGTCGCGCTGATCGAGAACGAGACGACGCGCGTCATCGACGCCTCCACCGCCCATCGCGTCGCCGATGGCTGGGCCTATGGCTTCGCGGAAATGGACAAGGCCCAGGCGGCGGCAATCGCGGCGTCGAAACGGGTCGCCAATCCCGGCTGCTGGCCGCAGGGGCCGATCGCCACGCTGCGCCCCCTGGTGGCTGCCGGCCTTCTGCCGGCCGGCTTCCCCGTCACGATGAACGGCATTTCGGGCTATAGCGGCGGCGGCAAGGCCATGGTGGAGGAGTATGAGGCCAAGGGCGAGGACGCGCCCGAATATCTGCCCTACGGCCTCGGCTTCAAGCACAAGCACGTTCCCGAACTGCGCAAATACGCCACGCTTTCGCGCGATCCGCTGATGACGCCGGTTGTCGGCAATTTCGCCCAAGGCATGATCACCTGCGTGCCGCTGCAGCTCGGCGACCTCGACCGCGTGCCGACCGGCAAGGAGCTTCATGCGGCCATCGCCGATCATTATGCCGGCATCAGGAACGGGTTCGTCAGCGTCGCGCCCTATGCCGAAGTCGAGCGCGTGCCCGATCTTCAGCCGGAAATGCACAACGATACCAACCAGATGACGCTCTATGTCTTCGCCAATGATACCCGTGCGCAAGCCCTGCTGATGGCGGTCTATGACAATCTCGGCAAGGGCGCCTCGGGCGCGGCGGTGCAGAACATGGACCTGATGCTTGGGCGTACCTGACGGCACGTCCTTTCCCGCCGACTGGATGGTCGACACCGCGACGCTGATCGCGGACGGTCTCGGCGGGAAGGTCTGGCAAGTCGTGCGCGCCCGTGGCGGCATGGCGGTGGTCAAGCAGGCGAGCGAGGCCGGCCGCGAGGATGCGCGGCGCGGCGGCGATTTCCTGCGCTGGCGCGGCGGCCGAGGTGCTGTACATCTGATCGATCGGCGCGGCGACCTTTCGTTGCTGGAACATGTCGCCGGTGGCGATCTCCTGACACAACTGGACACGCTCGGCGACGATGAAGCGACGCGGATCGCGGCCGATGTGCTGCGGCTCCTGCATGCGCCTTCGCCGGCTCCATGGCCGGCATCGCTCCAGCCCCTGCCGGACCATTTCGCCAGCCTGTTCGCCAAGGCGCGGCTGGACCGGCAGGCCGGCCGGCACAGCCTTTTCGTGGAAGCCGCGCAGCGTGCCGATGCCCTGCTCGCCGACCAGCAGGACGTGCGCCCGCTGCATGGCGACATCCATCACGAGAATATCCTGCGCGGCACGCGCGGTTGGCTCGCCATCGACCCGAAAGGGCTGATCGGCGATCCGGCCTATGATTTCGCCAACCTCTTCTACAATCCGCTCGAACGCGATGACCTGCGCGCCGATCCGGAACGGGCGCGGCGCATGGCGGCCATTCTTGCGCAAGCAAGCGGGCGCGAGGCGGGCGTGATCCTCGATTTCGGCTTCTGCCATGCCTGCCTTTCGGCCTCATGGCATGTCGAAGACGGCAATCATGACGAGGCCGCCCGCAGCCTCGGCGTGGCGGAGACGCTGCGCGCGGCCTGCCTCAGGCCGTAGCGGTCGAGGGCAGCGGATAGGGTCCGCGCGTGCCGCGCCAATGCGCGGTGGCGAAGCCCAGCACAATCATGGCGAAGCCGTGATGCAGCAGCGCCCAGCCGAATGGCACCACCAAAAGCAGCGTCATGATGCCGATGGCGGCCTGGCAGGCGACCAAGCCGAAGAGCAGGACAGACCGCGCCGCATGCGGGGAGCCTGCTTCCGCCCGTAACGTCGCCACCATGTGCCAAAGCGCGGCGACGAAGATGGCATAGGCGCCCAGGCGATGCATGAACTGTACGGTCTTCGGGTTCTCGAAGAAATTCAACCAGGCAGGCGTCACGGTGAGCAGGCCGTCGGGCCAGATCGCGCCATCCATCAGCGGCCATGTGTTGAAGGTGAGGCCGGCATGCAGGCCGGCCACCAAAGCGCCGAGATAGACCTGAAGCAGGACGCCCACCACGAGCCAGCCGGCGAAGCGCCGCGTGCTGTCACGCGCCGGACCGGCCGAGTGCGGGGCCAGTCCGCGGGCAATCGAAATCGTCGCGACGAAGATCAGGCAGGCCATGATGAGATGGGTCGCCAGCCTGTACTGGCTGACGCTGACGCGTTCCGACAGGCCCGAAGCCACCATCCACCAGCCAATAGCGCCCTGCATTCCGCCCAGCGCGAGAAGGCCGAGCAGTTTCGGCTTCAAGTGCCGCTCCAGCATGCCCGAAAGCCAGAAGAAGGCGAGCGGCAGCGCGACAAGGAAGCCGACGCCACGCGCCAGCATGCGGTGCGACCACTCCCACCAGAAGATGGTCTTGAACTCGCCGAGCGACATGCCCTTGTTGAGCTGCTGATATTGCGGAATCTCGCGATATTTCGCGAATTCCTCCTGCCATTCGGTGTCATTGAGCGGCGGGATGACGCCGTGGATCGGCTTCCACTCGGTGATCGACAGGCCGGAGCCGGTAAGGCGCGTCGCTCCGCCGACGAGGAAGATGGCAAGCAGCGTCAGCGCGACGAGATAGAGCCACCAGCGCACCCAGGTCCGGTTGCGTTCCTGGCGTGACGATCGATCGGGAAAACCCGCTATGGCTGCTGAGTGGGACATGCTTCACCGCCGGTTTGCGCCGTTCAGTGGACCAATCGGCCCAAGGCTGCAAGGCGTGGCCGCGCGACACGCCGTCGCGTGCCGGCCATCCGTAGCGGGTTGCCGCCTGTGGCGCATCGGCCTATGTGGACGCATAGTTCATCGAGGAACCGCCTCACCATGCCATTACGGCTCAAGAAACTGATCGGCACGTTTCTGCTCGTCACGCTGGTGATCGTCTATGCGCTGCTCGCCATGACGGTGGCCGTCACGCGCCTTGCCGAGGCCAGCGGGCTGACCCATCTGGCCTTCTTCGTCGTCTCCGGCCTTCTTTGGGTCTTGCCGGCAATGCTGATCATCAGCTGGATGTCGAAGCCCGGACGCTCCGCACGATAGAGATCTCCGCAATTTCCAGGCGCAGAAGCGCGACGCGCTTTCGCTGCAATTGCTTCAGGCGGCCTCATCCGGCAGGTGGGGTTCCGCGCCGGGGCTGACGATCGTCGGGCGCATTCCTTCCGCGATGAATATCTCGACCGTATCGGCGACCTTCTCGGATATTTCGAGCGCCGAAATCACCAGCGCGGTGTCGCGATCCACCAGATGCTCCACCTCGCCGGCCTCGACCTCGCCGCACTCGGCAACCACGAGATCGAAGGCCGCGCCGAGCGATTGCAAAATGACCGGCAGCCGCTCGATGGCGTTCATGGCGCGGTCGAGATCGGCGGTCCCTACCGGGATGACATGGCTCTCGGAATAGAGGTCGGTGTGTATCACATCGCCGAACTGGGCTTCGGCGCAGAGCAGATCGGTGATGCCCTTCAGCGCGGCGTCCTCCACCATCGGCCGGGCGGCGGCTCCCGTCATGGTGAGGTCCAGCAGGACGACACGCAGGCCGGCATCCGCGACGGCGCGCGCCAGCATCACGCTGGTCGCGGCCCCGGCATCGCCTTCCGGCGAGACCACGACGGCACGCGCGACCGTGCTGGCAATGATCCGCTCGGCAAGCGTCTGCACATCCACCTCGCCGGTCGTGCGCGGCAGCGCCTGTTCATGGTCGTGGTGCATGTCGTCTTCCGTCTCGCAGGCCGACGCAGGCGCATGAGCCTGCATCGACGTTTCAGTGACAGGCGCTGCGGCAACTGCCAGCAGGGCATCGCGATGCTCGTCCTGAAACCGTTCTTCGTCCAGTTCGGGCAAGCGGATATTCCCGTCATCATGCGGCATATATCGGGCAACCCTCCTCGCCCGGATCATGGTGATCGAGAGCATCAGCAGGAGCGAAGCCGCAAACAACGTGCTCACGATCGGCAGGACGCGGGGAAAATAGGGCGCGTCGGGAACGGTCGCGCGCTGGAATATCCGCGCATCCGCCATGAAAGCGCCGAAGCCCGGCGATGCGGAGGCCACGAGCATGGGATTCCGGGTGAAGAGTTCATCGGGCGCCGGCGCTTCGACCTTCGCGACGGCGGGAAGCGCCGTCAGGCGATCGATATCGGCAACCAGTTCCTGCTCGCGCCCCCCAGCCGCGGTCGCCTTCCGTTCGAGGCTCTCCTGAACCTCCTTCGCCTCGGCGCGCATCTGGCGCCCGAGATCGGCGAGTTGCGCGCGCAGGGCGCGCATACGCGGATGGTTGTCGAGCAGGGTCGATGACAGGTTCGCGATCTCAGCGCGCAGTTGCGCTTCGTGCTCGGCCAGTCCCTGGATGAGGCCGGCGCCGGCCAGATCGCCGACGGCATCCAGCGGCGAACCGTTCTCCAGTGCGGCCCTGATGCTTGCAGCGCTCGCCTCGGCGTCCAGCCGCTCGGTGCGGACATGCGAGAGCGTGTCGGAAAGCGCCGATATCTGCTGCGGGGCAGCGGGCTTCGTCCCCGTACGCCGGCGCGGCAGATCCAACACCGTCGCACCGGTCACGATATCGTCAGGGGCTTCGTTCGCCGCAACATTGGCCGGCAGCGCGGCACTGCGATTATGCGCGATATAGGCGTCGGCGATGGCGTTCGGTATCTGCGCTGCAAGCTGCGGATCGTCGCTGGAGAATGCGACGACGATCACCCGCGACCGGTCGGCGCGATAGATGTCGAGATTGTCGCGCATGGCGTGCAGCGCACGCTCCTCGCGCGATAGCGGGTCGGGCTCGCCAAGCAATCCGCCGAGGCTCAATACGCGGTTGAGAAGCGTCGTTTCATGGGGACGCGCCTCCAAGCCGGCAGCGACCTTCCCCAGAATCTCGTCCGAGCCGATCAGTTGGATCTGCGCATCGATGCCGTCCCTCGCATGGGCGCGCACGCTGGACGGGCCCGCCGTCTCGATGAGGATTCGCGTTTCGCCGGAATAGAGCGGTGTCATCCAGGAGGTCGCCAGATAGGCGGCCGCCGTGACGCCCGTCACCACGAGTGCAATATGGGGCCAATCGCGCGCGAGCGAGGCGATCAGCCGTCTGCGACGGATGTCGTTCGCACCGTTCCCGCTCACGGACATTCAAGCTGCTCCACCTTCGCAATCGTGGATGAAACGTAAATGGCTACGGTAACCAAGGGGTTAAAATGCTGCGCATATGCTCTCCGGAGCGATGGTCGCGGTACTTTCGTTTTACTGGCTGTTAACCCTAACGGGAGGATAACGAGAGCCACCTGATCGGGCAGCCGAGAGTTTGGCCTTGACGTCCAGTGCAAAAATCGCCGCTTGCGTGCTGCTCGCCTCGTTTCTGACGGGTTGCGCGGCCTATCAGCCGGCGCCTCCGGCTTTCCACAAGGCCACCGTTCGCCCCTACATGCTGGACGCCGGCGACCGGCTGCGCATTTCGGTGTTCGAGCAGGAAGGCCTCTCCAATACCTATTCCGTCGATCAGTCGGGCTATATCTCCTTCCCGCTGGTGGGCGCGGTGGCCGCGCGCGGCATGACGGTGGCGCAGTTGGAGGCGCAGATCGCCGGCAAGCTGCGCAACGGCTTTATCCGTGATCCCGACGTGACGGTCGAAGTCGATCGCTACCGCCCGATATTCGTCATGGGCGAGGTCGGCGCATCCGGGCAGTATTCCTACGTTCCAGGCATGACCGTGCAGAAGGCGATCGCGGTCGCCGGCGGCTTTTCCGCCCGCGCGCAGCAGGCCGATGTCGACATTACCCGCAACATCAATGGCGAGATCATGACCGGCAGGGTGAGGATTTCCGATCCACTCGCGCCCGGCGACACGATCTATGTCCGCGAACGGCTCTTCTAACCGTGCAGCATCTCCATCCCGGCCGCACCCTTCACCATTGGCAGCCTGAAGCCGGCCGCGCAGTTTCGCGCCGTCTCATGGCTCACAGTTCCGGGCATCAGGTCTCGCGTCGCCCGGCCCCTTTCTTTGCGCTTTTGTGGCGCAAGGGCTCCTCGGCGGGCTCGTGATTTCATCTGCGCCGCAAATCTGTTAGTCATATTGCCCGACTGCGACGCCTTCTAACGTGTTCATCAACCCATCGTTAGTGGCCTGATGGCAGGGTCAGGCTCCAGATTCGAGCAAGAGATGAACAAGAACGACCCGCATCAGCGCTATACGCTGGATGCCGTGCGCAAACTCGACGACGCCAAGGTCGACGGCAAGCCGGCATCGAGCCTCAACGACATCGCCCTGCAGGTCGCCTCGCAATATCGTCGCGAGAACATCTCGCCGGTCATGGTCAGCGGCTATCTGCGGCTTGCCGAGCTCGCCCTCATCGCCGGGGCCGGCTTCCTGTTCTACCTCCTCTATGTGGGCGCCGCACCGCACGCGCCCTGGCTCTATCCCATTGCGATCGCCACCGGCTCGCTGCTGGCTGTGCTCCTTCTCCAGTTCACCGACAGCTACAAGATCGCGGCGCTCCAGAACCCGCTGTCGCGTTTCGGCAAGATCGTGCTGGTCTGGTCCGGCACTTTCGCAATCCTCGCCCTTTTGGGCTTCATGCTGAAAACCTCGGAGGAGTTTTCCCGCATCTGGTTCGGCGGATGGTACCTGTCGGGTCTGGTCGTCATTCTTGCCCTGCGCGTAGTGATGGCGCGCCTCATACGCCGCTGGGCACGCGACGGCCGCATGGAACGGCGCGCGGTGATCGTCGGCGGCGGCCAGGCAGCCGAGACGCTGATCCGCTCCATCGAGCAGCAGCCGGACAACGACATCCGCATCTGCGGGATTTTCGACGATCGCGACAATCGCCGCTCGCCGCCCATCGTGGCCGGCTATCCGAAACTTGGAACCATCGCCGAGCTGGTCGATTTCGCGCGCATCGCCCATATCGACATGCTGATCGTCTCGCTGCCGATCACGGCGGAACAGCGCGTGCTGTCGCTGCTCAAGAAGCTGTGGGTGCTGCCGGTGGACATAAGGCTCTCGGCGCATACGCAGGAGCTGCATTTCCGCCCGCGCTCCTATTCCTATATCGGCGCGGTGCCGATGCTCGACATATTCGACAAGCCGATCACCGACTGGGACTCCGTCTCCAAGCGGCTTTTCGACATCTTCTTCAGCGTCGTCGGGCTGGTCGTCTTCTCACCGATCATGATCGCCACGGCGATCGCCATCAAGCTGGACAGCAAGGGACCCGTCTTCTTCAAGCAGAAGCGCCACGGCTTCAACAATGAGGAGATCGAGGTCTACAAGTTCCGCTCCATGTATGCGGACAAGTCCGACCCGACGGCGAAGAAAACCGTGACCAGGAACGATCCGCGCGTGACCCGCGTCGGCCGCTTCATCCGCAAGACGTCGATCGATGAGCTGCCGCAGTTCTTCAACTCGCTCATGGGCAGCCTGTCGCTGGTGGGCCCTCGCCCGCATGCGGTCGCGGCGCAATCGCACAACCTTCTCTATACGGAGGTCGTGGACGGCTACTTCGCCCGCCACCGCGTCAAGCCCGGCGTCACCGGCTGGGCGCAGATCAATGGCTGGCGTGGCGAGATGGATACGGATGAAAAGATCCGCATGCGCACCGAACTCGACCTCTATTACATCGAGAACTGGTCGCTCATGCTCGACCTCAAGATCCTGTTCCTCACGCCCGTCCGGCTGCTGAATACGGAAAACGCCTACTGACGGCTCAGGCGCTGCCGCCCGGCCTGTTCCAGTGATTGGGGCTGCCCGGTGCCGGCGTCCTGCGCCAGGCACTCCCGAACCGCTCCGGATCGCGCTTCCATTGGATGCGCCAGACAAGGCCGACGATCGCCACGAAGGCGACCATGACCAATCCGACGAAAATGAACAGCTCCCAGCCGGTCACGCGCCATCCTCCCGCATAACTACACTGTCATCAAACCGATAGGCTGGCGCAAGAGTGCCGTGACGCTACCGGGTCGTCGAAGACGTCCAGACATTGTCGACCATGCGATGATCCTCGATGACAAGGCCGGCGACGGCCAGGGTCAGGATCGCCACGACGATGGGAGCCAGCAGGATCGCCGCTCGTTTCGGGTCAAAATCGCGCATGGGCAGACGATGACCTGAAAGTTTTAATCGAATCCCAACCGGCGCATTAACCAAGATGAGATCGAAGCGCCGATGCGCGTCACGTAACCGGTATCACCGCCGCGCAGCCGCTTCATATTTTTTTGGAGAAAAATGGTCGGAGCGGCGGGATTCGAACCCACGACCCCTTGACCCCCAGTCAAGTGCGCTACCGGGCTGCGCTACGCTCCGAACCGGTGGCAGGCATATGCGGAAGCTCCGGGCGAAGCAAGCGGTATTTATCGCACCTGGTCGAGCAGGCGCTTGCATTCCAGAAGATCGAACAGGGCTTCCTGCAAGAGCGCCCGGTTGTCCCGCGACAGCTTGCCTTCACCCTGTACGGGACCATCGTCATCCGGGCGGCCCATGCCGAAGAAGCGCCGACTGGGCTTTGCCCGCGCTTCGCCGACAAGCATCTCGTCGCGCGAGGAAGCGCCGGCCGGCGCGCGCGCCGCTTCCTGTTCATCGGCGGCTTCAGCCGCCTTGCGCTGGGCGATGGCCTCGACGGCGGCAAGGTCGCCGGCACCGATGGCCACGATGAACTGCGCGCCATTTTCCTTGAGCAGCTTCTGGACGCCCTTGATCGTGTAGCCCTGATCGTAGAGCATATGGCGTATGCCCTTGATCAGATCGACATCCTGCGGCCGGTAATAGCGGCGGCCGCCACCCCGTTTCATCGGCTTGATTTGATTGAAGCGGGTTTCCCAGAACCGCAGCACATGCTGCGGCAGGTCGAGTTCTTCCGCGACTTCGCTGATCGTCCTGAATGCGTCCGGGCTCTTGTCCATCGACGGCTGCGCCTCAAAGGGACCTTGCGGTCCAACTCTCTGACGACCTGTGCGGGCATCCGCCGCTAGGGCACATGGATGCAACTCGACACGGCCGATTCGTGTCGCCAGTTCAGCGCGTTATCGAGTCTCGTTCAAGGCAAACATTGGCGACGAGCGCTTTCACGCACAACGCAGGGCCTATTCAGCCGCCTTCAGCTTGGACAGATGCGTGTCGAGAATGCGCTGCTTGAGCACGTTCGATGCCTTGAAGGTCATCACCCGACGGGGCGAGATCGGTACCTCTTCACCGGTCTTCGGGTTGCGGCCCACACGCTCGTTCTTGGAGCGCACCTGGAAGGTCGCAAAGGAGGAAAGCTTGACGGATTCGCCGCGCACGATCGCATCGCAAATCTCGTCCAGCACCATTTCCACAAGCTGCGCGGATTCGGTGCGGGAAAGCCCCACTTTCCGATAGACCGCCTCAGCCAGGTCGGCACGCGTCAGTGTCTTTCCTCCCATCCGCCGCTCAACCGTCCCTGTTGATGATTTCGGTGAAGGCGGGACGTTAGGAAATTGACTGGTTGAGGTCAATAACCAACGGCCTGCCAAACAAAAACAGTTTCTTAGCGTTTAGTTCAACACGCCGGCTACCAGCGCAGAAGCACGGCGCCCCAGGTGAATCCGCCGCCCATCGCCTCGAGAAGAACGAGGTCGCCCCGCTTGATGCGACCGTCGGAAACCGCCGATTCCAGCGCCAGCGGCACCGAGGCGGCAGACGTATTGCCGTGGCGGTCGACGGTGACGACCACCTTCTCCTCGGCGATGCCCAGCTTCCGGGCCGAAGCGTCGATGATACGCTTGTTGGCCTGATGCGGGACAAACCAGTCGAGGTCTTCCGCCGTGATGCCGGCGGCCGCGAAAGTGTCCTCGATGACGTCGGTGATCATGCCCACAGCGTGTTTGAAGACCTCGCGGCCTTCCATCCTGAGGACGCCGACGGTTCCCGTGGTCGACGGTCCGCCATCCACATAGAGCTTGTCCTTGTGGGTGCCGTCGGAGCGCAGGCTGGATGCCAGGATGCCGCGATCGCCTGCCGCGCCCGCCTGCTCGGATGTTTCGAGAATGATCGCACCCGCACCATCGCCAAACAGGACGCAGGTGGTGCGATCCTCCCAGTCGAGGATGCGCGAGAAGGTCTCCGACCCGATGACCAGCACCCGCCGCGCCAGGCCGCCGCGAATATAAAGATCGGCGGTGGTCACGGCATAGACGAAGCCCGAGCATACCGCCTGCATGTCGAATGCGAAGCCGTGGCGCATGCCGAGACGGTGCTGGATCTCCACCGCCGTCGCCGGAAAGGTGTTGTTCGGCGTCGAGGTGGCAAGCACGATCAGGTCGATATCGGCCGGCGTCAGCCCTGCATCGTCGAGTGCGGCGCGCGCGGCGGCCTCGCCCAGCGATGCGGTGGTCTCATCCTCGGATGCGATATAGCGCTGGCGAATGCCCGTGCGCTGCTGAATCCATTCGTCGGAGGTTTCGAGGCGCTGCTCGAACTCCGCATTGGGCATGATACGCTTGGGCAGTGCCGCACCAACGCCACATACGACGGACCTGATCATGAAAATGCCTACTCTCCCTGGGCGGCCGACGCCGCGGGCGTCGTATCTCCAGCCACGCCCTGACGCCGGGCGTGGAACATGTCAAGCTCGGTGCGAATGGTGCTGAGCAGTCCACGGCGCACCATGTCGCGCGCAAGCTCGATCGCGGCGGCAAAACCTTCATCGTCGGCGCCGCCGTGGCTTTTCACCACGATGCCATTGAGTCCCAGGAAGACCCCGCCATTGATCTTGCGCACGTCGAGCTTCTCACGCAGCCGCTGGAAGGCGGAACGGGCGAACAGATAGCCGATCCGCGCCATCAGCGTGCGGCTCATCGCCTCGCGCAGATATTCGGCGATCTGCTTGGCGGTGCCTTCGGCCGTCTTCAGGGCGATATTGCCCGAAAAACCTTCCGTCACCACCACGTCCACGGTGCCCTTGGCGATGTCGTCGCCCTCGACGAAGCCGCGATAGTCCATCGCCTTGAGCGAGGCCTCGCGCAGCATGCGGCCGGCTTCCTTGACCTCTTCCTGGCCCTTGATCTCCTCGACGCCGACATTGAGAAGGCCGACGGTCGGGCGATCGATCTGGAAGATGGCGTGCGCCATGGCCGCGCCGAGGATGGAGAAATCCACAAGTTGCTGCGCATCGGCGCCGATGGTGGCGCCGACATCCAGCACCACGCACTCGCTCTTCATCGTCGGCCAGAGCGCTGCGATGGCGGGACGCTCAATATTCGCCATGGTGCGCAGGCAAAAGGTCGACATGGCCATCAGCGCGCCGGTGTTGCCGGCCGAGACGCAGGCATCGGCCTCGCCATTCTTCACCGCCTCGATGGCCTTCCACATGGACGACTTCCAGCGGCCGGCGCGCAGCGCCTGGCTCGGCTTGTCGTCCATGCGCACGGCAACGTCGCAATGGCGGAACTCGCTCACGGCGGCAAGGCGCGGTAGGCCGGCGAGGACAGGCTGGACGACCTCCTCCCGTCCGAAGATGAGAAAGCGGACATCCTCGTGGCGCTCGATCACCTTCATCAGGCCAGGCAAAACGGTGCCCGGCCCATGATCGCCACCCATCGCGTCAACGGAAATACGTATCAAGCGCTGTCCAGTTCTTTGCGGTTGCCAGCAGCCCGCCTCGGGCTCGCGGCGAAAATAGCGGTTTTGCCGCGACGTACAACACACATATGGGGCGGCATCAAAGCCAATTCACCGTTTGCGCAGCAAGGCGCCGAGCTGGTCCTGCAAAGGGCCGGCAACCGTCTTTTCCGCGCCGGTCTCAAGGGAAGCGCCCGGCTTGCGGGGGTAAGGATCAATGGCGAGGGCAAAAAATTCCTCGGCCAATGCGCCGGCATCCACCTCGTCGCCCGAGAATGTCTCAGGCAGGTCGGCGCCTTCGGCATCGAGAAGCAATTCGTCCGTCTCGTTGAAATCGGGCCGGGCAAGCCGTGAGCCCTCGGGCACGAGAATCGCCTCCACCGGCTCGGCGATCGTCGCCGTCAGCGGTTCGAGGGTTACGACGCATTCCTGGACGATCTCGGCCTTCACCTCGCCCACCACCCGCACGCCTTCGCCATGCCAGCGGCTCAGCACGAGATCGAACCGGAATGCGTTGACCGCAAGGAGGCCATGCTGGCGTGCGAGTTCCTCGCGCTGCCGCTCATCCGCCTCGAGCCAGGCGGGCACGCCCTTGGGCGCGAGATGGCGCACATTCACGCGCCAGGAAACGGGGCTCTCCTGCGCTGTCACGCCGCAGCCTCCGTCGACGGGGAAACCATCGAAAGGTGGCCGCTGGAGAAGGAAGCCGGCGTCTGCGCGGCAAGTGATTCCCGCAGGGCAAACATCCGCGCAGCCAATTCCTCCGCGTGTGGCCATGCCACATCCGGGCGGACATTGCGCGCCAGCGCGGCGGCAAGTGCGGCCCCGTCATTGGCGTCCAGCGCCTCGCCATAGGAGGCGACGCGGCCGTAGAACATCCGCGAAAGCTTCTTCATCCGCTTCGGCACGCCGGTATCGCTGATGCCCAATTCGCGGATGGAATGGTCGACATCCTTGAAGAACTCGTCCACCAGCTCCTGCGCGATATCGGGCAGCGGAGCCGCCTCGCCGCGCACGCGGTGGAGAAACATGAAGACATGCAAGGACAGCATCTCGAAGCGGCCGAGCGGCGTATCCGGCACATCGAGATCCGCATAGAATGCCGGTTGCCGCGCCGCTGCCACGATTTCACCGTAGAGGGCGTCGATCACAGCAGTGTCTCGTCGCGCCGCAAGGCCGAACAGGCGATTAAACATGCCGGGCGATCTCCGATCTTGGTTTGTGCGACTGGGGTCAGGTTGCATCGTCGGCAAAGCTGGTTTACCGCTTTTCCCGTCTCGTGCAAACCGGCGCGAGGCTGGCGAAGGCCGCATCGGGGATTGCCTACACGTGTTGTCTGAACTCGGAAATTTCAAGCAAATAGCGGTCCGCTTCACCCTCATCGCGGGCACGAGCGTTGCCGTCGCCGCGATGGCGGGCTGCAATGCCGCCTCGACGCTGGGTGGCGGCGAAACGCTCGCCCAGGGTTATGTCGTCGATCCGGGCGCGCTGGATCTGGTGCCGGTCGGTTCGAGCCGCGAGCAGGTGATGCTCACCCTTGGCTCGCCCTCCACCACCGCCTCCTTCGACAATGACGAGGTGTATTACTACATCTCGCAAACGCGCCGGCGCTCGGCGGCCTTCATGACGCCCAAGCTCGTCGACCAGAAGGTGCTCGCCGTCTATTTCGGCGACGACGGCCGCGTCAGCAATATCGCCCATTACGGCATGCAGGACGGCAAGCTGTTCGACTTCATCTCGCGCACCACGCCGACCGCGGGCAAGGACCAGAACTTCCTGATCCAGCTCATTTCGGGCGTCGCCGGAGGCGGCACCGCGCCGCGCCTGCCCGGCAGCTAAAGCATTTTGCAGCCAGGCGGATTCGCTTGGCGTCGCAGGAATGCGGCTAAAACAAAGAGCTGGAGCGGGTTGGCGTTTCCGTGAAATGCTGAACCGCTCTTGCGAACCAATTCATCCCGGCTCACCGCCGGGTTCATCCAAGGAAGAAGCCCGCGGGATCGCTCCCGCGGGCTTCTCTATGGTGGCCTATACCCCCGGAACTTTCGCTCCAGGGGCAACGCCCCTCAGTGGGCCAGCACCGCCAGCAGCAGCAGCGCCATGATGTTGGTGATCTTGATCGCCGGGTTCACGGCCGGGCCGGCGGTGTCCTTGTAGGGATCGCCGACCGTATCGCCCGTGACCGAGGCCTTGTGCGCCTCGGAACCCTTCAGATGCTTCACGCCGTCCTTGTCGGTGAAGCCGTCCTCGAAGCTCTTCTTCGCATTGTCCCACGCGCCACCGCCCGAGGTCATCGAGATGGCGACGAAGAGGCCGTTGACGATGACGCCGAGCAGCGAGGCGCCGAGCGCGGCGAAGGCCGAGGCCTTGGAGCCCGAGATCAGCAGCACGCCGAAATAGACCACCAGCGGTGCGAGCACCGGCAGCAGCGACGGAATGATCATCTCCTTGATCGCCGCCTTGGTGAGCAGGTCAACGGCGCGTGCATAGTTCGGCTTGGAGGTGCCGGCCATGATGCCGGAATCCTCGCGGAACTGCTTGCGCACCTCCTCCACGATCGCGCCCGCCGCACGCCCGACCGCCGTCATCGCGATACCGCCGAAGAGATATGGAATCAGGCCGCCGAAGATCAGCCCCGCCACCACATAGGGATTGGAGAGATCGAAGGAGACCGTGCCGATATCGGCGAAGTAGGGATACTGCGTCGGATTTGCAGTGAAATATTGCAGGTCGTAGCTGTAGGCTGCGAACAGCACCAGCGCGCCGAGGCCGGCCGAGCCGATGGCGTAGCCCTTGGTGACCGCCTTGGTGGTGTTGCCCACCGCATCGAGCGCGTCGGTCGAATGGCGCACTTCAGGCGGCAGACCCGACATTTCGGCGATGCCGCCGGCATTGTCGGTCACCGGGCCGAAGGCGTCGAGCGCCACGATCATGCCGGCAAGGCCGAGCATGGTGGTCACCGCGATCGCCGTGCCGAACAGGCCGGCGAGCTGGAAGGTGGCGATGATGCCACCGACAATGACGATGGCCGGCAGCGCCGTCGATTCCAGCGATACCGCGAGGCCCTGGATGACGTTGGTGCCGTGGCCGGTCACCGAGGCCTGGGCGATCGAATTGACCGGCCGCTTATTGGTGCCGGTATAGTATTCGGTGATCACCACGATGAGCGCCGTCACCACGAGGCCGATCAGGCCGCAGATGAACAGGTTCGCGCCCGTCACGCCATTGCCGATGTCGCCCCAGCCGATGGTCAGCGAGGTTGCGCCGGCGACGCCGAGGATGGTCAGCAGGCCGGTCACGATCAGACCCTTGTAGAGCGCGCCCATGATCGAGCCATTGGTGCCGAGCTTGACGAAGAAAGTGCCGATGATCGAGGTGATGATGCAGGCGCCGCAGATGGCGAGCGGATAGATCATCACCGAGCCGAGCACATCGGTGCCGGCGAAGAAGATCGCGCCGAGCACCATGGTGGCGACGACCGTCACCGCATAGGTCTCGAACAGGTCGGCCGCCATGCCCGCGCAATCGCCAACATTGTCGCCGACATTATCGGCGATGGTGGCCGGGTTGCGCGGATCGTCCTCCGGAATGCCGGCTTCCACCTTGCCCACAAGATCGCCGCCGACATCCGCCCCCTTGGTGAAGATGCCGCCGCCAAGACGCGCGAAGATCGAGATCAGCGAAGCGCCGAAGCCCAGCGCGACGAGCGCGTCGATTACCGCCCTGTCGGCCGGCGTATGGCCCATCGGCCCGATCAGCACCCAGTAGTAGATCGACACGCCGAGCAGCGCGAGGCCGGCAACCAGCATGCCGGTGATGGCACCGGACTTGAAGGCGATGTCGAGGCCGGCAGCCAGGCTGCGCGACGCGGCCTGCGCGGTGCGGACATTGGCGCGCACGGACACATGCATGCCAATGAAGCCCGCAGCGCCCGACAGGACGGCGCCGACGAGGAAGCCAAGCGCCGCCGCGCCCGACAACAGCCACCAGGCGAGGAGGAAAACCACGACGCCGACAATGGCGATGGTGGTGTACTGACGCGCGAGATAGGCCTGCGCACCCTCACGGATGGCGCTGGCGATTTCCTGCATGCGTGCATTGCCCTGATCGGCCGCGAGGACCGACTGCGTTGCCCAGATGGCGTAGAGGACAGAAAGCAGGCCGCAGGCAATGACGACATAAAGCATGGTCATGCCAATTCTTCCCTTGATTTTGACCCGGAATTACCCCTCCCCAGGTCGTTTCGAGCGGACACGGACTCGGACAATAGTCCTGCCGTATCGTCCACCCGGCATAACAGGGTGCGAATCTCGCAACGTCAAGCTGATGTTCGGCATGTGCCGGGATTTCGACAGCGTTTCACAAGCAGAAACGCGCCGTTCGCGCCTCTGTCAGGCGACGCGTGCCTGACGCCGCATCAATCCCGCGAGAAGCCCGAGCGCCAGGAGGCAGACCAGCGTCACCGGGAAAACCAGCCAGTTGAGCGCTTCCCAGCCCCAGGCATTGTAGATCTGGCCCGAGGCCAGCGAAGCGATCGCGACCGTGCCGAACAGGACGAGGTCGTGCACGCCCTGCACCTTGCCCTTTTCCGATGGCCGGTAGCAGTCGGCGATCATGGCCGTGGCGCCGATGAAGCCGAAGTTCCAGCCGAGCCCGAGCAGGATCAGCGCCGTCCAGAACTGCCACAATTCGATGCCAGACAGGGCGACGATGGCGCAGCCGACGAGCATGACCAGCCCCGCCGCCACGATGCGCTCGCGGCCGAAATAGCCGATCAGCCGGCCGGTGAAGAAACTCGGCGCGAACATGGCCATCACATGCCAGGAAATGCCCAGCGTCGCCTGTTCGGAGGTGAAGCCGCAACCGACCATGGCAAGCGGCGCGCCCGTCATGACGAGGCTCATCAGCGCGAAGGTGCTGACGCCGCACAGCAGCCCGACCGCGAATGTCGGCTGGCGCAATATCTCGCCCAGCGGGCGCGCCGGGGTCTGGCTGGCGATCTCCTCATGCGAGACCGGCCGATGCGGCGGCAGGAAGGACAGGATGACGGCGCTGACGAGCGCCGTACCCATGGTGGCGGCAAACGCACCGGCAAACATGACCGGAGCGAGCAGATCGCTGGTGAAGATCACGATCTGCGGCCCCAGGATTGCGGTAATCACGCCACCTGCGAGAACGAAGGAAATGGCGCGCGCCTTGAAGGCCGGCGGCGCGGCGTCGGCGGCGGCAAATCGGAACTGCTGCACGAAGGACGCACCGAGCCCCAGCACGAACAGGCCGGCGATGAAGAGCCAGAAGCTCATCTCGAACAGCGCGATGGTGGCGATGAAGCCGCCGAGCGCCGAAATTCCACAACCGGTGATAAAGCCGGCCCGGTGGCCGACGCGGCGCAGCAGCATGGCCGCCGGCACCGCCCCCAGCGCCGTGCCGACCATGAAGGAGGTGACCGGCGCGGTGGCGAGCGACTTGTCGGTATCGAGAAGATAGACGCCGGCAAGGCCGCCGAGCGAAATCGTGATCGGCGCGGCCGAGCCGACGATGGACTGCGACGAGGCGAAGATGAGCGCGGTACGCCGCGCGGCGCGCTCATCGGGCATCATTGTCCAGGCACCTTTCCGCGTCCCTCGCCGCGAAGGCGGCGGGCAACCCTGTCGAGAACGGCATTGACCAGCTTGTGTTCGTCCTCGTCGCCGTAGAACGCCTTGGCGATGTCGACATATTCGGACACAATCACGGCCACGGGCACGTCGGCGCGCTGCTTCAGCTCATAGACACCGGCGCGCAGGATGGCACGTAACGTCGAATCGAGCCGCGATAGCGGCCAGTCATCGGTGAGCGCCTGGCGGATGATGGGGTCGACGAGCTTCTGCTCGGACACGACACCCGCAAGGATGGCGCGGAACCATTGCGCATCCGCCTCCCGATAGACCTGCCCGTCGATCTCCTTGCCGAGCCGGAAGGCCTCATATTCGGCCGCCGTCTCCAGCACGCCGCTGCCGGACACGTCCATCTGGTACAGCGCCTGCACAGCCGCGAGGCGCGCTGCGCCGCGTTTGTTCGCCTGTCGCGGTTCGCGGGGGGCTCGGTCGTCTGTGGAACTCATGTCAGGCTCCGAACCGATCGCGGATGGCGACCATGGCAAGTGCGGCACGCGCAGCGCCGCCGCCCTTGTCGCCCTCGGCGATGCGCGCACGCGCCCATGCCTGATCCTCGTTCTCGACGGTGAGGATGCCATTGCCGATGGCAAGCGCTTCCTTGATGGCGAGTTCCATCAGGCCGCGTGAGGATTCGTTCGCAACGATCTCGAAATGATAGGTTTCGCCACGGATGACGCAGCCGAGCGCGACATAGCCGTCATAGACCGTGCCGCCATCGGCCTGCCCGTCGAGCGCCAGCGAAATGACTGCCGGGATTTCCAGCGCGCCGGGAACCGTGATCACATCATAGGTCGCGTCGACCGCGTCGAGCGCCGCCTTTGCGCCCTGCAGGAGCGCGTCGGCGAGGTCTTCGTAGAAGCGGGCCTCGATGATGAGGATATGCGCCCTTTCCGGCATCGGAAGGGGCTTTGTCTGATGCGCGGTGGCCATGTCTGTCTCCGGGTGCGGCGGGTGAATTAGGCCGAATGCGCGCTTACCGCAAGCCGCGAATCCTCAATTGGCGCCGAAAGCCATAAGGCGCGCGGCGTAGCGCGCCATGGTGTCGACCTCGACATTCAATTCGTCACCCGCCTGCCGCTCGCCCCATGTGGTGACGGACAGCGAATGGGCAATCAGAAGCACGTCGAAACGCGTGCCGTCGACTTTGTTCACCGTCAGCGAGGTGCCATCCAGCGCAACGGAGCCCTTGGGCGCGATGAAACGCGCCAGCTCATCCGGAACGTCGAGCGTGAAGCGGACCGCCTCGCCCTCTTCCGCGCGCGCAATGATATGCGCCTTCCCGTCGACATGGCCCGAGACGATGTGGCCGCCAAGCTCGTCGCCGATTTTCAGCGCGCGCTCCAGATTGATGCGGGTGCCGACCTGCCAGCTGCTGGCCGTCGTCAGGCGCAGCGCCTCTTCCCATGCCTCGACCTCGAACCAGCGCTCATTGCTGCCCCTGTCCGGCAGCGCAACCACGGTCAGGCAGACGCCCGAACAGGCGATGGACGCGCCGATGTCGATCGTCGTCGGGTCATAGGCGGTCTCGATGCGCAGGCTCAGGCCCTCGTCGCGCGGCGTGATCGCCGCCACGCGGCCTATATCGGTCACGATGCCGGTAAACATTCGTTCCTCACATATTCTGCATAGTCGTCGTCGCCGAAGCGGGCGGATCGCACCAGCCGGAAGCCGTCAGGCATGGAATCGCGGGCAAATGGAGCGGCGATGCCGCCCTTTCCGATCGGCATCGGCCCGGTGAACAGCGCGATGCGGTCGGCAAACCCGTCGGCCAGAAAACTCCGCATCGTCGCGGCTCCGCCCTCGACCATCAGCGTGGCGATACCGCGCGCACCGAGATCTTCCAGCAGTTCCGGCAAAGCGACCATGCCGTCATGTTCGTCGATGCCGAGCAGCGCCACCCCGGCAGCCTCCAGCGCCCGCCGCCGCTCCGGTGCGATATCCGCGCCGCAGGCGAGGATCAGCGGCACGCTGGCAGCGGTGGCGATCAGACGTGAGGAGAGCGGAAGGCGCGCCGCGCGGTCGAGCACGATGCGGATCGGCGAGCGCGCTTCCATGCCCGGCAGACGGCAAGTGAGCTCGGGATCGTCCACCAGCGCCGTGCCGATGCCGACGAGGATGGCGTCCGCTTCGGCGCGCATGGCATGCACCTGTGCGCGCGCAACGGCGCCGGTGATCGCCACCTGCCCCTCACCTGCCCGGCCGATCATACCGTCGGCTGAAACCGCAAGTTTCAGAGTCACTTCGGGGCGTTTGCTGATGGATCGAATCAGGTAGCCGGCAAGCTGGTCGGCGGCTTCCGTGGCCAGAACGCCTTCCGTCACCGCGATGCCGGCGGCGCGCAGCATGGCATAACCGCGCCCGGCGACCCTTGAGTCCGGATCGCTGGCCGCGCCGACCACGCGAGCCACGCCCGCTGCGATCAGCGCCTCGGCGCAAGGCGGCGTGCGGCCGTGATGGGCACAGGGTTCGAGCGTCACATAGGCGGTCGCGCCGCACGCGGCCTCACCCGCCTCGGCCAGCGCCTGCGGTTCGGCATGCGGCCGGCCGCCGAGCGCGGTCACGCCCCGGCCGATAATGACCGGGCCGGCGCCATCATCGCGCACGATGAGCGTGCCGACCGAAGGGTTGGTGCCCGTCAGGCCCATATGCTTGCGCGAGAGGCGGATTGCGGCCGCCATGAAGCGTCGATCCGTCGCCGCGCGCGTGGACAGATCGACAGCGGACATCAGTCCGGGTCCTCGTCGCCCCGCAATTCGCCGAGCAGTTCATGGAAATCGCGCGCCTCGCGGAAATTGCGATAGACGGAGGCGAAGCGCACATAGGCGACATCGTCCAGCGCCTTGAGCGCTTCCATGACGAGACGGCCTATCTCGCCGGAGGCCACTTCGGACTCGCCACTGCTTTCAAGCTGGCGCACGATGCCCGTCACCGCCCGCTCGATGCGGTCCGGCTCGACATTGCGCTTGCGCAACGCAATGTCGAAAGAGCGCATCAGCTTGTCGCGGTCGAAAGGCACCTTGCGGCCGGTCTTCTTCACCACGACGAGATCGCGCAACTGCACGCGTTCGAAGGTGGTGAACCGCCCCCCGCAGTCCGGGCAGACGCGCCGGCGGCGGATCGCGGCGCCATCCTCGGCCGGCCGCGAATCCTTCACCTGCGTATCTTCGGACTGGCAATAGGGGCAGCGCATCGCGGATCAACCCAGATAGGGATACATCGGGAAACGGTCGGTCAGGGCAACCACCCTCTCCTTCACCGCAGCTTCCACGGTGGCGTTACCCTCGTCCGAATTGGCGACCTGGAGGCCGTCGATCACCTCGGCAATCAGCTTGCCGATCTCGCGGAACTCGGCCTGGCCGAAACCGCGCGTGGTGCCGGCGGGCGTGCCGAGGCGGATGCCGGAGGTGAGGAACGGCTTTTCGGGATCGAAGGGGATGCCGTTCTTGTTGCAGGTGATGTTGGCGCGGCCGAGCGCGGATTCGGCGCGCTTGCCGGTGGCGTTCTTCGGCCGCAGATCGACCAGCATCAGGTGGTTGTCGGTGCCACCCGACACGATGGCGAGCCCGGTCTCCTGAAGGCTGGAGGCGAGCTCGCGGGCATTGGCGACGACATTCTCCGCATAGGTCTTGAACTCAGGCTGGAGCGCCTCGCCGAAGGCCACCGCCTTGGCGGCGATGACGTGCATCAGCGGCCCGCCTTGGAGGCCGGGAAACACGGCCGAATTGATCTTCTTGGCGATGGCCTCGTCATTACACAGGATCATGCCGCCGCGCGGGCCGCGCAACGACTTGTGGGTGGTGGTGGTCACGACATGTGCATGCGGCAGCGGCGACGGGTGCGCTCCGCCCGCCACTAGGCCGGCAATATGCGCCATATCGACCATCAGATAGGCGCCGACCGCATCGGCGATCTCGCGGAACCGCTTCCAGTCCCAGATGCGCGAATAGGCGGTGGCGCCGGCGATGATGAGCTTGGGCTTCACCTCATGCGCCTGCTTCTCGATGGCATCCATGTCGAGCAGGTGGTCGTCCTCACGCACACCGTAGGAGACGACGTTGAACCACTTGCCCGACATATTGACGGGCGAGCCATGCGTGAGATGGCCGCCGGAATTGAGGTCGAGACCCATGAAGGTGTCGCCCGGCTGGAGCAGCGCGAGGAAGACGGCCTGGTTCATCTGCGAGCCCGAATTGGGCTGCACATTGGCGAAGTTGCAACCAAAGAGCTTCTTGGCGCGCTCGATCGCCAGTTCCTCGGCGATGTCGACGAACTGGCAGCCGCCATAATAGCGCTTGCCCGGATAGCCCTCAGCATATTTGTTGGTCATGATCGAGCCCTGCGCCTCCAGCACGGCGCGCGAGACGATGTTCTCCGAGGCGATCAGCTCCACTTCATGACGCTGACGACCGAGCTCCTGGCGAATCGCACCGAAGATCTCCGGGTCGCGCTGTTCGAGCGGCATGGAGAAGAAGGATTCAGTTGACAGGGAACGGGCGGTCGCAGTGGACATGATGTTGATGCTCCTAACGGCCGCAATCCAGGATCCGGCCGGACAGACAGAGCCGCGCGCTTAACACGTTTCACGCCCTGCTTCCACTTGTGCAGTGCAAGATTCCGCCCAAGAAAAAGGCCGCCTCGCGGGCGGCCTCGATCGCAGGATTTTCGGGAGCTCAGAGCGAGGAGGTGATCTGAAGCTCATCCACGCCGTCGCGGCCGTAGATGTCGTCGCGGAACTGCACCACGCCGTCGCCGGTCGACCAGGCGGAGATATAGGTGAAGTAGACGGGAACCGGATTGGCGAGCGCCACCGGCGTGCTCTCGCCGCTCTTGATCGTCTGCTCGAAGCGCTGGCGGCTCCAGCCATCTGTGTCGCGCAGCAGCCAGGTGACGAGGTCGCGCACGTTCTGGACGCGCACGCAGCCCGACGAATCGAAGCGCATGAGGTTGTTGAACAGGCTCTGCTGCGGCGTGTCGTGCATGTAGACGGCGTGCGAATTGGGGAAGTTGATCTTCACCGACGCCATCGCATTGATCTTGCCCGGATCCTGGCGGAAGCGCAGCTTGGCGGCCTCCTCGGTCGACCAGTCGATGGTCAGCGGATCGACCTCGCCATTAGGGCCGAGGATGCGGATGTTGTTTTCCGTCAGGTAGTTGGGGTTCTTGCGCATCAGCGGAATGATGTCCTTGCGGACGATCGATTCCGGCGCGTTCCAGTACGGGTTGATGATGACTTCGTTGATCTTCGAATTGAGGATCGGCGTCTGGCGGTCGATCTTGCCGACGATCGCCGTGTGGCGCAGGACGACCTGGCCGTTCTCGACCGCCTCGATAGCTGCTGCCGGGATGTTCACCATCACATAGCGGTCGCCCAGGAAACCCGACATGGTGCGCAGGCGCACCAGATTGGTCTCGAGCTGGCCAAGACGCACGGGGGCCGACACGTTCATGGCGGCGAACGTATAGCGGCCGGTGACGCCATCGGCCGGCAGGCCGTGACGGGTCTGGAAACGCTTCAGCGCGGCGTCGACATAGGTGTCGAAGGACTGCGAGAGACCGGCCTGCGTCGACAGGTCGCCGGTTACCATCAGGCGCCGGCGCAGCGGCTCCACATCCGGGTCGATGACGCCCAGCTTCAGCTTCTTGTTGGCGGGCACGGGCTGCCAGCCGCCCTGCGCCACGATATCGCGATACTGGCCGATCGCCTGCTCGATGAAGGAAACAGTCTCGGGGCTGAAGACCGGCAGATGCGAGGCAACGCGGCCGCCCTGCGATACTGCGGCGTCGAACTGATCGTTCCAGCTGCCGCGGCGCGGCGCACGCAATATGTCGTCGATAACCGTCTGCGCGAATGCGGGACCGGCCACCGCTGTGGCGGCGAGCGCACCGGCGCTCCTCAAAAAGCTGCGACGCTTGATCGACATGTCATATCTCCGGTTCGGCGCGGACACGCCGCTCTCGACAGGCTTAAGCGGAAGGGCTTAACAATCTGCAAACCATACCGCTTGTCGACGCCAGGGAGAGCGAGCAACCGCAGGCTCGGCCATGACGCAATGCAGTGCACCTCGTCCCAAGCCACCGGAATATGGCGTCATAGTGACAAACGCCAGACACAAACGCGTCAGGGCCGGCCGTTGGTTGCACAAATCCGGGCGCCGGCGCGTTTCCGCGCCGGCGATCACGCCCATTCCGGCAATGCGGCAGATCACATCCGATAGGCGATGGTGTCGTTCCAGAAACGGTCGAGGCGCTGCAGCGCACGGTTCATCTGCTGGAACTCGTCGCGATTGATGCCGCCGACCTGCTCGATCGAGCCGATGTGGCGCTCGTAGAGCCCGGCCACGACCTCGGCGACCTCCTGCCCCTTCGGGGTCAGGCTGATGCGGACCGAACGGCGGTCGATGCGCGAGCGCTGGTGATTGATGAAGCCCAGATCGACCAGCTTCTTGAGATTGTAGGAGACGTTCGAGCCGAGATAGTAGCCGCGCGAGCGCAGTTCGCCGGCGGTCAGCTCCGCATTGCCGATGTTGAACAGCAGCAGCGCCTGGATGGCGTTGATGTCGTTGCGGGCATTGCGGTCGAATTCGTCCTTCACCACGTCGAGCAGGCGGCGATGCAGGCGCTCGACCAGCTGCAGCGATTCCAAGTAAAGCGAGCGTATCGTCTCGCGCTTCTCTTCGTTCTCAGTAACAACAGGGCCCGTGGCGATGTGTTTCGCCGGCTGACGCGAGTTGATCATTGTCTTTGCCTCTCGTTTGACGCCTGGTGACTTTTTGTTTTCTCACCTTGGCCCAGACCCTAGCGCGGACAGATAAAATTCGACTTAAACCTCAGCCTTAACAGGAAGTTAGACAAGCGCCACCGACAAAGAAGGTCAATCCAGGGTTAATCCGAACACTCAAATCCTCTCGGCCGCCTTGCGGTGCTGCAGATGGAGGAGGACCCGCAAGACCGTGTAGAACAAGGCGACGAGCCCATGCGAGAGCACCACTTGCGGGCGGCTGCCGAACAGGTCGGGGAAGCCCATATACATGATGGTCTCGGCCGCCGCGCAGATGAACCAGATCACCGGGCCCCATGAGGTGAGCCCCCAAAGACCGATCGCCGCGATGGGAAAGAAGACGGCCAGGGAGACCGACGCCACCTGCCAATGTCCCGGCATCAGGTCGAAGCGCCACAGCGGATCGTCGTAATAGCCGACCAGCCGCACCCAATAGAGAAAGCCGAAAAGCAGGCAGTAGGCCGCGATCATGCGCAGGAAGACGCGCATGATGATTTCCAGCGTGCTTTCCCTCGGGCCGGAGGGCTGGCCGGTGATTTCCGTCACAGCGCGATATCTCCCTGTGCGAGCGGCGCGAAATAGGCGTCCACATCGGCGGATGTCACATCCGCCAGCGTCGCCGGCCGCCATTGCGGATTTCCGCTCTTGTCGATGACCGCGGCGCGGATGCCTTCGCGGAAGTCATGCCCCGCCAGCATGCGGTTGGCGATGCGGAACTCCATGCGCATGCAATCGGCCATGTCGAGATCCTGGCCGGCAGCGAGTTGCGCCAACGTCACCTTCAGGCTGGTAGGCGACTTTTCGGCGAGCAACCCGCCGGCACGGGCAGCGAAGGGATCGCCATTCGCGACCGAGCCGAGCGACGCCGATATGTCCTCGACCCTGTCCAGCGCGAAATGCCTGTCGATCGCATGCAGCGTGGCCTCATCCGTTTCGCGCTCAGGCACCACGGCCAGGGATTTCAGCGCGCGCGCGGGGTTGCCGCCGGCGCACAGGACCGCGACCAGTTCGTCCATGCGCGACGAAGGCACCGCATGCGTGGCGAGACCCGACCGGAGCTGGTCGCCCCAGCCTATGCGCGCGCCGGTCAGGCCGAGGAATATGCCGAAGGCACCCTTCAGCCTGGGCAGGAAGAAACTGCCGCCGACATCGGGGAAGAAGCCGATACCGGTCTCGGGCATCGCGAAGACCGCATTCTCCGTCACGACCCTATGCGAGCCATGATAGGAAATGCCCACGCCGCCGCCCATCGCCAGCCCGTCGATCACCGCGACATAGGGTTTGGGAAACGTCGCGATGCAGTGATCCAGCCGATATTCCCCGGCGAAGAACTCGACCGGAGGTGTGCCCGACTGAACCTGCCGGTAGATTTCGACGATATCGCCGCCGGCGGAAAAGACACGGCCCTCGGCGCGGACCAGCACCAGCGCGATATCGTCATCGTTTCGCCAGGCGTCGAGAGCGCGCGACAGCGCACGGATCATGGCATTGGTCACGGCATTGAGCGCACCCGGCCGCGCAAGCGTGACGATGCCCGCTCTGCCCCGCCGTTCGAAACGTATCTCGCCACCGCCGCCGAACTCATCCGTCACGTCGCCGCGTCTCCGAGAAATTCCCATTCAAGGGGCATGTCCTTTCGGGAAACATGCCTTCCGTCTGGATACGGGTGCGGCCAAGGTGCGTCAATGCGAGCGGCGGGTGCGTCCCCTGCAAGCTTGGTGGCCTCCGCGCCGGCATGATATGCAGCCTGCGAAGGAGACGCATATGAACCGGATGACGAGGACAGCCCCCCGCCGCAACGTGGACGAGATCACGGCGTCGCGCCGGCTGCGGCGGATGCGCAAGGCCGACTGGTCGCGCCGGCTCGTGCAGGAGAACCGGCTGACCGTGGACGACCTGATCTGGCCGATCTTCCTGATCGAGGGCGAGAACCGGCGCGAGGAGATCGCCGCGATGCCGGGCGTCCATCGCCTGTCGGTCGATCTGGCAGTCAGGGAGGCGGAGCGCGCCGCGAAGCTCGGCATTCCGGCCATCGCCACATTCCCGAATGTCGACATGTCGCTGCGCGACCAGACGGGTTCGGAGATCCTCAATCCCGACAATCTCATCAACCGCGCCACCCGCGCGCTCAAGGATGCGGTGCCGGAAATCGGCATCATCACCGACGCGGCGCTCGATCCCTTCACCAGCCACGGCCATGACGGCATTTTGCGCGACGGCATCATCGTCAATGACGAGACGGTGGACCAGGTGGCGCAGGCGGCGCTGCTGCAGGCGGCGGCCGGCGCCGACGTCATCGCACCCTCGGACATGATGGACGGGCGCATCGGCGCCATCCGCGACACGCTCGACGCCAACGGCTTCCAGGACGTGGCGATCATGTCCTATGCGACGAAATTCGCTTCCGCCTTCTACGGCCCCTATCGCGAGGCGATCGGCACGCAGGGCCTGCTGAAGGGCGACAAGAAGACCTATTATATCGACCCCGCCAACACCGACGAGGCATTGCGCGAGACCGAGCAGGACCTGCTCGAAGGCGCAGACATGGTGATGGTGAAGCCCGGCCTGCCCTATCTCGACATCGTGCGGCGGCTGAAGGACGAATTCGCCATGCCGACCTTCGCCTATCAGGTGTCGGGCGAATATGCGATGATCGAGGCCGCCGCCCGCAATGGTTGGATCGACGGCGAGCGCGCCATGGTCGAAAGCCTGCTCGCCTTCAAGCGGGCGGGTTGCGACGGCATCCTCACCTATTTCGCGCCGCGCGTGGCGGAACTGCTGAAAGCCTGAGCCGCATATGGACACGAGCCGTTTCGTCATCCTCATCGCCGGGCTTGTCGGCGCGGCCGGCGTCGCGCTTTCGGCGATCGCCGCGCATGCCGGCGGCACCAATGTCGCGACGGCGGCCAATTTCATGCTGCTTCACGCGCCTGTCCTGCTCGCCATCGGCCTCTACGGCCACAGCCGGGTGCTGAAGCTCGGCGCGGCCGCCCTGATGATCGGCCTGACGCTGTTTTGCGCCGACCTTCTGGTGCGGCACTATGTGGGTTGGCGGATGTTTCCGATGGCCGCGCCCGCAGGCGGACTGCTGCTGATCGGCGGCTGGCTGATCGTGGCGGTCAGCGCGCTGACAATGCCCCGCCGCTGACCCCGCCATCTGCATGCCGCGGATCACGTCATATTGAACCAGCGGCATAAATACCCATTTGAATGTAACATTGGCTCCAGAAACGGGAACCGAAGGAACAATGACGCGCATTCTCGACGGCGAAATCATCAATAGCAGGCTTGACGACGTTCGCGCCTATGACGGCGTGCGGACGCGGCGCGTGCTGGCTTTCTGCATCGACTACCTGATCATCGGCCTTCTGCTGATCCCGGTCGGCATCGCGGTGTTCCTGCTCGGTCTGGTGACGCTCGGCCTCGGCTGGTCGCTCTTCGCGGTCATCGCGCCGCTCGTCGCGCTGGTCTATATCTGGGTCACGCTGGGCGGCTCGACACAGTCCACCATCGGGATGCGGATGATGGGCATCCGGCTCGACCGGCTGGACGGTCGCCCCGTCGACGGGCTTTTCGCCGTGGTGCACTCCGTCCTGTTCTGGGCCGGCAACGCGCTGCTGACTCCGCTGATCCTGCTCGCGACGCTTTTCCTCGACCGCAAGCGTACCGTGCACGATCTTCTTCTCGGCACCGTCGTGACCCGCAGCGACGTGCGCTAGGCGCGCGTCGCGGGAGCCTTGCGCAAATCTCCTGTTGACCTTTGCGCCGGCGCGATCATGCTATCGGATGATCCATACGTGCTTCGAACCCCGGCGCGATGACCCAGCATATAACCCAATCGCCGCAATTCTTTCTGACCGCACCCTCGCCCTGCCCCTATATTGAAGGCCAGTTCGAGCGGAAGGTGTTTACGCATCTGGTCGGCGCCAAGGCGCCCGAGCTCAACGACCTGCTCACCCAGGGCGGCTTCCGGCGCTCGCAGAACATCGCCTACCGGCCGGCCTGCGAAACCTGTCGCGGCTGCATTTCCGTGCGCATCCTGGCCGACGAGTTCCAGCTGACGCGCAATATGCGCCGCATCGAGCAGCGCAACGAGGATTTGATCGGCGCGATGCAGGAAGCGCGCCCGTCGACGGAGCAATATTCGCTTTTCCGGCAATATCTCGATGCCCGCCACCGCAAGGGCGGCATGTCGGACATGACGGTTCTCGACTATGCGATGATGGTCGAGGACACACATGTCGACACGTCGGTGATCGAATATCGCCGGCGCGGCCCCGACAGCTTCATCACCGGCAAGGGCGAAGGCGAGCTGATCGCCGTGGCGCTGACCGACCGTATGGCCGACGGCCTGTCGATGGTCTATTCCTACTTCAATCCCGACATGCCGGAGCGCTCGCTCGGCACATATATGATCCTCGACCATATCAGGCGCGCCCGCGCCCGTGGCCTGCAGCACGTCTATCTCGGCTACTGGGTCAACGGCTCGAAGAAGATGGCCTACAAGATCCGCTTCCAGCCGCAGGAGCATCTCGGCCCGCGCGGCTGGGAGCGCTTCACGCCGGCGGAAGGCTGAGGGGCGCCGCCTACCGCGCCAGACGAACGATGCGCAGCGACTTGCCGATATCGGAGAAGGAGGCGAGCAATTTCTCGCTGTCCGAGGCGTCATAGTAATGCAAGCTGTCGGTGGCGCAGCTTTCGAGCATGTTGCGCGCCGTTTCGCTCTCCACCATGAAGGCGACGCTGAATATCTCGATATTCTCAGCCTTCATATTGGCGCAGATCTTCAGCGTTTCCGCGTTCACCGTCGCATATTGCGTGGCGGCGGTCGTCGCGTTGGAGCTGAACCCGACATGCTTGCCGTCGATGGCCTGGAAACGCAGCGTATTCTCGCCATCGGTCATCAGCACCGCCACCTTGCGCGGCTTCTGGTTGGCGCTGTCATAGGCGCTGCCGCTGGTGAAGGGCGCGGTGGGGGACAAAAGGTTCATGCCCCAGATCAGCCCCGCCGGAATGTAGGTGTTCGGGCGATAGCTGCCTATGCGGATGATCATGCCGTCGATGGCCGCCGCGAGCGCCGACTTGCTTGAGGTGAGATCGACGATTGGATTGAGGCAGGCTTGGCTCGACGTGAGATAGCCCGGATAGCGCACAGACGGGCTGCCGTCATTGAGACGGGTCTCGCCGGTCTTGCGCGAGCCGACGCAACCGAACCATTTCTGTGCCGACTTGCCACCAGTGCATACGGTGCTGATCTTTGTACGCGGCGGTTCAAACTCATATTTGCCGCAACTGTTGCAGGCATAGGTTTCCGGAATGCCATCGACCGTACGCGAACAGGTCTTGTAGATCGTCTGGACACACTTGCCCTTGTCTTCCACTTCCTTGCTTTCACAGGTTGCAGGCACCGCAGCAACGTCAGCCCCGACATCAAGCCATGACGCACCACGGTGCTGCGTGCCGACATTGACGTAGTCGGCATAGGGCACCAGTCCGATACGGACGGTGCCGTCCTCGGTGGTCAACAGTTCCTGCACCAGCGTCTTGGCGGCGGTCTTCAGCGCATCGATCCGCGCTATGCCCTTGCTGTCCGCATCCGACATCGACCATGTATTGTCGAGCACCAGCGCCACCTCCAGGCTGCCGGTGACCGCGCGCTCGGCCTTGGCGGAGGCGGCGACGTTCAGCGTTTCCCAACCGGCGAGGCCCATGAAGGTCGCCGGTATCGCGCCGTCGAGGCTCAGATCGACATAGTCTTTGGTGGATTCCAGCGCGGCGATGCTGACCGTATCGAGGCGGGTGCGCGCGGTGTTTGCGGCGATCACATCCTCGGCCAGCTTGCGGGCTTCGGTTTCCGAACCGTTCTTCGTCGCCGCCAGCGCCAATGCCGCCGCATCGGCGACTTCCTGCAGGTTCTTGTGGGCTGCACTGTGCCGCGCATAGTCGAGGCCGAAACCGACGCCCAGCAGGAGCGGAATCATCGCCGCGACCGTGAAGACCGCGAAATTTCCGCGACGATCCCCGATGAATTTCCTCAGCATGACAGCCGCCCCTGTAACCCGGCGACAGTCCTATCAGGCAATCGTGAAAGAGCCGTTCAAGATGATCCGAAAAACAACCGGAGGCCTTTCAACCTCCGGTTAAACATATATGGCGGCATGGCCTCTACTTGGCCGCTGCCTTCAATTCCGCGTCGACCTTCGCGGTTTCCTCGCGCAGCATGGCGAGCGCGGCTTTGCCGTCGACGCCCAGCTTGTCGGCGGTGGCCAGCCATTCCTGCTCGAAGGGCACGAGCACCCTCTGGAGGCCTTCCACGAAGGACGGCTCGACATCCACGAGGGTGACCCCGTCCGCCACCATCTGCGCGCGCGCGGCGGTGTCGGCATTGTCGAAGGTTTGGGCGCCGAGACGCGACAGCGCCTCGCCGGACACGCTCATCAGGGCCTGCTGTTCTTCCGCGGAGAGCCTCGCAAAAGCCTCCTTGTTCATGGCCGCGAACCAGATGCCGAACTGAAGCCCGCCGGGCACGCTGGCGGCGTATTTCACGACGCCCTTCAGGTTGAAGCTCGGATAGGCCTCAAAGGGCAACAATGTGCCATCCACGACGCCGTTCGACATCATTTCGTAGACTTCATTGGCGGGTGCGGAGACATTGGTGCCGCCAAGGCCGGCATTGACGAGTTCGGCAGCGGCGCCGCCGACGCGTATCTTCTTGCCCTTGTAGGCATCGAGCGTGGTGACCGGGCCAACCCGCTCGGATGTCAGGATGCGCGACGAGCCATGCGCAAACAGCGCCAGCAGCACGACGTCCTTATATTCGTCCGCCTTCTCGAAATGCGTCTTGTAGGTACGCCACAGCGCGGCGGAGACGGCTTCAGCCTTCTCGGCCCCCGGCATTTCGGCCATCTTGTAGAGCTGGAAGCGGCCCGGCGTGTAGCCCAGCACGCCGAACACAACGTCGACGACGCCATCCACCGCCAGATCGTATTGACGCGGCGGCGCGCCGAGCGACGCGTCCGTCAGTTGCACCTTCACGCTGCCCTTGGTGGCTTCCTCGACCTGCTTGGCCCACGGAACCATCGTGTGGACAACCTGGCTATGGTGCGGTGGCAGCCAGTTGTTCATGCGCAGCACCGTCTCGGCGCGCGCGGCAACCGTTCCCATGGCAAGTGCGACAAAGGCCGCGCCCGCGACGAGCGTTTTCGTAAGTCTCATATCCGTCTTCCTCCCTTGCGCCGCGACGCCGCAGCGCGTGGCAATCTGCTCGCCGCAAATGCAACTGTCAAACATGTTAAATATCCGGCTATGCCGCATATCCACATGTCGGACAGGGCGCTTACAGCGTGATTGCGGAGAGGCTTTCGGGATCGAGCTTGAGGTCGATGAGGAGCGGTCCCTTGCGGTTCTTCACCGCTGCCACGGCCGCATCAAGGTCGCCCTCACCGCGAACGGTGACGCCCTCGCCGCCCAGCGCGACGGCGACCGGCGCGAGGTCCGGCCAGTTGAGCAGCGACAGCGACGGGTCCATCTCCTTGCGGCGGAACTGGATATATTCGGCCCCATAGCCATTGTCGTTGCAGACGATCACGATGAGATCGAGCTTTTCGCGCACCGCCGTGACGAACTCGACAAGCCCGCCGATCATGAAGCCGCCATCGCCCGCGACCAGCACCGTCGGCCGTCCTTTCGCCGCCACCGCCGCGCCGATCGCCTGGCCCATGCCGAGCCCGATGCAGGCCGAGTTGACCGTGTGCACATAGGAGCGCGGCTCAGGCGCATGCATGGTCTTCCAGCCTTCCACCATGAAGCGGCCGCCATCCTGCACCACGACGCGGTCCTCGGGGATGGCGCCTGCGATGCGCATCAGCGCGGTGCGGATGTCGACCGTGCCCGGTGCGTTCGCCTTCGACAGATAGGGTTGGATGCGATCGGCGGCGATCTTCGCCGCAAGCCCGTCGGTGCGGAAGCCCGAGGACGGGATTTCGGCCATGTCCAGCAGTTCCACGAACTTGTCCGCCGTCAGCGCCGGATCGCCCACCACGCCAGCGTCGACCGGCCGCGACCGGCCCACTTCACCGCGCTCCAGATTGACCTGCACGACGCGCTTGCCGTCGAGATAGGCGCCATGGCCGGCAGTGTATTTGTTGAGACCGGCGCCGAAGGCGATGATGCAATCGGCCGCGCCCAGCGTCTCAGCGGCCGTATCCGTCGCCAGCGTGCCGAAGACGCCCAGATTGAACGGTTCGCCACGGAACAGGCCGCGCCCCTTCAGCGTCGTGGCGAGCGGCGCGCCGATACGCTCAGCGAGGCGGACAAGTGCCGCCTTCGACCGTTCATCCCCAGCGCCGCGCCCGGCCAGCACGATTGGCGCACGGGCGGCTGCGATAATGCCCACCGCATTGTCGAGGTCGTCGCTCTCCGGCACCACGCCACGGTTCTCCGACAGCGACACGGGCACGAAGCGGTAATCCACCTCCTGCCACTGGAAGTCGGCCGGCATGTTGAAGACGATCGGGCGGCGCTCCACCTGCGCGCGGCGGAAGGCAAGGCCGAGGTCTTCCGACAGGGTGGACGGGGCGCGCAGCTGCTCGAAGCCGGCGCCGGTGGCTAGCACATGCTCGCGCTGCGGCACGTTCTGGAAATTGTCCCTGTCCGCCACCGCCGTGTCGCCGGCCAGCAGCACCATCGGCGTGGTGCCCTTGACGCCTTCGGTCAGCGCCGTGATCGTGTTGGTGAGGCCGGGACCATGGGTGACCGTCGCCACGCCCACCTTCCCGGTCACCTGCGCATAGCCCAGCGCCATCAGCACCGCGCTGTTCTCATGCGTGGCCGACACATAGTGCCCGCCGCAATCGCGCACGAAGGAATCCGCCATATAGAGATTGGCATCGCCGATCAGGCCGAACATCGTGTCGACGCCAAGGTCCGAAAGATTCTGCGCCAGCGCGGCATAGACTGTCATTTTACCGCTCGCGGTCTTCTGCATGATGGTCGGTCTCCCACAATATCGTCGCCTTATAGGTGGCGCGGCACGCCATGCGAAGCCCTCTCGCCGCCTGCGGCGGCGGATGCAAGCCGAAATGCGGTTGCAGCCAAATGGCGATGTCGCGCAGGGGCAAGACGGCCTGGAACTAGCCGAATTTTCCGGTGCGCGGGAAGCCCTTGGGCACCATGCGGCCGGCGCTGGCGCGCGCGCCCATCCATTCGGCCAGATCGGTTGCCGAGCGGGTATGCGTACGGTCAGCCGAGTCGGTCCATGTCAAGCCTTCGGCAAGGCTGAACGGCCGTGCGTCGGAAACGCCACCATCCTTGTATTTCTGCAACCGCACGCCCTTGCCGCGCGTCATTTCCGGAATCTCGGCCAGCGGGAACACAAGCATCTTGCGGTTCTCGCCGACGATGGCGAGATGGTCGCCGGCCAGCGGCATGGCGAGTTGCGCCTCCTCCGGGGTCTTGACGTTCATCACCTGCTTACCCTTGCGGGTATTGGCGATGACCTCGGCCTCGGGCACCGCAAAACCGTTGCCCTCATGGCTGACCAGCAGCAGCTTGCGCGCCGGATCATGGACGAAGGCGGTGACGATCGCCTGGTCGTTTTCCATGTCCACCATGATGCGGATGGGCTCGCCGTGGCCGCGCCCGCCCGGCAGCTTGTCGGCGCCCAGCGTGTAGAACTTGCCGCCTGTGGTGAAGACGAGGATCTTGTCCGTCGTCTGGGCATGGAAGGCGAGCTTGAGCGAGTCGCCTTCCTTGAAGGTGAGCGTCGAGAAGTCGGCCATATGGCCCTTCATGGCGCGCAGCCAGCCCTTTTCGGACACGACGACGGTGATCGGCTCCTTCTCGATCATCGCCTGATGGATGTCGGTCAGGTCGTGCGTCGGCGCGGTGGCGAAAGCGGTGCGGCGGCGGCCGAGTTCGGTCTCGGGGCCGAAGGTCTTGCGTACCTCCTCCACCTGCCAGCGCACGGTCTGCCACTGCTTCTGCGGCGAAGCCAGCAGCGCCTCGATCTGGCCCTTCTCGGCGGTGAGATCGTCATGTTCCTTGCGGATCTCGATCTCCTCCAGCTTGCGCAGGGCGCGCAGGCGCATGTTGAGTATCGATTCGGCCTGAAGGTCGGTGAGCGACCAGCGCGCCATCATGACGGGCTTGGGCTCATCCTCCTCGCGGATGATGCGGATCACCTCGTCGATGTTGAGATAGGCGACGAGCAGGCCGCCCAGCACCTCCAGCCGGCGCTCGATGGCCGCTAGCCGATGCCTGGAACGCCGCACCAGCACTTCGCGGCGATGCTCCAGCCATTCGGCCAGCACGCCCTTCAGCGACATGACACCCGGCACCTTGCCGCGCGACAGCACGTTCATGTTGAGCGGAAAGCGCGCTTCGAGCTCGGTCAGCTTGAAGAGCGATTCCATCAGGATGGCGGGATCGACGCTGCGGCTCTTGGGCACGAGCACGAGGCGGATATCCTCCGCGCTCTCGTCGCGCACATCCTCCAGCAGCGGCAGCCGGCGCGCCAGAAGCAGCTCGGCGATCTTCTCGATCAGGCGCGACTTCTGCACGCCATAGGGGATTTCGGTGACGACAACGACATAGGTGCCGCGGCCCTGATCCTCCGTCTCCCACTTTGCACGGACGCGAAAGCCGCCGCGCCCCGTTTCATAGGCGTCGAGGATCGAGGCACGGTCGTCGACAATGATGCCGCCGGTCGGGAAATCCGGCCCCTGGACGAATTCCATCAATGCGGCGACCGGCGCATCGGGATCGTCGATGAGGCGGATCGCGGCATCGCAAAGCTCCGCCACATTGTGCGGCGGGATCGAGGTCGCCATGCCAACGGCAATGCCCGACGAACCGTTGGCGAGCAGGTTCGGGAAGGCGCCGGGAACGACGACCGGCTCCTCGTCCTCCTCATTGTAGGTGGGGCGGAAATCGACGGCATCCTCGGTGATGCCTTCGAGCAGCATGGCGCCTGCCTCGGTCATGCGCGCTTCGGTGTAGCGCATGGCGGCGGCGTTATCGCCGTCGATATTGCCGAAATTGCCCTGCCCGTCGACCAGCGGATAACGCATGGCGAAGGGCTGCGCGAGGCGCACCAGCGCATCATAGATGGACTGGTCGCCATGCGGGTGGAACTTGCCCATCACGTCGCCGACGATGGCCGCGCATTTGGAGAAGCGCTGGCCGGGATCAAGGCGGGCGAGCCGCATGGCATGGACGATGCGGCGGTGCACCGGCTTCAGCCCGTCGCGCACGTCCGGCAGCGCGCGGTGCATGATGGTCGACAGCGCATAGGCGAGGTAACGCTCCTCAAGCGCCTTTTTCAGGTCGACCGGCTCGATATTGTCGTCTTTGCCCCCGTCGGGCGGCGGAACCATGCTTTTTCCCATGATTCGGGGTTAGCCGAGCGGGCGATTCGCGGCAAGGCCGCCGGGCTTTTCATGCCGGCCGTCGCAATCTGTTGCACAGACGTGTCCTCGCCGCCGGGACGTTTCGTTTGCGTTTTGCATCGTTTTGACGTCATCTGCGCCGGTGCCCCGATGCGGCCTGGATCATCCCCAGGCGATGCGGGCTATTCAGCAAATGTCCGGGGTAATGATAATGAGACTTACGCGCTTTGCCATGCCGGCTGCGGTTTCGGGACTTCTCACGCTGGCGCTTAGCGTGCCGCTCCACGCGCAGGCAAACCAGGCGCTGCTCGATCGCTTCAAGTCCGCAATGGCCGAGGAAGGCACCCGGATCGAGTGGAAGAGCGTCTCCAGCTATGACAATGCCGAGGGCAAGCCGGTGACCGCGCTCGACGGCGTCACCATCGACACGGGCGACGCGCCGGTCGAGCTGGCCAAGATCGAGCTCATCGCTCCCGAACAGACCGATGACGGCTATACGATCGAGAAAGTGCTCATGCCGAGCTGGCAATATGCCGACGATGCGATGACGGCCTCCGTCAATGACGTGTCGCTCGAAGGCGTCGTGCTGACCAAGGAAGGCATCGAGAATGCCTATGGCACCTCGATCCTCTACGACAATGCGCGGCTGGGCGAAGTGCGCGTGTCGATGGACAATGCCGAGATCTTCACGCTGACCGATGTGAATGTGGCGATCGACGCGTCCGAGGACGGTGGAGAAATGACCTTCGAGGGCGCGGCGGAGGGCTTCACGCTCGCCCTTTCGAAGATCGACAATCCCTCGGCCAAGGCGGCGGCAAGCGCCATGGGCTACGACACGGTCGAGGGCTATCTCGAATTCGACGGGAGCTGGGAACCGGCCAGCGGCAAGCTGGCGCTGACCCAGTTCGACATTACCGGCGTCGATGCCGGCACGTTCGGCCTCAAGCTCGACCTCGGAGGCTATACGCCCGCCTTCATGAAGTCGCTGCGCCAGATGCAGGAACAGCTCGCCAATGCGCCGGAAGGCGCCGACAATTCCGCCGCCGGGCTGGCGATGCTCGGCCTCATGCAGCAGCTCACCTTCACCGGGGCCGAGATCAGCTTCAACGACGATTCGCTCACCGGCAAGGTACTGGACTATTTCGCCAGCCAGCAGGGCCAGACCCCGCAAGTGGTTGCGAACCAGGCGAAGGCGGTCGTGCCCTTCATGATGATGCAGCTCAACAATCCCGAATTCACCCAGATGGTGACCACGGCGGTCTCTGCATTCCTCGACGATCCGCAGAGCCTCAAGATCACCGCCCGGCCGACGGCGCCGGTGCCCTTCGCACTGATCGTGGCCGGCGCAATGAGCGCGCCGCAGGGGCTGCCGCAGCAGCTCGGCGTCACGGTCACTGCAAACGAGTAGCGGAACTTGCGACGGCGCCCCACAAGGCGCCGTCTTTCTATTCGGCTGCCTGCGGCAGCTCGTAGGTCGCGATGCGGCGGTGGTGGAAACGCAGGCCGATTTCGCCCCGCACCAGTTTCAACGCCTGTTCGCCGAACACTTCACGGCGCCAGCCGGCCAAGGCATCGACCTTGGCATCCTCGCCTTCGGCGGCAATGCGCTCGATATCGTCGCTCGATGCGAGCACCTTGGGGGCGACGCCCTGGGCTTCCGCCACCAGGCGCAGCAGCACCTTCAGCAGTTCCACCGCCGCGCTGGTGCCTTCGGCCGGCTGCACGAATTTCGGCAGCTTCGGCAGTTCTTCCTTGGGGATGTCGAAAGCCCGGTTGACGGCTTCCAGAAGCCCACCTGCGGAAGAGGACCGCTCCCAGCCTTTCGGCACGGCGCGCAGGCGCGACAGCGCAACCACGTCGCGCGGGGCCTGCTGGGCCACCTCGTAGAGGGCATCGTCCTTGAGGACGCGCCCGCGCGGCACGTTGCGGCCCCGCGCCTCACGGTCGCGCCAGGCCGCGATCTCCTTGATGATGGCGAATTCGATGGGCTTGCGCACGCGCATCTTGAGCCGTTTCCACGCGTCCTCGGGGCGCGTGTCGTAGGTCTCGCGCGCGGTCAGCGCTTCCATTTCCTCATTGACCCAATGCGCCCTGCCCTCGCGCTCCAGTTCGTCGCGCAGATGCTCGTAGACGGGGATCAGCCAGGTCACGTCGGCCAGCGCATATTCGAGCTGGCGGTCCGACAGCGGCCGATGGCGCCAGTCGGTGAACCGGGAGGACTTGTCGAGGCGGGTGCCGGTGATCTTCTGGACCAGCTGATCGTAGGAGACGCTGTCGCCGAAGCCGCAGACCATGGCGGCGATCTGCGTGTCGAACACCGGATGCGGGATGAGGCCGCCGAGATTGAAGACGATCTCGATGTCCTGCCGCGCGGCGTGGAAGACCTTCAGCACCGTCTCGTCGGCCATCAGCGCGAAGAATGGCGCGAGGTCCATTCCTTCCGCCAGCGGATCGACAAGCGCGGTGACGCCCGGCGCAGCCATCTGGATGAGGCAGAGTTCGGGCCAGAATGTCGTCTCGCGGATGAATTCCGTATCGACGGTGACGAAGGCTGACTTGCGCAGCGCCGCAACGACGCTCTCAAGCTGTTCTTGCGTGGTTATAAGATCCATGCCGCCTGTTTATGCACATTTGTCGGCTTATTGAAGCGTCCCGCGGTCGCTTTTTGGGGGATTTTCGCCGCGCGGCCTCCCCGCCAGACGCGCAAAGAAGGGCGAGGTACGCAGAAGCGCGACGAACCGCCCGCGCCTGGATGGCGGAACGCCCGGCCGGGCGCGCATGCGGACGAGGATCAGCGCGATGAAGACGCCGTAGACGGCGGCGGTGTAGTAGAAAAGTCCGTGCGGACCGAGAAAGCCCATTGCCCAGGCAGCCATGATCGGCCCGCCAACGGCGCCGATGGAATAGAAAAGCATGAGCGCCGCATTCAGCATGACGAATTCGTTCTTCTGCGCATGGTCGTTCGCATGCGCCGCCGACAGCGAATAGAGCGGCATGGCCACCGAGCCGAAGATGAAGACGACGACGAAATTGGCCATCGCACTGGTTCCGGCCGCCACCGCCAGCACCAAGGCGGCGACCATGGAGCAGATCGTCATGGCCAGCAGCACGAAACGGCGGTCCCACCGGTCCGACAGGTAGCCGAGCGGATATTGGATCACCGCGCCGCCGATGATGGATACCGAGACGAAGGCGGCCACGTCTGTGACCGAAAAGCCGATATCCTGCGCATAGATGGGGCTCAGCGTGCGGAAGGCGCTGTTGGTCAGGCCGACGGCGATGCAGCCCATAGCGCCGAGCGGCGATATGAGCCAGGCGCGGCGCAGGTCGAGGTTCACATCCTCGGGAGGCGAAGGGCTGGAGCGGTCGCCGAGCGACACCGGCACGAGCGACAGCGTGATCATGATGGACATGACGGCGAAGATGGCGAAACCCTCGACGCCGAAGAGCGGAATGAGGAACTGCGCGCCGGTGACGCAGCCCAGATCGACGATGCGGTAGACCGACGTCACCCGCGCACGGTCGCGGTTCTGCACGCCGGCATTCATCCATGCCTCGATTACGGTGAACAGACCGGCGAAGCAAAAGCCGGACACGAAGCGCATCGCGATCCAGGTCGGCGCATCGATGGCGAGCGCCATAACCAGCGTCGCCGCGGATGCGATGGCCGCGAAGGTGGCGAAGGTCCGCACATGGCCCACCGCGCGCATGACCTGGACGATCCACAGGCAGCCAAGCAGGAAGCCGACGAAATAGGCCGTTCCCATGAAGCCGATGGTTTCAGCCGAAAAGCCTTCCTGCACGCCGCGCAGGGCGATCAGCGTGCCCTGCACGCCATTGCCGCCGAGAAGGATGCCGGCGGCGATCAACAGGGGAATGAGGGGACGAATCGAGGACATGCGGGTGAGTATGACGACAATTCGTCGTGGAATGTGACGCGGCGCTGTTGATGAACCGCAGCCGGTGGAGCCGGATCGTGGCAACCGTGAGGGCGACACATGCGCCTGCCCTGCCGGCCGCCCCATGCTCGCCTTGACAAAGCTGCCCTTGCATGCGCTTTTCCGCGCCAAATTGGCAGGCTACGCACTGCCCCAACAATCCGGACCATTCCCATGCATCGTTACCGCAGCCATACCTGCGCCCAGCTCAGAAAATCCGACGTCGGCCAGACCGTCCGCCTCTCCGGCTGGGTGCACCGCGTGCGCGACCATGGCGGGCTGCTCTTCATCGACCTGCGCGACCATTACGGCCTGACGCAGATCGTGGCGGATCCGGATTCGCCCTGCTTCAAGACCGCAGAAACCGTGCGCGGCGAATGGGTGATCCGCGTCGACGGCGAGGTGAAGGCGCGCACTGCCGAAACCGCCAACGCCAACCTGCCGACGGGCGAGATCGAGATTTTCGCGCGCGACATGGAAGTGCTGTCGGTGGCCAAGGAACTGCCGCTGCCGGTGTTCGGCGAGCCCGACTATCCCGAGGATATCCGCCTCACCTACCGCTTCCTCGACCTGCGCCGCGAAACGCTGCATCGCAACATCGTGCAGCGCACGAAGATCATCGCGGAAATGCGCGCACGTATGGCGGATTCGGGCTTCACTGAATATTCGACGCCGATCCTGACGGCCTCGTCGCCGGAAGGCGCACGCGACTTCCTGGTGCCGAGCCGCATCCATCCCGGCACCTTCTACGCGCTGCCGCAGGCGCCGCAGCAGTACAAGCAGCTCATCATGATGAGCGGCTTCGACCGCTATTTCCAGATCGCGCCCTGCTTCCGCGACGAAGACCCCCGCGCCGACCGCCTGCCGGGTGAATTCTACCAGCTCGACCTCGAAATGAGCTTCGTGGAGCAGGAGGACATCCTGTCCACCATGGAACCGGTGCTGCGCTCGGTCTTCGAGACCTTCGCGGAGGGCAAGCCGGTCGCGCAGAAATTCCCCCGCATCGCCTATGACGAGGCCATGCGCAAATATGGCTCCGACAAGCCTGACCTGCGCAACCCGATCGTCATGGAAGATGTGTCGGATCATTTCCGCGGCTCGGGCTTCAAGGTGTTCGCCAACATCCTCGCCAACGACCCCAAGGCCGAAATATGGGCGATTCCCGCCAGAACCGGCGGCTCGCGCGCCTTCTGCGACCGCATGAACTCATGGGCACAGGGCGAAGGCCAGCCGGGGCTGGGCTATATCTTCTGGCGCAAAGAGGGCGAGAAGCTGGAGGGCGCCGGCCCGCTCGCCAAGAATATCGGCGAGGAGCGCACCGATGCGATCCGCACCCAGCTTGGCCTCGATGATGGTGACGCCTGCTTCTTCGTCGCCGGCGACCCGAAGAAGTTCGTCTCCTTCGCGGGTGCGGCGCGCACGCGCGCCGGCGAGGAGCTGAACCTTGTCGACCGCGACCGTTTCGAGCTTTGCTGGATCGTGGACTTCCCCTTCTACGAGTGGAACGAGGACGAGAAGAAGGTCGATTTCGCCCATAACCCGTTCTCAATGCCGCAGGGCGGCCTGGCGGCGCTGGAGGGGCAGGAGCCGTTGACGCTCAAGGCATTCCAGTACGACATGGTCTGCAACGGCTTCGAAATCGCATCGGGCGGCATCCGCAACCACCTGCCCGAGGCGATGGTGAAGGCGTTCGAGATCGTCGGGCTGGACCGGGCGACCGTGGAAGAGCGCTTCGGCGGCCTCTACCGCGCCTTCCAGTATGGCGCGCCGCCGCATGGCGGCATGGCGGCGGGCATCGACCGCATCGTCATGCTGCTGGTCGGCGCGAAGAACCTGCGCGAAGTGACGATGTTCCCGATGAACCAGCAGGCCTATGACCTGCTGATGGCCGCGCCTGCGCCGGCGACACCGCAGCAGCTGCGCGAGCTTCATCTGCGCGTGAACCCGCCGAAAAAGGACTGACGCCGGGCGGCCTTGCATGCGAGGATGGCGCATATGACCGCCCATCCTCGCATCCTCGTCACCGGCTTTTCCGTGTTTCCCGGCGCCCCGGTCAACCCCACCGAGGCGCTGGTGGGGCGTCTGCGCGCCGAGCCGCCCATCGGCGCATGGGAATTGCGCGCGGAGGTGCTTGCGGTCGAATATGCCGGCATCGGTCCGCGGCTGGAGCAGATCGGCAAAGAGTTTCCACCCGACATCTCCATCCATTTCGGTCTCGCCCGGGAGGCGAAGGGGTTCCGGCTGGAGCGGGTGGCGCGCAATGAAATCCGCAAGAACACACCCGACAATGCAGGCTATCAACCGGAAGCGTTCTGCATCTGGGAAGGCGGGCAGCAATGTGTGTCGACGCTGCCGCTCGACATGATCGAGAAACGCCTGATGTCGGAGGGTCTTCCGGTTTCATGGTCGGACGATGCCGGCGGCTATCTCTGCAATTACCTGTTCTACCTTTCGGCGAGCACCCATTTCCCCCATTTCGCGCCGGACATGACGGGTTTCATCCACGTGCCGCCGCTCGCCGCAGAGGGTGACGCGCCGACCAATGCGCTCACCCTGCAGCAGCTCGAGCGCGGTGCGCGGGTCATCATCGAAACCTGCGCGCAAATGTGGGTGAATAGCAGGCGCGAGGATCAGCCGGCGGCGATGGCCAGATCGTAGCCGGTCAGCCTCGCCAGTTGCGCCACGCGCCCGTCGAGCCGCTCTCCCAGCAGTCCCGCATGTTCGGGCGGAACGAGCAAGGTGAGCGCCTTTTCGCCGCGCTTCTGCCAGCGCAAGCCCGGAATGACGCCGGGCATGGAGGCGGACAGAAGGTAGACGACGCGCATCATGGCACCCAGCAGGCGGGCACGCTCTACATAGTCGGCACCGGCCAGCGCCCGCATTTCAGGCGCCACCTGCTCGCCGAACACGCCTTCGTGGCGGAACATGTTGGTCAGCGCGATGAAGGCGCGGCCGGGATGGTCCACGCCGATGAAGGAAGCATGCGCGATGATGTTGAGCGACTGCGTGCCGCGATATTCGGGATGGGCACGCCAGCCAATATCCGCCAGGAGGCAGGCGGCGCGCCTGTAGCGCGCCTCCACATCCGTTTCGGCGACGCCGAATGCGGCGAGCGATTCGCCGGTCCATTTCGCCAGTTCATGCGCATGGGTGACGGACCGCGCCCGCAGCACCGCCAGTTCCTCGGCGGCCGAGATCAGCGGATCTTCCGCCTGCTGCTGTTCGCTGAGCTGCGAGTATAGATAGCCCTCGCGCACGCCGAGCGCGGAGAGGAGCACCGTGGACGGCTTCATCGCCCGGATGATTTCCTGCAGCACCAGCGCGCCATAGGGCAGCAGCGCCCGGCGGCTCTTGGAAATGCGCTCGATGCCCTTGATCTTGTCGAGGTCGCCCGTCGCCACCTGCGCGAGGAAGCCGGCAGAGGCCTCGATGCCCAGTTCGTAATGGTGCATGACGTTGAGCGGATAGCCTACCGACATCATGTGGAGCCGCGCCAGGTTTCGCCAGGTGCCGCCGACCGCATAGAAGACGCGGCCGCGCCCCTGCGACAGAAGTTTCGCGCGCTGCAATTCCTTCCGCGCCAGCTTGGCGGCGACTTCGGTGGAATTCTTCGCCATGTCCTGCAGGCGCAGGCCGCCGAGCGGCAGGGTGATGCCCTCCCCGGCCTGCTTGCCGCGCACATCCACCAGTTCGAGCGATCCGCCGCCGAGGTCGCCGGCGATCCCGTCGGCCGGATGGAAACCGGAAATGATGCCGCGGGAGGAGTAGTAAGCCTCTTCGCGGCCTGAGAGAACGCGGATGCCGGTGCCCAGAATTTCTTCGGCCTGCCGGATGAATTCGGCGCCATTGGCGGCCTCGCGCGCGGCCGCCGTGGCGATCACGTGCAATTCGCCGGCGCCCGCCTGCTCCGACAAAGCGCGGAAACGGCGGAACTCGCTGATCGCGCGGCGCGCGGCGTCGGGATCGAGGCGGCCGGTGGTGACGATGCCGCGCCCCAGGCCCGCCAGCATCTTTTCGTTGAAGAGCACGGTGGGGGAGCGGGCCACACCTTCATAAACGACAAGACGGATGGAGTTCGACCCGATGTCGATGATGGATATGGGCCGCCTTCCCTGCAGCCTTCCCTGCGAAGCGACAATCATGCAGCAGGCGCGGCGCTGGCTTTCTTGCGGCGGCGATGCTGCGTGATGCGCTTGGGCGCATTGTTCTTCAGGGCGTCACCACGTCCGGACAGGCTGGGATTGGTCATGAAATATTCCTGAGCGTTGAACGGCTCTTCGCCTTCCTCGGGCGCCATTCGCCGCGAGGTCCCGTCCGGCAATACTTCGAAACTTTGCTGGTTGTCCATGATATTGCCCAGCATGATCTGGCCGAGGATCTGTTCATGCACAGTCGCGTTGGTGATCGGCACGATCAGCTCGACGCGCCGGTCGAGGTTGCGCGGCATGATATCGGCCGAGCCGATATAGACGATCGCCTCGTCGGAAGGCAGGCCGTGGCCGTTGCCGAAGCAGAAGATCCGGCTGTGTTCGAGGAACCGGCCGACGATCGACTTCACCCGGATATTTTCCGACAGGCCCGGCACCTGCGGCCGCAGGCAGCATATGCCGCGCACCACCAGATCGATTTCGACGCCCATGGCGCTGGCCTTGTAGAGCGCATCGATGATCGCCGGGTCGACCAGCGAGTTCATCTTCATCCAGATCTGCGCAGGCCGCCCCTCGCTGGCATGCTCGATCTCGTCGGCAATATGCGAAAGGATGCGCTTGCGCAGCGTGAAGGGCGAAACACCGAGCCGCATCTGCTCCGCCGGCTCGGCATAGCCGGTGATGAAGTTGAACACCTGCGCGACATCGCGCGCCATCGCCGGATGGGAGGTGAAATAGCTCAGATCGGTGTAGATGCGCGCGGTGATCGGGTGATAATTGCCGGTGCCCAGATGCACGTAGTTGCGCAGCTTGCCGTCCTCGCGGCGCACCACCAGCGACATCTTGGCATGGGTCTTCAGCTCCAGGAAGCCGAACACCACCTGCACGCCGGCGCGCTCAAGGTCGCGCGCCCAGCGAATATTGGCCTCCTCATCGAAGCGCGCCTTGAGCTCGACAAGCGCGGTGACCGACTTGCCGGCCTCCGCCGCGTCGATCAGCGCGCGCACGATCGGGCTGTCGTTCGAGGTGCGATAAAGGGTCTGCTTGATTGCCACGACCTCGGGATCCTGCGCGGCCTGCCGCAGGAACTGCACGACCACGTCGAAGCTCTCATAGGGGTGATGGACGACGATGTCCTTTTCGCGGATCGCTGCGAAGCAGTCGCCGCCATTTTCGCGGATTCGCTCCGGGAAACGCGGATTGTAGGGTTCGAACTTGAGGTCGGGACGCGGCAGGCCGACGATCTCGGAAATCTGGCTCACCGCGAGCGGGCCGGTCAGCACGCTGATGCGCGCGGCCGCCACTCCAAGCTCGCCGGCGACGAAGTCGCGCAGCAATTCCGGCATCTCGGAATCGAATTCGATGCGGATCACCTGGCCGCGGCGGCGGCGCTTGAGCGCCGATTCGAACAGGCGCACCAGGTCTTCCGCCTCTTCCTCCACCTCGATATCGCTGTCGCGGATGATGCGGAACGTGCCGGAGCCCTTCACCTCATAGCCGGGGAAAAGCTGGCCGATGAACATGGCGACCACATCTTCCAGCGTAATCAGCCGGATGACCCCCTTGCGCTCGCGCAGCTCGATGAAGCGCTGGAGGGCGACCGGCAGTCTGAGCAGCGCCGACATCTCCTCCTTGTTACGATTGTGCCGCAGTTGCAATGCAATGGAGAAGCCGAGATTGGGAATGAACGGGAACGGGTGCGCCGGATCGATGGAAAGCGGCGTCAGTACCGGGAAGATGGCTTCCTGGAAATGCTGTTCCAGCCAGACCTTGTCATCCTTGAGCAGGGCATCCGGCCGCACCAGCTCGATGCGCTCCTCCTTCAGAAGCGACAGCAGCGTCAGCAGGTTTTCCTGCTGCTCGGCCTGAAGGTTGCCGACCTCGATGAGGATCTGGTCGAGCTGCTGCTGCGGGGTGCGCCCGTCGGCGCTGCGCGCGGTGATGCCCTGACGGACCTGGCCGGCGAGACCGGCAACGCGGACCATGAAGAATTCGTCGAGATTGGTGGCAGAAATGGCGAGGAAGCGAAGCCGCTCCAGCAGCGGGTGGTGGGGGTTCTGCGATTCCTCCAGCACGCGGCGATTAAACTGGAGCCACGAGAATTCGCGGTTGACGAAGCGATCGGGATTGGCCTCGGCGCCCTCCACCGGCTTCGCATCTCCGGTGAACTCCGTCAGTACCGGCTTCAACTCGTTCATCTTCTTCCCCTTTGCATGCCGGCATCCTGCACCGGCTCGGCGTGTCCTGCCAGTCTTTTGCGACAGTTTCATATCACGTCACTTGCATTGCCGATTCTTATGCTACAAACCCGCCAGCATGCCGGTGAAGCCGGCCGCATATTCGACAGATCCGGGGATTTGAGATGGCTGGTCATTCCATTCCGCACTTCCAGAACGATGCCGGGCACCATCGGATCGCCATTGGCGTGAAGGAATTCAAATGCGTGGGCGCCCTGCCCCCGTTCGACCATCCGCATGTCTATCTCGACATGGGCGACGACAATGAAAAGGTCTGCCCCTACTGCTCCACGCTCTATGTCTACGATCCGTCGCTGAAGGGGATGGATACTCTTCCCGAAGGCGCGGCATTCATCGCCCACGCAGCCTGACGCGGCAGGGCGATGGCAGGAACGCGCGCTGAGCCGATCGTCATCGCCGGCGCGGGCATTGCCGGGCTCGCCGCGGCAATCGCGCTGGCAAGAAAAGGCCGCGCCGTCCGCATCCTCGAACGCGCGGAGGAATTCCAGCCAATCGGCGCGGGCATCCAGCTCTCGCCGAACGCGACGCGCCTTCTCGACCGCCTCGGCGTCCTGCCGCGACTGGAAGGGCGAAGCGCCGAGCCGCAATGCGTCGCGATGCGCGATGCGCGCAGCCTGCGTGCCCTTGCCGCGATCCCGCTCGGCCTTGCCGCCCGAAAGCGCTGGGGCGCTCCCTATCTGGTCGCCGCACGGGCCGCCTTGCAGGACGCGCTGCTGGAAACCGCCGCCGCCCTGTCGATCCCGATCGAGACCGGCGTGACCGCTACCGATTTTGCCCCAGAGAGTGATGGAATAGCCGTCACGATCGATCGCGGCGGGGTGGATGAGCAGAGCCATGCACCGCTGCTGATCGGCGCGGATGGCGTCTGGTCGACCCTGCGGAGCCTCGGAGCGGAGGGCGCCAGCCGGTTTTCCGGCCAGACAGCGTGGCGCACTTTGCTGGCGCACGACAGTGCTGCCCGCGCAGCACTCGCGCATGTCGCGCCGACCGACCGGGTCACCGCCTTCGCCCATCCGCGATTCCATCTCATCGTCTATCCGCTGGCCGGCGGCGACATGAACCTCGTCGCCATCGCGCGCGGACGGCCGATGCCGGAGGTCTGGTCGCGGAACGCCTCGGCCGAGCGCATGTCGGAGGTTCTTGCCGAGGCCTCGGCCGAGATCCGCGCTTTGGCCCGGGACTGCACATGGACGGCCTGGCCGCTCCACATCACCAGTCCGAACTGCGGATGGACGCATCCGGGCGGTTTCATCCTGATCGGCGACGCCGCGCATGCCATCCTGCCCTTCGCGGCACAGGGCGCGGCCATGGCCATCGAGGATGCCGTCACGCTAGCCGCCCTGCTGGACCGCCATGAAGACCTTGCCACCGCGCTGGCGGCCTATGACAGGCTGCGACGCCCCCGCATCCGCAGGGTGGCGGCCCGCGGCGAGTTGAACCGGCTCGCCTGGCATGCGCGCGGCCCCGTGGCGCTGGCGCGCGACGTCGTGTTCAGGATGAAGGGCGACGACAAGCTCGCGGCCGATCTCGACTGGCTCTACGGCTACGATGCGGAGCGAATAGCGAATAGCGAATAGCGAGGGTGCGCAGTTCGCGAGCCGCGCAGCACCCCATTCGCTATTCGCTACTCCCTATTCGCTTCCCTCAATGCAATATCTGGCTGAGGAACAGCTTCGTGCGCTCGTGCTGGGGATTGTCGAAGAACTCGGCCGGCGTGTTCTGCTCCACGATCTGCCCCTGATCCATGAAGATGACGCGGTTGGCGACCTGCCGGGCAAAGCCCATTTCGTGGGTCACGCAGATCATCGTCATCCCCTCTTCCGCCAGGCCGACCATGGTCTCCAGCACTTCCTTGATCATTTCGGGGTCGAGCGCGGAGGTCGGCTCGTCGAACAGCATGATGCGCGGGTTCATGCAGAGCGAACGCGCGATGGCGACGCGCTGCTGCTGGCCGCCGGAAAGCTGGCCGGGATATTTGTTGGCCTGTTCGGGGATCTTCACGCGTTCGAGGAAGTGCATGGCGGTTGCCTCGGCCTGCTTGCGCGGGATCTTGCGCACCCAGATCGGCGCCAGCGTGCAGTTTTCGAGGATCGTGAGGTGCGGAAACAGGTTGAAATGCTGGAACACCATGCCGACCTCGCGGCGCACCTCGTCGATCTTCTTGATGTCGTTGGTGAGCTCGATCCCGTCGACGACGATCTTGCCCTTCTGGTGCTCCTCCAGCCTGTTGATGCAGCGGATCATGGTCGACTTGCCGGAGCCCGAAGGCCCGCAGACCACGATGCGCTCGCCGCGCATCACCTTCAGGTTGATGTCCTTCAGCACATGGAACTCGCCGTACCATTTGTGCATGCCGACGATCTCGATCGCCACTTCCGTCGCGGAGACCTTCATCTTGGAGCGGTCGGCGTCTATCTCCTGCGCGCTGACTGCGTTTTCGATTGCCATGGACTGTTCCCCTTTGTCTCTGCGGCTGCTCCGATGACTAGCGCCGGTATCCCGTGTCAAGGCGTCGTTCCATCCATATGGAATAACGCGACATGCCGAAGCAGAATATCCAGAAAACGAAACCGGCGAAGAGCAGTCCGGAGGCCGGCGTCTGCGGCGACGACCAGTTCGTGTCGGAGAAATTCTGCCGGACGATGCCGAGCAGGTCGAACATGCCGATGATGTAAACCAGGCTCGTATCCTTGAAGAGGCCGATGAAGGTGTTGACGATGCCCGGAATGACCAGCTTCAGTGCCTGCGGCAGCACGATCAGCACCATTTTCTGCCAATAGCCGAGCCCGAGCGAATCCGCCCCTTCATACTGCCCCTTCGGGATCGCCTGCAGGCCGCCGCGCACGACCTCGGCCATATAGGCGGAGGCGAAGAGCGAGACGCCCACAAGCGCGCGCAACAGCCGGTCGAACGTCATGCCGGCCGGCAGGAAGAGCGGCAGCATCACGCTTGCCATGAAGAGCACCGTGACCAGCGGAACGCCACGCACCATCTCGATGAAGATCACGCTCAGCATCTTGACGACCGGCAGTTCAGACCGCCTGCCCAGGGCCAGCAGAATGCCGAGCGGCAGGGATACGGCAATGCCGACGAAGGAGATGACCATCGTCACCAGCAGGCCGCCCCACAGCTGCGTCGGCACATATTGAAGGCCGAACCAGCCGCCCACCAGCATGAAATAGGCGAAGACCGGCAGGACGAAGAAGAACAGGATCGCGTTGAGCCCCTTATAGGGCACGCGCGGAATGATCAGCGGAACGAACAACAGCACGAACAGGATCGCGACGATATTGACCCGCCAGCGCTGCGTGAACGAATAGCGCCCATACATGAACTGCTCGAACTTGGCGTTCACGAAAGCCCAGCACGCGCCGGACCACCCTTCGGGCTGGCTGCCGCCCTGCACCACGGTCGCGCAGACCGAGCGGTCAGGCCCGCTCCATACGGCATCGATGAAGGCCCATCCGATGAGCGGAGGCAGTATGTATCCGATCAGCAGCAGGCCGAGCAGCGTGAGCACGCTGTCCAGCGGTGTCGCGAACAGGTTCGTCCTCAGCCAGTGGCCGATGCCGCTCGTGCTGCGCGGCGCCGGCTGCGGCAGTTCCAGTTGCGTGCGGACGAAGGCTTGGTCATGTCCCTGCATGGCTCAGCGCTCCACAAGCGCGACACGCGCGTTGAACCAGTTCATGAAGGCCGATGTCGCCAGGCTGATCGAGAGATAGACGACCATCCAGATCACGACGACTTCGATAGCCTGCCCCGTCTGGTTCATCGCCGTCTGGCCCACCGCGACCAGATCCGGATAGCCGATGGCGATCGCCAGCGACGAATTCTTGGTCAGGTTGAGATACTGGCTGGTAAGCGGCGGGATGATAATGCGCGCCGCCTGCGGAAGGATGACGAGGCGCTGCGTCGGCCCCGGCCGCAGGCCAAGCGCGAAAGCCGCTTCCGACTGCCCGCGCGGAATGCCCAGAATGCCGGCGCGCACGATCTCGGCGATGAAGGAGGCCGTGTAGAATGACAGCGCAAGATAAAGCGACAGGAATTCCGGCTTGACCTGGAAACCGCCGGCCAGGTTGAAGGCGCCGAGTTCCGGCAGTTCGATCGACAATGGCCATCCGCCTGCCAGCGCCCCCAGAAGCGGCAGGCCGATCACCAATGCCAGCCCGGTGAGCAGGACGGGAAAGGGCTGGCCGGTGGCCATCTGGCGCTGGCGCGCCCAGCGCGCCGTCAGGAAGGCCAGGACGAGGCCGACGACAAGCCCGGCCAGGATCAGCCATGCGCCAGGCTCGAAGATGATGCGCGGAATGTAGAGGCCGCGCGAGTTCACATAGGAGCCCAGCGGCAGGTCGACCGAATCGCGCGGCAGCGGCAGCACCGCCAGCACGCCGAAGTACCAGAAGAAGATGACCAGCAGCGGCGGGATGTTACGGAAAAGCTCGACATAGACCATGCACAGCTTGCGGATCAGCCAGTTGCGCGACAGGCGCCCGATACCGACCAGACCGCCGATGATGGTGGCGGTGACGATGCCCGCTAGCGCAACGATCAGAGTGTTGAGAAGGCCGATCGTCAGCGCGCGTATATAGGTCGAATTGGAGCTGTATGCGATCGGAGTCTGCGCAATGTCGAAGCCGCTGCGGCCCTGAAGGAAGCCGAAGCCGGAAGAAATGTTGGCGCGGCGCAGATTGTCGATGGTGTTGCCGACAATCCACCAGACTAGCAGCGCAAGGGCAAGGAAGACGAGCACCTGAACGATGATGCCCCGGACGCGCGGATCATAGATAAACGAACTGCGCTCGGCCGAGTGCCGGCGCGCTGACTCCACAGTCGCCATGGACGGATCCCCTGAAAAGGTAGCCGGGAAGCGCGATCGCTTCCCGGCCTGTTGGACCGCCTAGCGGATCGGCATCGCGTATTGGATGCCACCCTTCGTCCAGAGCTGGTTGAGGCCGCGCGCGATCTTGAGCGGGCTGCCCGCACCGATATTGCGCTCGAAGACCTCGCCGTAATTGCCCACGCCCTTGACGATGTTGACGACCCACTCATTCGTCAGGCCGAGATCGGTGCCGAGCGTGGAACCGTCTTCCATGCCGAGGATGCGCTTGATCTCGGGATTGGCCGAGCCCTTCATCTCCTCGACATTGGCCTGGGTGATGCCCAGTTCCTCAGCCTGGATCAGCGCGAAAAGCGTCCACTTCACGATGTCGAACCACTTGTCATCGCCCTGGCGCACGACCGGGCCGAGCGGCTCCTTAGAGATGATCTCGGGCAGCACGACGTGATCGTCCGGCGTGGACAGCTTGAGCCGCGATGCGTAGAGGCCGGACTGGTCGGTGGTCAGCACGTCGCAGCGGCCCGAATCATAGGCCTGGTTGACCTCCTCGATGCCTTGGAACACCACCGGGTTGTACTGCATGTTGTTGGCGGCGAAATAGTCGGCCAGGTTCAGTTCGGTCGTGGTGCCAGACTGCACGCAGACGGCGGCGCCCGAAAGCTGAAGGGCCGAGTTGATGCCGGTGAGCTTCTTGGAATTGATCATGAAGCCCTGGCCGTCATAATAATTGACGCCCGCGAAGTTGAAGCCGAGCTTGGTGTCGCGGCTCAGCGTCCAGGTGGTGTTGCGCGCAAGGAGGTCGATCTCGCCCGATTGCAGCGCGGTGAAGCGCTCTGTCGCATTGGTGGGCGTGAAATTGACCTTGGTCGGATCGCCGAAGATGGCTGCCGCCACCGCCCGGCAGAAATCCACGTCGAAGCCCTTCCACTCCCCCTGATTGTCCGGCGCGGCGAAGCCCGGCAGCGCCGTATTGGTGCCGCACTGCACGAAGCCCTTCGCCTTGACGTCATCAAGCGTGTCGGCCGATGCGGACCCCGCCACGAAGGCAAGCGAAGCGCCGGCAAGTGCCATCAGAACGTTTTTCATACCCATATTCCCTTATTCGTTGGGGGTTCGTTGCCCCGTTATCGTTCCCACGGCGGCCCGCGCCTTCATCCGGTTATCTGGCCGGATGTCACATCCCTTCAGGGGTGAGGGGCGCCCGCCTCCCATTCACGGATATCATCGAAGGCCATTATTCCGTGCCGGTCAAGTCGCATAAGGTATTGGTTTTCGAACGCCGACTTCGCAGGCAGACTGCGGCCCGCAAGTGCAGAAATCGCCGCCGGATGGCGAATAAGAAGGCAGTAAGCCGGCGGGCAGGCATGTTCGCATTGTCAGGCGCGATCCATCCGGCCATTGTCGCGGCGCAGCTGAGGTTTCAATTTTTCTTGCGCTTCCGGCCCGCACGCGCATATCCGCCCGAAACCGGTGTCCGCTTTCAGGAGGCATGCTATAGCCGGGCGGAGGCTTTCAAAGAGGACATGGCATGACCGACTTGCGTGACAAGGGCGACAATACGCGGCTGGCTCATCTGGGTCATGATCCGCGCGACTTTCACGGTTTCGTCAATCCGCCCGTCGTTCATGCCTCGACCGTGCTTTTCCCTGACGCCGCGACCATGGCGAACCGCGCCCAGCGCTATACCTACGGCACGCGCGGCACGCCCACCACAGATGCGCTCGCCGATGCCATCGACGGGCTGGAAGGCTCCGAAGGTACGATCATCGTGCCCTCCGGCCTTGCCGCCGTCACCATTCCCCTGCTCGCCTTCCTGTCGGCCGGCGACCATCTGCTGCTGGTCGACACGGTTTACCATCCGACCCGGCACTTTGCCGACACGATGCTGCGGCGCCTCGGCGTTTCGGTCGACTATTATCCGCCCGATATCGGCGCCGGCATCGCGGCGCTGATGAAGCCGAATACGCGGGTCGTGTTCACCGAATCGCCCGGTTCGAACACGTTCGAAATGCAGGATATCCCGGCCATTGCCGCAGCCGCCCATGAACGCAGCGCGATCGTGATGATGGACAATACCTGGGCGACGCCACTCTATTTCCGCCCGCTCGACCATGGCGTCGACATTTCGATCCACGCGGCGACCAAATATCCCGCCGGCCATTCCGACATCCTGCTCGGCACGGTCTCGGCCAATGAGCGCTGCTGGAAGCCGCTGCACGACGCGCATATCACCCTTGGCTGCTGTGCGGCGCCGGACGATGTCTACCAGGTGCTGCGCGGCCTGCGCACGATGGGCGTGCGGCTGGAGCGGCACCAGCAGAGCGCGCTGGCGCTGGCAAGCTGGCTGGAGACGCAGCCGGGCGTGAAAGAGGTGCTGCATCCCGCGCTGGAAAGCTTTCCCGGCCATGCATTGTGGAAACGCGACTTCTCGGGCGCGAGCGGCATCTTCTCCATCGTCCTCGACGGCGGCGGGCGCGAGGAGGCGCACGCCTTCCTCGACGCGCTGCAGATCTTCGGCCTCGGCTATTCATGGGGCGGCTACGAAAGCCTTGCCGTTCACGTCAATCTGGAGGATCGGGCCGTGACGCCAGGCGACCGCGGCGGCCCGATCATCCGGCTCCAGATCGGCCTGGAGGATGTGGCCGACCTCAAGGCCGATATCGAAGGCGCGTTGGCTGCGGTCCGCGCAGTATAGATAGTTCCGCGCATATTTTCGTAGGGCTGGGGTCGCCTGTGTGACTTCAGTCACAATCTTATGCATAAGAATAGCAGCGGAACTTCCCATGAGCGAAATCGTTTCAGGCAACGGATTTCCTGGAAGTTCTTTGAACATTGTATTGCGATGGAGAAAATCATGCGGGGCATTGTGATCGCGGCCATTGCCGCCACCGCCATTCTGGCGGCTTGCAGCAATGAGAACCAGACCGGTCCGATGAATGGCGAGCGCATCAAGGCAGCGCTTGAGGGTGCGACCTGGAGCTCGTCCAGCGGCGCATCGAGCAGCTACCGTGCCGACGGCACACTGACGAACAAGGGAACCAATGGCGAAACGGCCGAGGGCAAATGGCGCATCGACGGCGATCGCTATTGCCAGACAATTCCCGCCGACGGCACCGAAGGCTGCTTCACGCTCGAAATGCAGAAGGACGGCACCATCCGGGTTTCCAACGGGTCGATCCTCACCAAGGCGGGATAAAGAACCGATCCGCATCTTGCGCCGCGAAGGCCCCTTGGCTTCCGCCGCGTTTTCTTCTAGGAGGGGCGGCCTTGATGGAACCTCCTTGTTTCGCAAGGCACAGGCTTTGTTTCTCATGGTTCGTCGCCGCGACAGCGGCATCGCCGGTGGGAAGCAACGGCCCGGCGTCGGAGCGTAGCGCAGCCTGGTAGCGCACCTGATTTGGGATCAGGCATCTCCGGGCACAAATCCAATTAAAAATCATCGCGTTATAATTATTGCGGCCTTCGTCGTGGCAATTTTCGTGGGAGTCTCGGAACGCCACCCAGTCCAGCGCATTGTCGGCGCGGAGTATGTGTTTTGCGTCTCGATCCCCTCGACAAGAAATTTGACGATCCGCTGTTCGCGCGCGGCAAGAACGGCCACCTCGCGATCGTCACCACCGTAGCCCAGGCGGCGGACGTGCTGCTCAACAACTGGCCCGGCAGCCAGAGCCGCAAGGCTCACTACGCCGCGCGCGAAGCCTGCCTGCGGGCGCTGCAAGGTCTGGACGATGCACAGAAGGCACGGCAAGCTTTGGAAGCGGCTGCAACGGCAGCCGGCGCGCTGGAGCGCCCTCCCCCGCGTCATCGCCGACTTCTACTGCGAGCGGCACATGCCGGTGTTCGTATTCTCCGTATCACCGTCGTCGTATGCAATGCTGAGACGCTCTACATTGAGGGCGGTAATCTTGCCAGCATACCAATCTCCGGCACCCTTGTAGTTGCACTCCACGCGTGTCCCGACCGCCCAGTTGTAGGGGCGGACCGAGTTCAGATAGACAGTCTCGATATCCCCATCGTCATACCTGATGGTGACTTTGTCGCCCGCAACGTTCGAGATGACACCAGCAAACCAGTATCCCGAATTCTGGTAATTCCCGAGAACCCAGTCGCCAACCGTTTGAGCGCTTGCAGAAACCGTCCCAAACATGAGCGCGCACGCGCCGGCAGTGGCCATAGTAATCTTTTGCATTTCAACGCTCCCCAGATCATAAGCGAGTTGGCGGTCAGTACGCTAACGATCCTAGGGTTACAAACCAGAGACAGTGAAGGGTAAGTACTTGGAATGATGAGAACCATTGCACCAGCCATCATCCTGACGGCCATCGCCTTTCCAGCCCAAGCTGCCCTGTCTGGCTTTTACGACAGCGCCGAACAGATCAGGACGATCCTCGACAGCTCCGGGGTAGCTGACGCGCTAGGTCAGCTGCCGATTGAAAGCATCGAGTATGACGGTGCTCGTGCTGACGGCGCCCTGAAATGGGAGGTCGAAACCGCTGACTGCGTTCTTAACGTATATCTCATCCCCGTACAGCCGCATGGCGTTGGGAAGACGACCTATCAGATCGAATTGAAGGACACCTGCCGGTAACTCGGCAAGATCGCTCCCTCCTTCTCGTGACCGTATCCGCAAGCTTGAAAGCAAGCGAGGCGGGGTCCTTCTCGCATGGGCCGGTGCCGGATATGGAATGATCTAGGAGCATGAAGCCTACCCCCGCCCTCAGCCTCGCTGTTCTGGCTGTGTGAGTCTTCGTATTCTGGCATCGATCAAGGATCAGATGGATCGTGGTTGACATTACCGCGCCAGCTAGCAAAATCTTGGGGTAACCGCGATATTGGATTAGGTTATTCTAAATTATGATCAAAACGATTAGCTCAAATTTTTTATCCGTCTTTCTGTATACCTTCGTCTTTACCGCCATATGTCTGCCATTTGGCATTTCGGCAGCTTACTCATCTTCGCCTGTCTCATCACCGAAGCTGGTTGGTTCGGCGTCCGTCTGGTCTGGGATCGATGGCGAGGAAAGCCAACGCAAGCCGATCATCGTCGAATTCGCGTTAACCGACCAGGTGGAATTCAGCGGGGTGACCGCTACCAATGACGCAGATACGCGGGCCGATACGATCCGCGTCCGCCAGGATCAGATTCTTGCCGAGCTTTTCGACAGCGGTCCGGTAGCGGGGATGGCCAGCGATGACGAGCAATACGCTATCAAGCGTCTGACCAATTTCCCAATGTTCTCCATGGTAGCCACCGGCGCACAGATCAGACGGCTGGCACAGAATCCGATTGTGCTACGCATTTATGAGGATTTGCCCCATGCTCCAAAGCTCAGCGCTGGAACTTCGACGATCGGCATGCCGCTGGCTTATACGCTAGGCGCCACTGGAGAGAATTTCAGCGTTGCCGTTCTGGACACCGGTGTCAGCCGAACGCACGACTTCCTGCGCAACAAGGTTGTAGCTGCGGCCTGCTTCACGTCCAACCGAAGAGTTGCTCGTCCCGGTGCGGGCGTTGGGGAGTACAGCGCGCGTTGTCCCGGCGAAGTAACCGAACTCATCCGGATCGACGCCGCTGACGACTGTCCCTACACTGCCATAGCAGGTTGCGGACATGGAACGATGGTCGCCGGTACTGCAGCCGGCTACAATACCGGCACAGCCATGCCCGGAATTGTCAGCGGCGTCGCGCGCGCGAGCAGCATCATCTCGGTCAACATAGCATCCTTTGCCATCTCACTGCCTGGCGATCCGAGCGGGCTTCCGGTTGACCCGGAGTGGCTGGACTGCTCCGGTCTGGCATGTCTGCGGGCACTGTCGAGCGACGTCGCACGAGGTCTGGATTATGTATACGGCCTGCGAAACACGCACAAAATCGCAGCCGTCAGCCTCAGCTTCGGGCGCGGGCAACATATGGCCGCTTGCAATGAATCTCCGCTGAAGACGATCATCGACGCCCTGCGTGCCGCAAATATCGCGACGGTCGTGCCGGCAGGTGATGACGGATATGACAATGCCGTAAGCTCTCCCGGATGCATCTCCTCGGCAATCACCGTGGCCGGCGCCGCCGGGTCAAATAGCCGTCTGGGAGACTCCAACTGGGGCAGCCTCGTCGATCTGGTCGCACCGGCCAGCGGTCAGTTCTTTCCCGTCCCCGCCAACAATTCGGACGCTCATTATCGGCCCGGCAACGGCACGTCCATCGCGGCGGCTTTCACCGCCGGCGCTTTCGCCGCGGTCCGTTCGCGTTACCCGAATGCCGGCGTCGGCGACATCCTCCACGCGCTTCAGCAGTCGGGTCAGCCCATCAGTTCCGCAGGCACTGTCCGTGCTCGCCTCAACGTTCCCGAAGCCGTGATGGCCATGAACGGCATACGCATCGTTGCCGCAATCACGCCTGTGGCAAGACGGGGGGCAGTTGGAGACACGATCACTGCCTTCGCCACAGTCATCAACCCGTCTGACAGCGCAGGAACCGCGACGGGCTGTACGATCTCCCGCCCTGCCGACGGGCAACCTTACGGCTTCGCATTCGCGGAGCGGTTACTTCCCGGGAACGGGCTCGGGCAGACAAATGCACCATTTTCCCTTACGCCCGGACAAGCTCGTCATTTCCTTATGGCTTTCACGCCGGCTGGCCAGGTCTCGTCGAATCTCCAAATGGAATTCGACTGCGCCAATACCTTGCCGGCGCCCAGCGCGTTCGGGCTGAATACGTTCAATCTCGTCGCTACAGCAATGCCGGGCGCGGATGTCATAGCTACGGCCGTGACGCCAACCAATGACGGCATTTTGCGCATCCCGCCGGTGTCGGGCGATGGAAATGCAGCGGCCATGGCCGGCATGAATATCGGTTCCCCGGCAACTCTCCAGGCGCTCGTATCGTCAGTTGCGATCGGCTCGTCGACGTCCCCTCTGCCGATCGGCTTGTTCCTTTGCCAAACAAACCCTTCAACGGGACTCTGCTTGCAACCGCCCTCGGCTGCCCCGATAGTCTTTGCCGCGCCGTCCAATCAAGTCTTCACCTTCGCGGCCTTTGCCAACTATCAGGGTGTTGCCGTTCCATTCGATGCTGCAAACAACCGAATCTACATCCATTTCAAGGAAGGCACGACCAATGTCGGCTCGGCAAGCGTCGCCGTTACCACAGAGATGCCCACGGCGGGCAATCAGATGGCGACAAAAGCCGCGTCGGTTGCGGATCTGGATCGCGAATAAGAGTGTAAGGAAGAAAAGCCCCGCCAGCCGAAGCCAGCGGGACGATTGATCGCTGCAATATCATTTGAATTGGCCAACCTCCCCAATTCGTGGATGATGCCTACATCGTCGGCCATTGCTACGGGCGTCGATGGCTGTCAGCACCGACAATATGCTCCCGCCCAAAGCCTCCAAAAGGAGGAAACCATGACCTATTTCTTGAAACACGCAGACGTATTCACCGCCGATCAAATCAGAGCGATGCGTGAGGAGTTTCACCGAGAATCCGTGCCTGGCGAGAGCGAGAAAGATAGGCAGCAGCGGGCACTCGCGATCATCCTCCGCCACCAGACAGCGCAGCGGAAAGAGTCTGACCACGCGATGAGCTAAAAAAGCCCGCCAGCCGAAGCTGACGGGCCGTTGCCTAAGAGCGGCCTAGAGGTCCGCCGCGACTACTCGATATCATCGATTCGAACTTCCTACTACGGAGGTGGACGCCCTGTCATCGTATAGTAGGCACCTGCCGCCCCGGCAGCGGCCGCGAGAGCGCCTTGCCGACGGTCCACATGGCCCTGCCGAGCGAACCCGCAAACATGACGCGGTCGCGCACCTTCTCCAGTTCCGCCGTCGTCGGCCTGATCGCTTCGACGCTCCTCTCCACAGCGCCGAGGCGGTGCGTGATGCCGATCACCTCGCGCTCTGTCCGCTCCTGCGCCTCGTAGCCGCGCCGCAGCGTCGATACCTCTAGCGCTGTCATGCGGACGTCCCGCCGCTCAATATTTGCCGCGTTCGTGGCCCGCCCCCACACATTGGTGTGAGCCATGACGGCGATGTGACGGGCCGGACTCGCTGATCGGCTTGGTTCCTTCACTGCAATTCCACCTGGGAGGATTCCTCGAGCGATTGCAGGGCGAGCATCATTGCCGCCATCAGGACTTCTGTCCGATCCCATCCTGCAGCCACAGCCAATTCCACCATTCGGTGGAACGATGGTTCGAGGGCGAAGCAGCACTCCCGGCTGTAGGCATCATCCCCCGGCAAACCCGTCGGCCCGTTAATTCTCACACGTCTGGCCATCTCGGTTCCCGGCTGGCAGATGCATCGGTTTGCATCGCCGGCGCAACAGTCTCATACTAACAAGGACGACTCTTGGCGGAATGACATTCCCTGGCAAGTCCTTAACGATTCGACAACAGAATACAGCAGGCAACATGGATGGGGATGTTGACGACGAGCTTCTAAAAAAGGCGTTTGATTGCATCAATCTCGCGGCACAAAGCTTTCACGACGCTGCCATCGAGGTTGCAACGCGCGTCAATGGGTGTCTCCTGTTCAATGTGCGTGTGGACAAGGATCCTGATTTCCAGCGCATAGCGGCGATAGCGACTGGACGTGCCACCTGCATCGTCGTCCTGATGAACGATGGTGCGTCCTTGCGTTGGTGCATTGTAGACGAGCTCTATTCGACCTTTCTGAGACCACTCCAGGAGTGGGCGAATCTGCCCCTGAAGGACCAGGCAGGCTCTCGCTTCCAAGCCTACTCGAGCCTGCTGGCCGGGGCCTTGCGAAACAGTCGCCGGTGGACTCCGGCATGAAACGTTGGAGATGACATCCGCCAAACCCGCCAGCTTTCGCATGGAGCCGGACGGCGGCACGACCAAGATACGCATGCAGGCTGCATGAGAGGCGGATGACGCAATGGTCGAATACCTGCTGGAGGCGGCGTTGGCGGAGGCTCTTGCGCCTGAGCGCAAAGAGATATCCAAAGGACTCAAGGCAAGGGTAAGCGGCAACCGATCAATGCATTGATGGAGTTCGAGTGGACACGCGAGCATTTTGGATCTGTCTGATCGCTGCCATACTGGCTGGCTGCGTTACGGACGAACCAAGCGAGCACGAGAGATACTCAGCCTTTTCCCCGTCGACAGAAGAAGCGCGGCAGATAGAGGCTCACGTGCAGAAGAGCCTCAAAATCTCAGATGCGCTGTTTGCCGGACTGCGCACGGTGAGTAGTTCGTCAGGGATCATTTACGTGTGCGGCTGGGTCAGAGCCAGATCAGACGCCTATGATTATGCGAGGTATCCGAACAACCGGCCGTTTGCCGCGAGATTCACCCTTGGCGGCGACAAAATTCAGCACTTTAGATTGATCCACTTCGCTGGCGTAAAAATCGAAGCATCAGCAGTGTACATCTACTGCGCCCAGCGAGGTATGCCGCTTTAGTCGATGCATTGATGAGCGAAGAACCTACCTCCCCCAGTCCACCACGCCAAGCACCTGTTTCTGCACTACTGCGAGTGCGACGGCTGCGACATATGGGGCTCCTACGGCTATCGAGCCCGAGAGGCCGACCAGGTGCTGTTCTTCTGCTACGCCCCACCGCGACGATGGCGAAAGGCTGCTCGGCCGCTGAATTGCAAAAAAGCCCAGCCATCCGAAGCCAACGGGGCATTGGCTGAGATGCGGAACTCGAAATTCATCCGCAGCCGGAAGATGGCGAGCGGATGATGAATGGCCAGTTAAGGCGGCGACCGTGGGCATGGTCTGCGCCCATGGCGATCTCTTCCACGAGAGCGTGCCCGACGAATGGATCGACCGCGTCTTCGCGGTCATGGCGCTGACGCCGCAGCACACTTATCAGGTGCTGACGAAGCGCAGCGCGCGGATGCGGGCGTACATGAAAGGGATCCCCTCAAAGATCCCATTCCTCGGACGAATGCCGCTCGAACGCATCCACCTTGAAGCCACCGGTCACATGGGCGGCGACGGCGGCTTCATGGATACGCTGAAGCACCACGGAAATATCTACAGTCTCTATCTGAATGTGCAGTGGCCCCTCCCCAATGTGTGGCTAGGCGTCTCGGCCGAGGACCAGGCCCGCGCCGACGAGCGCATCCCCGATCTGTTGGCAACGCCGGCAACGATCCGCTTCGTATCGGCAGAGCCGCTGCTAGGGCCGATTGACTTCTCCATGATTCCCACCGGCGGGCGCATCGGTGATCTCGTGCTCTGCGCTTCAGCGCTTGCGCGTGAGCATGGCCCTGAACTCGACTGGGTCATCGTCGGCGGCGAGAGCGGTCCTGGCGCCCGGCCGATGCACCCGGACTGGGTACGCCAGATCCGAGACCAATGCGCCGCCGCCGGTGTCCCATTCTTCTTCAAGCAATGGGGAAGCTGGTCTGCCGTCTCGCAGATGTCGGAAGACGACATTGATCGCTGCTATCCGCCCCTTCGCGAGCGGCATCCGGATGAAACCCGGCACTGTCTCGTCGTCCAGCATGTTCTCCATACCGATGGTTCCCGGCAAGGCATCGCCGACCGCAATGCCTTCCTGCAAGGCACTGGCGCGATGACCATGTTCGAGGTCGGCAAGAAGCGCGCCGGCCGCCTTCTCGACGGCATCGAGCACAATGGCATGCCCCAGCTGCGCGAGGTGTCGGCGCTATGACCATCGCCCGCCACAACGGCCGCAACCAGGTCTGCTGCGACAACTGCCCGGCCAGCTACCCAAATTCCTATCTAGACGAAGACTGGGGCGTGATGATCGCCGACGCGAAGGCGGCCGGCTGGTCCATCCGCAAAGCAGCACCGCGGCGCGATGCCGGCGACACCGCCGACCTGTTCGGCAAGCCGCCGCGCATCGCCGGCAGCGCGCGCGAGGAACCATACACCCACACCTGCCCCAACTGCGCCAAGCCGGCTGAAAGAGGGAGGCTGCTGTGACGGCAGTTCTCCTGACCACACAGGAAGCAACCGAGTTGCTCGGCATCGGGGAGGACACGCTGCGCGACATGCGCAAAGCCGGCGAAATCGCCTATATCGATATCGGTCGAGGTAGAAAGCGCGCGACGATTCGCTACGATCGGGCTGACCTGATCGCCTGGCTGGAGGGAAGGAAGACCAGATGTCAGTCTTTATCCGAGACGACACGAAGAGGGGCGTCTACAGCTACGACTTCCAGCTCCGTGGTCACCGATTTTCGGGCAGCACTGGAAAGACGACGAAGCGCGAAGCGCTAGAGGTTGAGAAGCGCATCCGTGAGGAGAAGAAGGCCGAGCTCGCACGGGATGCTGCAGCATTTTCGGAAAGCCCGACGATCGAGGCCGCTGCCGCGCGCTACTGGGAAGAGGTCGGCAAGTTCCACACAGATTCCGACGGCACGCTGCGCAGCCTCGACTGGCTCGTCAATCACTTCGGCCGAAACACGATGTTGCGCGACATCACCAGCTCCGACATCGCGAGGATGGTCGCTAAACGCCGCGGCGAGTTCGTGCCAGATCAGCGGAAGAAAAAGCCGAAAGACGACGATCGTCAGCCGCGCCTGGTCAGCAACCGCACCGTCAACCTCACAGCCACCGTGCCGCTGCGCCAGCTCTGCCTGCGCGCGCGAAAGGTGTGGAAGATCGCTGCCCCCGACATCGTCTGGAAAGATCATCTTCTTAAAGAGCGGCAGGAACGCATCCGCGAAGCCTCGATCGACGAGGAGGCGGCGATCATGTCGCAACTGGACCGCGGCTATGACGATGCGATCCGCTTCGCCTTCCTGACAGGTTGCCGGCGTATGGAGATCCTCGGCCTCGAATGGACCGATATCGACTTCTTCAGCCGTCGCTTCGTGGTGCGCGGCAAGCGCGACAGGACGCGAACGATACCGATGTCGCAGCCGATCTACGATCTCCTATGGTCGCAGAAGGACAACCACGCGACCAAGGTCTTCACCTACGAGGCGAGGCGGACGACCAGGCACAATGATATTGTTCGCGATCGCGGTAAACGTTATCCGCTGACCGACACAGGTCTGAAGTCGGCGATGCGTCGTGCGGTGCCTAAAGGCGGCGTCGCAAACTTCCGCTTCCACGACATGCGCCACACGGCCGCGACGCGGACCCTGCGCAAAAGCAACCTGCGCGTCGTCCAGAACCTGCTGGGCCACACCGAGATCGCGACGACCGCGAAATATGCCCACGCCTTGATCGACGACATCCAGAATGCGCTTGACGCCACGCACGAAGTCTCTATCCAGAGCGCCGAGAAGACGGGCAGGAACAGCCGGTGAACGTCGTGGGACTTTCCGTGGTACTTTTCGTCGCGGATAGTCCATTTTGATCGGTGATGATCGGGTTTCGTTCTTCTCACCCTGCACTACGGTTGCCGAGCAACCATTGATATTGTAAGGGTTTTTTCGCGTCGGAGCGTAGCGCAGCCTGGTAGCGCACCTGATTTGGGATCAGGGGGTCGGAGGTTCGAATCCTCTCGCTCCGACCATGAACTTCCTGAAGTACCGAGCATCGGAGATTGCCCATGTCCGCCCGCATCTACAGCCCCGCCAAGACCGCTATGCAGTCGGGCAAGGCCAAGACGGGGCAATGGGTTCTGGAGTTCAATCCAGCGACGCCGCTGACCATCGACCCGCTGATGGGCTATACGAGCTCTTCCGACATGCGCCGGCAGGTCAAACTGGTCTTCGATACCCGCGAGGCGGCAGAAGCCTATGCGAGCAAGCATGGCATCGCCTTCCGCGTGGAGGAGCCCAAGGAGTCGCGCCGCCGCCAGATTTCATATGCGGAGAATTTCCGCTATGACCGCAGGACGCCCTGGACGCATTGACGGGCTCTGCGGTCCCGTAGCTCAGCTGGATAGAGCACCGGCCTTCTAAGCCGATGGTCACAGGTTCGAATCCTGTCGGGATCGCCATAAAATCAATTACTTACGCGGCTCGTGACAAGCGAGTTCCAACTTCCGCGAGACGACAGTTCCAACTTTTGTTGCGAGTGTGTTCTGGATGGAACACCCCCTAGCTCCACGCATTATCGGAGCGGAGTATGTGTTTTGCGTCCCGATCCTCTCGACAAGAAATTCAAAAGCCCGGTCTATATCCTCGGCACAGGCGGCTACCTCGCCGGGGTCAACACGGTCGCTCAAGCGGCGGATCTGCTCTTGAACAGATGGCCCGGCAGCCAGAGCCGCAAGGCTCACTATGCCGCCCGCGAAGCCTGCTTGAGGACCCTGCAAGGGCTCGACGATGCGAGCAAGGCGCGCGCCGCGCTGGAAGCCGCCGCGAAGGATGCGGGCGTGCTTGGTCGGCCTCCGGCAATGATCACCGACTTCTTGCCGAAGCCGCTCACCTCTGGTCCTTCCAGGTCACCCGCCGCACGTAAGCGATCCGGTCAATCCGGCGAATGACACCACTCTGGAGATCGGCCGCCGAAGGCGCCGCCAGATCCAGTTTGATCATGTTCGCCTCACCGCAGCCCATGCACCGCCAGTCGTTTTGATAGACGACATCGTCGCACTCGATGTCACCGAATGCCGCCTTCAATTCGAGCACGAGATAGTAGCGCGCCGCCTTGCAGTAGCGGCAGCGCATCCGCGCATATTGATGGTTCTTCGCCGCGTCTGAAAGGCGATAGCTGCCTTTTCGTTTCGGCCAGTAGGGTTCCGGCATGAATTAGGAACAAATGCCTTGACCGGTCAAGCCGGAAGGTGTTTGCTCCGATCAAATCTGAAGTGAAAGGACACCCGAATGAGCACCGAGCCAGTCATGGCGCCGGACGGCGAAGCTATGCCCGAGCGCATCCATCTGCGGCTGAAGTGGCGGCAGACATGGGCAGAAAAGGAAGAGGATTTTGTGGCCCAGGCCGACGGCTACCGAGGCAATGTCGGCCGCATCTACCGTGGGAACTACCATATCGAGCGCTGGCACTGGTCATTTCAGGCAAGCGGCGCCGGCATCGATCGCGAGACCGACCCGAGTTGACCGACGCGCCGTCGGGAGTCAGTTTGCGCGCCATGTGCAATCTCTACAATGTCACGACGAACCGGCAGGCTGTCGTCGCCTTCACAAAGGCCTTGCGCGATAATGGCGGGTGGAACCAGCCATCGCTCAATGTCTATCCGAACACGAGGGCGCCGGTCGTCCGCAACGCACCGGACGGCGTGCGCGAGCTGTCGATGCTGACATGGGGAATGCCGACGACGCCGGATCGCGTGAAAGGCAAGGTGGATCGCGGAACGACCAACATCCGCAGGCCGCACCGAGCGGCCTCTTTCTCCATTATTGCGAGCACCCCGTCTGCGCGGCGTGGGGCTCTTACGGATACCGGTCGCGCAGGACGGAGCCGGTGCGCTATTTCTGCCATGATCACCGCGAAGATGGCGAATTGCTCTTAGGGCGCAGCCACGCCTCTTGACCGCCGACGGCGATGTTGATGAAGCTCCCCGCCAACGAGGGGAATCATACAATGAAGAGATACCTGGAAGCGTATGCCGGCGTTTTCACGCCTGAGCAGGTCAAGCAGATGCAGGAAGAAATGGATCGCGGCGAAACGCCGGGCGAAAGCGCCGAGGCTCGGGCCCGGCGCGCAGAGAAGATCATTCTTCGCTACCAGACGACCGCGCATAGGGACCAAGCTTAAACGCGAAAAGCCACACCGGGCTGGAGCCGCGAAGCGAACCCGGCCATCGGAGAACATGGTGAGCTACCGTGCTGTTTCACATGGGCCGGTGCCGGATATGGAATGATCAAGAAGAATTGGATATCCAGCGTTAAACGTCGTAGGAGGCGAAATACCGTCACACCGGCCAGCGCCGGAAGCTCATCTGAACCTTGACGCAAGGAAGCCCCGCCCGCCAACGGGGACTTCTGATACCAATGGCGGCCCTTATTGCTTTTATTCGTCGGATGGTCGAACCAAATGTAGATTTTGGTGATGCATCGTAAGGGCATAGTCGACACCATCTTGTACCTGCTGAATCAGGTCGCTGATGTTGTAGCGCCGAAAATGAACGAAGGTCGCGAGGAGAAGTCCCCTTTCGTGCGCCCGAGAGACGACCGATTTGATAGAGCCTGCCTTCTGAAGGACCTGTATCATCGCGCCAGCCGCACCGCTAGAAGCCGCAAGGTCAAGCCAATGATCCGACACTTCAGGCGGTTGGTCGTACGTCTTCAAGAAGACGGCAGAACCAGGCAACGCACTCTTGAAGATAGCAACAGCGTCAGCGACGTAAACACTGATCAGTATACGACCTTGATTAACTCCTCTCAACGCTTCGGCAATCCGCGCTGCTCGCAACTTGCTATCCGCTGACGCGTACCGTTCCTCGGTGGACCACTTAATATCAAGAAGCACATAATAATCGTGGCTGATCTTTTTGAATGCCTCCGAGAGAGATGGAATCATGACATCAGCATCGTTCCATTTTCCTAGGCTGATGTTAGTAATCTCTTCCAACGCCAGTGTTTCGACCTCATCGTCGCGGCCGGCAATTTTTGCTAGAGTTCTGTCATGGAACACAACTGGGATGCCATCAGCAACTGCCTCTACGTCGATTTCAATGCCATCATAGCCAAGCGTATTTGCAAGCTCGATCGCCTCAATCGAGTTGCCTGGCGGTTGGGGCTCTTGCACCGTCACCATTTGGCCCCAAGCCAGAAATTTCGTGGTTTGGCTCGTCAGACGGCGGATTTCCTGCAAATGCGCCCGCAAACTAGTGCTATCGGGATCCAGGCGGACCGCCTCAGCCTGACTCGCCAGCGCTTCTTTATGTGATGATATTCGAAGGAGAAAGTTTGCTTTCTGATGATGAAATAGCGCCACCGTCGGCTCGGCTGTTATGGCCCGCTCCACCGCCCTCAACGCTTCAGCCCAACGATGGAGTTGTCCAAGAGAAGCCGCGAGATAGCTCCAGCCGATCGCAGAGCTAGAACGGCTCTGAAGCGCTGCCTCCATATAGGCAGCCGCTTGCGCCCAATCACCTCCGCGCATCAATTCCTGGCAAATCAAAACGTCGATACGAGCATCTGAGGTGTCGAGTCTCTTCGCAATGCGCGGAAAAATGTGCTTCTCGTTGAGGTTGGTCAACCTTGGCATAGAGGTATTTTTGACACCGAGGGCCTCGGTTCTTTTTTGGGGGGCTTTCTGCGCAACGGCTCTCGGCTTACGCGTCGCTTCAAACTCTTCCATGCTTTCAAAATAGTTCAGAACCGCACCGTCATGCAGTTCCAGAACCTTGTTGCAGACGCTCTTCATGAGGCGCTCATTGTGTGTCGCAAGCACAATAATGCCTGCCGCATCGGCCAGTTGCTGCATCCTTTCCTTGGCCTTTTCCTGGAAGGCAGCATCG